>Ga0172367_10000257_pt1 | contig 80135 bp, 73 predicted proteins | sample Lak10m_FD_114542 | JGI IMG/M metagenome (GOLD analysis project Ga0172367, IMG submission 114542) | Freshwater microbial communities from Kabuno Bay, South-Kivu, Congo - kab_022012_10m | ecosystem: Environmental > Aquatic > Freshwater > Lake | place: Democratic Republic of the Congo: South-Kivu... | reverse complement strand
GAAACCTGTCAAAAAGGCCTGAAGTCAGGCCTTGTGTGGACTCCGTTAGGCCAAAGCGCTTGAAAAAGCGCCAAACCGGACGGGTTGGGGCAGTTGAAGCCGAGTTTTTCAACGGCCTGCTAGGCTGTGCAGCTGGTGCTGCAGGGCCTGACGAGCCAGTGGGTGCTGCTCCAGCAGGGCGATGCGGCGTCCCTGGAGGGCGGGGTGGGGCAGGTCTTCGGCATCATCGCGGGCCTTGGGCAGGCTGAGGCTGATCCAGAACTCGGAGCCCTCGTCCGGGATGCTGTCGACACCGATCTCGCCACCCATCTGCTCGATCAGCCGCTTGGAGATGACCAGGCCGAGGCCGGTGCCGCCGGGCTGGCGCGACATGGAGTTGTCCGCCTGGCTGAAGGCCTGGAACAGCGCGCGCAGGTCCTGATCGGTCAGGCCGATGCCGGTGTCCTGCACGCTGATGCGCAGCTGGGCGCGCTCGGCATTGTCGTCCTCGACCATGGCGCGCACGGCGATGGTGCCTTCGTTGGTGAACTTGATGGCGTTGCTGATCAGGTTGGTCAGCACCTGCTTGAGGCGCAGCGGGTCGCCGACCAGCGACAGCGGCGTGTCGCGATAGACCAGGCTGACCAGCTCCAGCTGCTTGGTATGCGCCGCCGGTGCGAGGATGGTCAGGGTGTCCTCGATCAGGTCGCGCAGGTTGAACGGAATGGTATCCAGCACCAGCTTGCCGGCCTCGATCTTGGAGAAGTCGAGAATCTCGTTGATGATCCCGAGCAGGCTGTCGGCGGATTTCTCGATGGTGCCCAGGTAGTCCTGCTGGCGCGGCGTCAGGTCGCTCTTCTGCAGCAGTTGGGTGAAGCCGAGGATGCCATTGAGTGGGGTGCGAATCTCGTGGCTCATGTTGGCCAGGAACTCGGACTTGATACGGCTGGCCTCCAGCGCCTCCTTGCGTGCCAGGTCCAGCTCGATGTTCTGGATTTCGATGGTTTCGAGATTCTGCTGCACGTCCTCGGTGGCCTGGTCGATGCTCTGCTGCAGTTCTTCGCGGGCGCTGAGCAGCGCCTCGGCCATGCGGTTGATGCCGGACGCCAGCTCATCCATTTCATGGCTGCCCAACGGCGGCAGGCGGGTTTCCAGATGGCCGTCCTTGAGCTGGGCGACCGCGGCCTTGACGCGCTGCAGCGGCAGGCTGATGGCGCGGCTCATGCGCAGCGCGAGCAGCGCGGTGATGATCAGCCCCGCGCCGACCAGGAACAGGCTGGTCAGCAGGCTGCGATAGCCGCGCAGCAGGGTGTTGTGGTGTGACAGTTCCAGCTCCAGCCAACCGATGAGCTTTTCTTCCGGCCCGCGGGCTTCGTCGGCGAGGTTGAGGTGACGGCTGAGCACCGGCATCAGGATGCGCGTATGGTCCATGCTGCTGACGCGGGTCAGCCCTTCCGGATCGCCCGGTGGTGGCGGGGTCAGCATGCGCGGCCCGGCATGCACCCGCTGCACGCGCTCGGGGTCGAGGATGGTCACTGCGCGAACGTCGGCCTGGTCCAGCACCTGGGTCAGGATGCGCTGCAAGCGTTTGTCGTAGCCCAGGTTCATCGCCGGGGCGGCCAGCGGCGCGAGCTGCTCGGCAATCAGTTGGCCACGCTCGTCGAGCTGGTGCCGCATTTCCGACAATTGCATCCAGGTGAAGTAGGCGCCGAGTACCACTGCCAGCAGGGTGCTGGGCAGCAGCGTAAGCATCAGCACGCGGCCACGAATACCTAGGTCTTTCAGCACATCCATTCACCGATCCGGGATTGCGAGCGCGCTAGTGTAGCGGCTCGGACGTGGCGAATCTGCTGGTGCGATCAAGCCCGGTCGCCGCACCTTCGATCATTCCAGGCCGCGGATGTCCTTGCCGTTGAAGTCCGGCAGCTTCCAGCTGAACGTCATCGCCAGCACGCGGAACAGGAAGCCACTGCCCAGCGCGGCGAGGGTGGCCAGGGTGGTGTTGATCTCCAGCCAGAGCATGCCGACATAGAACACCCCGGTGAACAGCGCCACGGTGGCATACAGCTCGCGTTGCAGCACCATCGGCACCTGGTTGCAGAGCACGTCGCGCATCAGGCCGCCGAAGATGCCGGTGATCACGCCGGCCAGTACCACGATGGACGGATGCGCCCCCATGCCCATGGCGATATCGCAGCCGATCACGGTGAATGCCACCAGGCCCAGACCGTCCACCAGCAGGAAGACCATGCGCAGGTGATGCAGGTGGCGCGCGATGAAGCCGGTGACGATCGCCGCGCCGATGGTGAAGGTGAGGTACTCCGGGTGTGCGATCCAGCCGACCGGGTAGTGGCCGAGCAGTACGTCGCGCGCCGTCCCGCCACCCAGCGCCGTCACCGTGCCGAGCAGGCAGATGCCGAACAGGTCCATGCCGCGGCGCATGCCCATGATGGCTCCGGACATGGCTTCAGCCGTAATGGCGATAAGGTAGATGGTGTGCAGCAGTTCCACGACGACTCTCCGAGGCTACGCTGCCCGCGGTTGGGGCGGGGCAGCTCGATGTGCGCGATTATGGGGCAAGCATGGCGTTATTTGTCGTAGCTAAGTATTTTTAGGCCATACAAACATTTTCTTATCTGGCGGACGGCATGAATCTCGACCCAAAGCAGACCGAGGCGTTTCGCAGCGTTATCCGTACCGGCAGCTTCGAGCAGGCAGCGCAGCGCCTGCACCTGACCCCGCCGGCCATCTCGCAGCGGGTTCGCGCGCTGGAGAGCGCGCTCGGCAGCGCGCTGGTCGTGCGCAGCCGGCCATGTCGGCCCACCGAAACTGGGCAGCGTCTGCTGCAGTACCTCAAACGTGCCTCGTTGCTGGAAGCCGACCTGCTGGCCGATCTTGCCGAACGCAGCGATGCCCCGCTGGTGGTGGTCGCGGCGCTCAATGCCGACAGCCTGGGTACCTGGTTCTTCCCGGCCCTCGCCGAGGTGCTGATCCGCGAGCGGGTGTTGCTGGACCTGACGGTGGAGGACCAGGATCACACCTACAGCCTGCTGGAGACCGGCCTGGCGATCGGCTGCATCAGCACCGAGCCCAAACCGATGCGCGGCTGCAGCGCCAGCCCGCTGGGCAGCATGCGCTACCGCCTGGTGGCCTCCAGCGAGTTTCGCCAGAAGCACTTCGCCAACGGGCTGACCCGCAACGCCGCGCGCAAGGCGCCGGTGGTGGCCTACACGCGCAAGGACACCCTGCAGTCGTCGTTCCTGCTGCGTCGCTTCGGCCTGCCCGAAGGTGCCTATCCCTGTCATTACGTACCGGGTGCCGAGCCCCACTTCAGCGCAATCCGCTACGGCCTGGGCTACGGCATGGTTCCCGAACTGTTGCTGCACGAGGCGCTGCGCGCTGGCGAGGTGGTCGATCTGGCCGCCGACGAACCGCTGGAGATCGCGCTCTACTGGCATACCTGGAAGGTGCAATCGCCGCGGATGGAACACCTGTCGCGGCAGATCATCGAGGCGGCGCCGAAGATCCTGGCGCGACCCTGAGCGGGTTCGTCTGTTGCGGGCGCGACGCCGCGTGGCCGATACGTCTGCCCGTCGTCGAGTGTTGCCGGTATCATGTCGACCTTCTCAGATGCCGTGCGACGCCATGACTACACACTATCCGACCATTGCCGACTGCATCGGCAACACCCCGCTGGTTCGCCTGCAGCGGATGCCGGGTAAGACCAGCAACACCATCCTGGTCAAGCTCGAGGGCAACAACCCGGCCGGCTCGGTCAAGGACCGCCCGGCACTGTCGATGATCAACCGGGCGGAGCTGCGCGGTGATATCCAGCCGGGCGATACGCTGATCGAGGCGACCTCCGGCAACACCGGTATCGCCCTGGCCATGGCGGCCGCGATCAAGGGCTATCGGATGATCCTGATCATGCCGGACAACTCCAGCGCCGAGCGCAAGGCGGCGATGACCGCCTATGGCGCCGAGCTGATCCTGGTGACAAAGGAGCAGGGCATGGAAGGCGCCCGCGACCTGGCGCTGCAGATGCAGGCCGAGGGGCGCGGCAAGGTGCTCGATCAGTTCGCCAACGGCGACAACCCGGAAGCCCACTACAGCAGCACCGGCCCGGAGATCTGGCAGCAGACCGCTGGCGGTATCACCCATTTCGTCAGCTCGATGGGCACCACCGGCACCATCATGGGCGTGTCCCGCTACCTCAAGGAGCAGAACCCGGCGGTGCAGATCGTCGGCTTGCAGCCGATGGAAGGCGCGGCGATCCCCGGCATCCGACGTTGGCCGCAGGAATACCTGCCGAAGATCTATCAGGCCGAGCGGGTCGATCGCGTCGTCGACATGTCCCAGGACGAGGCTGAGCAAACCATGCGCCGCCTGGCGCGCGAGGAGGGCATCTTCTGCGGTGTGTCCTCCGGCGGCGCGGTGGCCGCGGCTCTGCGTCTGTCGCAGGAGGTGGAGAACGCGGTGATCGTGGCGATCATCTGCGATCGCGGTGACCGCTATCTGTCGACCGGCGTTTATGACGCACCCAATTGAACGGCTTGCTGGCCGGCATTCCCATAACGCAGGGGGCCGCTGATGGCCAAACGTAGCGGCGCTCTGCGCTTTCAACCCAGCGGCGGCGAGCGCAAGCCCCAGGTGCCGGTTGGCAAGAAGCAACGGCTGAGCATCGAGCGGCTTGCCCATGACGGCCGTGGCATCGCCTTCGTCGAGGGGCGCACCTGGTTCGTCGAAGGCGCATTGCCTGGTGAAACCGTCGAAGCGCGCGTGTTGAACGCGCGCAGCCAGATCGTCGATGCCCGCTGTGAGCGGGTGTTCGAACCCAGTGCGGTGCGCCAGCACGAGCCATGCCCCTTCGCTCGCCGTTGTGGCGGCTGCACCCTGCAGCATGCCGCCATCGACGATCAGCTGGCACTCAAGCAACGCACCCTGGGCGAGCAGCTCGCTCGCCTGGCCGAGCTCGAGCCGGAACGCTGGGCCGAGCCGTTGACCGGTCCGGCTTTCGGCTATCGACGTCGAGCCCGGTTGGCGGTGCGCTGGCACACCAGGGACAAGCGCCTGGAGGTGGGCTTTCGTGCCACGGCCAGCCAGGACATCGTCGCCATCGACCAGTGCCCGGTTCTGGTACAGCCCTTGCAGACGCTGCTGCCGGGGTTGCTCGAGGCCTTGCACGGGCTGACAAAGCCGCAGGCCATCGGCCATGTGGAGCTGTTCAGCGGCACCGCCGAGGCCGTGCTGATCCGCCATACCGCGCCGCTGCCGGAGATCGACCTGGTGCGCCTGCGGGCCTTTGCCCGCGCCCATCAGGCACAGCTCTGGTTGCAGGGCGAGGGCGAGCCGCAAGCCGATGTGCCCGGGCAGGCGCTGGGCTACCGCCTTGAGGCCTGGGACCTGGAGCTGGCCTGGCGGCCGGGAGATTTCGTTCAGGTCAATGCGCCGGTGAATGAGGCGATGGTCGCCCAGGCGCTGAGCTGGTTGGGCGCCAGCGCGGGGGAGCGGGTACTGGACCTGTTCTGCGGGCTGGGCAATTTCAGCCTGCCGCTGGCGCGTCAGGGCGCGCAGGTGGTGGGGGTGGAAGGTGTCGAGGCGATGGTGGCGCGGGCGCAAGACAACGCGCAGCGCAACGGCCTCGAACAGGTGCACTTTTATCGGGCGGACTTGTCGAAGCCGCTTGCCGACGCACCCTGGGCGCGCAGCGGGTTCGATGCCGTGCTACTTGATCCGCCCCGTGACGGTGCGCTGGAAATCGTCCGGCAGATGACGCAGCTCCAGGCGCGCCGCGTGGTCTATGTTTCATGCAATCCGGCCACCCTGGCGCGCGATGCGCGCGAGTTGGCCAGTCAGGGCTTCCGCCTCAAGCGTGCCGGGCTGCTGGACATGTTCCCGCAGACGGCCCACGCCGAGGCCATGGCGTTGTTCGAGCGGGATTGACGCTCGGCGCAGTATTTTTTGACAGGCGACTGGCCTGTGGTTCAACCGACCGGCACGCAGAATGCCGGCGTTCATGGCGCAGATGCTGCGCAGAAGGGAAGGTAGATGGTACAGGTCAGAGCGGTTCAGCCGATCAATACGGACGGCAGCATCAACCTGGATGGCTGGCTCGATCATGTGTTGGGGATGGACCCGGCACTCGACCGTGCGGCGCTGAAGGAGGCCTGCGAGTTCGCCCGCGAAGCGGAACAGCAGGCCAATGCCGCGCAGAACCTCTGGAGCGAAGGCACCTCCAGCTATCAGATCGGCCTGGAGATCGCCGAGATCCTCGCTGACCTCAAACTGGATCAGGACAGCCTGGTCGCTGCGGTCATCTACCGCGGCGTGCGTGAGGGCAAGATTCAGCTGGCCGATGTGCACCAGCGCTTCGGGCCGGTGGTGGCCAAGCTCATCGAAGGTGTGCTGCGCATGGCGGCGATCAGCGCCAGCCTCAACCCGCGCGAATCGCTGGTGCTCGGGTCCCAGGCGCAGGTGGAAAACCTGCGCAAGATGCTGGTGGCCATGGTCGACGACGTCCGCGTCGCGCTGATCAAGCTGGCCGAGCGCACCTGCGCCATCCGCGCGGTGAAGCTGGCCGACGACGAGAAGCGCCAGCGTGTCGCCCGCGAGGTCTTCGACATCTACGCACCGCTGGCCCACCGCCTGGGCATCGGCCACATCAAGTGGGAGCTGGAGGATCTGTCCTTCCGCTACCTCGAGCCCGAGCAGTACAAGCAGATCGCCCAGCTGCTGCACGAGCGTCGCCTCGACCGCGAGCAGTACATCACCAATGTCGTCCAGCAGCTCAAGGACGAACTGACCGCGGCCGGCATTCAGCCGGAGATCGACGGGCGCGCCAAGCACATCTATTCCATCTGGCGGAAAATGCAGAAGAAAGGTCTGCAGTTCAGCCAGATCTACGACGTTCGCGCCGTTCGCGTGCTGGTGCCGGAAGTCCGCGACTGCTACACCGCGCTGGGGATCGTGCACACCCTGTGGCGGCACATTCCCAAGGAGTTCGACGATTACATCGCCAACCCCAAGGAGAATGGCTATCGCTCGCTGCATACCGCGGTGATCGGCCCCGAGGGCAAGGTGCTGGAGGTGCAGATCCGCACCCACGCCATGCACGAGGAGGCCGAACTGGGGGTCTGTGCGCACTGGCGTTACAAGGGCACCGACGTCAACTCCGGTTCGGACCACTACGAGGAAAAGATCGCCTGGCTGCGTCAGGTACTCGAATGGCACGAAGAGCTGGGCGACATCGGCGGCCTGGCCGACCAGTTGCGCGTCGACATCGAGCCTGATCGCGTCTATGTGTTCACTCCGGACGGCCATGCCATCGACCTGCCCAAGGGCGCGACACCGCTGGATTTCGCCTACCGGGTGCACACCGAGATCGGCCACAACTGCCGCGGGGCGAAGGTCAACGGCCGCATCGTCCCGCTCAACTACAGCCTGCAGACCGGTGAGCAGGTGGAGATCATCACCAGCAAGCACGGCTCGCCGAGCCGCGACTGGCTGAACCCCAACCTGGGTTACATCACCACGTCACGTTCGCGGGCAAAGATCGTTCACTGGTTCAAGCTGCAGGCGCGCGACCAGAACGTCGCCGCCGGCAAGGCGCTGCTGGAGCGCGAGCTGAGCCGCCTGGACCTGCCGCCGGTGGATTTCGACAAGCTGGCCGAGAAGGCCAACCTGAAGAACGCCGAGGACATGTTCGCCGCCCTTGGTGCCGGCGACCTGCGCCTGGCGCATCTGGTCAACATGGCCCAGCAGCTGGTCGAGCCGGAGCGCGGTTACGATCAGCTGGAGCTGATCCCGCGGCGTTCCGCGCCACACAAGCCCGGCAAGCGTGGCGATGTGCAGATCCAAGGCGTCGGCAACCTGCTGACGCAGATGGCCGGCTGCTGCCAGCCGCTGCCGGGCGACCCGATCGTCGGCTACATCACTCAGGGCCGCGGTGTCAGCATCCACCGCCAGGACTGCCCGTCGGTGCTGCAGCTGGCCGGTCGCGAGCCGGAGCGGATCATCCAGGTCAGCTGGGGCCCGGTGCCGGAGAAGACCTATCCGGTCGAGATCATGATCCGCGCGTACGACCGTGCCGGTCTGCTGCGTGATATCTCGCAGATGCTGCTCAATGAACGCATCAACGTGCTGTCGATGAACACCCGTTCGAACAAGGAAGACAGCACCGCCCAGATGACGCTGACCATCGAGATCCCGGGGTTGAATGCCTTGGGGCGTCTGCTCAGCCGTATTTCGCAGCTGCCGAATATCATCGAGGCCAAGCGTCAGCGCGCTTCCTGATCATTCCGAACGGCTGCGCTCGATCCGGCGTAGTTGAAGGCCTACCGAAAAGTGCGCATTGGCAATAGCCAACTCCGCTTTTCGGCAGGCGTTCGCCTAGCCGGCTCTTCGCTCGCGGCGCCCGGTGCTGAGCGACCGTCGACAGCCAAGTCTCCTTGAGGAATCCCATGTACCAACTCCCCGACTTGCTGCACCTGATGGCCCGGCTGCGCGATCCGCAGCACGGGTGCCCCTGGGATCTGCAACAGGACTACGCGAGTATCGTCCCGCACACGCTGGAGGAGGCCTACGAGGTGGCCGACGCCATCGAAAGTGGCGACTTCGAGCATCTGCCCGGCGAGCTGGGCGATCTGCTGTTTCAGGTCGTCTACTACAGCCAATTGGCCCGGGAGGAGGGGCGCTTCGACTTCGCCACGGTGGTCGATGCCATTACCCGCAAGCTGGTGCGCCGACACCCGCATGTCTTTCCGGATGGTGACCTGTACGGCTCGCCGGAACTGCCGCGGCTCGACGAGGCGGCGATCAAGCGGCGCTGGGAGGAGATCAAGGCCGAGGAGCGGGCCGAGAAAGCCGCCGCGCCCGAGCAGCTGTCTCTTCTCGATGACGTTCCCAGCGCATTGCCGGCGCTCAGTCGCGCGGCGAAGTTGCAGAAGCGCGCCGCCCAGGTGGGCTTCGACTGGCCCGAAGCGCTGCCGGTGGTGGACAAGGTGCGCGAAGAACTGGACGAAGTGTTGGAGGCGATGAGCGAAAGCGATCCGCAGGCCATCGCCGAAGAGCTGGGTGACCTGCTGTTCGTGGTGGTCAACCTGGCGCGTCACCTCAAGGTCGATCCGGAAAACGCCCTGCGTGCGGCCAACGGCAAGTTCGAGCGGCGCTTCCGCTTCATCGAACAGGCCTTGCGGGACGCGGGACGACCCATCGAGAATTGCGACCTCGAAGAGCTGGACGCCCTCTGGGGCGAAGCCAAGAAGGCCGAGCGGTCGCCGTCCTGCGGCTGAAGACGGCGTGCAGAGGTGGATGTCGTCTTGCGCATCCACCACAATGCCGCTCGGCGCCGCGAGGATTCGCAGCCACCGCGCCCATTTGAATTCACCCAAAAGACGAGCCGAAACATGAGTCTTTCCCTCCGTGACCAGCTGCTCAAAGCCGGGCTGGTCAACGAAAAGCAGGCCAAGCAGGCCGTCAAGCAGAAGCAGAAGCAGCAGCGCCTGGAGAAGAAGGGGCAGGTCGAGAAGGACGACTCCCAGCGCCAGGCCGCGTTGCAGGCCCAGGCCGAGAAGCTCGCCCGCGACCAGGAGCTCAACCGTCAGCAGCAGGAGAAGGCGGAGCAGAAGGCCCGCGCCACGCAGATCAAACAGCTGATCGAGACCAGCCGCCTGCCGAAGCTGACCACTGAGGACTACTACAATTTCGTCGACGACAAGAAGGTCAAGCGCCTGTCGGTCAACAAGCTGATGCGTGAAAAGCTGGCCAGTGGCTCGCTGGCCATCGTGCGGCACGGCGGCGGCTACGAGGTCATTCCGCGCGAAGCGGCACTGAAGATCCAGGAGCGTGACCCGCAGCGCGTGGTGCAGCTCAACATTCGCACCGAAGAACCGGATGCCGACGATCCATACGCCGCCTATCAGGTTCCCGACGACCTGATGTGGTAAGCGCCGCGGGTGGGCGTGGCCTCCGACGGAAGGTGGGATAGAAACGCCTCGCCCGGCCCTCTACTACAGACCTGCCCGCTGCCGCGGGTGCATGCAGTGGAGGACATCATGCCCGCTCAATCGCTTCGTTATATCCCCAATGCTGACAGCCAGTACTGGCGCGCCGCCGGCGTGCCGGGCGATCCGGAGGAGCCGGGAGTGCCGACCCAGCCATCTGAGCCTGGTGAGCCCACCGTGCCGGATCAACCACCACCCGCGCCGGTGGCATAAGCCGGCTGTTAGTCTCTTCATGCATGACTGCGTCGCAGCGCTCCGGTGCCGCGACGCAGGCTTACTCCCCGAACGGGTAGGTATCCGGCACGACGCTCGCGTCGATGTCCTGCGGGCCGATAGGCGTCACCGCCTGCGTCTGCTCCAGCCAGATCAGCGCGTCGAACTGCTCGGCCAGGATGGCGCGAAAGTAATGACTCTGCCGCTCCGTCAGAGGCCGGTAGATGACGCCGATCGCACGCTCCAGTCGTGGATGGCTGAGTGCCTCGCGCAGCTTGCCCCGATCATCCCGCCAATCGGTCAGTGATGCCGGCACGCCGGCGCGCAGGAACAGCTGCTCCCAACTGTCGGGCCGCGACGGGATGACCTGCTTGCGCCGCATCGGCTCGTCCCAGTTGTCCGCCGCGGCCACCTCGCCGCGGTCGGTCGCCATGCCGATCAGCACCGCATCGCGGCCGAAGGCCGTGCGGCAGAGTTCGCCGATATTGAATTCGCCACCCCAGCCCATCGAGGTCGCCGCGGCATTGCCGATGTGCGAGTTGTGCGCCCAGACCACTGCCTTGGCATCCGCGCCGCGATGATCGAGCAGGGCACGCAGCGTATCGAACATGTGCCGGTCGCGCAGATTCCAGGACTCCGTCGAGCCGCGGTACATCGCTCGATAGTAGTGCTCCGCGGCAAGCACCACCCGCGCGTTGCGTTCGGCATTGAAGAAGCGCTCGCCGTCCTGGTCGATATACGCCAGGCGCTGGGTGAGCAGAGCCTGCAGTTGTTCAATGACGGCGTTTTCGCAGGAAGGCTGGCCGAGCATGACGTTGCGGCCATAGTCGGCCGGATCTTCCTGCCAGGGGCTCAGGCAACCATAGCGCCGCCGGGCAGCGGCGGCGGCCGCCGGATCGGTGCGATCCAGATAATCCAGCACTTCGCGCATCGAGCTGCCGAGGCTGTAGACGTCCAGGCCGCGAAACTCGACGCGCTGCTCGGCGGTCAGCGCGGCATTGTGTTCACGCAGCCAGCGCACGAAGCCGTCGACCTCGCGATTGCGCCACATCCAGCTCGGGAAGCGCTTGAAGGCATTTTCGGCCCAGGCGACGGGCTCGCGCTGCCGACAATGGCAGTCGATGCGCGCGGCATCGGGCCAGTCCGCCTCGACCGCGACGATGGAAAACCCGTGCTGTTCGATCAGCCGCCGGGTGATCGCGGCGCGGGCCCGATAGAACTCGGAAGTGCCATGGCTGGCCTCACCGATCAGCACGACCCGAGCGTCGGCGTAGCGCTCGAAGGCGTCGGCGAAGCGCGGTTCGTCCAGGGCGGGCAGGGGCTCGGCATGCTGGCGCAGCAGGGCGACCAGCTGATCCTCGGATGGCTCGGATGAATGTGCACGGGAGGCGCTCATGGGTCGGACTCATTCTTCTCGTCGAACAAGGACACCACGGATGACTGGCCATCCGGAGGGTTGTTCCTCGTCCTGCAATTAAAGCTGCTAACTTTGAGGTGAGGGACCGAACTGCCGAAGCCGGATGGGTCTAAAAACTTACAAAAACCAAAATGGGCGTTATTACGTTCACACGGGTTTCTTTAAGGCGAGGGGCATTCCATGACGACCTGGATCATTGCGTACAACAAAGACGGCAACACTTCGATGCTGAAGATCGACTCTGAACACCAGCCCGACATCGACGATGCGGTCGAACTGGTGACGCGCAAGGCGGAGGAGCTCTATCCGGATCAGGAAAGCGAGCACGAGCACGACCCCGATCTCGAGGACACTCCCGCCACACGCCTTGCCGAACGCTACGGCATCACCATCACCGGTATATCCCAGGCCTGACCGGCGCCGAGTGCGCCACCGGCCACACCTCTCCATCCCCCACCACATAGATTCGCCAGCTGTCTTCGGTTGCCACCGTCATCGTGCCGGTGAAGCTGCCGAAGGCTGGCAGCAGGCTGAGTCGTTCGCCGATGCAAAAGCAGGGCAGGCGCAGGCGCTGGCGCCCGCGACCCTGTAGTGGGAAGGCAGGGTGAACGTGGCCCGCCAGCACGTGGTGGCTGGGGTGCGGCTGCGGTTCGTGCTGCAGCGCGTACGGGCCGAGCAGCAGTGGCTCGTTCACTACGTCGATGCCGAGCTGGGCCGGCGGGTCTCCTGCACGGAGGTCGTGGTTGCCGCGCACCAGTGTGATGGCCAGCTGGGGATGGCGCGAGCGCCATTCGGCCAGGCGCGCAAGTGTGGCCGGCGCATGGGATTCGGGTGCGTGGAGGAAGTCGCCGAGAAAGATCAGCTGGCGGCAGCAGTATCGGGCCAGCAGGCCGTCCAGCTGGCGCAGGTTGGCATCGGTGGTGCCATGGGGCACAGGCTGGCCGAGGCGACGATAGGCTGCGGCCTTGCCGAAATGGATGTCGGCCACAAACAGGGTCTGCTGTGCGGGCCAGTAGATCGCCTTTTCCGCCAGCAGCCAGAGTGTGGCGCCGGCCAGTTCGATGGGCTGGTAGGCGTTCATGATCCGTCGGTTGGTCCTGTGGTTCGGTTCATCAGGCGGGTTTGGCCTTCCTCGTGCGCGGCGTGCCGTCCTTGCGTGTGCGCGGCTTGCGTGGTCGCGGGGCGTCGCGCTCGATGGTGATCGTCGATTGTGGCTCGGGCTGGTAGCCGCCGGGACCAGCAGCCTTGTCCAGCTCCGCCACCATGCGGCGGATGCGGTCGGCGAGCTTCTCCGAAGTCATGCTTTCGCGAAAGCGCTCGACCATCAGCGGAAAGGCCAGCGGGGTCGCGCGCCGCACCTGATGGACGTCCAGACGGCGCTGTTGCAGGCGTTGCAACGTGTGCTGCAAGCGCTCGACTTCCAGCTCCTGGCGCAGCACCTCTTCCTCGGCCTGGGTCAGCAGCAGATTGCCCGGATCGTACTGGCGGAACACATCGAAGAACAGGCCACTGGAAGCCTGCAGCTGACGCGCGCTCTTCTGCGCACCCGGGTAGCCGGAAAATACCAGCCCGGCGATGCGCGCGATCTCGCGAAAACGGCGGCGCGCCAGCTCACTGGCATTGAGGCTGGCGAGCACGTCGTGCAGCAGGTCGTTTTCGCTGAAAAGCTCCGGCGTCAGCCAGTGCAGCCAGTCCACCTCGGTGGCCGAAAGCAGTTCGAAGCCATAGTCGTTGACCGCGATGGAGAAGGTCAGCGGTTGACGCTGGCCCATGCGCCAGGCCAGCAGACTGGCCAGACCCAGGTGCACATGGCGCCCGGCGAAGGGGTAGAGGAACAGGTGCCAGCCTTCGCGGGACTTCATCACCTCGGCCAGCAAGGTGGTCTTGGTGGGCAGCGCCGACCAGTCCATCTGGACGCGAAGCAGCGGTTCGACCAGGCGCATTTCGGGGGTGGTGAACTGCTCGCGCGAGGCAGCCCCGAGCTGCTCGACCACAGCATCGGCCAGCTCGCTGGATAGCGGCATGCGACCGCCGTTCCAGCGCGGCACGGCAGCCTTCTTGCCCGTCGCGCGGCTGACGTAGGCGGTCATGTTCTCGACCCGCACCAGCTCCAGCAGGCGGCCGCCGAAGAGGAAGTTGTCGCCGGGGCGCAGGCGCGCGATGAAACCTTCCTCGATGCTGCCCAGCGAACGCCCGCTGCCGCCCTTGGCCCAGAACTTCACCGTCAGGCTGGCGTCGCTGACGATGGTGCCGATACTCATGCGATGGCGCAGCGCCACGCGGCGACTGGGTACTTTCCAGAGGCCGGTTTCGTCCGGCTCGACCCGCTGATAGTCGGGGTAGGCGGTCAGCGAATGCCCGCCATGGCGGACGAAGGCCAGCGCCCATTGCCAGTGCTCGTCGGTCAGCTCCCGGTAGGACCAGGCCTGGCGCACCTCGGCATAAAGTTCATCCGGGCGGAAGCCGCCGCCCAGGGCCATGCTCACCAGGTGCTGCACCAGCACGTCGAGCGGGCGATGCGGTGCGCTGCGGGCCTCGATGCGACGCTCGGCGATGGCCACCTGGGCGGCGGCGGCTTCCACTACCTCTACGCTGTGGGTGGGCACCAGGGTGACCCGCGAGGTTCGCCCCGGCGCGTGTCCGGAGCGGCCGGCGCGCTGCATCAGCCGCGCCACGCCCTTGGGCGAGCCGATCTGCAAAACTCGCTCGACCGGCAGGAAGTCCACGCCGAGATCCAGGCTGGAGGTGCAGACCACGGCCTTGAGCGCGCCCTGCTTGAGGCCCAGTTCGACCCAGTCGCGCACCTCGCGTGCGAGTGAGCCGTGGTGCAGGGCGATCAATCCGGCCCAGTCCGGCCGCGCATCCAGCAGCGCCTGATACCAGATTTCCGACTGCGAGCGGGTATTGGTGAACACCAGGGTAGTCGCGGCGGAATCGATCTCTTCGACCACCTGCGGCAGCATGCGCAGGCCGAGATGACCGGCCCAGGGGAAGCGCTCGATGCTCGGCGGCAGCAGGGTGTCGACGCGCAGGTCCTTGTCCACCTTGCCCTGCACCAGCCTGCCGCTGCCGGGGTGCAGCAGCACGTCCAGCGCGTGGGGCTGGTTGCCGAGGGTGGCGGAGAGGCCCCAGACGATCAGCTCCGGCATCCACTGGCGCAGGCGCGCCAGGGCCAGTTGCAGTTGCACGCCGCGCTTGTTGCCCAAGAGCTCGTGCCATTCGTCCACCACCAGCATGCGCAAACCGGCGAAGGCCTGGCGTGCATCGGCGCGGGTCAGCAGCAGGGTCAGGCTTTCCGGCGTGGTGACCAGCGCGCTGGGCAGACGCCGTCCTTGCCGCGCACGCTCGGCACCGCTGGTATCGCCGGTGCGCAGGCCGATGCTCCAGCCGATGCCGAGGTCCTCCAGCGGCGCCTGCAGGGCGCGGGCGGTGTCGGCGGCCAGCGCGCGCATCGGGGTGATCCAGAGCACCGTCAAAGGCGCCGGCTTGCCCGTCGCGGTGGGAGAGGGCGCCTTGGTCGCAAAGCGATTCAGGGCTCCGAGCCAGACGGCGTAGGTCTTGCCGGAGCCGGTGGTGGCATGCAGCAGGCCCGATTCGCCATCGCCTATCGCTTGCCAGACCTCCTGCTGGAACGGGAAGGGTTGCCAGGCACGACTGGCAAACCAGCCGGCAGCGAGGCTCTTGGGAGAGGGTTGGGATGAGGGCCGAGCGGCTGCCGGGTGCCTTGGTTTCATCCCAGCAATTCCCGCAGGGTGGCCAGGGTATCGGCTTCCTCCACCGGCTTGTCGAGGCGCCAGCGCAGCATGCGCGGGAAGCGCACGGCGATGCCGCTCTTGTGGCGGCTGCTGGCGGCGATGCCTTCGAAGCCGAGTTCGAACACCAGGGTCGGCGTGACGCTGCGCACCGGGCCGAACTTCTCCACGGTGGTCTTGCGCACGATGGCGTCCACCTTGCGCATTTCCTCGTCGGTGAGGCCGGAATAGGCCTTGGCGAAGGGCACGAGCTTGCGCTCAGGGTCGCCCGGCTCGCCGTCCCAGACGGCAAAGGTGTAGTCGGTGCAGAGGCTGGCGCGGCGGCCATGACCGCGCTGGGCATAGATCAGCACGGCATCGACGGAGTAGGGGTCGATCTTCCACTTCCACCAGACGCCGACGTCCTTGGTCCGGCCGACGCCGTACTGGGCCGCGCGCGCCTTGATCATCATGCCTTCCACGCCCAGCTGGCGGGAGGCTTCGCGCTGGCGGGCCAGGTCCTGCCAATCCGCTCCGCTCACCAGTGGTGAAAGCATCAGCTGCGGGCTCGGGCATTGGCCCACGACCGCCTCGAGCTGCTGGCGGCGTTCGCGGTGCTCGCGCTGCCGCCAGTCGTCGCCCTGCCATTCCAGCAGGTCGTAGGCGAGTACTGCGACCGGGGCATCCTGCAGGACCTTGGCGGTCAGGTTCTTGCGGCCGATGCGCTGCTGCAGCAGGGCGAAGGGCTGCACGCCGAAGCCATCGGCGCTGGGCTCGCCGGTGCTGGCGGCGTCGAACAGCTCGCCGGCCAGGGTCTCCGGGGCATGCTTCCAGACCAGGATCTCGCCATCGATCACCGTGCCGTCGGGCAGGCAGCGGGCCAGTTCGCACAGCTCGGGAAAACGCTCGCTGACCAGCTCCTCACCGCGCGACCAGACCCAGATCTGCCCGTCGCGCTTGACCAGCTGGGCGCGGATGCCATCCCACTTCCATTCGATGAACCAGTTGTCCGGCGCGCCAAGCAGCGTGTCGAACGTGTCCACCGGGGCCTGCAGCGCATGAGCGAGAAAGAACGGGTAGGGCTGGCCACCGCGCTGGGCATGCTCATGCTCGGATTCTTCGGCGATCAGCGCGCGATAGCCCTCGGCGCTGGGTCGGTGGGACAGGTCGGTGTAGCCGACCAGGCGCTGCGCGACGCGCTTGGGGTCGAGGTCGGCCAGCGAGGCCAGCGCGCGAGTGACTAGCAGCTTCGACACGCCGACGCGAAAGGCGCCGGTGATCAGCTTGATGCACACCATCAGGCTGAGCCGATCCAGCTGTGCCCAGAGCGCCGGCAAGCGTTCGGCCAGCTCCTCCGGCGGCAGGCCGCGCAGCGGTAGCAGTCGGTCCTGCATCCACACGGCCAGCCCGTCCTCGGAGCTGTGTTCGGCCTCGGGCATCAGCAGCGAGATGGTCTCGGCCATGTCGCCGACCGCCTGGTAGCTTTCCTCGAACAGCCATTCGGGCAAGCCCGCCGCCTGCATGGCGGTTTCGCGCAGGACGCGGGTCGGGACCAGTTGACGCGGGCGGCCACCGGCCAGGAAGTAGACCGCCCAGGCAGCGTCGGCCGGATCGGCCTCGCGAAAATAGTCGCGCATCGCGGCCAGTTTGGCATTGCTCGACGTGGTGGCGTCCAGGCGACTGTAGAGCGTGGCGAAGGCTTTCATGCGGCGCCTCCGCTTCGGCGGTCGCCGCGCCACGGGAAAGCGGCGTGGCCTTCGATCATGCGGTGCCCTCCGTCGCGGCATCGTCCTCTTCGCCGTATTCGGTGGCGAAGGCCTGGGCATCAAGGCCGCGCATTTCGCGCAGGTAGCGCACCAGCACCGCAACGGAGCCGTGGGTGACCATCACCCGTTCGGCGCCGGTCTGCTCGATGGCCCAGAGCAGGCCTGGCCAGTCGGCATGGTCGGAAAGCACGAAGCCGCGGTCGACGCCGCGGCGACGGCGGGTGCCGCGCAGCATCATCCAGCCGCTGGCGAAGGCGTCGGCATAGTCACCGAAGCGGCGCATCCAGGTGTTGCCGCCAGCCGAGGGCGGGGCGAGGATGATGGCCTGCTTGAGGCGCGGATCACCCTTCTTCAGGTCACCGGCATACACCGTCGGTGGCAGGTGGATGCCCCCCTCGCGATAGACCTTGTTCAGCGGCTCTACCGCGCCATGCACGACGATGGTGCCGATGCTTTCATCCAGGCCGTGCAGGATGCGCTGCGCCTTGCCGAAGGCATAGCAGAACAGCACGCTGGCGCGCCCGGCCGCGGCGTTGGCGCGCCACCAATCGTTGATCTCGCGGAAGACCTCGGTTTGCGCCGGCCACTTGTAGATCGGCAGGCCGAAGGTCGATTCGGTGATGAAGGTATGGCAGCGCACCGGCTCGAACGGCGCGCAGGTGCCGTCCGGCTCGACCTTGTAGTCGCCCGAAGCGACCCATACTTCGCCCTTGTATTCCAGGCGCACCTGGGCCGAGCCGAGTACATGACCAGCGGGATGAAAGCTGAGCTTTACGCCGTGATGCTCGATGGATTCGCCATAGGCCAGCGTCTGCAGTGGCATGTCGGCGGCGATGCGCGAACGCAGGATGCCTTCGCTGTCGCTGGAAGCCAGGTAATGGCCCATCCCCCAGCGTGCGTGGTCGCCATGGGCGTGGGTTATGACGGCGCGATCGACCGGCCGCCAGGGGTCGATATAGAAATCACCGGGCGGGCAATACAGCCCTTCGGGGCGGGCAACGACAAGATCCATGAGTACAGGCGCTTTGCGGGCTTGTAGGTTTGGAGCATGGCGCAGCGCTGCGAGTTCGCCCGATCAGCGCGAGGTGGGCCGACGCCCACCCTACCGGTCGCTGTAAATGGCCGGGCGGCTGTTTCTTGCGGTGGGCTGCGATCAGTCCGCCAGCTTGAGGTGCGATATGTCCGGCTTGGGCCCGTCGACGGCGCGCGGCATCTCGCCCATGTCGCTGCCCACCGGAGCCAGGCTGAATTGCGAGAGGTCCACGCGCGGGGCCTCGGGTTCGGGACGGGCGTCCTGCAGGTCGACGCCAACCGGTGCGATACCGAAGTCCGGCGCCTCGACGTCGCTGAAGGCGGCCATGTATTCATCCCGCGGCGTCACCTTCAGTGCGCCAGGTGTCTCGCCGGGCCGAGCCGTTGCAGGTGCGGTGCTCGCAGGGGTAGCGACAGGCGTGGCGGGTGGTGGCGCCAGCTCGATTTCCTCGACATCCACCGGCATCGGTTTGACCTCGACCTGGGCACCGGCGCGCTCCATGGCCTGGCGGTATTTTTCCACCGCAGCGAAGTCCAGGTTCTGCTTGATCACGATGCGGCGCCCGGAGAACAGCAGCGCGATGCGCTGGGCATCGGCCTGGAACAGCCTGGTCAGGTTGGCTTCGACCTGTTCGAGCTTCGCGCCGGGGAGCAGCTGGCCGGAAAAGGCAATCTCGTAGAGGCTCATGGGTTGCTCCTTGTAGCGCTGGCGGGTGGGGACGGCCATGCCGTCGTCTGGTGAGAAGTTAAACGAGGTGGCGATGATCTGGCAAAGCGCGAAATGCTGCGCTTGTCGGCGTCACAACTTCGCCAGGCATGGCTCAAGGCAGCGGCGCGAAGAGCGCTTCGATGTCCTGCTCGGCCAGCTGCCAGCCGCCTTCACCGCTGCCCTCCAGCACGCCGGCGGCCAGCTCGGCCTTGCGCGCCTGCAGCTCGCGGATACGCTCCTCGACGGTGCCGCGGGTGATCAGACGATAGACGAACACCGGCTTGTCCTGCCCGATGCGATAGGCGCGGTCGGTAGCCTGGTTCTCGGCAGCGGGGTTCCACCAGGGGTCGTAATGGATCACCGTGTCGGCGGCCGTCAGGTTCAGTCCGGTGCCGCCGGCCTTCAGGCTGATGAGAAACAGCGGCACTTCGCCGGCCTGGAAGCGTTCGACCGGCGTGCGTCGATCGTCGGTCTCGCCGGTCAGCTTGACGTAGGTGATGCCGCGCTTGAGCAGCGCCTGTTCGATCAGAGCCAGCATCGAGGTGAATTGGGAAAACAGCAGCACGCGGCGACCTTCGCTCATCAGCTCGTCGAGCATGTCCAGCAGGCTGTCCAGCTTGCCCGAGCTGCTGCCGCGAGACGTCGCTAAGGCATTGCCGTTGAGCAGGCGCAGATCGCAGCAGACCTGACGCAGCTTGAGCAGCGCCTCGAGGATGACCATCTGGCTGCGCGCCAGGCCCTTGCGCTCGATTTCATCGCGGACCTTGCGGTCCATGGCCAGGCGTAGCGTCTCGTAGCGTTCGCGCTGGGCGGGCGACAGCTCGACCCAGTGGATGAACTCGTTCTTGGCCGGCAGCTCGGTGGCCACCTGTTCCTTGGTGCGGCGCAGCAGGAACGGCCGCAGGCGCGCGCGCAGATGTGCCAGACGGGCCTCGTCGCCATGCTTCTCGATGGGGTTGCGGTAATCCTGGGTGAAGCGCCGCGCATCGCCGAGCCAGCCGGGCATGAGGAAGTGGAACAGCGACCATAGCTCGCCCAGGTGGTTTTCCAATGGCGTGCCGGTCAGGCACAGCCGTTGCCGGGTCTGCAGCTCGCGCACCGCCTGGGCGGCCTTGCTGGAGGGGTTCTTGATGTGCTGCGCCTCGTCGAGGATCAGCAGATGCAGCGGTTGCTCGCGCAGCACGGCGATGTCGCGTGTCAGCAAGGCGTAGCTGGTCAGCAGCAGGTCGTGATCGGCGATCCCGGCGAAGTGCTTCTGCCGACCACTGCCGGTGAGCGTCAGCACGCGCAGGTGCGGGGCGAAACGGCTGGCTTCGTCCTGCCAGTTGGGGATCAGGCTGGTGGGCATCACCACCAGCGCGGGGCGGTCCAGGCGTCCGGCCTGCTTTTCGGCGAGGATGTGTGCCAGGCTCTGCAGTGTCTTGCCGAGGCCCATGTCATCACCGAGGATGCCGCCGGCGCCCAGTTCGCGCAGGGTCTGCATCCAGGCCAGGCCCTGCAGCTGGTAGGGCCGCAGGGTGGCGTTCAGCGAGGCGGGTGGCTGGCCGGGCTGGGCGCCAGGGCTGTGCAGGCGTCGAGCGAATGCACGCAGCTGCTCGCCCCCGCGCCAGTGCGGCGACAGGCCTTCCAGGCCGGCCAGGCGCGCGCCGTCGGCCTTGCTCAGACGCAGCGCGGGGCCATCCATCGGCTCGCGCATATAGAGTTCGCCAAGCGTCGCCAGGATCGGCTTGATGCGGGAGAAGGGCAGAGCCACCTGCAGCGGTTGCCCGTCGCGTCGCTCCAGCTGCACGCGCAGCTGCTCGTCATCGCCCCGCTGGGCCAGTGCTCGCGGCGTGAGCAGCTGAGGGCTCTGGCGGATCAGGCGCAGGAGCACGGGCAGTATGCCGATGCGCTGGCCATCGACGACGACACCGAGGTCGAGGTCGAACCAGTCTTCCGCCGCGGACTCGTCGATCTCGGCGTACCAGGCGTCGATGGCGGTGAGGTCGTAGGCGAAGCCCGGGTGAATGTCGATCTGCCAGCCCTGGCGACGCAGCTCCGGCAGCTGCTGCTGGACGAACCTGATCCAGGCTTCTTCGCCGGGCAGCTGGAACATCTCCGCCGACTCCTTCGGCAAGGCCAGGCTCTGGCGCAACGCGGGACGGAAGCCCAGCTGCTCCAGTTGCTTGCGCAATGCCTGCTCGGCCTGCGGCTGGCGGGCGATGAGCTGGAGCTCGTCGTCCGCCGGATGGCGAATGCGCTCGCCGTCGCGCTTGCCATGCACGCGCGCTGAGCCATAGAGAAACGCCAGGCCCGCCCGGTGCTGGTATTCGCTGACCATGCGCCGGTTGCCGGGCTGGTAGTTGGTCGCCAGATGGCTGCCCAGGCTGAGCAGCGGCACCGGCGCGAGATCGTCGATCCGCCGCTCCGGGCGCGAAGGCAGTGCTGGGGCCACGGTTCAGGCCCCCGCTGCAGGGATGCGATGCCGCCGCCGGGGCCGCAAAGGCGACAGGCTCATAGCCGTCTGAGCTCGATCAGCAGCCCGAGGCTGTCGTGATCGATGTAGGTCAGCCGGCCGGGTACCAGGCGGACCCGCTGCGTCAGGCGTTCGCTGGCGAGCAGCTGGCCGTACTCGCCGAAGCGGTTGACCCAGAACGTCATGTCCGTCTGCATGTAGCGGCCCGTTCGCAGCTTCAGCGTGCCCTGGATCGGATAGTGTTCGAAGTGGCGCTGGCCCTGGTGAATGGCGATGGCCGGGCCGTCGTCGCTGACCGGCTGCTGCCAGGCGCGGTGCAGCAGCACCTGATAACCCTGCTCCGGGGTCAGCCGGGCGGCGATGTGCTCCAGCGCCGGCTGCCGCTCGGCGCGGCGCTCCAGCGGCCGGGCTTGCCGTGCCCAGTCGTAAGGCGCGTGCTGGCTGGCCTCCAGCGGCGTGGCGTGGCGGAACAGGATCAGCTCGACGCGATACAGCGCCTCGGCGTGCACCTGCGGCGCCAGCCACAATAACAACAGGGCCAGATAGCGACGCGGCATCTAGGAACCTTGCTCGTTGGGCGCCAGCCGCTCAAGCAGCGCTTCCAGGGTGTTGAAGCGCTCCTCGGGACGCTCCATGGGCACCTGGAACTTGAACAGCGTGGCGCCTTCGAACTTGTAGCGGTTCGGCTGGCTCTGGATCAGCTTGATCAGCACCATCGGGTCAACCGAAGTGTCGGCCGAGAACTCGATGCGTCCGCCCTGCGGGCCGGCGTCGATCTTGGTGATGCCCAGCTTTTCGGCCTGCAGCTTGAGCAGGGTCAGGCGCACCAGGTTCTTGGTCGGTTCGGGCAGCAGGCCGAAGCGGTCGATCATCTCTACCTGCAATTCCTTCAGGCCGTCCTCGTCGGCGGCGTTGGCGATGCGCTTGTAGAGAATCAGGCGAGCATGCACGTCCGGCAGATAGTCCTCGGGGATCAGTGCCGGCAGGCGCAGGTTGATCTCCGGGCCGCCACCGAGCGGCTGCTCCAGGTTTGGCTGTTCGCCCTTGCGGATGGCCTTGACGGCGCGCTCGAGCATTTCCATGTACAGGGTGAAGCCGACGGCCTGGATCTGCCCGCTCTGGCCTTCGCCGAGCAGCTCGCCGGCACCGCGGATTTCCAGGTCGTGGGTGGCCAGGACAAAGCCGGCACCGAGGTCCTGGGCGTTGGCGATGGCTTCCAGACGCTTCTGCGCATCATCGGTCATGGCCTTGCGCGGTGGGGTGAGCAGATAGGCATAGGCCTGGTGATGGCTACGGCCGACGCGGCCGCGCAGCTGGTGCAGCTGGGCCAGGCCGAACTTGTCGGCGCGCTCGATGATGATGGTGTTGGCGCTGGGCACGTCGATGCCGGTTTCGATGATGGTCGAGGCCACCAGCACGTTGAAGCGCTTGTGGTAGAAATCGCTCATCACCTGCTCGAGGTCGCGTTCGCGCATCTGTCCGTGGCCGATGGCGATGCGTGCCTCGGGTACCAGTGCCTGCAGGTCGGCGGCGCACTTCTCGATGGTCTTGACGTCGTTGTGCAGGTAATAGACCTGGCCGCCACGCAGGAGCTCGCGCAGCAGCGCTTCCTTGATGGTCGGGTTGTTGGCCTCCATGACGAAGGTGCGCACCGACAGCCGGCGCGCCGGTGGCGTGGCGATGATCGACAGGTCGCGCATGCCGGCGATGGACATGTTCAACGTGCGCGGAATCGGCGTGGCGGTCAGGGTGAGGATGTCCACCTCGCTGCGCAGCGCCTTGAGCTGCTCCTTCTGGCGCACACCGAAGCGGTGTTCCTCGTCGATGATGACCAGGCCCAGGTTGCTGAACTTGACGTCGTCCTGCAGCAGCTTGTGGGTGCCGATGAGGATATCGATCTTGCCGTCGGCCAACTCGGTAATGGCGTTCTGCACTTCCTTGGCGGACTTGAAACGGCTCATCACCTCGACCCGCACCGGCCAGTCGGCGAAGCGGTCGCGGAAGCTGTTGTAGTGCTGCTGGGCGAGCAGGGTGGTGGGCACCAGCACCGCCACCTGCTTGCCGCCGTGCACGGCAATAAAGGCGGCGCGCATGGCGACTTCGGTCTTGCCGAAGCCGACATCGCCACACACGAGACGGTCCATCGGCTTGGCCGACAACAGGTCCTCGCGCACCGCGTCGATGGCGGCCTGCTGGTCCGGCGTTTCCTCGAAGGGGAACCCGGCGGCGAAGGTTTCGTAGTCGACCTGCGGGTCCTTGAAGGCATAGCCCTGGCGCGCGGCGCGGCGGGCGTAGATGTCGAGCAGTTCTGCAGCCACGTCGCGCACCTGCTCGGCGGCCTTGCGCTTGGCTTTCTGCCAGGTTTCCGAGCCGAGCTTGTGCAGTGGCGCCAGGGCGTCGTCGCTGCCGGTATAGCGGGCGATCAGATGCAGGCTGGCGACCGGCACGTAGAGTTTGGCCTCGTCAGCGTACTGCAGCAGGAGGAATTCCTGCGCCTGGCCTTCGATTTCGAGGGTGACCAGCCCCTGATAGCGGCCGACCCCATGATCGATATGCACCACCGGCGCGCCTTCGCGCAGCTCGGTGAGGTTCTTGATGACGTTGTCGCCGCCGTCGCGACTCTTCTCGCGACGCCGGCGTTGCATGACGCGCTGGCCGAACAGCGGGCTTTCCGCGACCAGGGCGACTTCGTCCAGCAGCAAGCCTTCGTCGAGCGGGGCGATGGCGATCGCCAGACGCTCCTCGCTGGCGAGGAACCCGCCCCAGCCTTCGACTTCCTGCGGGCGCAGCTTCAGGCGCGCCAGCAGCTCCAGCAGCACTTCGCGGCGCCCCGCGGACTCGGCGGTGAACAGCACGCGCCCCGGAAAGCCGTCGAGGAACTGGCGCAGCTTGCCCAATGGCTCGCTGGCCTTGGATTCGATCGCCAGTTCCGGCAGGGGCTGTGCAGGGAAGCGCTCGCGGCCGATGCCCGGCTCCACGTCCTGCTGGCTGGCAACCACGCGCGGCCACAGCTTGAGCCGGGCGAAGCAGTCTTCCACCGGCATGAACAGCTCGGCCGGCGGCAGCAGCGGGCGCTCGGGGTCGACGCGGCGCTCCTCGTAGCGATTGCGCACGTCATTCCAGAACTGCTCGGCGGCCTGCTCGATGCCGGGCAGGGAGAACACCTGGCTGTCTTCGGGCAGATAGTCGAAGAGGGTTGCCGTCTCCTCATAGAAAAGCGGCAGGTAGTATTCGATACCGGCGGGCGTGATGCCGGTGGACAGGTCCTGGTAGATCGGGCAGCGACGGAAGTCGACGTCGAAACGCTCGCGGAAACGTGCGCGGAAGCCGGTGACCGCTTCCTTTTTCAGCGGAAATTCCCGGGCTGGCAGCAGACGGATCGACTCCACCTTGTCGATGGAGCGCTGATTCTCCGGATCGAAAGTGCGCAGGGTTTCGATCTCGTCATCGAACAGGTCGATACGGTAGGGCAGGGCGCTGCCCATGGGGAACAGATCGATCAACGCGCCACGCACGGCAAACTCGCCATGTTCGTAGACCGTGTCCACGCAGCGATAGCCGGCCGCTTCCAGACGCAGGCGCATCTGCTCGACATCCAGCTTCTGCCCAACATCCAGCACCAGGCTCGAACCGAGCAGAAAGCGCTTGGGCGCCAGCCTGTGTAGGGCGGTGGTGATCGGCACTACCAGCACGCCATGGCTCAGTTCAGGCAGCTGGTAGAGCGTGGCGATACGCTGGGAAACGATGTCCTGGTGCGGCGAGAACAGGTCGTAGGGCAGCGTTTCCCAATCCGGAAAATGCAGAACCGGCAGCTCCGGAGCGAAGAAGGCGAGTTCTTCCTGCAGGCGCTCGGCGCTCTGGCTGTCGGCGGTGAGGAGGAGCGTGAAGCGTTTGGCGTTGCTGGCTGCTTCGGCAATCGCCAGGCTCAGCGCGGCTCCTGGAAGATTGCCCCAATGTTGCTTGCCGCTGGCGGCAGGCAGAGGGGGAAGGCGCAAGACGGACACGAGTGGGCGTGGCTCCGATGGAAAAAATAGGCCGCCGGGATTGTAACTATCGAGGCGCTTGGCTGTCAGTGTTTCGTCCGCTGCAGATTGCCGGCGCTAGGGTGCGCCGTCATAATGTAGCCCCTTTTCTCAGCCCCTACATGTTGGAAGGAACTGCCCGTGACTCAGAAGCCCGACCAGTGTCTTGGTGAATGGATTGACCGCGAAGCCCTCGCCGAAGCGATGATTCCGCTGATTGGTCAGCTGTATCGCAACAACAACGTGGTGACTTCGATCTACGGCCGTGGCCTGATCAACCGTTCGGTGATCGCCATCCTCAAGGCGCACCGTTTCGCCCGTCACCGCATCGCCGACGAGACCGAGCTGTCGGTGCACGACACCTTCCAGATCCTCAAGACCATGAGCGAGATGAACCTCGGCGCCGCCTCGGTCGATCTCGGCAAGCTGGTCGCCAAGTACAAGGACGCCGGCAATGGCCGCAGCCTCGAGCAGTTCGTGCGCGAAGAGCTGGCCGAGGTCGCCGACAAGCGTCACGCTGCTACCGGGCACAAGGGTACTGACGTCGTGCTGTACGGTTTCGGCCGCATCGGCCGCCTGCTGGCGCGCATCCTGATCGAGAAGACCGGTGGTGGCGACGGCCTGCGCCTGCGCGCCATCGTCGTGCGCAAGGGTTCCGACAACGATCTGGTCAAGCGCGCCAGCCTGCTGCGTCGCGACTCGGTGCATGGTCCCTTCGATGGCACCATTACCATCGATGAGGCGAACAACACCATCACCGCCAATGGCAACCTGATCCAGGTGATCTACTCCAACGATCCGGCCTCGGTGGACTACACCCAGTACGGCATCGAGAACGCCCTGCTGGTGGACAACACCGGCAAGTGGCGTGACGCCGAAGGTCTGGGTCAGCACCTCAAGTGTCCGGGCGTCGCTCGTGTGGTGCTCACTGCACCGGGCAAGGGCGAGCTGAAGAACATCGTGCATGGCATCAACCATGGCGACATCACTGCCGATGACAAGATCATCTCCGCGGCTTCCTGCACCACCAATGCCATCGTGCCGGTGCTCAAGGCGGTGAACGATCAGTACGGCATCGTCAACGGCCACGTCGAAACCGTGCATTCCTACACCAACGACCAGAACCTGATCGACAACTTCCACAAGGGCAGCCGCCGTGGCCGTAGCGCTGCGCTGAACATGGTCATCACCGAGACCGGCGCCGCCACTGCAGCTGCCAAGGCGCTGCCGGTGCTCAAGGGCAAGCTGACCGGCAACGCCATCCGCGTGCCGACGCCGAACGTGTCCATGGCCATCCTCAACCTGAACCTGGAGAAGGCCACCAGCCGCGACGAGATCAACGAGTACCTGCGCCAGATGGCCATGCACTCTGACCTGCAGAAGCAGATCGATTTCGTCAACTCGCAGGAAGTTGTATCCACTGATTTCGTTGGTTCTCGCCATGCCGGCGTGGTGGACGCCGAGGCGACCATCTGCAATGACAACCGCGTCGTGCTGTACGTCTGGTACGACAACGAGTTCGGTTACAGCTGCCAGGTGGTGCGTGTGATGGAAGACATGGCAGGGGTCAACCCGCCGGCCTTCCCGCGCTAAGCGTCGCGGTGGCAAGCAGAAACGGGAGCCCTGGCTCCCGTTTCGCGTTTCTGGCGCACCGGTTCGAGCGTAAATCCTGCGAGGTTGAGCGGTCGGTGATCAGGGGTCGGGTGCGGTCGGGATAATTTTGCTTCTCTTGTCTCGAGTCAAAAATCCGCAATACCTGGGTGGTCAGTCAAGGCATACGACCTCTATAATCGGGCGGATTTTTTACCTGGGTCCGCGACATGGTGTCGCGCCAATAACGTATTGGTGCGCGCAGTGCAATCCTACTTTGCGCCATGCCGCCGGGCCTGCCAAAAAAGCTTTCTAAAATCAGTGGTTAGGCAAACCGATGATCAATATAAAACGAGGGCTTGACTTGCCCATAGTCGGCGCGCCGACGCAGCGTATCGAGGCCGGAAGGCCCGTACGCAGCGTCGCCGTCATCGGCTTCGACTATCCGACCATGAAGCCCACCATGGCTGTGCAGGTCGGTGATCGGGTCAAGCTGGGGCAGATCCTTTTTTCCGACAAGAAGTCCGAAGGCGTTCACTACACGGCGCCCGGTGCTGGCGTCGTCAGTGCAGTGCACCGCGGTGAAAAGCGCGTGCTGCAGTCGGTGGTCATCGACCTCGAGGGCGATGACGAAATCACCTTCGCGAGCTACTCGTCCGAACAGCTGGAAGGCCTGAGCAGCGAACAGGTGCGCGAGAACCTGCAGCAGTCCGGCCTGTGGACCGCACTGCGCACGCGTCCGTTCAGCAAGGTGCCGGCGGTTGATGCGGTGCCTAACTCCATCTTCGTGACAGCCATCGATACGCATCCCTTGGCGGCCGATCCTGCGGTGATCATCGCCGAACAGGCAGAAGCCTTCGAGGCAGGCCTCAAGGTGCTGGGCAACCTGGCCAAAGTGTTCCTGTGCAAGGCCCCAGGCGCGTCGCTGCCCGGCGAATCCCTGGCCAAGGTGCAGGTCGAGGTCTTCAGTGGCCCGCATCCGGCGGGCCTGGCCGGTACCCATATCCATTTCCTTGATCCGGTGAGTGCAAGCAAGAGCGTCTGGACCATCGGTTATCAGGATGTGATCGCCGTCGGCAAGCTGTTCACCAGCGGACGCCTGTGGGTCGAACGCGTCGTCGCTCTGGGCGGCCCGGTCGTCGAGAATCCTCGCCTGGTTCGCACCCGCCTCGGTGCCAACCTCGACGAGCTGACTGCCGGCGAACTGCAGCCTGGCGCCAACCGCGTCGTATCCGGCTCGTTGCTGGGCGGCCGTACCGCCCATGGCGCGTTCGCCTATCTCGGTCGCTACCACCAGCAGGTGTCGTGCCTGCGCGAAGGCAAGGAGCGCGAGATGCTGCACTACATGCGTGCCGGCGTGGAGAAGCACTCCATCCTCAACATCTATATCTCCAAGCTGATGGGCGGCAAGAAGTTCGCGTTCTCCACGTCCACCAACGGCAGTCCGCGCGCCATGGTGCCGGTGGGCAACTACGAGGAGGTCATGCCTCTGGACGTGCTGCCGACCCAGCTGCTGCGTGCCTTGATCGTGGGCGACACCGAGGTGGCGCAAAAGCTTGGCTGCCTTGAGCTGGATGAAGAAGATCTGGCGCTGTGCACCTACGTCTGTGCCGGCAAGTACGAATACGGCCCGATCCTGCGGGACAATCTGACCCGCATCGAGAAGGAGGGTTAAGGCATGGGCATTCGCGCATTCCTCGACAAGATCGAGCATCACTTCGAAAAAGGCGGCAAGTACGAAAAGTGGTATGCACTGTACGAAGCGGCCGACACCTTCCTCTATCGTCCCGGTAGCGTCACCAAGACCACCGCTCACGTGCGCGACGGCATCGACCTCAAGCGCATGATGATCACCGTCTGGCTGTGCACCTTCCCGGCGATGTTCTTCGGCATGTGGAACACCGGCTACCAGGCCAACCTGATCTATGCACAGAGCCCCGATCTGCTGGCTGCCCAGGAAGGCTGGCGTTTTGCGCTGATCGGTGCTTTTGCCGGCTTCGATCCCAACAGCCTGTGGGACAACTTCATCCAGGGCGCGGCCTACTTCCTGCCCATCTACGCGGTGACATTCATCGTCGGTGGCTTCTGGGAAGTGCTGTTCGCCTCGATCCGCAAGCATGAAGTCAACGAAGGTTTCTTCGTGACCTCCGTGCTGTTCGCCCTGATCCTGCCGCCGACCATCCCGCTGTGGCAGGTCGCGCTGGGCATCAGCTTCGGCGTGGTGATCGGCAAGGAAATCTTCGGCGGTACCGGCAAGAACTTCCTCAACCCGGCGCTGACCGCGCGGGCCTTCCTGTTCTTCGCCTATCCGGCACAGATGTCCGGTGATGCCGTGTGGACCGCGGTCGATGGCTATGCCGGTGCAACCGCGCTGAGCCTGGGCTTCGCAGGTGGCATCGAGAATGTGATCAGCAGCGGCATCACCTGGATGGACGCCTTCGTCGGCACCATTCACGGCTCGATCGGTGAAACCAGCACCCTGGCCATCTTCATCGGCGGCGCCGTCCTGATCGGCAGCAAGATTGCCTCCTGGCGCATCGTCACCGGCGTGATGCTGGGCATGATTGCGCTGAGCACGCTGTTCAACCTGATCGGCTCCGAGACCAACCCGCTGTTCGGCATGCCCTGGTACTGGCACATGGTCGTCGGTGGCTTCGCCTTCGGCATGATCTTCATGGCGACCGACCCGGTGTCGGCCTCCATGACCAATACCGGCAAGTGGGTGTTCGGCATCCTCATCGGCGTCATGGTCGTGCTGATCCGCGTGGTCAACCCCGCCTTCCCGGAAGGCATGATGCTGGCGATCCTGTTCGCCAACCTGTGTGCGCCGCTGATTGACCATTTCGTCATTCAGGCCAATATCAAGCGGAGGCTGGCACGTAATGTCTAGTCAGAAAGAATCCACCGTTCGCACGCTGACGGTAGCCCTGTTGGTCTGCCTGGTGTGCTCCATCTTCGTGGCCGGTGCCGCCGTGGCATTGCGTCCGACCCAGCAGGAAAACCGCCTGCTGGACAAGCAGCGCAGCATCCTGGCCATTGCCGGCCTGGGTGAGGCCGGGATGTCCGCGAACAAGGTCAAGCAGCTGTTCAACGAGCGTATCGTTGCGCGTCTGGTCGATCTGGAAACCGGCAAGTTCAGCGACGAGTTCGACGCCAAGACCTTCGATCCGCTGGTCGCGGCCAAGGACCCTGCGCTGTCCAAGGCCCTGCCGGGCGAGCAGGACATCGCCTCGATCAAGCGTCGTGAACGTTACAGCACTGTCTACATCGTCGAAGGCCAGGGCGAAGGCGAGATCGATACGCTGATCCTGCCGGTGCGCGGTTACGGTCTGTGGTCCACCCTCTATGGCTTCATGGCCGTCAAGGGTGATCTGGATACCGTGGCGGGCTTCGGCTTCTATCAGCACGGCGAAACACCCGGCCTAGGTGGTGAGGTCGACAATCCGAAGTGGCGCGGCCAGTGGCCGGGCAAGGAACTGTTCGATGACAACGGCAAGCTGGCCGTACAGATCGTCAAGGGCGGGGTCGACCCGCAGAGCCCGCGTGCCAATCATCAGGTCGACGGCCTGGCCGGCGCGACCCTGACCAGCAACGGTGTCAACAGCCTGTTGCGGTTCTGGCTGGGCGAGAACGGCTTCGGTCCATTTATCGCTAATCTGCGCGCTGGGGAGGCTTGATCATGTCGCAACCCACTGTGAAAGAAGTACTGCTCAACCCGATCTTCAACAACAACCCCATTGGCCTGCAGATCCTCGGGATCTGTTCGGCACTGGCGGTGACCTCCAACCTCAACACCGCGTTGGTCATGTCGGTGGCGCTGACCCTGGTCTGTGCCTTCTCGAACCTGTTCATCTCGATGATCCGCAGCCAGATCCCGAACTCGATCCGCATGATCGTGCAGATGGTGATCATCGCCTCGCTGGTTATCCTGGTTGACCAGGTGCTCAAGGCCTATGCCTTCTCGCTGTCCAAGCAGCTGTCGGTGTTCGTTGGCCTGATCATCACCAACTGCATCGTGATGGGGCGTGCCGAAGCCTTCGCCATGCAGAACCCCCCGTTGCTGTCGTTCTTCGACGGTATCGGCAACGGCCTGGGCTACAGCGCGATGCTGATCGCCCTGGGCATCATTCGCGAGCTGACCGGCGCCGGCAAGCTGATGGGCTACACCATTCTGCCGGCCGTCAATGACGGTGGCTGGTACCTGCCCAACGGCATGATGCTGCTGCCGCCCTCGGCGTTCTTCCTGATCGGCCTGTTCATCTGGGGCATCCGTGCCTGGAAGAAGGAGCAGGTCGAGAAGCCTGCCTTCAAGATGGCGCCGCAAGTCTCCAGCAAGGAGGCTTACTAATGGAGCATTACATCAGCCTGTTCGTCCGCGCCGTGTTCATCGAGAACATGGCCCTGGCGTTCTTCCTCGGCATGTGTACCTTCATCGCGATCTCGAAGAAGGTGGAAACCGCCATCGGTCTGGGTATCGCGGTCATCGTGGTGCAGACCATCACCGTGCCGGCCAACAACCTGATCTACACCTACCTGCTCAAGAGCGGTGCGCTGGCCTGGGCCGGCCTGCCTGAAGTGGACCTGAGCTTCCTGGGTCTGCTGAGCTACATCGGTGTGATCGCGGCCATCGTGCAGATTCTCGAGATGACGCTCGATAAGTACGTACCCAGCCTGTACAACGCGCTGGGCGTGTTCCTGCCGCTGATCACCGTGAACTGCGCCATCATGGGTGGCACGCTGTTCATGGTCGAGCGCGACTACAACCTCGGCGAGAGCGTGGTGTACGGCATGGGCTCCGGCCTGTCCTGGGCGCTGGCGATCGCGCTGCTGGCGGGGATTCGCGAGAAGCTCAAGTACAGCGACGTGCCGGATGGTCTGCAGGGGCTTGGCATCACCTTCATCACCATCGGACTGATGTCGCTGGGCTTCATGTCTTTCTCTGGCGTACAGCTGTAAGGACGGGACGAACTGATGAGTTACGAAATTTTCCTCGCCATCGGTATGTTCACCGCCATCGTGCTTGCGCTGGTGGTGATCATCCTGGCTGCGCGCGCCAAGCTGGTGTCCAGCGGCGACGTGTCCATCGAAATCAACGGTGAGCGAACCATCACCGTGCCGGCCGGCGGCAAGCTGCTGCAGACGCTGGCTGCCAACAACATCTTCCTTTCGTCCGCCTGTGGCGGCGGCGGTACCTGCGCGCAGTGCAAGTGCATCGTCGAGAGCGGTGGCGGCGAGATGCTGCCCACCGAGGAGTCGCACTTCACCCGTCGTGAGGCCGGTGAGGGATGGCGTCTGTCCTGCCAGACCCCGGTCAAGGCGGACATGAAGATCGAGGTCCCGGAAGAAGTCTTCGGCGTGAAGAAGTGGGAGTGCACGGTGGAGTCCAATCCCAACGTGGCCACCTTCATCAAGGAGCTGACGCTTCGTCTGCCGGAAGGCGAGAACGTCGACTTCCGCGCAGGCGGCTACGTCCAGCTGGAGTGTCCGCCGCACGAAGTGCGTTATCGGGATTTCGACATCCAGGAGGAGTATCGCGGCGACTGGGACAAGTTCGATCAGTGGAAGTACGTATCGAAGTGCGACGAGACCGTCATTCGTGCCTACTCCATGGCCAACTATCCGGAAGAGCGCGGTCTGGTGAAGTTCAACATCCGTATCGCTTCCCCGCCGCCGGGTCGTGACGATGTGCCGCCGGGCAAGATGTCGTCCTACGTGTTCAGCCTCAAGCCGGGCGACAAGATCACCGTCTACGGACCCTTCGGTGAGTTCTTCGCCAAGGACACCGACGCCGAGATGGTCTTCATCGGTGGTGGTGCCGGCATGGCGCCGATGCGTTCGCACATCTTCGATCAGCTCAAGCGTCTGAAGTCCAAGCGCAAGATGAGCTTCTGGTACGGTGCGCGCTCCATGCGCGAGGCCTTCTACGTCGAAGAGTACGATCAGCTGCAGGCCGAGAATCCGAACTTCGAGTGGCATCTGGCGCTGTCCGATCCGCTGCCGGAAGACAACTGGGACGGCCCGACCGGCTTCATCCACAACGTGCTGTACGAGAACTATCTGAAGGACCATCCGGCCCCGGAGGATTGCGAGTTCTACATGTGCGGCCCGCCCATGATGAACGCCTCGGTCATCAAGATGCTCACTGACCTGGGTGTGGAGCCGGAGAACATCCTGCTCGACGACTTCGGCGGCTAGCATGATCCGAGCTTCACTCCGATCCATTGCTGTCGCGTCTCTCCAGCCCGTCATCGCTGTCGCTCTCGCGACAGCCCTGACGGGCTGTCTGTTTCAGGACAAGGTCGAAGCCTTCACCGGGCCGACCATGGGCAGTACCTATACGATCAAGTACGTGCGCAGCGGCGATGTTCCGGCCAAGGAAGTCCTGCATGGCGAGGTCGAGGCCATCCTCGCCGACCTCGACAAGCAGTTGTCGACCTATCGCAGCGATTCCGACGTCGAGCGTTTCAATGCCTTGCCGGGTGGAGCCTGTGAGCCGATGCCGCAGGCGGTGCGCGAATTGGTCGCAGCGGGCGACCAGCTGTCGGCGGACAGCGACGGCGCATTCGACCTTACACTCGAGCCCTTGCTCAACCTTTGGGGCTTTGGCCCGCAGGGGCGCAGCGAGCGTGTTCCGTCGGAGGAAGAGATTGCCGAGGCGCGAGCGCTGACTGGCCATCGGCATCTGCGTATCGAAGGCGATCAGTTGTGCAAGTCGGTCGCGCTGCAACTGGACTTCAACAGCATTGCCGCGGGATATGCGGTGGACCGTGTGATCGATCGCCTGAAAGAACTGGGCGTGCGCAGCTATCTGGTGGAGATCACCGGAGAGCTCAAGGCCGAAGGCCGCAAACCCGACGGATCGCCCTGGCGCGTCGCCATCGAGGCCCCCCGGGACGATCAGCGCGTAGCGCAGAAGATCATCGAGCTCGACGGAATGGGCGTCTCGACTTCCGGCGACTATCGCAACTATTTCGAGCTGGAAGGGCGGCGCTATTCGCATACGCTGAACCCGCTGAGCGGCCGGCCGATCGAGCATCACCTGGCTGCGGTCACGGTGATCGACAGGTCGACCTTGCGCGCGGATGGGTTGTCTACCGCGCTGATGGTATTAGGCCCCGAGCAGGGTCTGGCGCTGGCTGAGCGTAACGCCATCGCCGCGTTTTTCGTCGTCCGTGAAGGACAGGGTTTCGCAACAACTAGCACCAAGGCTTTCGATGAGCTGTTCGGTGCGGGAGTAGAGCAATGACCTGGTTACTGGTTTTCCTGGTAATGGTACTTGTCGTGGCCGGCATGGCCATCGGCGTGATCATGGGGCGCAAGCCCATCGCAGGGTCGTGCGGTGGTATCGCCAATCTGGGCATCGAGAAGGAATGTTCGATCTGCGGTGGAAGCCGCGAGAAATGCGAGGAGGTGAACGAAGCGAAGCGCTCGGCCACCACTGACCTCGCCTATGACGCCACCAAACGCTGAACTCTGTGTCGCCGCGAGCTGACCGCCCAGGCGGGGCGGTGGCCGCGGCGAGACGACTGACAGCGCGCAGAACCTTTTTGCGTTTCGGCTTCGGCGAATTTGTTGACAGCAGCGGCGTACCTCGCTGCGTTTTCAGGAGTGTATATGGCGGTCTATAACTACGATGTGGTGGTACTGGGTTCTGGTCCAGCCGGGGAGGGCGCGGCGATGAACGCCGTCAAGGCGGGACGCAAGGTCGCCGTGGTAGACAACCGCCCGCTGGTCGGAGGCAACTGCACGCACCTGGGCACCATCCCGTCCAAGGCGCTGCGCCATTCGGTGCGGCAGATCATGCAGTACAACACCAACCCGTTGTTTCGCCAGATCGGCGAGCCGCGCTGGTTCTCCTTTCCAGATGTTCTGAAAAGCGCCGAAAAGGTCATCAGCAAGCAGGTCACCTCCCGTACCAGCTATTACGCGCGCAATCGCATCGACACCTTCTTCGGTACTGCCAGCTTCTCCGACGAGCAGAGCGTGGAAGTGGTCTGCCTCAACGGCATGGTGGAAAAGCTGGTCGCAAACCAGTTCGTCATCGCCACCGGCTCGCGCCCCTACCGGCCGGCCGATATCGATTTCAACCATCCGCGCATCTACGACAGCGATACCATCCTGACTCTGAGCCACACGCCGCGTCGGATGATCATCTACGGTGCCGGTGTCATCGGTTGCGAGTACGCATCGATCTTCAGCGGCCTGGGTGTACTGGTCGATCTGATCGACAACCGCGAGCAGCTGCTCAGCTTCCTCGACGACGAGATTTCCGATGCGCTGAGCTACCACTTGCGTAACAACAACGTGCTGATTCGCCACAACGAAGAGTACGAGCGGGTCGAGGGGCTGGAGAACGGCGTGATCCTGCACCTCAAGTCTGGCAAGAAGATCAAGGCAGACGCCTTCCTCTGGAGCAACGGGCGTACCGGCAATACCGACAAGCTCGGCCTGGAGAATATCGGTCTGAAGGCCAACAGCCGCGGCCAGGTGCAGGTCGACGAGCACTATCGCACCGAGATCGGCAACATCTATGCGGCCGGTGACGTGATCGGCTGGCCATCGCTGGCAAGCGCCGCCTACGACCAGGGTCGCTCGGCCGCGGGGAGCATCGTCGAGAACGATTCATGGCGTTTCGTCGATGACGTGCCGACGGGCATCTACACCATTCCGGAGATCAGCTCGATCGGCAAGAACGAGCGTGAGCTGACCCAGGCGAAGATTCCCTACGAAGTGGGCAAGGCATTCTTCAAGAGCATGGCGCGGGCGCAGATTTCCTTCGAGCCGGTGGGGATGCTGAAGATCCTGTTCCATCGCGAAACCCTTGAAGTGCTGGGTGTGCACTGCTTCGGTTACCAGGCGTCGGAGATCGTCCACATCGGTCAGGCGATCATGAATCAGAAGGGCCCTGCCAACAGCATCAAGTACTTCGTCAACACCACCTTCAACTACCCGACCATGGCGGAAGCCTATCGGGTGGCGGCGTTCGACGGGCTCAACCGGCTTTTTTGAGCGGCTCCGGCCGGCGGCCTGAGCCGGCTGGAGAGGGCTGGGACTCCCGGGATTGGCACTGGCCGAACCGGGAGAGCTTCTGATCAGGTGAGACGATCCGGCAGCGCCTGTGCTGCCGAGTCGCCGCAGGCGCAGGTCTAACGGTCAGGCCTGCGCCAGTGTGCTCACCGCCAGGCCCGGATAGTCGGTGATCAGGCTGTCCACGCCGAAGTCCGCCAGGCGCCGCATCAGCGCCGGTTCGTTCACCGTCCAGACCGAAACATGCAAGCCCTGCTTTCTTGCCTTCTCCAGGCGTTCCGGGGTGCACAGCGTCCACTTCAGTGCCAACAGATCACAACCATGCTGACGGGCCACCTTGAGCGGGTCGAGCCAGTTGTATTCTGCGACCAGTCCGCGTGAGATTTCCGGTGCCAGTCGATTCAGAGCCCGCAGGACCTCCCGTGAACTGGAGGTGACCGTGATTCGCTCCTTGAGCTGATAACGCTCGGCCAGCTCTTTGATCGCCAGTACCGTGCGTGCGGCGCGAACCCGCGAAGCACTCTTGACTTCGAGCTGCCAGTGCTCGAAATCGCACTTCTCGAACAGCTCGCTCAGCCGTGGAATGGGGCAGGGCGTCTTCCAGCCCGGGCCGCCCTGGCGGGCGTCGTACTTCACCAGTTCCGCGGCATCGTGCTGGGCAACCTTGCCTCGGCGGCCGGTGGTGCGCTTGAGCGTCGGATCATGAATGACCATCAACTCGCCATCGCGGGATAGGTGCAGGTCCAGCTCGCAGCGGCGTACGCCATGCTGCAGGCATTGCTCGAAGCTCGCCAGGGTGTTCTCCGGAGCCTCGCCCTTGGCGCCGCGGTGGCCGTAGATGAGTGTCACGGTTGTTGATCTTCCTTCACGGGTGGTTGAGCGCGCTGGTGGTGTCGGACGCTGTTGATGACTCGGTCGCGTTCGAAATATACGGAGAATTCCCGATAATCCCAGCGGGTGATCGGCGGCCGGCCAACGGCCGGGTGCTCCTCATCGGCGAGCCCGAAACGGTCCAGGACCTTGATCTTGGAGTCGCCACGCGCGGGCATCGCCATCTCGGGCTGGCCTTGCTGGCCGACGGGTATGCGAATTTCTTCGGCGAACAGCGACGGGCTGAATGTCAGTGTGAACAGCAGGGTCGCCAGGCGGCGCATTGGTCAATCTCCTTGCAGGCTTTCCAGGGCCAGGCGTCTCTCCAGCGCCTGTTTCTGCAGGATATGCCGAGCAAGCAATTGTCGCTGTGCATCAGTCAACGCTTCGAACTCGGTGCCGATGTCGTAGCGCCCGTCCTGCATCGCGGTGCTGTAGATCACCCGTGCCGGCAACAGCAGGCCGAGCCCTTGCGGCAGCAGGACCAACTTCAGCGTGACGACCTCGCCTTCCGCCAATGGCTGTTCGCTGACGAAGCTGATGCCGCCTTCGGAAAGCACCACCGGCTGCGGTGCGCTCTGATCCTTCAGCAGGTCCTGCGCCAATGCCTGCCCCAGCAGCTCGATTCGCTTGTTCTGTACTTTGAGGTAATTGGCCAGCGTGCGGTTGCTCTCGGCAATCTGGCGTAACAAGTGCTGTGCTTCGAAATCCAGCTGGTGAAGCTCCCCGAGCAGGCTGAACAGCGCAGGCAGAGGCTCGCTTCCGGCGGGGTGGTCGTGGCTCGCCGGGATGATTTCCAGTGCCACGCGATCCTCGATACGGTAGTATTCGCGGCGTTCTTCAGTGTCTTGTGTCGGCATGGCGATACCCGGGTAGCGTTGATGGCCAGAGTGTATCAGGCCCCGCGGTGGCGTCAGCTGCATGTTGTTTTCCCCGCCAGCGAACCCGTCGATCTATGTTCAGACCGCTGTCCGTGTACATCGGGGCGCGCTATACACGCGCCAGACGTCGCAGTCTCTTCGTCTCCTTCATTTCCCTGACATCCATGATCGGGCTCGCACTTGGCGTGCTGGTGATGATCGTCGTGCTGTCGGTGATGAATGGCTTCGATCATGAGATGCGCACTCGCGTGCTGGGCATGGTGCCCCACGCGACCATCGAAAGCCCGACGCCGATCAACGATTGGCAGGCACTGGGCGCACGCCTCGAACAGCATGCCCAGGTGCTGGCCTCCGCGCCCTTCATCCAGAGCCAGGGGCTGCTCACCCATCAGGGCCAGGTGACCAAGATCCTGATCAATGCGGTCGAGCCCCAAGCGGAGCGACAGGTGTCGATCATCGACCAGTTCTTCCGCGAAGGCTCGCTGGATGATCTCAAGCCCGGCGAGTTCGGCATCGTCATTGGCGACAAGGCAGCCGCCAAGCTCGGCGTTGCGGTCGGCGACAAGATCACCTTCGTCGCCCCGGAAGTGACCGTGACCCCCGCGGGCATGTTTCCGCGCATGAAGCGGTTCACGGTCACCGGCATCTTCCATGTCGGTGCCGGCGAGATCGACGGTTACGTCGCCCTGGCCAACATTGCCGACATGGCTCGCTTGCAACGCTGGCAGCCGGATCAGGTGCAGGGGCTGCGCCTGCGCTTCGCCGATCTGTTCCAGGCGCCGCGTATCGCCTGGGAATTGGCCGGTCAGCTCGGTGACGACTTCTATTCCCGCGACTGGACCCGCACCCACGGCAACCTCTACCAGGCGATCCGCATGGAGAAGGCCATGATCGGGCTGCTGCTGCTGCTGATCGTCGCGGTCGCGGCCTTCAACATTATCTCCACGCTGGTGATGGTGGTGACCGACAAGCGCGGCGACATCGCCATCCTGCGCACGCTGGGCGCTACGCCGAAGCAGATCATGGCGATCTTCATGGTCCAGGGTACGGTGATCGGCGTGGTCGGCACTCTGGTCGGCGCACTGCTCGGCATGTTCGCTGCCGTCAATGTCAGCAGCTGGATCGCCGCGCTGGAGCGGCTGATCGGGCACAAGTTTCTGAGTGCCGACGTGTATTTCATTGACTACCTGCCGTCCCAGCTGATGGCGGCCGATGTGATCCAGGTCTGCGTCGCCGCGCTGATCCTGAGTTTCCTCGCGACCCTGTATCCGGCCTGGCGTGCCGCGCGCACCCAGCCGGCAGAGGCGCTACGTTATGAGTGAGCGGGTTATGAACGAGCTGTCTTCGCAAAAGCAGGCGGTGCTGAGTTGCCGCAACCTGGGCAAGCGCTACGAGCAGGGCCCCGAATCGGTGGAGGTCCTGTCCGGGCTGCAACTTGAACTGTTCCCCGGGCAGCGCGTGGCCATCGTCGGCAGCTCCGGCTCGGGCAAGAGCACGCTGCTGAACCTGCTCGGTGGGCTCGATACGCCGAGCGAGGGCAGCGTCTGGCTGGCCGGCGAGGAGTTGTCGGCGCTGAACGAGAAGGATCGCGGGCTGCTGCGCAACCGCGCATTGGGCTTCGTCTATCAGTTCCATCACCTGCTTGCCGAGTTCACCGCGCTGGAGAACGTTTGCATGCCGCTGCTGATCGGGCGCACGCCGATCCCGGAAGCGCGGCAGCGAGCGTCGGCTCTGCTGCAGCGGGTCGGCCTCGGCCATCGCCTGGAGCACAAGCCTGCGGAGCTGTCCGGTGGCGAGCGACAGCGCGTTGCCATCGCTCGGGCATTGGTCAACGAGCCGGCACTGGTATTGCTCGATGAGCCAACCGGCAACCTGGACCATCACACCGCGCAAGGCATTCAGGATCTGATGCTCGAACTCAGCACCTCGCTGCATACCGCTTTTCTCGTGGTTACCCACGACCGCCAGCTTGCCGCCCAGATGGACCAGGTGCTGCGGCTGGAAGACGGGCGCCTGGTGGCCGAATGATGTTCAGGCCCATCAGCGTTTTCATCGGCAGCCGCTACACCCGTGCCAAGCGGCGCAATCATTTCATTTCGTTCATCTCGCTGACCTCGTTGATCGGCCTGGCGCTGGGTGTGCTGGCGATGATCATGGTCCTGTCGGTGATGAACGGCTTCCAGCGTGAAATGAGCGCGCGGATTCTCGGGATGGTGCCCCACGCGACGGTCATCGGTGAGCAGCCGCTGGATGACTGGCAGGCGGTTGCCGCGCGCCTGTCGGCACACCCGCAGATCGTCGGCATGGCGCCGGTGACGCAGCTCGAAGGCATGCTGTCGTTCAAGGGCAGCATGCAACCGATCCAGATCAGCGGCATCGATCCGCAGGCGGAGGCGCAGGTGTCCATCGTTGGTGAGCGTCTGGTCGGCGGCAGCCTGGATGCGCTCAAGCCCGGCGAGTACGGTGTGATCATCGGTCTGATGACCGCGCGGCGATTCGGGCTGAAGCTGGGCGACAAGCTGACGTTGATCGTCCCTGAGGTCAGTTCGTCTCCCGGTGGCGTCACACCGCGTATGCAGCGGCTGAACGTGGTCGGGGTGTTCAAGGTGGGCGCCGATCTGGACGGCAGTCTGGGGATGATCCATCGCGCCGACGCCGCGCAGATCCATCGCTGGATGCCGCAACAGGTTCAGGGCGTGCGACTCAAGCTTGACGACCTCTACCGTGCGCCGGACGTGGCCGCACAGGTACAGGCCACGCTGGGCGAAGGCTACCGCGTGGAGGACTGGTCCTACACGCAGGGCAGCCTGTTCAGCGCCATGAAGATGGAAAAGACCATGATCGGCCTGCTCCTGATGCTGATCGTCGCGGTAGCGGCGTTCAATATCATCGCCACCCTGATCATGGTGGTCGCCGACAAGCGTGCCGACATCGCCATTCTGCGGACACTGGGGGCGACGCCGCGGCAGATCATGGCCATCTTCATGGTCCAGGGCAGCATCATCGGCTTCAGCGGCACCGTGATTGGCGTGATCCTGGGTGTGCTCGGCGCGCTGAACGTCAGTGATCTGGTGACCTGGCTGGAACGGCTCTCCGGACAGCACATCTTCAGCTCCGACGTTTATTTCATCAGTACGCTGCCTTCGGAACTGCGTCTGGATGACGTGGTGCTGGTATCGCTGGCGGCGCTTACCCTGAGCTTTCTCGCCACGATCTACCCGGCCTGGCGCGCCGCGCAGACCCAGCCTGCCGAGGCCCTGCGCTACGAATGACCGGCTCGGCCGTCAACGACGGCCGTTCTGCCGCCGCCGCCAGCTGCGGCCAACCCACCAGCGCCAGTAGGCTTGGGTGAATACATAACCGAGCACCGCCAGCACCAGCCCGCTGACCAGGGAGCCCAGGTACAGCGGCTGCCAGTTGTGCTGCAGCATGTAGCGTACCCAGGCCAGGCTCAGTTCTGCCGGCATGCTGGAGGCCGGAGTGTCCAGCAGCCAGGTGCCGATCTTGTAGTTGCAATAGAAGACCGGCGGCATGGTCAGCGGGTTGGTCAGCCAGACCAGCCCCACCGCGATCGGCAGATTGGCTCTGGAGGGCAGGGCGCAGACGGCCGCTGCGAGCATCTGCATCGGCATCGGGATCATGGCCCAGAACAAGCCGATCGCCATCGCGCGGGATACCGAATGTCGATTGAGATGCCAGAGATTGGGATCGTGAATCAGCGCGCCGAGAAAACGCAGGGACTTGTTAGTCTTGATGCGATCGGCGTGCGGCATGTAGCGTTTGAAAAAACGACGCGGCATGAAGGTTCTCTGAAGGCAGCAGCCGGGCGATTATGCCTTGAATCGCGGTGCGACGCTGACAGTAGTTTTGTGACATTACGTCTACGCCTGCGACAGATTGCCCCGCTTCGATAACGGTCCGGAAAGGGTTTCTGGAGACTGAAAATGCGCACATGGATGCTTGCGCTCGCCGCGGGTCTGGTCCTGCCACGCTTCCTTCCTGCCTTGCCCGCGCAGTGGTTCTGTGCGGCGCTGGCGGCTGTCGGACTGCTGCTCCTGCTGCGTCACCGCTGGGTGGCGCCGGGCTTGTTTCTGGCGGGCTTGAGCTGGGCCTGCTACCAGAGCCAGAGCGCCATCGACGACCGCTTGCCGGCGTCCATGGACGGTCGCACCTTTTGGATCGAGGGGCGGGTAGTGGGGTTGCCCAGTCGTATCGGCAATGTGGTGCGCTTCGAGCTCGACGACATCCAATCGCGGCATGCCGGGTTGCCATCGAAGGTGCGGCTGTCCTGGTATGACGGTCCGCTGCTGCAAGCCGGCGAGCGCTGGCGCCTGGCGGCGCGACTGAAGCGACCGCATGGCATGGTCAATCCCCACGCCTTCGATTACGAAGCCTGGTTGCTGGCGCGACGCATCGGCGCCACGGGCACGATAAAGGCAGGCGAGCGCCTGACGGCGTCGACGGCAAGCGACGGATGGCGCGATCAGCTTCGGGCGCGGCTCATGGCCGTTCCGGCATCCGATCGGCAGGGCGCCATCGCGGCACTGGTGGTGGGTGACGATTCCGGTTTGAGCCGCGGCGACTGGCAGGTGTTGCAGGACACCGGCACCGTCCACCTGATGGTCATCTCCGGACAGCACATCGGCATGCTGGCGGGGCTGCTCTATGGTCTGGTCGCATTGCTGGCTCGCCTGGGTGCGTGGCCGCGGCGGTTGCGCTGGTTGCCCTGGGCGTGCGGGCTGGCGTTAAGCGGTGCGCTGGCCTATGGCTGGCTGGCCGGTTTCGATGTGCCGGTGCGTCGTGCCTGCCTGATGGTGACGGTGGTGCTTGTCTGGCGATTGCGCTTTCGCCATCTGGGTGTCTGGTTGCCGCTGCTGCTGGCACTCGATGGCGTCCTGCTGATCGATCCTCTGGTGACATTGCAGCCCGGCTTCTGGCTGTCGTTTGGAGCGGTGGCGGTTCTGGCATTGGCGTTCTCGGGGCGGCTCGGCTCATGGCGCTGGTGGATGGCCCTGACCCGGGCGCAGTGGGCGGCCACCCTTGGTCTGCTTCCGCTGTTGCTGGCCCTCGGACTGCCGGTAAGTGCGAGCGGGCCGCTGGCCAATCTGCTTGCCGTACCCTGGGTGAGTCTGACCGTGCCCTTTGCGTTGCTCGGTACGCTCCTGCTGCCCCTGGCCGGGGTTGGCGAAGCGCTGCTGTCGGTGGTGGGCTATTCGCTGGCATTGCTGTTCGACGTCCTGGCGGCGATAGCCAATTGGCAACCCGCCTGGATTGCGGTCGGCCTGCCCGTCTGGGCGCTGGCGTTAATCGGGCTGGGCGTCCTGTTGCTGTTGCTGCCAGCGGGTATTCCGCTGCGTTCGCTGGGTTTGCTGCTGCTATTGCCGCTGGTATTCCCGCCTCGTGTGGAGGTGCCAGACGGCCGGGCGCAGGTCTGGGTATTGGATGTAGGGCAGGGCCTGGCGGTGCTTGTACGCACTCGCGAGCATGCACTGCTCTACGATGCCGGGCCGAAGCAGGGCGACTTCGATACGGGCGAGCGGGTGGTCGTCCCTTCGCTCCGGACCCTTGGCGTGACTCGGTTGGACCTGCTGTTGCTGAGTCATGCCGATAATGATCATTCGGGCGGTGCGGACGCGGTTCAGCGGTTGCTGAGGGTTGATCGGGTGGTCAGTGGCGAGCCGTCGCGCCTTGCGCCTGATCTGGGCGCCGAACGTTGCGAAAGCGGTAGCAGCTGGCAGTGGAACGATGTGCGCTTCAGTCTGTGGCAATGGCAGATGGCACGCGACAGCAATCAGCAGTCCTGCGTGCTGCAAATCGAGGCCAATGGTGAGCGGATCCTGCTCACCGGCGACATCGACCAGGCCGCGGAGCGGGCATGGCTGGCCAGCGAACAGCGCACCCCATCGCACTGGCTGTTGCTGCCCCACCATGGCAGCCGCAGCTCGTCGTCAGAACCGTTTCTGCGCGGCGTCGCTTCCCATGCCGCGCTGATCTCGCGCAGCCTGCACAATGCCTTCGGCCACCCACACCCAAGCGTGATCGAGCGGCTCGAGACCCTCGATATCCAGGCCTACGACACCGCCTTGCATGGCGCAATCCGCATAGAGCTGGGAAGCTTTTCGCCTCCTCGGCTACAACGTTCGCAGCGACGATTCTGGCGGGAAAAATGAGAACGGCGGCCGTCGGCGACCCGGTGACCCTATGCTAGAGTGGCGCCACTTTTTCGAGGGGGATTCATCTCGTGTGGGAGCTGGTCAAAGCAGGCGGCTGGATAATGCTGCCAATCATCCTGTGTTCCATCGCAGCCGCCGGCATCATCGCCGAGCGCCTATGGACGCTGCGTCCGAGCCGCGTCACACCTCCGCACCTGCTGGGTCAGGTCTGGAAGTGGATCAAGGACAAGAAGCTCAGCAACCAGAAACTCAAGGAGCTGCGCGCCGACTCCCCGCTGGGTGAGATCCTCGCCGCCGGCCTGAGCAATTCCAAGCGTGGTCGCGAGATTATGAAGGAGTGCATCGAGGAGGCCGCCGCCCGCGTCGTTCACGACCTGGAGCGCTATCTCAACGCCCTGGGCACCATCGCCGGCATTGCACCCTTGCTCGGTCTGCTGGGGACCGTGCTGGGCATGATCGAGATCTTCAGCGCCTTCATGGGCTCGGGCATGGCCAACGCACCGCTTCTCGCAGGAGGCATCGCCAAGGCGCTGATCACCACCGCTGCGGGCTTGATGGTCGGTATCCCCGCGCTGTTCTTCCATCGTTTCCTGCAGCGTCGCGTCGACGAACTCGTCGTCGGCATGGAGCAGGAGGCGATCAAGCTGGTGGAAGTGGTGCAGGGCGACCGCGATGTCGATCTCGGTGAGGAGAAGGCGTGAAATTCCGTCGCAAACCCCGGGAGAACGTGGAGATCGGACTCGCACCGCTGATCGACGTGGTTTTCATCCTGCTCCTGTTCTTCGTGGTCACCACTACCTTCACCCGTGAAACGCAGCTCAAGGTCGACCTGCCAGAAGCGGCCAGCGGCACACCGCCCCAGGATGCCGAGGTTCGCCAGCTGGAAGTGCTGATCGATGTGGCTGGCAATTATTCGCTCAATGGCAAGGCGCTGCTCAAAAGCGATCTGAATTCGCTGATGGCAGCGCTGAGCAAGGAGTCCGGCGGCGATAACCGGTTGCCGATGGTCATCAGCGCCGACGGCAAGACGCCGCACCAGGCGGTCATCACGGCGATGGACGCCGCAGGCAAGCTCGGCTTCGCCCAGCTGCGGATCACCACGGTCGAGGCGCAGGCGTCGCCCTGATGTCCTTCGCCGAGCGCCTGCAACGTGCCTGGTATCAGGGGCATCCGGCTTTGTGTCTGCTGGCGCCCCTGGAGCTGCTGTACCGGCGAGTGGTCGAAGCCAGGCGCCGGCGTTTCCTCGAAGATCCGAACACCTCCTATCGTGCTCCTGTTCCGGTTGTCGTCGTCGGTAACATCACCGTCGGTGGTACGGGCAAGACGCCGCTGATCCTCTGGTTGATCGAACACTGTCAACGTCGCGGGCTGCGTGTCGGGGTCGTCAGCCGTGGCTATGCTGCCGAGCCCCCGACGCTGCCGTGGCGGGTCCGCGCCGAGCACCCGGCACAGCACTGCGGCGATGAGCCTCTGCTGATCGTTCAGCGTACGGGGGTTCCGTTGATGATCGATCCTGATCGCGCGCGCGCCGTCCGTGCTCTGCTCGAGCAGGAGCCGCTCGATCTGATCCTCTCCGACGACGGTCTGCAGCACTATCGTCTGGCGCGCGATCTCGAACTGGTGCTGATCGATGCCGCGCGTGGGCTTGGCAACGGCCGCTGCCTACCGGCCGGTCCCCTGCGTGAGCCGCCGGAGCGGCTTGGCGAGGTGGATGCCGTACTGTTCAACGGCGCCGCCGCCGATACCGTCGAAGGGTATGCGTTCAGCCTTCAGCCGGTTGGCCTGGTCGAGCTGAGTACCGGTCGACGTTGGCCGCTGGATCACTACCCGGCCGGCCAGCAGTTGCATGCGGTGGCGGGTATCGGCAACCCGCAGCGTTTCTTCGACACGCTCGAGACGCTACACTGGCGACCGATTCCGCACGCCTTCGCCGATCACGCCGATTACAGCCCGGAGCAGCTGAAGTTCAGCCCCGAGCTGCCACTGGTGATGACGGAGAAGGACGCGGTGAAATGCCGGGCGTTCGCACCCCCGGGTTGGTCGTATCTGCAGGTGCAGGCCGTGCCCTCCACGGCGTTCGTAACCTGGTTCGACGATCAGCTGGCGCGATTGCTGCCCGAACTCTCTTAAGCCGCTCGACCTGCCGCCGCGGTCGATCGCTTCCAAGGACTGCGCATGGATACCAAACTGCTCGACATTCTGGCCTGCCCACTATGCAAGGGGCCGTTGAAGCTCGCCGAGGACAAGTCGGAACTGATCTGCAAGGCCGATGGCTTGGCCTTTCCCGTGCGGGACGGCATCCCGGTGATGCTCGAGAGCGAAGCTCGCACCCTGGATGTGCACGAGCGTCTGGACAAATGAGCACTGCCTACACTGTCGTGATTCCGGCCCGCTACGCATCGACCCGGCTGCCTGGCAAGCCGTTGCAGGACATCGCCGGCAAGCCGATGATTCAGCACGTCTGGGAGCAGGCGAGCAAGAGCGCGGCCCAGCGTGTAGTGATTGCCACCGATGATCAGCGCATCGTCGATGCCTGCACAGCGTTTGGCGCAGAGGTCGTGCTGACCCGCGCCGAGCATAATTCCGGCACCGATCGTTTGGCCGAGGTGGCCGAGCAGCTCGGGCTGCCTGGCGATGCCATCGTGGTCAACGTGCAGGGCGACGAGCCAATGATTCCGCCAGCGGTGATCGACCAGGTCGCCGCCAACCTTGCAGGGCATCCGGAGGCCGCCATCGCTACGCTGGCCGAGCCTTTGGCGGATGCTCAGGCGCTGTTCAATCCCAACGTGGTCAAGGTGCTCTCGGATATCAACGGCCTGGCGCTGACCTTCAGCCGAGCGCCGCTGCCCTGGGCGCGTGACAGCTTTGCCGTGGACCGCAGCCAGCTACCGGCCGAAGTCCCTTACCGGCGGCACATCGGCATTTATGCCTACCGTGCTGGCTTCCTGGCCGACTTCGTGTCCTGGGGCCCGTGCTGGCTGGAGGATACGGAGTGTCTGGAGCAGCTGCGTGCGCTCTGGCATGGGCGGCACATCCATGTCGCCGATGCCGTCGAAGCTCCCCCCGCCGGGGTCGACACGGCTGAGGACCTGGATCGGGTTCGCCGTTTGCTGGGTGGCTGACATGAAGGTGCTGTTCGTCTGCATGGGCAATATCTGCCGTTCGCCCACGGCCGAGGGTGTGTTTCGCCAGCGGATCGAGCGGGCCGGCCTTGGCGCGCGAGTCGAGATCGATTCGGCCGGAACCGGCGACTGGCATGTCGGCAAGGCGCCAGACCAGCGGGCATGCGAGGCGGCGAGACGGCGTGGTTACACGCTCGACGCCTTGCGCGCCCGGCAGGTTTCCATTGCGGACTTCCAGCGTTTCGATCTCATCCTGGCAATGGATCACGACAATCTGGCACGGCTGCAGGCTCTGCGCCCGAAGCACGGCGCCAAGGCGGAAGTCGACCTGCTGCTGCGTCGCTACGGGCTTGGCTGCGATGTAGTGCCCGACCCTTACTATGGCGAAGCAGACGGCTTCGACAACGTGCTGAATCTCATCGAAGAGGCCAGTGATGCGCTGCTCGCCGAGATAAAGGGGCGACTATGAGCCTCACCATAGAAGCAAACCGCTCCCTCAAGCCATTCAACACCTTTGCCGTAGACCAGCGTGCCCAATATTTCGCCGAGGCGCACAGTGATGCCGATGTGTATGAGGCGATTGCCCGTGCGCGCCAGCTTGGGGTGCCGCTTCTGCCGCTCGGTGGCGGAAGCAACCTGCTACTGACTCGCGATGTGCCGGCCCTGGTGCTGCACATGGCCATTCGAGGCAAGCGGATCATCGACGAGTCGGCCGGTCAGGTGATCGTCGAGGTGGAGGCCGGGGAGCCCTGGCACCCCTTCGTGCTCTGGAGTCTGGAGCAGGGCCTGATGGGGCTGGAAAACCTGAGCCTGATCCCCGGGACCGTGGGCGCTTCACCGATTCAGAACATCGGTGCCTATGGGGTCGAGATCAAGGATGTCTTCTCCGGTCTCACGGCGCTGGATATCGAAACCGGGGCGCTTCGGGACTTCGCGCTGGCCGACTGCGCATTCGCCTATCGCGACAGCGTTTTCAAGCAGATGCCGGGGCGCTATCTGATCCTGCGGGTGCGTTTCGCTCTGCGCCGCCAGGCCCCGTTGCATCTCGAATACGGCCCGATCCGCCAGTGGCTGGCGGAGCAGGGGATCGTCGAGCCCACGGCTGTGGATGTCAGCCGTGCGGTCAGCGCCATTCGCAGTGAAAAGCTGCCGGACCCGCGGGAGCTGGGCAATGCCGGGAGTTTCTTCAAGAATCCGCTGGTGAGCGCCGAGACGGCGCATGCACTTCGCGCGGCTTATCCCGATCTGGTCGCCTATCCGCAGGACGCTGGCTTGGTAAAGCTCGCTGCCGGCTGGCTGATCGAAAGAGCTGGCTGGAAGGGGTTTCGCGATGGCGACGCCGGCGTTCATCGGCTGCAGGCGCTGGTGCTGGTGAACCATGGACAGGCTACCGGCGAGCAGCTGCTGGAGCTGGCGCGACGGATCCAGGCCGACGTGCTCGAACGCTTCGATGTCTGCCTGGAAATCGAGCCGAACGTGCTCTGATCGGTGGTCGATGGCCTGGAACCGGCCTGGATGGGCAACGTTCGCCGGTCCCAATGAGATAGCGGTACCTGACGCCCGATGCAATGCAACGGGCGTTCTTGTATCTGCCGCTACGTTCGCCGGGGCTCCTCTGCGCTAGAGCTAGATGCAACGCATCCTCAGGATTGGACGAAAACAAAAAAGGGATGCCGAAGCATCCCTTTTTCAACACCCGTGCCGTTTAGCCTTGCGGCTTCTCACGGTTGTCCGGCTCGGTGCCTTGAGCAGGCTGCTCCGATTCCTCGGCAGCAGGCTGAGGCGCCTCGTCGAATGCCGGCGCTACCGGCTTGTGCTCGCTTGCATCGTCGGCAGGCACTTGCTCGGCAACCAGTTCGGTCGACTGTTGCTCCACTGCGGGCTGCTGCTGGGCAGGCACAGGCTCTATCGTCTGCTCGGGCTGAGCGTCTGCTGCCTGCTGAGCGACGGGCTGCTCCGGCTGGGTGTCCACGACCGGCTCGCTGGCGACGATCTCAGGGCTCGCCAGCGGTTGCTCCGCTGCGGCCTTGGCTTCGGCTTCAGCTGCCTCCTTGGCCAGGCGCTCGGCTTCGCGTTGACGGCGACGAACCTCGCGCGGATCGTTCGGTGCGCGGCCGCTCGGCGTCAGCGTCGGGGTGGCAGCCGGTGCCGCTTCGGGCTTCTCGACAATCGGCTCCGGGGCGGGCTGGGGCGCTGCTTCCGGCTGGGCGACCTGCGCTACCTCTTGCGGCGCTACCTCGGCCGGCTGTACCGGAATATCGGTCGGCGCCTCGGCTGGTGCAGGTTCTTCGCTGGCTTTGCGCTCGTCGATGCCTTCGCTCGCAGCAGGCTGGGCGACTGGCGCGTGTTCGACGATCGTAGCGACGCCTTCGCTGCTGGTCTGGATCACCGTGTCTTCGGCCAGCGTCGCCTGGGGCGCGGCTTCGGTGTCGGCGGTGTTGGCGGCCAGGGCGGCGGCAGTAGCGGCGATGGCGATTTCCTCGGTCTTCACCGGGGCATTGCTCTCGTCGGCGTCTTCGATCTCGTTGCCGTTGGCATCGCGCTGGCGTTCACGACGGTTGCTGCGACGACGCTGACCACGGGAGCGACGACGTGGTCGCTCGCTGTCGTTGCCTTCCGCGCCTTCGTTGGCTTCCTGAGCATCTTCGGTCTCGCCGATTTCCAGGGCCTGCTGCAGCAGTTCATCCGCAGGCGCTGCCTGCTGTTCGGCGCGCGGCTTGCGCTCTTCGCGCGGGGCGCGTGGCTCGCGGGGCTGGCGCTCGGCCTGCTCCTCCTGCGCTACTGTCGGTGCTTCGTCGATCGGAGCGCGCAGTTCACGCTTGCGCTCTTCGCGGGGCTTGCGCTCTTCTCGCGGAGCACGCTCGCGACGTGGCTGGGCTTCAGCGGCCTCTGCCTGCTCGCGGGGCTTGCGCTCCTCGCGCGGCGGGCGTGGCTGGCGCTCTTCACGCGGCTGACGTTCTTCGCGAGCCTGGCGCTCCTCGCGGGGTTGCCGTTCTTCACGCGGCTGACGCTCTTCACGCGGTTTGCGCTCCTCGTCACGCCCATTGCGGGAATCGCGGCGGCGATTCTGTTGACGGCCGCTGCGGCGCTCGTCGTTGCGCTGCGGACGGGCGGAAGCCGGCTTCTTCTCCACTTGCGCCGCGGCCTGGGGCTCTTCGGCCTTGCCCGCGAACAGACCAACCAGCGATTTGATCAGGCCCTTGAACAGGCTTGGTTCCTGCGCGGGCGTAGCCACGGGCGCTTCCGCAGGCGGCGGCGCGGCGCTGGTGGCGGGTGCGCTACGCTGCGGTGCGGTCTTGACCGCGGCCTCCTGGCGAACCAGGGTGCGAGTCGAACTGACCGGCTGGACTTCTTCGGCCTCGCTCTGGCTCATTTCGTAGCTGGCCTGGCCGGCGATGATCTCCGGGCTGTCGTCACGCAGGCGCTGAACTTCGAAGTGCGGCGTTTCCAGGTGGTCGTCCGGCAGGATGAAGATGCGCGCGCGGGTGCGCAGTTCGATCTTGGTGATGGCGTTGCGCTTTTCATTGAGCAGGAACGCCGCGACCTGGAAGGGCACGCGGGCGCGGACTTCGGCGGTGCGATCCTTGAGGGCCTCTTCTTCGATCAGGCGCAGGATCGCCAGTGACAGCGATTCGACGTCGCGGATGATGCCCTGGCCGTTACAGCGCGGGCAGACGATGCCGCTGGTTTCGCCCAGGGAAGGGCGCAGGCGCTGGCGGGACATTTCCAGCAGGCCGAAACGCGAAATGCGGCCGACCTGAATGCGTGCGCGGTCGGCTTCCAACGCTTCGCGCATCTTTTCTTCGACGGCGCGCTGGTTCTTGGCCGGGGTCATGTCGATGAAGTCGATCACGATCAAACCGCCGATGTCGCGCAGGCGCAGCTGGCGGGCGATCTCCTCGGCCGCTTCCAGGTTGGTCTGCAGTGCGGTCTCTTCGATGTCGCCGCCTTTGGTGGCGCGCGCCGAGTTGATGTCGATGGACACCAGGGCTTCGGTCGGGTCGATGACGATGGAGCCGCCGGAAGGCAGTTTCACTTCACGCTGGAAGGCCGTTTCGATCTGGCTTTCGATCTGGAAGCGGTTGAACAGCGGCACGCTGTCTTCGTACAGCTTGATCTTGCTGGCGTACTGCGGCATCACCTGCTGGATGAAGCTCAGCGCCTCGTCCTGCGCCTCGACGCTGTCGATCAGCACTTCGCCGATGTCCTGGCGCAGGTAGTCGCGGATGGCGCGAATGATGACGTTGGATTCCTGATAGATCAGGAATGGCGCTGCGCGATCCTGGGAGGCGTCTTTCACCGCGGTCCAGAGCTGCAGCAGGTAGTCGAGATCGCACTGCAGTTCTTCGCTGGAGCGACCCAGACCGGCCGTGCGTACGATGAGGCCCATGTCGGCTGGAATATTCAGGCCATTGAGCGCCTCGCGCAGCTCATTGCGCTCTTCGCCCTCGATGCGGCGGGAGATACCACCGGCTCGCGGGTTGTTCGGCATCAGCACCAGATAGCGGCCGGCAAGGCTGATGAAGGTGGTCAGGGCTGCGCCCTTGTTGCCACGTTCTTCCTTTTCGACCTGGACGATGACTTCCTGGCCTTCGCGCAGGACGTCTTTGATGTTCACGCGGCCTTCAGGCGATTTGCTGAAGTACTCGCGGGAGATTTCCTTGAGGGGGAGGAAGCCGTGCCGTTCGGCACCGAAGTCAACGAAGGCAGCTTCGAGACTGGGCTCGACGCGGGTGATCTTGCCCTTGTAGATGTTGGCTTTTTTCTGTTCGCGGGCACCGGATTCGATGTCCAGATCAAACAGGCGTTGGCCGTCGACCAGTGCGACACGCAACTCTTCGGGCTGAGTTGCGTTAATTAGCATTCTTTTCATGTAGTACCGTCGGTTTCCGTGGCATCCGGAAACGGCGTTCGGCACACACGACTCTCGCGGTCGGTGTCAGGTGAGTCAGGAATGGTTGTAAGGCACTCCAGTGTCCAGCGATGTGCGGCCAAATGGGCCGGCGTCGCGACGACGTCTCCTGCTTGCTGTCGGAACAGAAGCAATGGTTCGGGAGGAGGAATCAGGCATCGGTAGCGGACGGAATGGAGCGTCTGTGAAAGCCTTTGCTACGCAATCCGATGCTGTGCATCTCCACCCAACACGCATACTTTGAAAATCGGGTGCCGCTCGCAGAATCCGGGGAGCGGGTTGTTATCGCGATTCCCCAGTGGGGGCACGCATCATGTCTTCAAGGCTTGTTTCGCAACTTCACCGCTACTTGAGGGAAGCTCCGTCGGACGGCCTCACGTCCTCGAACATTTTTGCCAGTCAGGGCGGGCGTATCATTGGCCTCCCGTGACCTGGCCGCTTTTGGCGGCGTTCGCGACTATAACAGCAATGTTTAAGTGCTTCAATTCCATGAAAATTGGTATGATGCCGCGATGACCAATACCCCCTCCCAGACCTCCGGTGTGCAAATACTCGAGGTCGCGCCGGAACTTGCCGGCCAGCGCATCGACAACTTCCTTCGTACCCAGCTCAGAGGCGTTCCCAAGACGCTGATCTACCGCATCCTGCGCAAAGGCGAGGTGCGGGTGAACAAGGGGCGGATCAAACCCGAGTACAAGCTGCAGGCCGGCGATCTCGTGCGCGTGCCGCCGTTGCGCCTGGCCGAGCGAGACGAGCCCGAGCCGCTGGCCCAGGGGCTGCTGGAGCGGCTGGAGAGTGCCATCGTCTACGAGGACAAGGCGCTCATCGTGCTGAACAAGCCGGCCGGCATCGCCGTGCACGGCGGCAGCGGGCTGTCCTATGGCGTGATCGAGGCGTTGCGCCAGCTCCGCCCGGACGCCAAGGAGCTTGAACTGGTCCATCGCCTCGATCGGGATACGTCCGGCCTGCTGATGGTCGCCAAGAAGCGCAGCATGCTGCGCCATTTGCATCAGGCGCTGCGTGGCGACGGTGTGGACAAGCGTTACATGGCACTGGTGCGCGGCCGTTGGGATACCTCGAAGAAGCAGGTCAGTGCGCCGCTTCTGAAGAATACCCTGCGTTCCGGGGAGCGCATGGTCGAGGTGACCGAGGACGGCAAAGAGGCGCTGACGCTGTTTCGTGTGCTGCGTCGTTTCGGTGATTTCGCGACGCTGGTCGAGGCCAAGCCGGTGACCGGGCGTACACACCAGATTCGTGTGCATGCACGCCATGCGGGGCACAGTATCGCCGGGGACAGCAAGTATGGTGACGAGGACTTCACTCGCGAGGTTCGCGAGTTGGGTGGCAAACGTCTTTTTCTGCATGCCTATGCGCTGAAGGTGCCCCTGCCGGATGGCGGGGAGCTGTCGCTGGAGGCACCGGTCGATGAGGTGTGGGCCCGCACGCTGGAGCGTCTCGGTGAGTAACTACAAGGTTCTGATATTCGATTGGGATGGCACCTTGGTCGATTCGATCGGGCGTATCGTCGAATCGATCCATGTCGCAGCTCGGTCCTGTGGCCTGCCGCAAGTCGACGACACGGCGGTCAAGGGCATCATCGGGCTGGCGCTACCTGAGGCCGTCGAGGTGCTGTACCCGGGGCAGGTCGATGCGATGCGGGTCGAGGCGTTTCGCCACCATTACGGTGAACATTACCTGGGGTTGGAAGCTCAGCCTTCCATGCCGTACCCAGGTGTCACCGAAGCACTCTCGGAGTTCCGCGAGGCCGGTTATCTGCTCGCGGTGGCGACCGGCAAAGGGCGTCGTGGGCTCGATCGCGTTCTGGCGGGGCAGGGGTGGGAAGACTTGTTCGATATCACGCGTTGCGCGGATGAAACGGCAAGCAAGCCTGATCCTCTGATGATTCACGAGATCCTCGCGCATTGCGGTGTCCGCCCGGAGCGGGCGCTGATGATCGGGGATTCGGTGTTCGATCTGCAGATGGCTCATCGCGCTGGGGTGGACAGCGTTGCGGTTGGCTACGGTGCGCAGCCGCTGCATGTTCTGCAGCAGTTCGAGCCGCGCCTGGGGATCGATCATTTTTCGGAGCTCGGCAGTTGGCTGCGCTCCATGGCTGGTTCTGAGGTGAATGCATATGTCGGATGAATGGAAAGCTCCGGTGGATGAGTCCAAGGACGATCGCAGCAGCTGGAAGTTGCTGGAAAAGACCCTGCTTGCGGGCGTTCAGGAGCAGCGGCGTGCTCGGCGCTGGGGAATATTCTTCAAGCTTTTGACTTTCATCTACTTGTTCGGAGCGCTGGCGCTGTTTTCGCCGGCGCTGCAGCTAGGGAAAGGCAAGGCTGCTCGGGAGAGTCATACCGCGGTGATCAACGTGCGCGGAATGATTGCCGATGAGGAATCCGCGAGTGCGGATAACATCGTGGGCGCCTTGCGTGCGGCCTTCGAGGATGCCAATACGAAGGGTGTGATCCTGCGCATCAACAGCCCTGGCGGCAGTCCGGTTCAGTCGGGCTACATCTATGACGAGATTCGTCGCCTGCGCGGCGAGTACCCGGCCATCAAGGTCTATGCGGTGATCACCGATCTGGGTGCTTCGGGCGCCTATTACATCGCCAGTGCGGCCGATGAGATCTACGCGGACAAGTCCAGTCTGGTCGGCTCGATCGGAGTGACCGCGGCCACCTTTGGTTTTGTCGATACCATGGAGAAGCTCGGTGTCGAGCGTCGTGTGTATACCGCGGGCGAGCACAAGGCGTTTCTGGACCCGTTTCAGCCAGAAAAGCCGGAGGAGACCCGGTTCTGGCGAAGTGTTCTGGCGACCACTCATCAGCAGTTCATCGATAGCGTCAAGCGTGGGCGCGGTGAGCGTCTCCAGGATGCGCAGCATCCGGAGTTGTTCTCAGGGTTGATCTGGTCCGGCGAGCAGGCACTGGAGTTGGGGTTGGTCGACGGTCTGGGTAGCACCGCCTACGTCGCGCGCGAGGTCGTCGGTGAGCCGGAGATCGTTGATTTCACGGTGAAGGAGTCGCCATTCGATCGTTTCACCAAGAAACTGGGAACCAGCGTCGCCGAGCGTCTGGCGATTCTTGCTGGGCTGCAGGGGCCGGCGCTGCGCTAGCTGTGGATGGGCGTCGTCAGGGAATGTCGATGCCTTCGTTCAGTAGCATGTCTACCAGGCGAATCAGCGGCAGTCCCACCAGGCTGGTGACGTCCTCGCCTTCGGTCGAGCGGAAAAGGCTGATGCCCAGTCCTTCGGCCTTGAAGCTGCCGGCGCAGTCGAAGGGTTGTTCTGCTTTCAGGTAGCGTTCGATGCGTGCCTCGTCGAGCGTGCGGAAGTGCACGGTGAAAGGCACGCAGTCGGTCTGGATGGTTCCGGTTTCGCTGTTGAGCAGTGCCAGTCCGGTGAGAAAGGTTACCTTGCTGCCACTGGCGGCCTGTAATTGCAGCTTCGCGCGTTCGAATGTGTGCGGTTTGCCGAGAATGTCCCTGCCCAATACTGCAGCCTGATCGGAGCCAATGATGAGATGGCCGGGGTAGTGCTCGGCCAGTGCTCTGGCCTTATACTCGGCAAGGCGGCGCACCAATTGCTCGGCTGTCTCGCCTGGTAACGGAGATTCGTCGATGTCCGGTGCGCAGCTGGTGAAAGGCAATTGCAGGCGGGACAGCAGTTCCCGACGATAACGAGAGCTGGATGCGAGAAGCAGCGGGCGCATGTTTCCTCCTTTATATATAGCGGCTGGCATTGTATGCGCTGCGTCGTGAAGCTGGGCGGAATTCCTTTGACAGGTGACAGGCGCGTCCCTAGAATGCCGCGCTTATGTTGAAAGGACCGATACCTCCGCACGTAGATCCGCGCAAGCTCGCAGACCGAGCGGCCACTCTTGAGGGTGCGCTGCAGTTGTCGCAGCTCAAGCGGCTCACCGATCCTCTCGAAGATGATCAGGGTGTGGTGCGCGCCAGTTTTGCCTTCGGGCGCGACGAGCAGCGTACTGTGGTTATCCACAGTCAGCTCGACGTTGAGGTCAAGATGATCTGCCAGCGTTGTCTGGAGCCGGTTGTTCTGCCAATTCACAGCGAGTGCGATTATGCCGTTGTGAATGAAGGCGCGAGCAGCCTGCACCTGCCCAAAGGCTATGACGTGCTGGAAGTGGGAGAGGATCCTCTGGATCTGCTGGCGCTGGTCGAAGACGAGCTGTTGCTTGCTCTGCCGATTGTTCCACTCCATGACCCTGAAATTTGCCAGCCGCCGGTTGGGCCAGATGAGCCTGAGCCGAGTGAGGACGAGGTAACGCGGTCCAACCCGTTCAGCGTACTGGCGCAGTTAAAGCGTGACCCAAACGTTTAGGAGTTGATCCAAATGGCTGTTCAGCAGAACAAAAAATCCCGTTCCGCCCGTGACATGCGTCGTTCGCACGACGCGCTCGAGCCGAACGCTCTGTCCGTGGAAAAGAGCACCGGTGAAGTTCACCTGCGTCACCACGTTTCCCCGGACGGTTTCTACCGTGGTCGCAAGGTGATCGACAAGGGCGCTGACGAGTAATCCTTGTCCGCTCCGGTCATCGCGATCGACGCAATGGGTGGGGACTTCGGTCCCCACTGCATTGTTCCGGCCAGCCTTTCCTGCCTGGCTGAAAACCCCTCGCTGCATCTGGTCCTCGTCGGCCAATCCTCTCTACTCGAACAGCTGGTCGCCAAGCATCCCGGTGTCGATCGTGCGCGCCTGAAAATCGTCGATGCGCCCGAAATGGTCACGATGGACGAGCGGCCCGCTCAGGCCTTGCGCGGCAAACCACGTTCCTCGATGCGTGTAGCGCTCGAGCAGGTGCGTGACGGTGGTGCGCAAGCCTGCGTGAGTGCCGGCAATACCGGCGCGCTGATGGCGTTGGCGCGCCAGGTGCTGAAAACCCTTCCAGGTATCGACCGTCCGGCCATGGTGACCGCACTTCCAACGCGGGGTGCTCCGTGCCTGTTGCTGGACCTCGGTGCAAATGTCGACTGTCCGGCCGAGCAGCTCTATCAGTTCGCGGTGATGGGGGCCGTGGCGGCGGAATCCCTGGGCAGGCAGCAGCCTCGGGTCGCGCTGTTGAATGTCGGCACCGAAGAAATCAAGGGCAATCAGCAGGTCAAGCTCGCGGCTGCGTTGCTGCAGCAGGCGGCTGGCCTCAACTATCGTGGTTTCATCGAGGGCGATGGGCTGTATCGCGGCGAAGCAGACGTCGTGGTATGCGATGGTTTCGTCGGTAACATCTTGCTCAAATCCAGCGAGGGTCTGGCTGGCATGCTGGTCGCCAAGGTCGAGGCGCTGTTCAGGCGCTCGATTGCAGCGCGTATCGTTGGTGCTGTTGCGTTGCCGCTGTTGCGTCGATTGCGCGCGGAGCTCAATCCGGCGCAGTACAACGGTGCTAGTTTTCTAGGGCTGCAGGGAATCGTGGTCAAGAGTCACGGCAGTGCTGGCGCTGATGGATTCAAGGCGGCCATTCGCCGCGCAGCGCAGGATGTCGAGCATGATCTTCCCGCGCAGCTACGAGACCGTCTCGGGCAGTTTTTCAGAGTCGATGGGTCATCCGGTGGGACGGATGATGTGACCGCTCGAGATGGCTGGCCATCCAACTGAAATTCGGTACGCCTGCATGGGCGTGTTCTTCAGACGAACAGAACCATAAGAGAGCCGTTTCATGTCCGCATCACTCGCTTTCGTCTTTCCCGGTCAGGGTTCGCAATCGCTCGGCATGCTGGCCGAGCTTGGTGCTCAGCAGCACGTCATCATCGACACCTTCGCCGAAGCGTCCGCTGCGCTGGGTTATGACCTCTGGGCGCTGACTCAGCAGGGGCCGGAAGAGCAGCTCAATCAGACCGACAAGACCCAGCCGGCTATTCTTGCAGCCTCTGTCGCGCTCTGGCGCCTGTGGCAGGCAGAGGGTGGTCCGCGACCTGCCTTCGTTGCCGGGCATAGCCTTGGCGAGTATTCGGCGCTGGTAGCTGCCGGTAGCCTGCCGTTCGCCGATGCAGTCAAGCTGGTCGAGCTGCGCGGGCAGCTGATGCAGCAGGCGGTGCCGGCCGGCCAGGGCGGTATGGCAGCGATCCTTGGCCTCGAAGACGCCGATGTATTGGCCGCATGCGCCGAAGCCGCACAGGGTGAGGTGGTCAGTGCGGTCAACTTCAACGCGCCGGGTCAGGTAGTGATCGCTGGTAGTGCTGCGGCCGTGGAGCGCGCCATCGAGGCGTGCAAGGCCAAGGGGGCCAAGCGCGCAATGGCGCTGCCGGTCAGTGTACCGTCGCATTGTGATCTCATGCGCCCAGCGGCCGAGCGCTTCGCCGCGTCGGTCGAGGCAATCGCCTGGCAGGCGCCGCAGATTCCGCTGGTGCAGAACGTCAGCGCGGCCGTGGTGGCCGATCTGGATGCGCTCAAGCGCGATCTGCTGGCGCAGCTGTACAGCCCGGTGCGCTGGGTCGAATCCATGGTGGCCCTAGGTGACCGCGGAGTGACTTCGCTGGTCGAGTGCGGCCCCGGCAAGGTTCTGTCCGGTCTCAACAAGCGCTGCGTCAAAGGCGTCAGCACCTACAATCTCGATACCCCCGAAGCCTTTGCCGCGACTCGTGACGCATTGGCTTGAACAAGGAGAATGCTATGAATCTGCAAGGTAAGGTGGCGCTGGTAACTGGCGCGAGCCGCGGGATCGGCCAGGCCATTGCCCTTGAGCTGGGTCGTCAGGGCGCAATCGTGATCGGCACTGCAACCACATCGTCTGGTGCGGAGCGCATCGCCGAAACGCTGAAGAACAACGGCATCGAAGGTGCCGGACTGGTGCTCGACGTCGGTAACGACGAATCCGTCAGCAGCACCCTGGAGCACATTCAGCAGCATCTCGGGCAGCCGGCGATCCTGGTCAACAATGCCGGGATCACACGCGATAACCTGATGCTGCGTATGAAAGATGATGAATGGTATGACGTCATCAATACCAATCTGAACAGTCTGTATCGCCTTTCCAAGGCCGTGCTGCGTGGCATGACCAAGGCGCGTTGGGGGCGGATCATCAATATCGGTTCGGTGGTTGGTGCCATGGGTAACGCCGGGCAGGTAAACTACGCCGCAGCCAAGGCCGGTCTGGAGGGTTTCAGCCGTGCATTGGCTCGTGAGGTCGGTTCGCGTGGTATCACGGTGAACTCCGTGGCGCCTGGTTTCATCGATACCGACATGACTCGCGAGTTGCCGGAAGCCCAGCGTGATGCGCTCCTGGGGCAGATTCCCCTGGGACGTCTCGGTCAGGCCGAAGAGATTGCCAAGGTCGTCGCGTTTCTTGCATCGGATGGTGCTGCCTATGTTACTGGTGCAACCGTGCCGGTGAACGGCGGCATGTACATGAGCTGAGTGTGACGCCAAACGCAGGAGGACAGTCAAACGGCTGTCTTTAAATTAGCTATAAAACTGCAGCTGGTTTATAGACAGATGGTTGAAGGGCAGGCCATGCTTGCCTGCTTCCAACTTGAAATGCGGAAAACGCTTTCTATACACTACCGCGCAGACCAGCTGCCTGATTTTTCCATAGGAGTGAAAACAAGGTATGAGCACCATCGAAGAACGCGTCAAGAAAATCGTTGCCGAGCAACTTGGCGTTAAAGAAGAGGAAGTAACCAACAGCGCTTCCTTCGTCGAAGACCTGGGTGCCGACTCTCTTGACACCGTTGAGCTGGTGATGGCTCTGGAAGAGGAATTCGAGACCGAGATCCCGGACGAGCAGGCTGAGAAGATCACCACCGTTCAGGAAGCCATCGATTACATCAACGCGCACGCGCAGTAAGTTGTAATCCGCTCGGAATCAAGAAAGCCGCACTGCCTTGATCGGGTAGTGCGGCTTTTCTTTGAGAGGGATTTTATCGAGGCTGCGGGCGCTTGCCTTGCGCTCGAACCGTTCCTGTCGCGGCAGGACTGAGCCAAGTACGTTTAGGTATAGGAGTAATCGCTGTGTCGCGTAGACGCGTCGTAGTCACCGGGATGGGCATGCTTTCGCCTCTGGGTAACGATGTGCCAAGCAGCTGGCAGGGTATTCTTGCTGGTCGCAGTGGCATCGGCCTGATCGAGCACATGGATCTTTCTGCCTACTCCACTCGTTTTGGCGGGTCGATCAAAGGTTTCGATGTCGAGCAGTATCTGCCCGCGAAGGAAGCTCGCAAGCTCGACCTCTTCATTCAATACGGCCTCGCTGCCAGCTTCCAGGCCGTGCGTGACTCGGGCCTGGAGATCACTGACGCCAATCGTGAGCGCATCGGCGTAGCGATGGGCTCCGGCATCGGCGGCCTGACCAATATCGAGAACAGCTGCAAGGCGCTGATCGAGCAAGGGCCGCGGCGCATTTCGCCGTTCTTCGTGCCTGGCTCCATCATCAATATGGTGTCCGGTTTCCTGTCGATTCACCTGGGTTTGCAAGGCCCCAACTATGCGATCGCCACCGCCTGTACCACGGGCACCCATTGCATCGGCATGGCGGCACGCAACATTGCCTACGGTGAAGCCGACGTGATGGTTGCCGGTGGTTCCGAGATGGCTGCCTGCGGGCTCGGTATCGGTGGCTTCGCCGCGGCGCGTGCGTTGTCCACTCGCAACGATGACCCGGCCGCCGCGAGCCGTCCCTGGGACAAGGGGCGCGACGGATTTGTGCTGTCCGATGGTGCCGGTGCGCTGGTGCTCGAGGAGCTCGAGCATGCCAAGGCGCGTGGCGCCCGCATCTATGCCGAGTTGATCGGCTTCGGCATGAGCGCCGACGCGTTTCACATGACCTCGCCGCCCGATGACGGCGCCGGTGCTGCCCGTTGCATCCGCAATGCGCTGAACGACGCTCAGCTGAACGTCGAACAGGTGCAGTACATCAATGCCCACGGTACCTCGACGCCAGCCGGCGACAAGGCCGAGGCGGCGGCCATTCGCAGTGTGTTCGGTGACCACGCCTACGAGCTGTCGGTGAGCTCGACCAAATCGATGGTCGGTCACCTGCTCGGAGCAGCCGGTGCCGTGGAAGCAATCTTCAGCGTACTGGCCATTCAGGACCAGGTGGCGCCGCCGACCATCAACCTGGAGGAGCCGGACGAGGGCTGTGACCTGGACTTCGTGCCGAACCAGGCCAAGCCGCGGCCGATCGATGTGGTCGTCTCCAACTCGTTCGGGTTCGGCGGAACCAACGGTTCGCTTGTGTTCCGCCGGTTCGCCGAGTGACGTTGAGCTGGTTGAACGGGCAGCCCGCCGATGGACTGCCCGTTCACGATCGCGGACTGGCCTATGGCGACGGGTTGTTCGAAACGATCCGCGTGACGGGCGGCCGGGCGCGTCTGCTGGAGCGCCATGTCCAGCGCCTGGCCGAAGGCGCGCAACGCCTCGCCATTCCCCTCGACATCGATGAGTTGCGCACTGAGCTGCTGCAGTTCTGCCAGGCGCTCGGCCAGGGCGTCGCCAAGCTGATCATCACCCGTGGCACCGGCCAGCGCGGCTATGCACTGCCACTGCCGTGTCGGCCGCAGCGTCTGCTGCTCGGCTCGTCGCTTCCGGCCTACCCAGCGCAGCATGCCGAATGCGGCATTCGGCTCTTCCCTTGTGACACACGGCTGGCCGAGCAGCCGAGGCTTGCGGGGATCAAGCATCTGAATCGTCTCGAGCAAGTGCTGGCGCGTGCCGAGTGGCAGGATCCGGCTTTTGCCGAAGGGCTGATGCGGGACCTGTCCGGGCGCGTGATCGAGGGTGTCTTCAGCAATCTGTTCCTGGTTACCGAAGGCCACTTGCGAACGGCCTCGCTTTCTCGCTGCGGTGTCGCCGGCGTAATGCGCGCCGAGATCATGGCGCGCGCCGCCGGCCTTGCGCTGCCAGTCAGCGAGTGCGACATCAGCTACTCGGAACTGCTGCAGGCCGATGAGGTTTTTGTCTGCAATAGCCTCTACGGCATCTGGCCGGTCACGGGTTTGGCCGAGCGCGTCTGGTCGGTCGGTCCGCTGACCCGTAAACTGCAGACCGTTGTTGCCGACCTGTGGAGTGATTCGTGATCCGTAAACTTCTTGCCTTGCTGCTGACGCTGTTCGTGTTGGCAGCGATTGCGCTCGGGCTGTTCGCCTGGAAACAGCATGCTGCGCTGGAACAGCCCTTGGCTGTCACCGATGAGGCTCTTCTGCTCGAGGTGAGGCCCGGCGATACGCCCAGCGGTGTGTTTCAACGGCTGGAAGCGGACGGCGTGCTGGATGACGCATTCTGGCTGCGCCTCTACTGGCGCCTGAATCTGTCCGGGCAGAGCTTGCACAGCGGTGAGTATCGTCTCGCGCCGGGCATGACCGCGCGGGACATGATCGGGCTCTGGCAGCGGGGCGAAGTCGTTCAGTACAGCCTGACCCTGGTTGAAGGATGGAACTTCCGCCAGCTGCGCAGCGCGTTGCAGAACCAGCCCAAGCTGGAACAGACGCTGGATGGCATGTCCGATGGCGACATCATGGCGAAGCTCGGCGCGCCGGAGCTGCATCCGGAAGGGCGGTTCTTCCCCGATACCTACCGATTTACCCGCGGAACGTCCGACCTGGACCTGCTGCGCCGTGCCTTCACACGCCTCGAGCAGGTGCTCGAGGAAGAATGGCAGCAACGTGCGCAAGGGTTGCCATACAAGGATGCCTATCAGGCCCTGATCATGGCCTCGATCATCGAGAAGGAAACGGGAGTGCCGGAGGAGCGGGGCGAGATCTCCGGCGTCTTCGTCCGTCGACTGGAGCGTGGCATGCTTCTGCAGACAGACCCGACGGTGATCTATGGCATGGGTGAAGCCTACAAGGGACGTATCACCCGCACCGACCTGCGCACGCCAACCCCATACAACACCTATACCAACGCAGGGCTGCCGCCGACGCCGATCGCCATGGTCGGACGCGAGGCGATTCGCGCCGCGCTGAACCCGGTCGACGGCTCCAGCCTGTATTTCGTCGCCCGGGGCGATGGCAGCCACGTCTTCAGCGACACCCTCGAGCAACATAACCGTGCGGTGCGCGAGTATCAGCTCAAGCGCCGCGCCGACTACCGCTCCAGTCCGCCGCCCCGGCAGGCCCCGGTCAATAGCGAGAACGCTCAATGAAAGGACTCTTCGTCACTCTCGAAGGCCCCGAAGGCGCGGGTAAGAGTACCAATCGCGAGTACCTCGCCGAACGCCTGCGGGCACGGGGGCTGGATGTGGTGCTGACCCGAGAGCCCGGGGGCACGCCACTGGCCGAGCGCATTCGTGAACTGTTGCTGACACCAGCGGACGAGCCGATGGCAGTGGATACCGAGCTGTTGCTGGTGTTCGCCGCGCGTGCGCAACACTTGGCGCAGGTCATCCGTCCTGCGCTGGCACGAGGGGCGGTGGTGTTGTGCGATCGCTTCACTGATGCCACCTATGCCTATCAGGGTGGCGGTCGCGGGCTATCGCTCGAGCGGATCGCTCAGCTGGAGACCTTCGTGCAGGGCGATCTGCGCCCTGATCTGACCCTGATCTTCGATCTTCCGGTGGACGTGGGGTTGGCCCGAGCCGCTGCTCGAGGACGTCTGGATCGTTTCGAGCAGGAAGGCATGCGCTTCTTCGAAGCGGTGCGCAGCGCCTATCTGCAGCGCGCGAAAGCGGCACCTTCGCGCTATCGGGTGATCGACGCGGGCCAAGCGCTCAATGCGGTTCAGTGCGATGTCGAGGCGCTGATCCCTGAGCTGTTGGTGCGCCTCGATGACTGACGTGCTTCCCTGGCAGGTCGATCTCTGGCGGCAGCTGGCGGGGCGCGCCCAGCATGCGCATGCCTACCTGCTGCATGGTCCCGCCGGCATCGGCAAACGGCTGCTGGCCGAGCAGCTGATGGCGCTGCTGCTCTGCCAGCGGCCGGTCGAGGCCCGCGCCTGCGGCGAATGCAAGGCCTGCCAGCTGCTTGCCGCACAGACCCATCCGGATCACTACGTCCTCGAGCCCGAGGAAGTCGACAAGGCCATTCGGGTCGATCAGGTCCGCGATCTGGTCGGTTTCGTTACCCAGACGGCGCAGCTGGGTGGGCGCAAGGTGATCCTCCTGGAGCCCGCCGAGGCAATGAACCTGAATGCGGCCAATGCCTTGCTGAAAAGCCTCGAGGAACCGTCCGGTGACACGGTGCTGCTGTTGATCAGTCATCAGCCCAGCCGTCTGCTGCCGACGATCAAGAGCCGCTGCGTCCAGCAGGCCTGCCCGTTGCCAGGTCGCCAGCAAAGCCTCGACTGGCTCGCCGCGCGCCTACCCGAGCTTGGCCCGGAGCTTCGCGAACAGTTGCTGACGCTCGCCGCCGGGTCGCCGCTGGCGGCGCTGAAATTGCACGAGCAGAAGGTGCTGGAGCTGCGTGCCCAGGTGGTCGACGGGGTGAAGAAACTGCTCAAGCAACAGCAATCGGCCAGTCAGCTTGCCGAGGGCTGGAACGCGTTACCACTGATCCTGCTCTTCGACTGGTTCTGCGAATGGGCGCATCTGATCCTGCGTTACCAGATGGCCGGCGATGAAGCCGAGCTGGGCGCTGCCGATATGCAGAAGGTGCTGCAGTATCTCGCGCAGAAATCCTCGCAGCAAAAAGTGATCGCCCTGCAGGACTGGTTGCTCGAGCATCGGCAGAAAGTGCTGGGCAAAGCCAACCTCAACCGTGTGTTGCTTCTCGAAGCGCTGCTGGTGCAGTGGGCAACGCTGCCCGGCGCGGGCTAGAATCGACCGGAACTTTCGTTAGGAACACCGCATGAGCCTGCCAGCAAATCTTGGTCCGCGTAACGGCATCCTGTCCCTGACCATCAAGGACAAGTCGGTGCTCTATGCCGCGTTCATGCCCTTCATCAAGAATGGTGGGTTGTTCATTCCGACCAACAAGAGCTACAAGCTCGGCGACGAAGTGTTCATGCTGCTGAACCTGATGGACGAGCCGGAGAAGATTCCGGTGGCTGGCAAGGTGGTCTGGATCACCCCCAAGGGCGCCCAGGGCAGTCGTGCCGCAGGCATCGGCGTGCAGTTCAACGAGGGTGACAACACCGCGCGCAACAAGATCGAAACCTATCTGGCCGGCGCGCTGAAGTCCGATCGTCCTACCCATACCATGTGAGGGTCGGCGTCCCGGTGCCGTACGTCAGGCGTCGTTGTACCGCCTACCTTTTCTGATTCCCCGCCATTTGCTCTACAATCGCCCCCTTTCCGCGATAGCAAGTTGCGCCCTCCATGCTGGTAGATTCCCACTGTCACCTTGACCGACTCGACCTGACCGCCCATGACGGGTCGCTCGATGCAGCGCTCGATGCTGCCCGAGCGCGAGGGGTCGGACACTTCCTGTGCATCGGGGTCAGCGCCGACAACGCGTCGGCGGTCAAATCGCTGACCGAGCGTTACGCCGATGTCGACTGTTCCATCGGTGTACACCCGCTCGATCTGGAGCCGACCAGTCAGCCGGCATTGGACTGGCTGCTGGGCGAGCTGCAGCATCCGCATGCCGTTGCCATCGGCGAGACAGGGCTGGACTACCACTACGAGCCCGAGGCGGCCGAACTCCAGCAGCAGTCGTTCCGCCTGCATCTGGAGGCCGCCCGACTGACCGGCAAGCCGGTCATCGTGCACACCCGCGAGGCACGCGCAGACACCCTGGCGCTGCTGCGTGAAGCCAGCTTGCCCCAGGCCGGGGTGCTGCATTGCTTCACTGAGGATTGGGAGATGGCCAGGGCCGCTCTGGACCTTGGTTTCTACATCTCGCTTTCGGGCATCGTCACCTTCCGTAATGCCGACGCGCTGCGTGACGTCGCCCGGCAGGTCCCTGCCGATCGCCTGCTGGTGGAGACCGATTCGCCCTATCTCGCACCGATTCCCCACCGTGGCAAGGCCAATCTGCCGCAGTACGTGCGCGAGGTGGCCGAGTTCCTGGCGCAGCTGCGGGGTGTTTCCTTCGAACAGCTGGCGGAGCAGACCACCGCCAACTTCAGGTCGCTTTTTCCGCTTGCCCGGGTTCGCGGCTGAAAGGTCGCGGTTTCCGTGCTTGCAACCTGCCTGATCTGCCGCGCGCTGCGCACTTCGTACTTTATCCGCAAGGTGGCGTAATGACCGCTGAGACGCTGCACACCGGGCCGTTGCAACGAGGCCTGAAAAACCGCCATATCCAGCTGATTGCCCTCGGCGGGGCGATCGGCACCGGCTTGTTCCTGGGTTCCGCCGGGGTGCTGAAGAGCGCCGGCCCGTCCATGATCCTGGGCTACGCCATCGGCGGCTTCATCGCCTTTCTGATCATGCGTCAGCTGGGGGAAATGATCGTCGAAGAACCGGTAGCCGGTTCCTTCAGTCATTTCGCGCACAAGTACTGGGGAGGCTACGCAGGCTTTCTGTCCGGCTGGAATTACTGGGTGCTTTATGTGCTCGTGGGCATGGCAGAGCTGACCGCGGTGGGCAAGTACGTGCAGTTCTGGTGGCCGGACGTGCCCACCTGGGCGACTGCCGCGGCGTTCTTCGTACTGATCAATCTGATCAACCTGAGCAACGTGAAGGCGTTTGGTGAAACCGAGTTCTGGTTCGCCATCATCAAGGTCGCCGCCATCATCGGCATGATCCTGCTCGGATTGTTCCTGCTGGTGAGCGGGCAGGGCGGCGAGCAAGCGAGCATCAGCAATCTCTGGAGCCACGGCGGGTTCTTTCCCAACGGTTTCAGCGGCATGCTGCTGGCACTGGCGATCATCATGTTTTCTTTCGGCGGTCTGGAGCTGGTCGGCATCACGGCGGCAGAGGCGGCCGATCCGAAGACGGTGATACCGAAGGCGATCAATCAGGTCGTCTACCGCATCCTGATCTTCTATATCGGTGCTCTGACCGTGCTGCTAGCGCTCTATCCGTGGGATGCGCTGCTGCAGACGTTGGGGGCGGCGGGTGATCCCTACAGCGGCAGTCCCTTCGTCCAGATCTTCTCGCTGATCGGCAGCGATACGGCCGCGCATCTGCTCAATTTCGTGGTGCTCACCGCCGCGCTGTCGGTCTACAACAGTGGCGTGTATTGCAACAGCCGCATGCTCTACGGCCTGGCCGAACAGGGCGATGCGCCGCGCAGTCTGATGAAGATCAACGCTCGTGGTGTGCCGGTGCTCGCCATTGGCGTCTCGGCTGTGGTGACGCTGCTCTGCGTGCTGGTGAATTATCTGCTGCCACGGGGCGCGCTGGAGTTGTTGATGTCGCTGGTGGTTGCCGCGCTGGTGATCAACTGGGCGATGATCAGCCTGGCCCACCTGAAATTCCGACGGGCAATGCAGCGCAAGGGTGTGGTACCGAGCTTCAAGGCGTTCTGGTTCCCGCTCAGCAATTACCTGTGCCTGGCCTTCGTCAGCGGTATCCTGGTGATCATGCTGTGGATTCCCGGCATTCGTCTGTCGGTATTCGCCATTCCGTTCTGGGTCGGCTTCCTCTGGCTGTGTTTCCGGTTGCGGGCGCGCGTCGGTGCTGCGTCGACTTGATCGGTTTACGAGCGCGCAAAAAAAACCCGGATTCCTGAGAAACCGGGCCAAGACCATTAGGAGTATGAAATCGCAATCCAGGCGACCTCATCTGGCCAGGCAGTGGGGGGATTGCCTAGCCAGTGACTCAAGTATTAACGCTGCATTAGCGGTCTGCTGGCGGATTTCCGCGCTTTTTAAACGCATTTGGAATACATGTCTCGCTGGCTGATCGCCGTCAGTGACTTGCCAGCTCATGCAGAAGCGCCAGGGTTTCATCGATGACGCGCTGCGGCGTGTAGAAATGCGGAGAGAAGCGAATGCCGCCGCCACGCAAGGCGCAGACGACTTGCGCCGCCTTCAGCCGCTCGAAGAGCGCTGCATTGTCCCAGCCATGCAGGCGGAAGGTGAGGATGCCGGCCCGACGCTCGGCTGTTGTCGGCGACAGGATGTCGACTCCCCCCAGATCGCCTAATCCCCGACACAGCCATTCGACGCGTTCGTCGAGGGCTGCGGCGACCTGCTCCATGCCCACTTCCTCCAGCAAGGAAAGACTGGCCTCGAGCGCCATCGCCCCGAGCAGATTGGGACTGCCGCATTCGAAGCGTCGTGCGCTGCGGGCCGGTTCCCAGTCCGTGCGATCGTAATCGCCGGCGTGTTCCAGCATGTGCCAGCCGTACTCGTGCAGCTTCAGCTGATCGCGCAGGTCGCTCCGGCAATAGAAGACGCCGAGCCCCTCGGGGCCGAGCATCCACTTGTGGCCGTCGGCCATGGCGAAAGCGCAGCGACTCTGCTGCACATCGAAGGGCAGGGCGCCAAGCTGCTGGATCGCGTCGATGCACAGCAGCACACCGCGCTGCTCGCAGCCTTCGCCCAGACGTGCAAGATCCAGGCGCAGGCCGCTGGCGTACTGCACCGCGCTGATCGCCATCAGTCGTACCCGCGGCCCGCAGGCCGCCAGCAGGTCGCCTTCCGGATCGGCACCCTTAAGGCTGACCTGAACGACCTCCACGCCGAATGGCTGCAGTGCCTCCCAGACGACACGGTTGGATGGAAATTCTTCATCGCTGATGACGATGCGATCACCGCTTTTCCAGTCCAGGCCAAAGCCGACAAACGACAGTGCTTCGGACGTGTTCTTGACCAGTGCCACGTCGGCGCTGGTCGGTGCGTTGAGCAGGCGCGTAAGGCGCTGGCGCAGGCTGCGCTCGACCGTAAGCCATTGCGGATAGTCACGTGCGCCGAGGGTGGCGTTCTGCTCGGCAAAGGCACTGACGGCACTGGCGGCTCGCCGAGGCCAGGGCGCGACGGCAGCATGGTTGAGATATCGCAAACCGACTATTTGCGGAAATTCGTCATTTATGTGAATCATCGGTGGATGCCCCGTGCATTTGATGACCGGTTAGGCATAATGACCGCCTCGATTTCTCATCTAAGCAGCCTCCTATGCAGAATGAACCCCGTAAGGTCCGCGAATTTCGTCGCCGCGAACAGGAAATCCTCGATACCGCGTTGCAGCTCTTTCTCGACCAGGGAGAGGATAGCGTCACGGTCGAGATGATTGCCGATGCGGTGGGCATCGGCAAAGGCACCATCTACAAGCACTTCAAGTCGAAGGCCGAAATCTACCTGCGGCTGATGCTCGACTACGAGCGCGACCTGAATCAGCTGCTGCATTCCCCGGATCTTGATCGCGACAAGGAAGCGCTTTCGCGCGCCTATTTCGAGTTCCGCATGCGCGACCCGCAGCGTTACCGTCTGTTCGACCGCCTCGAGGAGAAAGTGGTCAAGGGCAACCAGGTCCCGGAGATGGTCGAGCAGCTGCACAGCATCCGCGCATCCAACTTCGAACACCTGACCCAGCTGATCAAGGGCCGTATCGCCGAGGGCAAGCTCGAAGACGTGCCACCGTATTTCCATTACTGCGCAGCCTGGGCTCTGGTGCACGGCGCGGTCGCGCTGTATCACTCGCCGTTCTGGAGCAATGTGCTGGAGGATCAGGACGGATTCTTCCAGTTCCTGATGGATATCGGTGTGCGCATGGGCAACAAGCGCAAGCGTGATTGAGGTCGGTGCAGGCGAAGCACAATGAGCATGAGCCAGTTTCCCATCCGTTATATCGAGCCGGTATTCCGGCCGCCGAGCGAAGCGCATTCATTAATCCTGCCGGTGACCAACGGCTGCTCGTGGAACGCCTGCACGTTCTGCGATTAGTTATCCCTAAGTGAGCCCCTAGAAATCACCGAAAAACTCTAGTTCCTTGCGGTTTGGAGGTTAATTCTCGACCCCATGGCCTGTTGGCTTGCTCTCCCCCCCTGCAGGAGTTACCCCAGAGAAGTACACGTTTTCCCAAACCGCATAAGCACAAAGTCATAGCGTAGGAATCATGTCGCTCAGGTCGCATCAGGGCCGGCCAGGAGCGACAGGCCTCATGGGCAGTTTCGCCTGACAGTGGTGACGACAGCGGTTGTCCTCTCGCTGACCATCTGATCCGGCTTGCGCACAATTAGTGCAGCCTACGTAAATGCGAATTGCTTTGTGCAGACCTGGGCAGAAATCTTGGGTCAACGCCGCTCTGCTGGGTGGTAGTAACTGCATTGAGTTGAGTTGCGGCGCCAGGGGCGTCCTCATCATTCTGGTTGAGTCACTAACCAGAGTTCACGTTATGCCCACTCCACTCAACCTCTTCGATGTCATTAAATACACCGACTCATCACACTTCGCCGTTCAGAGGGCGTGGTGTTTTCATGGCTTTCGAGAGGGTGCTCTACAAAAGCTATCGTCCCCCGTTCAAGGTTTGGTGGAGTGATCCATGCCAACAGTCCTTGAGTCGTCCCACCAAGAGTTCAGATCCTTCGTGGTCGATGCGACTGGCATACAGCATGTCCTGCCAGTCATCGTGACCGAGCATGGAGTTCTGGATCAGTTCGCTCGATACATGCATTTGAATCGCCGAAAGAGCCGTTCTTGGCAGGAGTCTTCGGTTTTTGCAGTGCGGCTGCTGTTGGAGTTCATGGAGGCCAATCATGGTTTCTATGATGAGCCGCGCGCGCTGTTCACTGCGTTTTCAGATGCATTGTTCTCGGGTATGTGTATGAACAGATTCGCCGATTAGTGCGCGCGGGCTGGGTTTCACCGGACGAGGACCGCCGTGTTCGAGGGCAGGTCTACCACCTGCAGCCGATTCCGGTACATCTGCAACTGGAGCTGGTCGACAACGGTTTTGAGCGCAGCCTTATGGCAGCCGGAGTGCCCGAACCAGAGACAGCAGTGCGCGACGTGGAAGCATTACCGCTTAAGTCGTCAGCCAATACGGATTTGCAGTTGGAGGCGCTCCACAAGGAAATCCGCTTGGACTTTCTCACTTCAATGGGCGAGGCAGAGCGATTCAAACTGCTTCTGGACGAGATGCCGCATTTGCGGAGCAAGGTAGAAGGTGATTATCTGGAGGCCAGGGATCGCAGTTCTCGCCTTCTGGGCCATCTACGCGCCATCGAAAAGACCCTCAAATCGCTCGCTGCATCACGATGAGCAGCTCGCTACGGAGCTGGCAGAACAGCTGCATCACTCGGGCGTTGGAGCACTTTACCGTCACGCCGCACTTCTTCTGCCAGGCAACGCCGGGAGCCGGAAAGACGCGCATGGCTGCAGAGCTGGCCAGCCGACTGCTTGAGCAGGACAGAATTGACTTGGTGATGTGCTTTGCGCCTTCCTGCCAGGTCGTTGAAGGCTTCCGCTCGACCTTTGCTGAGATGCTAGGCAGGCGTCTCGACGGCCAGATAGGTGCTGTGGGGGCGGCCTACACCTATCAGGCTATGGAATACCGTGATGAGGGATTCTGGCAGCTTCTTGATGACTACCGTGTGCTCGTGGTTTTCGATGAGATCCACCATTGCGCAGGTCACGATCCGCTGCTCAGCAATGCCTGGGGGCAGCAGATACTGCATCGGATACAGGATCGGGCTGCCTTCACGCTGGCCCTTTCTGGCACGCCCTGGCGTTCGGACGACAAGGCCATTGCATTGGCTCGCTACTCTTCGCCCGAGGGGCATTTGATCTGTGATTACCGTTATGGCTTGAAAGATGCCATTGCCGACGCCGTGTGCCGATCACCTCGCATTGTGTTGCTCGACAATCAGAAGGTGAAACTGACGGAAGAGCTTGGCGCGGATAGCTCCGTGAGGCTGTTTCCCAGCATCGCCAAGCTTTTGGGCGAGTCACCTGTCACCTATGAGGAACTGCTGCGTCATGACGAGGTGATCAATCCAATCCTCGATCTTGGCTGTGGCAAGCTGAACGAGCTACGCCAGATCAAACCGGATGCAGCTGGTTTGGTGGTGGCCACAGACATCGAACACGCCCAGCAAGTTGCACTGGCTCTAGAAGCAATGGGGGAGGAGTGCCGCATCGTGACCAATAAAACCCCGGATGCGCAGCAGGTGATCAATGCATTCCGGAGCAGCGCCTGCCGCTGGATTGTGGCCGTCGGAATGATCAGCGAAGGTACCGACATTCCCCGCCTGCAAGTGTGCTGCTACCTCAGCCGTATCCGCACCGAACTGCATTACCGGCAAGTGCTTGGGCGGGTGTTGCGGCGTACAGGTGAATCGGATGATCAGGCCTGGCTATTCATGCTAGCTGAACCGACGCTTCAGGGCTTTGCGGAGCGAATTGCGGATGACCTGCCGGATGACCTGGCAGTTCTGAGCGATGTGCAGATGCCTGGTTTTACTCCAGGCTCCAGGCCTGAGCCGATGGGCGCTTCGGGTCATGTCGAAGGTTTCGACGGTGCGGGGTTAGGTGGTGCAGAACCGGGTGTTGGATCTCAGCCTACGAACATCATTTCTCTGGGTGGCTATGCAATTGAGCCCGCTTACCAGGTCAGCTTTTCCCAGCATTATCGACAGCAGCTACTGGCTTGTTTTTGATGCTCAGCCAGTCGAGGCTGATCCAATGATGTTGGTGTTCTGAATCTATAACCAGCCGGCGTCGTGTGGAGCGTAATCGTGAGGTGTGCATAGAGATTAAGTCGCAGGCATTGGTCGATGTCGTTCAGGATGTGATCTGCGACGTGTGCCGCACTGGCACGCGTATTCCCGGCTATGGTCCCCAATACGGCAAGCTTGAAGCCCAATGGAGGTATGGCTCCCAGCATGATGGGGAACATTACCGGGTGGATCTCTGTGAGCCCTGCTTTTTCAGGGTGCTGAATGGGTTGCGTCGGGAGCGCATGGTCAATGGTATGTTCGATGATGATCAGCCATTTGCTTCCGAAGATTTTGGTCTGGTCAGCAAAGACAACTACTGGGGAAAGAACTGATTGTAGGGCTGAAAATCCATCGGCCGCACCACGTCGAATCGCGGACAAATTAGGGGTAAGCGCGCGACTTGCCCGCTCTGGTCTCGTAGATTGGAATAACCGAATAAGGAGGTAGCCGCTTTGACCCTTCCGCATGAAAGAACCCGGAGTGTCGTCAAGACCGAAGCTTTTCTCCGCGACCTCTCTCGTAACACCGAGCTACCTGATGACATTCGCAGCTATGCGAAAAGCCTGCTCAGACACTACCCGTCCGCCGATCAAGTTTTCTCGCTGGGGCGCCTCGAAGAGTGCCTGGTAAACGACACTCAAGAAGATGAGTATCGGCGAAGGGTGGTTGCGTTCCATCAGCCGCTTTTCAGTTCGTCGTTAAACTTCACGCTATAGGCGTGAACGCCACGATGCTCAGCACTGATCAAGCCCAGTCGGTATCCGCCCGGATTGCGCAACGAGTCAGGCGCCTACCTAAAGGGCAACCGTTCAGCATTAGTTGTTTCACAGGGTTTGGAACGAAAAACGCCGTATCCAAAGCAATAGCTCGACTGGTCAACCGAGGCGAGCTCGAACGGGTGTATCGCGGGATTTATATGCGCCCTAAACCCGGACTTTACGTTGCTAGGGCTCGTCCCAACTTCTGGCAATTGATCAGCGTAATTGCCAGGCAGAAGCACCTGTCTTTACAAATCCATGGTGCCAATGCCGTCAGGAGGTTTGGGCTCAGTACCCAGATGCCGCTCATTCCGATCTATTACACCAACGGAGCCAGCCGTTCAGTGTTCATAGGGAAGGCGGAGGTCCGGCTGATACATGCGGCCCCTATGGTCATGCAGCATGCAGGGACTGAGGTAGGGGTGGCTATCAGCGCACTGTTTTATCTCGGTAAAGACGGCTCTACTCCCAACTGCGTTGCCGTAATAAAGAAGGCGCTCAGGCCTGAAGACCTAACCACATTAATAGCCTGCAAAATGCCGAAATGGATGCGCATGGCGTTGGAGGCGGCATGACTGCTTCCAACTTTTCTTTAATTTCCTGTTGCGTTTGCGCACTTCAGCCTCTCCCTTGGGGCGATTCAGTTTTGGGCTTTCGTTATAGGCCGCTGCCCACCATAAACAGCCGGGCAAGAGCGGCGGTAACCGACCCCAAGCAATCTATTTGTTAGTGCCGGTCTTCAGTCAGATGGGTTTTTGCGGGCTGAAGTATATTGCTATCTGAGCTGTTCTGCGGGGGGCCATCAGTCCGTACCTGGGAACTCCTTGATTTGTCGATCCCCCAAACGGCCTTCGCCACCTCTTCGATTTTCGCAACGAATTTGTCGACGTTGAAACCTGCAATGAATGCGAGTGCGAAGAAACCTATCTCGCTTGCGCCGGCGTTTGAGCTTGACTCCAGCACAAGCAGGCCAGCCTTAAGGAACAGATAGCTAACCGCACCTGCAATCGTGCTGCTGATGGGGCGAATGAAATACCAGACATGCCAGTCGGGATCCCAGCGCTTGTAGACGCACTTGTTCAGATAGATCGCCCGGAAGCAGTACAACGCGCCACCTACATATGCGATAGCCCCACACATAAGTGGCACGCGTAGCGGCGCATAAGGCGCTGGCAACCAACCTAATGCCATGGCTCCTATTGAGTAGGTTGCAAAAATCAGCAATCCCATCAGATAGATGAGGATCACGATGATCATCCACTCTTTTGCAGAGGGCTCCGCTCGCGAATCGTTATCAGGCATCTGGCTCTGACTCCCCTGCAGGCAAATGTTCTTCGACACGAAGCATGACAATCTGCTGGTTCTCATCAACAGGATCGCCCGGGTTGAGGTTCAAGTTAAGGCGCCGATTGAGGTAAAAGAGCTGCGGCTTGCGCGCTCGGATTGTGGCCTCCCCATTCACCATCTGGTAGTCGTGCTCTATCGCGCGGCGCTTATTCGCTGGGTAGGCGGGATTAGGCCCAATTACCACGTCGATGTAGGTCTCCCACTCTGCATCCTCGGGTACCGATGAGGGTGGGGGTAGTGAGCCCACCACGGATGCAATTCGCCCTAGAACGAAATCCTTGAAGATCTGCGATTTGAAGCAGAAGGCCCGGATATGCCACCGGAAGCCATCATGTGCAAATGATGCAGGATAGATGGTTCGCAACGTTGGTTCGTCGAAATGGGTCATCGAGCGATAGTCGACGGTAAGCGCCTCACCCTTCTGAAGGGCTCTGATTAGGCTGATGAGAATGTGCGCATCAACTTGGCGGGTAGGCGAAGGCAGGCTTGCGATAGGTGGAGCCCAGCCGATGAAGCTATCGCTGGCGGCAACGGTACCAATCTCCCGCCACAGCAGTTCGTTGAGATAGTGACTGCTATCGGGGCTAGTCAGGACGGGGGCAAATGTTGGGGTCGCCACGTAAGTCTTTTGTGTCCGGTCATAGACCATGTTACCCGGGGCTAGCTCTTGGTACGCCGCCAAGTCCAGCGATGCTTGGGGAACAGATATTCGGAAGAACGTCGTCAGATCAGAGCGGTTGAGCCGCCCCTCCCAAAACAGTCTGAAATCGATAAATTCCAGACGCCGGTCCTGCCCCCAGCGTCCGGTGCGGGCTGTTGGATTAGTCATGAGTGGTAGGCCTGATGGTCGTGGGCATAAAAAATATTCGCATAAAATATAGACGGGTAGTTTTTCTATACGTATCTTAACTGACGTGAAGGTTTTCTCAAGCTCGCTCAGCGACCCGGGGAGGGACTTATGGCGGCGAAGATCACGTTTTTCCAAGTCGGCAATGGTGACATGACCCTGGTGCGGCTCGCTGACACGCGCGTCACGACCATCCTGATCGATAGCAATATCCGCGTGGCGGCCGATGATCCGGACGACGACACCCCGGACGTAGCGACTGCGCTGCGCAAGCGGGTGCTGAAGGATCACAATTTGCGCCCGTATGTGGACGCTTTTCTCCTTAGCCATCCAGACCAGGATCACTGTCGTGGGCTGGCCAAGCATTTCTGGCTCGGCGATCCTGCCGACTATCCAGACGACAATCTGGCCCAGGACGACAAGCGCATCCTGATCCGTGAGCTCTGGTCGTCACCGCTGATTTTCCGCCGTCGTTCGTCTAACCACACGCTATGTGATGACGCGGCCGCTTTCGACAAGGAGGCACGCCGGCGAGTCGAGTATTGGCGTACCTATCGCAGCGCAGGTAGCGGCAACCGCATCCTCATCATGGGCGAGGATACCAAGGGCAAAACGGATGACCTTAGCCCTATCGTCATCAAGTCTGGCGAAAAATTCAGCCGCATTGATGGCCAGGACTATCCCTTGTTTTTCAAAGCGCACCTTCTGGCTCCTGCGCCACACGATGATGATGCCGATCTCGAAGAGCAGCTCAGCAAGAACGAGTCCAGTGTTGTCATGAACATGGAGATCTCTCCGTCGGCGTACTCCAATATCAAAACTCGGTTTCTGGTAGGCGGCGATGCGGCAGTGCTCATCTGGGAGCGTATGTGGGAACGCTTCAAAGAGTCCCCTGAGGTTCTGGAGTACGACTTGTTGCTCGCGCCGCACCACTGCTCGTGGCGAACCTTGTCTTATGAGAGCTGGTCCGAGAAGCGCGAAAAAGCCCAGCTTAATCAGGGAGCCCGAAATGCCCTTGGCCAGGCTCGGAGCGGCGCAACCATTGTCGCGAGCAGCAAAGCGATTCTCGACGATGACATTGATCCGCCGAACATTCGTGCGAAGCGAGAGTACAAAGATATTTTGGATGGGGTGGATGGCTGGTTTGGCTGCACCGGAGATCTCAAGGACGAGGCCGTACTAGAGTTCACCGTCGAATCTGATGGGAAGATTAAGCGGGCCGCTGTCGCTGCTGCATTGGCAGGTGCCACGACAACGTCAGTAGCGGCAGCCGCAGCTCCGCGGGCCGGTAGTGGAAAATGATTGAGTATTTTGCACCCGGCGAAGTGTTAGAGGCGTCTCGGGAGGATGAGCTGTACCCCGAGACGGCCGCACTGCTGAGAGCTTGCCGTGCAAGTCCCTACGTTGAGGTTCGCGAGCTGCGCTGTGAGGCGTCGGGAATGTCTCGCACGGAGTACATCGTCATCGATGCGGGGGATGGCTCCGTTGACGCTGGGAATCCTGGTGGAATTCGTCGCCAGGAACGCCTTGCGATAGGTATCAATCCTCAGTACCGCGTGCCGATTCTGGTTCATGCGCTGCGTAAGGATTTTCCGCCGCTTTCACATCAGCACCCGAGGGCACCAGGGCATCCGCGAACACTATGTTTGTTCGATCACGACTGGTCAGCGGTACAGATAAGCTGGACCCCCGAGCGTTTCATCGCCAAGATGTTCTGGTGGCTCCGTGAGTCAGCGCAGCTGAAACTGCACCGAGATGATCAGCCGCTGGAGCAGCTTTTCTACATGAGCCCTTGTCAGCTGATACTGCCTGCCAATTACTCCGACTACGCAGCAGCTGGTGGAAAAACTCTCACCTTTTTAAGGGTGGGAGAAGGCCAGTCGCTCATCCTGCGTGCCGTGCCTTTCACTCCCTCCGCTCAGTCTAGAGCTATACAGGTGGTCTCCATCGCCGTCCCACCAGTGGACTCAACTACCGTGGTCGAGTTACCAGACACGCTGGGTGCACTCCAGGACCAGCTGGAGGTGTGGGGCAGTGACCTGTCAAAGCCACTCTACGACAGCGTGTTTGAAGCCATCGCTGAGGGAGTTTCACCCTCAGAGGGGGTAGGTGAAGGGCTGCTGATCCTGCTGTGGGTGCCTCGCACAAGGCAGGGCGAGCCTGAACGGATCGATGTCTTGGGCTTCTTGATGACGTCCTCGTTGTTCGAACTTGCTAAAGCTTTCGACATGCTAGGCCCTCCAGATGCCGATGGTCGTTGTTTGCGCATAGCGCTGGTGGGCGGACAAACAGGGACTGATTGGCGATCTCTGGAGCCAGTACCTGTAGAAGTACGTTCTGCACTCACCGCCAATATGGCGCGAGACTTGTCAGCAGTGTCGACGGAGAATGCTCAGTTCGAAGGCGTCTTGGCAGGTTTAGGTGCACTTGGAGGTGCATTAGCAGACCTCTGGATTCGCCAGGGGTGGGGACACTGGACATTCATAGATCCTGACCGACTGATGCCACACAATCTAAGTCGGCATGTAGCGTTTGACTATGGCATTGGCCAAGAGAAAGTTGATGTCATGCAAGGTCATGCGGCGCGCATCTACCCCGACGAGCCACTGCCAGGTGCCATCGCAAAAAGCATCCTGTCGCAGGATGCGGATGTTCTCAACGCATTGGGACAAGCCCAACTAGTCGTAGATGTGACGACTACCCTGCACGCACCCCGAGAGTTAGCGCGCACGGCTAATGCCCCACGTACGGCGAGCCTATTCCTGACGCCGTCGGGGCTTTCAAGCGTGATGATTCTTGAGGATCAGGCTCGACAGCAGCGCGTCGATGGAATGGAGGGCCAATATTATCGAGCGATCCTCAATAATGAATGGGGCCGGGAGCACTTAGCGAATCATCTCGGTGATCGCTGGGTCGGGGGCGGCTGTCGGGACATATCGGTACGCATATCCGATGAGTGCATCCACGTTCATGCCGGCATTCTTTCGCGTCAGTTACGCCAGTCAGTGGCAAAACCTGAAGCGCGCCTCTGCGTCTGGGCTTATGACGAGCAGTCGGGAGCCATCGCCTCTCATGAGGTTTCTTTGTCCGAGGTTTTCACAACGACCTCGAACGGTTGGACCATCAAATACGATGCAGCGCTCGTGGATAAGCTCAAGCAAGCACGCCTCGCCGCGCTTCCTAATGAAATTGGTGGCTCCATCATAGGAATTACCGATTTGAAAGCTAGGACTCTCGTCATTGTCGATGTGCTGCCCACACCGCCCGACAGTCAATCCAGTCCCAGCCACTTCATCAGAGGTGAGAAGGGGCAACAGGAGGCGCTCGAAGAGGTGCACGGTAGAACTGCCCGAGTGGTCGACTACCTAGGCGAGTGGCATTCACATCCAGATGGAGTTCCGGCACGCCCAAGTCAGAATGACGAGAGCCTATTAAACACGGTTCATCGCAAAATGAGTGTTGAGGGGCTGCCAGCATTGATGGTCATTGTCGCCAGCAACGAAGTGTCATTCATTGTGCGCTAGCTGTACTAGTTATTCTTGTTAACACGGCTCTCCGACTCTGGCATTGAGTAATGAAGCGCAAGTCAACCCTCGCACAGAATGAAGTAATGACAAGTAAGAAACAGTCCCCTTGGGAAGATACGCTGATTTTAGCATTCAGGGATATGCAATGGATTCGGAAGATTCAGGCCGCCACTAATAGAGATACACTTTCGTTAGCTGAGCCGCCATCTCTGTTGGCCAAGCTTGATGGCAATGCCGAAACCGTATCCGGGGATGTCCTGACAGGGTACCGAGGGCGATTTTTATTGCTAGAGTTCAAGTCATCTAAATCGCTTTGCGTCACAGAAAAGGAAAACAAGTCGGTTTACGCTATTCTTACTCGGTCTGATCTCCCTGAATTATGTAGAGGTCTATCAATACGTGGGCATTTTCTTGTTTATCCTGAAATAAAGTCAGGTCATCGCCAGGCTCATCAGTCTATGCTGCCGATCCACTTTGTGGATTTAATGTGCATGCCATATTTGACCTTGGCCGAGGATGAATCTAGTCAGCAACTCAAGACTGAGAGGTTAGATAGTGTTTATTACGATTCTGAGCGTGGCTTGGACTTGTTAGAGATGGGGCATTATCTGAATAGCCTGGCAAGGATGGCTAAGAAAGATGGCGATGGGGCACCTTTTAAGGCTGTGATTGCGAGCTCAGATGGAATGTTTTGGCCAGTCGGTGACTTGTCAGATCTTATGCATTTTGTAAGTGCTATCGCTCAACATAGTCCTAGGTTCCGGTTGGAGTCTGGTCTTCTGATTATGGAGGAGAGGACTATGCGGGGCAGCGAATCGAACCAAAAGTGGAAGAGCGAGCCAGGCCTGGATATGTGAGTCATGTTTTCTTCGCTTTCAATCCGAATGTGAAGATAGAATAAAAATAGCAAAGTAATTATAGTTTCTGGGGGTATATGATTTCCGTTTAGGGCTGGTTTTGATAAATGTCCTACTGCTTTTTTGCGCGCGAAAGAGTTGTGATTATGTTGAAATCTACTACATTCGGAAGTGCTGACTCAATCCTCCTGTTTCGGCTATGCTTTTCATCCAGGCGGCTTGCTGGCAACCTGTTCCCCAGAGCCTTACTGAGTCTCGAAGATGTCTATATCTTTCTCGAATAAATTTACTATTCGATCTACTCTCTATCAGTAGGCACGATGGATTGTAGTTGGTCACAACATTTAGCAGGCCGTTGAAAAACTCGGCTTCAACTGCCCCAACCCGTCCGGTTTGGCGCTTTTTCAAGCGCTTTGGCCTAACGGAGTCCACACAAGGCCTGACTTCAGGCCTTTTTGACAGGTTT
>Ga0172367_10000256_pt1 | contig 80508 bp, 84 predicted proteins | sample Lak10m_FD_114542 | JGI IMG/M metagenome (GOLD analysis project Ga0172367, IMG submission 114542) | Freshwater microbial communities from Kabuno Bay, South-Kivu, Congo - kab_022012_10m | ecosystem: Environmental > Aquatic > Freshwater > Lake | place: Democratic Republic of the Congo: South-Kivu... | reverse complement strand
TATCCGCTGTCGGGAGTATCCGCGGTTCATCCCCGCGCGTGCGGGGAACATTACGCGCAAATATCCGCTGTCGGGAGTATCCGCGGTTCATCCCCGCGCGTGCGGGGAACATTACGCGCAAATATCCGCTGTCGGGAGTATCCGCGGTTCATCCCCGCGCGTGCGGGGAACATCCTATGAGCGGATGAAAGACAAGAAACTTGGACGGTTCATCCCCGCGCGTGCGGGGAACATGATTCTCAAAGTGGCAGAGGAGCAAGTAGAGTCGGTTCATCCCCGCGCGTGCGGGGAACATCTACATCCCGGACAACCAGAGGGGTTAATGGACGGTTCATCCCCGCGCGTGCGGGGAACATCGTGCCGACGATACCAGTATGACCAAGATTATCGGTTCATCCCCGCGCGTGCGGGGAACATTGTGAATCCGACTCCATTTATGTATATTACAGCGGTTCATCCCCGCGCGTGCGGGGAACATGCAACCTGCCGCAGCATCGCCATATCCACGAGCGGTTCATCCCCGCGCGTGCGGGGAACATGGGAGCGGCAGTACTCCATCTGATCCGGCTGACGGTTCATCCCCGCGCGTGCGGGGAACATCTGATCCGGCTGACTTAAGGCGTTGCCGCCTTCGGTTCATCCCCGCGCGTGCGGGGAACATACGAAGAGATTGAGCTGGATCATAGCAACTATCGGTTCATCCCCGCGCGTGCGGGGAACATTTTATATGAGTTTTTCACCAACGGAATGCTGGCGGTTCATCCCCGCGCGTGCGGGGAACATACTTCTTCTACTACCTCAAAATTATTGAGTAATTACAACATTAAAATTTGTACCGATTTTTTGTCCCTTTAAAACGGGTATTCTTCACCCTCACTCAAGCCCTCCGGCGGCAGGAACGATACCAGTTTTATGCCATCCATTTCAACCGGTATCCGCCGATTCGTACCGAGGGTCAAAAAATCAAAACCGGATTCGTTGCTTGATGTCCAGGCCATAACAGCATTCCCATCTTCAACTCCTGCCTCCAAATTATGCCAAATCATCTCCCGTACTCTTTTAGAAACATCTCCCACATAGACTCCGGCGCGGACCTCAACAAGCCACAATCCGAGCCGTCCCCGTAGACGCGGCGGTACATTTTCAGTTACTATTACAAGCATGGCAAGTTCTTGGAGTTTATAGAGTTTTGAGAGTTCGTTGAGTCCTTGTTTAGATATCTTGTAAGCGCCATTATCATTTTTGATATCTCGTCTGCCAATTGATAAATCATGTCAAAATCGGCTTTTCTCATATATTCCTGATCAATAGCTACGTACAGCGCGGCCTGAACTTCAGCCGTCGAACCATGGGCAATAACAAGAAATTGGGCAAACTCCTTGCGGCTCTTTCTAGCAAAGCCCTCTGCAATATTGAGCATAATCGAAACAGCAGCTCGTCGTATCTGATCCCGAAGTCCAAAATCCTTGGCAAAACGCCCGGTATTACTGACCGTGTAGACCTCTTTGACCAGCACACGAGCCTTCTGCCACGCCTGAACATCCTCAAACCGCTCAATCCTAGCCATAACGCCCCCAACTCTACGAACTCTATAAACTTTCCTTATTCGGAATGGCTATCTCAACTGCTTCTTCATGTGCTTTGGGCCGCTCCAGTTCTCCCGCCGCCAGCACCTCCTCAATCGTCGGAATAATCCTGTCCAGCAATTTGCTCTGTCTAAAAGCATCTCGACAGGCCAGACGCACCTCACGCTCAGGATTATGAGGGTTTTTGCCCGCAATGCGGAACGCCACCGGTACGACCGTATCAAACTTGAAGATGTCGGCAATGTCATAGACAAACGATTGCGGTTTGCCGGTATGAATAAATCCGACCGCCGGAGCGTACCCCGCCGCCAGAATAGCCGCCTCGCAGATACCATAAATACAGGCGGTGGCCGATGACAAACAGCGATTGGGGACATCGCCGCTCTCCCATTCGGTGTGGTCATAGTTGCGGTTTTTCCAATCCACGCCATATTGCTGTGCCAGCAGCTGATACGTCTTACGCACCCGCACTCCTTCTATGCCGCGCAACTGCTCAACGCTGCGCCGTTCGGGCGGTTCCTCCTTGAAGCGCAGCGCATACATTTTGCGCACCACCTTCAGCCTGGCCGAATCATCAAGCGCCAATTTTGCCTGATAAAGCAGACGATCGGAACGAGCGCCGCCCGGCTGTCCGGCTGCATACAGACGTACCCCGGCCTCGCCGATCCAGACCAGCAAACAGCCGACCCGCGCAGCCAGAACCACAGCTGAGTGAGAAACCCGCGTCCCCGGTTCCAGCATCAGACAAGCCACCGAGCCGATAGGAATATGGGTGCGAACGCCGGTTTTATCGACAACAACAAACGAGCCATCAATGACATCAAGGTTGCCCTTTTCGATATAGATCACGGAAATGCGGTCCTTGATCGGGAGCGGTTTTAATGGCGGGAGAATGGGGATGGTCATGATTTCCCCCTGTGCTGTTTTTCCAAAATAGCGCGGGTCTTGTCAATCTCAGCCACCAGGGCTTTTTCATCGGGCAAGGCCATTTTGTACTCTGCCGCCAAAACTTTATTGGTCAGGTTCTCCAGAGCGTAATGGGCCAATGCGTGATCCTTCAGGGCGCAGAGGATGAGGCCAACCGGCGGGTTCTCTTCAGGGTGCGTCCAGTGTTCGCGGGCATAGTTCAGGTACATGTGCATCTGTCCGGCATCAGCATGGGTGAATTTGCCCAGCTTCAGATCAATCACCACCAGGCAGCGTAGCCTCCGGTGGAAGAAAAGCAGATCGACCCGATACCAGGAATCGCCGATCCGCAAACGCCTCTGCCGCCCCACAAAGGTGAAATCACCGCCAAGCTCCAGCAGAAAACTTTCCAGATGCAGGATCAAAGCTTCCTCCAGATCGTTTTCCGAATACTCATCCTTCAGTCCGAGGAATTCCAGCACTAGTGGATCTTTCAGTTCCTCCTCGGGGGTAACAATATCCCCCGGCAAAGCTTTTTCACCTTTTTTCAGCATCGCGGCCTTATTGCGGGAAAGGGCGGTGCGCTCGTAAAAAAGTGTTGAAATTTGACGGTCGAGTTGCCGAACTTTCCAGCCACCACGCAACGCTTCGGCTTCATAGAAGGCTCGTGCTTCTGGATTTTCTACCGACATGAGTTGAACGTAGCATGACCAAGGAAGTGGAAATTTTGCTGCGATGCTGTCATCAGATTTTTCAGACGGCGTCTGAAAAATTTGTTCCGGTGGCCAGTATTGATACAACTTCCTCATCTGACTGACATTGACCGGGCTGAAACCTCGCCCAAACCGCGCTGTCAGATCCGACGACACTCGCTTGATTAGGGTGGAACCATACTCCGCCCTGGTTTCACCTCCTTGTTCGTATTCCACAATCCGCCGCCCGATTTCCCAATAGGTGACGGTCATGATCGTGTTTACCGCACGAGCTGACGTGCGGCGGGCCTGCTCCAACAGTTCGACCACGCCGGATAGCATGACATCGTAGCCGGTGGCCGATGCTGACTGCTTTTGGGAAGGTTTCTTTCTATCTACCACGGCTCACCTCCTGCGATGACACATGACTTTTGACACAATACCTTTTGGGCAACGAGCTGTTCGTAATAAAATATCACCCACTTGATTCCAACTGTCCGGTATTACCGGACAGTTGGAATCAAGTGGGGACAACTGCATTCGTAGGGGTGCTGCTTGCCGCACCCGCCTGTTTTCGATTTACCGATTCCGTAGGGGCGATACCAACGTGTTCGCCCGGTTTTGGTTCAGAGCCGCCGCACTAACATCAAACCGCAGCCGAAACCCTTGGCCGGGCCGATGCCGTTGAAAAGGCATTTCTCGATAAAGATTTCCGGATCAGTTACCGTCAATAGTCCATCGAACTCCAGCGTACTATGCGTGACAGGTTTTGAACTCTTTTTCTTGAAAAACCTATGTTGCAAATAGCCGTCAGCTCTTGTGCCAGAGCCAACAACTGAAAAACCGTATTCCTTTCCTTTTTCCTTAATCCATTCAACACCGGCATCCTGAATGAGTGTGGCGATATGAGGGCGCTTTTCAGGAGGCTGGTTCTTGAAGTCAATCTTGGTTTTTGCCTCCATCACCACGTCGTGGCGGATGACTTTCTGTGTCCAACCCCGCTCCATCGACTTGCTCGGCACAAGCCCCCGTTCTGTCCGGCTCTTCTGCCATGCTTCTAACTCGTCAGTACTCCGCTCCTGTTTTGACGATTGGATCGGATTTGCCCTGAGCTTGAAGGCGAGGCGATCCCCCTGAGCAAGCTTGGGCTCGTAGGGTTTTGAGCTAATATCCCAAAATCCTTTTACGTCCACTGGTTCACGTCCAGAAACAGTATAGTAAGTCGGCAATCCGTTTACCGATTCAAAGCGATAGAGAAAATCACGCTTCCGATCGGGATCATCGCTAAAGAGATCCCACACCATTTTATGCTGGCCGTAGCTGTCGCTTCGCCCCAAAACAGCAATGTCACGCGGTGACAGGCTCCGACGCAATCGGATCAAGCTGAAATACATGGCTTCCCCTCCTCTCTGCTGACCGTCGCGAAATTCTCCTTACGGTCGCTAAATTGCCAACGCTTACGGCTCAATGGCTCATCCCGGCGGGTTATGACTTGCTCCCGCGCGTATCCGCCATGTTCTCCCTCCCAATAGGCAAGATATGATTTCTCCAGAATCAGACTTTTCAGTTCATCAGGAACAAGTGCGGTACACATGGCGTCTTTCACCGTCTCAGCAGATACAACTTGCGGAGCAAGTGGAAACGCTAATGGGCAGGATTTTCGCCCCAGGTAGAGGGTGAAAACCGGCTTACGGAGGGCACCAGCAATCTTCTCGACGCTGAAAAATGCGTTGTCCCGCAGAGTGACAGCCACCGTGTACACGGCATCACAGCGGTAATCGCGGCTGGAAAGGATGGTGTTCAGGTTCGAGTCGGCCAGTTCGGCCTTTCGGGTATGGAATTTTTTTGGTTTTGTAGCTGTGCCGGACGAAGGGACCTGGATGGTGTGATAATCGCGGAGCAGTGCCCCCATCGAATCCACACGAACGGCAAAATAGCAGGCAGCGACAAGGGTATTTTGCCGTTCCTCTTCATCGCGCCTGATGCCGAGTGCTGCGGCAAGCAGCCCGATTATTGCCGACTTGGAGGGGTGGGCAAAGCTCGGCCGGTATTCACCGACAGCAATGTCACCCCACGCGGCCATTGGGCCGTACAGTTGAAACACGAGATAGTCAGCCATGGCCGTTACTCCGTTATGAATGTTTTAATTGCTTCGAGACTACCTTCGCCGGTCAAAGCATTAAGCTTTTTACTCGGCAAGCTCTTGGCAACTTTGGGCTTCTCTTTACCGGCATTATCATTTTCAACTGGTTCCCATCCGTAATACACCCCATCAAGGTTATTCCTTGTTTGCTCAAGACGTTGAATAGCATCCTGAAGCTGGCTGCTTCCTTTTACCGACTCAAGAAAGGCTGACGACAAACTACGCGGCTGGAGTTCACCTTTTTCAGCAAGTACATAAGAAGCATAGGCACGAGAAGCATAACTATTTTGTTTTCCTGTCGGAGAAACTTTAGCTGCTGCTTCGACCAAGGCTTCCAGCGCCTTACTGGCAAGCTCCTCGGCTTTCTCAGCGTCTTTCTTTTCAAGGTTCTCCTTCAACAAGTCACGGTTGATACAGACATAGAGATAAAATACTCCTGCTGCAAATTCGGCTTCGCCTATATGAGCAGCGTCCGGGCCGTCGTTCAAATCATCCACAGCAGTAAAATAATCATCTTCCACTGCGACCTCATGAACCGTAATTGCATGAGAAACTTGAACGGCGCCTTCCAACCCGAGGTCCATCTTACCCTTCACAGCAAGCATTCTTCCGAACATGGCAATATCTACCGCATTGTGCTCTTTACAAAGAAATTCCAGTTCATTGTCTGTTGGTGCTCTATTCTCACGACAAATCGTCGCAACAAGAGCATCCCATTTTTTGTATTCAACTTGGGATAGATGAATTGGCTGTTTGAGAATTGTCTCCTTGAATGCATCATTTTTATCCTTGGCCTCTGTTTCGGCAAAAGCCTCTGCTATGAGCTTCCCCCAAGTGATCGCATTAGTCTGGGGAATTCTTGCTGATTCAAATCTTTTGGCAGCGTCAAACCCTACTCTTTTCGTACGCTTACCAAGATAATCGCCAATATTGCTGCTGTCTTCCAGCACAACTCCCTTAAATAGATCAGACTCTCTCCATGCACGTTTCAGACTCTGGGAAGACACTCGAAGCCTGGTTTTTCCACCCATTACAGCCGTTTTGGGACGGCCAAGATCATCACGATTCAGGTTGGAAGGCGGGTAGGACGTCAGCAAATGCAGTTGAATAAATGTGCTCATGTTCGGTTTCTCCTTTTTATTGTGAATTATTGTTCTGACGGTGATTTTGTGTAGTAGTCGAACGCCCACTGTTTGCGGGTTCTGTCGTTCCAGTAGTAAAGACTGTTGGCGAAACTGTGCAGGTTCACTGAACCTCCCAGCAATGCGACTACCCGCCCCATGGCCGTAAACAGCTCTTCCCGGTCCTTGAGTTTAAGCAACCGCCGAAAACGGAGGCCACTTACCCGCGCCGATCCGTCCGCCTTGCCGGTTGCCATCTGTTCGGCAAAGGTATTTCCAAGGACATTACTCTTCACCCGTGCCGCCAGTCCCGCAACCAGCGCTAGCCCATCGGCGTTTACCTGGCCGAACTTGGCAAGGGAAAGGCGCAACTTGTGATATGCGGGATTAAACGCGACTTCAGTCAATGTCGAGCAGCGACGCAGTTCCGCCCGATCGCCCCGGTTGTCGTTCAACGACTGCCACCAGGCAATAAGCGCCTGGGTTTCCTGTGAATCATGCTCAAATTTCAAATATTCGGTACTCATGCAGCCTCCTTTCAGTTTATCTAAGCTAATCCAAGGATATTTCTTACCTTATAGCCAAAATTGATTTGTTTAAGCTCTTCGCGAGCGAGTGAAATGTTTTTTACTTTCAATGCCTCAAATGGACCTTCTAACATCTGGCTATCGAATAGATTCAATGACGTCTGGCTTAGTACTTTTTGCCACTCCACCAAATTGTCTGAGTAATCACTGCTGGAGCCTAATGCAATTGTTAGTCTGTTCAGTAGTTGGTAATAGTCAGACTCTGTTAATTGCCAGAAATAGGCCTCTGCCGAATCGAATAATGTTTTTTCCTTCATGGAATAAAGTATTCGTTCCCGCTCTTTTTCTTCATCGCCAGAAAGTTTTTTAATGTCTTTGTATTTCCATTTTGTTTTTCTAGTAATTGGATCAAATTCCGGCACACCTTGCAGTACTCGCTTAATAGCTATTTTCATATTGCCGCATACCTCGTAGGCTGCTTTTACAACAGAGAAAATCAAATCTTCGTATTTCTGGAGATTCTGCCCGTCAACCATATAGAGAGGAAATGTTGTTTCATACCAACAGCAAGCTTTTGCATTGGCCATATCATAGCCAAAAGACCACAATCTGAACTGCCATTCAGGCCTGTGCCGAGTTTCAATATGCTCATGCACTATTCTCGCAGGCTCCTTATCTGATCCTCGCTCCTTGAAAACGAACCCAAGCCAATGCCGATATGCAACACCTCCAGGTTGAGTCAAAATTGCTTTTCCTTTACCGGCATCGTACGGAGAAAGGTGATGTTTCATAGGGGCTTTATATTCCGTACCTTTGTTCAGCTCCCGGTAATGAGTGACAAGCGGTTCATTTTCATAACCGCACAAGTCACAACTCCCAGACAATTCGAATTGTTCCAATGTAATTCGCCTCGGCATTGACCAAAAATACTGTGTTGGATGAATATCTCTTTCTGTCGCTTCTAGCTTTAACTTTGCCCGCCAAGGAAACTTCTGAGAAGGTCTGTTCTTGCTTGAATTACATAAATTGTCGAACTTTTGACGGTTTAGTATATTCAGCCATATAAGGTGCCAAAGCGTTGAAAATTCACCATCACCAGCGACCAGAGTTGTCAAGGGTCCGCCGCCTCTAAGAGACGTTCTGAATCCAGGTCCTCCAGCAGGGGAATTGGTTTGTGCTGCGTAAACTGTCATTGCGCAACAAGATGGACATATGCCGTTCACTGTGCCACGTTTCACAAAATGATCTTTGTTAAGATCCAACGTGTTTTGTTTAGGCCCATCTATCAGAAGTTGCTCAATGGGTAATTGTTTTGAACCTTTCAACTCTTCAAGTGACAGCATGAACCGTTTCTTGCCGCTCACGAGTTCGAAGGCACTCCGAATCGGTAGTAATTTCGCTTCAAGTTCCGATGGCGATGGAGGTTCAATAAGTTTTTTCTTCCATTCTGACCCACTCTGCGGCGCGGCAACCGTCTGCACCAGACCGATCAGAAACTGAATCAACGCTCCGTTAAAGTCCGGACGCGGGGCATTAAGCGACACCACCGGATTTTCGGAAAACGCTTTTGTTACTTCATACGGAGCAATCTTTGTCTTTGTGCCATCTCTGAGTAATACCGGAATCCACTGCTTTTCTATCAGGTTGAACTCCATCTAGGCCTCCTTTCCCGTAACTGTAACGCCTCTTTGACGATCATATGTCACCACAACCGAATCACCCTTTTTGTTCAGCGCCTCGCCGCACCACCGGCCATCATCGCCCTGAATGAGCGGCACCAGCACTGACCATTTCCCTTTATCCGGTAACAGCTCCTTCAGTCGCGCTATCTCTTCCCCCAACGCGCCTGAATGAATTGCCTCCTTGTCCACCAAACCACAACGAATGCCTACCTGACTCATATCCCACGGAAATTTCTCGTGCTGACACCATGGTTTCAGCTCCGTGCCGTCCCAGGTGGCAAGGCGTACCGTCGTGTCCATAGATCCCAGACGGGTGGGCGTTTTCATGTCTTCGCGCCATTGATTAACCGTGGCCTCATACCCCTCATCAAGTTTCAGCATATTTATATGGGCAAGGGATTTGTCAGCCTGCCACTGGGAATGAGCTTGCTGATCCCGTTGCTGGAGAGGCTCTGGTATTGCGTCGGCTTGTTCGGAAAATGCCGCTTCAATCAACTCCCGTGCGTCATCGGGCATTTTCAACTGTTTTCTATCCGCCAGCAGTTTGGCTGTCAACCAGAGACAGCCGTGACTCGGATAGACGAACGATGCCTTAGGAAACGCGGCCTTGTACCAGCTACCGTCAGATGCGTCTTCCGGCATTGAACCATGAACGATCATAATCGGAGGTTCCCGCCTGTCAGCCCCCTCTGGCAGCGGATTACCCTGCTCATCACGCAAATGTCGATGAAGACGACCGGCCCTCTGAATGAGCAAATCCATGGGGGCAAGGTCGGTTATCAGCAGATCAAAATCCAGATCAAGAGACTGCTCCACAACCTGCGTCGCTACCAGCACCTTACCGCGTCGCTCCTGAGCCGTGCTTTTTCGCCCGAATGTTGTTGTTACTCGTTCTTCAATAGCAAGACGATCCCCCATGCCAAAACGGGCATGAAACAGGAGCAGATCATCCACCGGTACCGCATCACTCAACCGGTCGAACGCTGCCAGCGCGTCATGCACTGTGTTCCTGATCCAGCAGACGCACTTTCCTTGGCTTGCAGCAGATTCGATTAGCTTTACTACTTCATCAACATCTGCCACCAACTGCACCGCAACGCTGCACTGCCGCTGTACGGTTGCCTCCACGGCTGTTTCACACACACCGGATGCCGCACTGTAGGCCGTGGCAAGAGGATAGCTTTTGCTTTGCACTGCCGGTTTGTGGCTGTCTCCGCAACCAGAAGCGAACGCGGCAATAAAGTCGCGGCGAACGTGAGTAGGTAAGGTAGCGGACAGAAGAACAGCGCTACCGCCAAGCGCAGCATGAAAGGCCAACAGATTTTGCAGCAGTTTGTTCATGTAGGGGTCATAGGCGTGAACTTCGTCAACGATGAGGATATGACGCGAAAGCCCAAAGAGCCGGAGCGATTGGAACCGCGCCGGAAGAACCGCCAGTAAAACCTGATCAAGCGTTCCCACGCCTACATCAGCCAGCAGAGCCTTTTTCCGGTTATCAGCCAGCCAGGCTGAGCACTGGGCGGAAGCTGTTCCGTCGCTGGTCGTGCTGGTGTTCTGTGCGGCAATAGATGCCATGAAACCTTCCGAAAGGTGCCGCGCACCGTGGGCCAGGACCAATGCAGGCTCGCATTCCTCTGAGAAAAGTCGCCGATAGACTCTTGTCAAACGGTCATACATGGCATTCGAAGTTGCCATCGTCGGCAACGCTATAAAGACTCCATTGCCACAGCCAGCGGCCATCATGCGATTTGCCAGCAATAACGCTGCTTCTGTCTTGCCGGAACCGGTGACGTCTTCGAGAATGAATAACCGTTGGGTTTCAGATATGGAACAGTTATCAACAAAGGTTTGCAAAGGGGTCGGTGTGGTGATGTGCGGGAACAGTCCGGAAAAACCGGACAGTTCAGTTGATGGAATTCCGGCGTTAACGCCAGCTTCATGAAGAGCCTTCTCCGCCTGAGGAACTGCATCCTTCCGCCAGTATTCATCAAGCGACATCACCTCTGAGCGGAGCGGGAACCACCTGCTGTTTGAGCCGATCCAGTCACACAACACGACAAATCCGGCCATTAGCCAGGATGCCCTTTTCATCAGAATCTCAAGCTCTTCAGGCGAGGGAAGAATCGGCCCTAACTCATCGGCGCACAACATAGAACAGACCGCTTCAACAAACTGCTTTGCCGCCATTGCGTCGTTGTCTGAGAAGTGTTGTGCTGTTCGTAGCGGGATACCATTATCGCCCTGCATTCGTGGCGGCACCCCATGATGCCCCGTAAATGGCCGTACCATGGCCAGGACAGCATCCTGCCAATTCTCATATGAGACACCAGGAGGTAATAAGAAATCTTCGTTCTCCAGAGATGTTTTCAAAAACAAATTCCCGAGACTGTCATGTCGGGTTGTGTACTGCTTTCTGCTGATAATCGATTGTAATAGTTCCAGCAAGTCGGGACGCAGGTTCTGGAAGCTTTCCGAAAACTTCCCGATGTCGTGAAGTGCAAGCATCACAACAAGCCAGTTACAACAGGCTGACTCATCAAGGCCGGTTGCATCGGCAAATTTATGCCGCAACGCGGAATCACCCGACAAGAGCGCATGTCCTACCGCTGCCACATCCAGACAGTGATACGGCAGCAAATGCCATCTCGTCCCATCCCTCTCCGCCTTCCCCCAATATCGCCAAAAACCCATCACAAACCTCCAAAACCAGTGCGAATACAAGATTCGCCCCTACAATCATCATCAAATACAAATCAACATCGGGCGCAGCAAGCAAGCGCCCCTACGTTCACATACCGTTCAAATCCGGGTTGTACTTGTCGTCGATCCATCGCATCGGGTTCTGGATTATGTATTCCGAAACATTCGCCATCTCATTTTCATCCCGGATAATTCGTTCGAAATAATTGCGCTGCCATAATGGCTTGCCTTGACGATCCAATTCCCGATTCACCTCAATAGCAGAGATCGATTTAAACGCCCGCATGATTTTGCCCAACGTAGGGGCGCTGCTTGCCGCGCCCTGGTTTACCGCGCTTGCCGCGCCCTGGTTTTCCGCGCTTGCCGCGCCCTGGTTTTTCGCGCTTGCCGCGCCCTTGCTACATTTTTGTACGTCAAAGACTGGCGCAGCAAGCGGCGCCCCAACGATGTCTCCGTTGTTGAATTCATGTATGTTGGGATCGGTGATGAAAATTATTGCGTGAAAATGATTCGGCATAACCGTAAATTCACTCAGGAAAATTCCCGGAAATCTCTCCGGTAATCTTGACCACAATTCGGTGACTATATGCCCGGCATGGTTCAATTTTATCTCACCGTTGCAAATATCTCCGAACAGGCACATGTGCCCCTGAGTGCATAAGGTTACAAAATACGCCCCGGCGGTGGAATAATCGAAATTCCGTAACCGTATCGACCGGCGATGATGAATATCCGGATTGTACATTCTGTTGTCTCCTGTCGCGTCAAAGACGGGCACGGCAAGCAGTGCCCCTACGACACACGTTGCCACGCGAGCACACGTGCATCATCAAAAAACAATCCTAATGATCTCCCGTCAATTCCACCCATATCCTCGCCGCCATCCTGGCATCATCAAGCGCCCGGTGTCGTTGCGCTGTCGCCGGTATTGCGCCAAACAAATACCGATAAACCGTATCGAGTTTGTGGTTGTGCAACTGTGGCAGCTTTTGGCGTGCCAGTCGGACGGTGCAGTGCCACGGGTTTGGCAGCCCGAGATTGAGGCGGGCCAGTTCATTGCGGATAAACGAGCTGTCAAACGGTGCATTGTGGGCGACCAACCGGGCATCACCGACAAATTCGGAAAAGCTGCCCCAGACATCTTCCGGCAACGGTTTGCCACACAGCATCTCTTCGGAAATGCCGTGTACTCGATAGGCGCCATACTGTATCGACGCGCCGGTGTCGATCAGCGTGTCAAACTCTGCTACGGCAGTACCATCCACAATGGCAACCGCCCCGACCTCAATCACCCTTCCGCCGCGCTGAGCAGATAAGCCGCTCGTTTCGACATCGACTATTACGGTTCTTGCCATGACAATTTCCCCTACGGGTCATCTTTCAAAAGCCGTCACCCTACCACACGCACCTAAAACCACATACAATTCTAATAATTTTCACGCTAATCGATGGAATTGACTGATTCAATTTCGAATCTGACAGCACTCTATCAGGCCACCTCCCCCAAATAGCGTCATACGTTTAAAAAATAATTACGACAAACCGGAATGTGTGGAATTGTCAAAAAAATGATCATGGTAATAAGTCATTTAATTGACTTTTGTCAAAACAGGTGTACTATCCTGCAAAAATAAAAACTTAGGCGGGAAATGGGCTGCTATGCGTGTAAACGGAAGCGTATTCATCGTTGATAATGACGCCAAAACCTATGCTCTGGTCTCAGCTTTTTTGACATACCAGGGGTATAATCTAGTCAAATCGTCGAGCAACGGCGAAATTGTTGACACGATCAAAAAGAATAATGTCGATATTCTGATTGCAGATCTTGACCATCTGCAGGCTGTTTCCCCCGGTTTTCTTGAACGCTCTGTGTTCATCAACCCGCTGCTGGTGGTGATCGGCTATGCCGGTATGCCGTCAGACGTTCCTGTTGCGGTACCTCACGACAACATCTTTACCCTCCCCAAACCGCTCAACCTGGATGAACTCGAAAGCCTCGTCATGCGTGCCCGCGAATATCAGGCCATGCATGCCTGCGATAAATCCGAGGGGCTGAGCAATCAGCACCAGCTGCTCTCGGCGACCATGGTTGGCGCCAGTCAGGCCATGCGCGGGCTTTTCGATATGATTACCAAAGTGGCTGGGTCGAATGCCACCGTCCTGATTCAGGGCGAATCAGGAACTGGCAAGGAGCTTGCAGCACGGGCGATACATCAGTTGAGCGACCGCGTCAAAAAGAACTTTGTCCCGGTTAACTGCGCCGCCATCCCGGATGACCTCCTGGAAAGCGAATTGTTCGGCCACGTGAAAGGTTCATTTACCGGGGCCTATTCCAATCGCGCCGGGCGTTTCGAGATGGCTGACAAAGGCACGCTCTTCCTTGATGAAATCGGCGACATGAAAGCCAATCTGCAGGTCAAGCTGTTGCGGGTGCTCCAGAATCGCGAGTTTGAACCGGTTGGCGCCTCCAAGTCGCAAAAGGTGGACGTGCGTATCGTGGCTGCTACTAATAAAAATCTTGAAGAGCTCGTGGTTAGCCGCGATTTTCGCGAAGACCTCTACTATCGCCTTTCGGTCATACCGGTCACGATTCCGCCGCTGCGTGAGCGACGTGATGATATACCGTTGTTGATTCAGGCCTTTCTGACACGCTTTAACAGCGACAAACGCAATTCTGTGAAGGGCTTTTCTCGCGATACGCTTGAAATACTCTGTAATTATGAGTGGCCCGGCAATGTGCGCGAGTTGGAGAATCTGGTGGAGCGACTGGTCATACTGAAGAGGAGCGGGTTCATTACGCCGGACGATCTGCCTGAAAAATATCTCTCCGGTCGTCTGCCGGTGCAGATTCCTGTACAGGTTCCGGCTAAGGTGCAGAGTAGCGCACATGCAGTGCCTGTGGTGAATGAGCTGCCGGAGGGGGGCATCTGTCTGAATTCGGCGGTAGAGGAGTTTGAGAACCGGCTGATTCTACAGGCTCTGGCCAGGTCAGGTGGTAACAAGAAGGAAGCGGCGCTGCTTTTGAATCTGAAGCGGACAACTCTGATAGAAAAACTGAAGAAGAAAAATCTGGCCTACGGCGAGGAATAACCGCCATGTCGATTTCTGCCCCTCATATTGCACACCGTATCGCGTCGCCAATGACGCCTCGTCAAAAAAATGACAATACTGCCGCTGCTACTGAGGGTGGATTTTCTGCGCAGCTTGATCAGGCGATCGGTGTCGAGACATCCACACAATCAATCCCCGCAAACGCCCGTGAACTGGCTGAATCACTCTCACTGCAGATGCTGCAGGCCACACTGGCGTTGGGTGGTGAATTAGCGACTGACAGCTCTTCGGCCCGCTCAGCCTCTCAACCGCTTGCTTCCGTAACGTCTCTGCTGCAGGCCTATCAGGCCAACCTGGCCGGCGGTGGGCAATCTTCCCCCTCGCCATTGCCAACCGACGTACACAAGCAGTCGACACTCATCCCCTCTGCAGAGGCGGCTGCCGTTGCTGCTCCGCTTGCCCGGCACAGCGGTCGCGACCGCCTAGAAGCGATTATCGCCAAGGCTTCCGGGCAGTATGGTGTTGATGCAGACCTGATCAGGGCGGTGATCAAGACTGAAAGCAATTTCAATCCGCAGGCGGTATCGCCGGTCGGGGCGCGTGGTCTGATGCAGCTTATGCCGGCCACGGCCCGTGGGCTGGGGGTCAGCGATTCGTTTAATCCGGAGCAGAACGTTATGGCAGGCACCCGATTTTTGCGCGATCTGCTGAAACGCTACGATGGCAATCTCGATTCAGCTCTGGCGGCTTACAACTGGGGGCCGGGCAACGTGGACCGCCGCCCGGATCAGTTGCCGCGTGAAACACGCGATTACCTCGTCCGCGTCAAACAATCACTCGCAACCTACAGTGCATAATTACCTCTTACACTCAGTAATTTACGTACACTAGCGACCGGCCGTTGCCGTCAGCCCCTGAATAAGCGTCTCCTTTTCTGTCTCCGACAGGCGCGCTTCAGGGTGGATAATCGTATACTGCAGCGGCGGCATCTCCCCTTTGCGAATCTCATTGGCCATCTTGGTCGGCTGTTCCTCTTTTTTGCCGCCATTCCAAGCCGAGAAATTAAGTTCCGAGCGTCCTTTATCAACGTCGTACTGCACCAGCCAGGATATCGGTGCAATGCGGGAATACCAAAGCCAGACCGTCTCGTGGCTGTGACAATCAAAGCAGGCCCGCTTGGCAAGCGTTCGCGTTTCGGGGCTGTTCCAGGCCGGTTCACGTACTACCGGCGGATTGGTGTGTGCCCGACCGTACGGCACCGCCTGCATCACAAGAACAAGTGCCACTGCTCCACCAAATCCGGCGGTAATTTTTTTGAACATCATCCTCTTCCTCCTGATATAATCATGCGCCAAGATTCGGCGCGACACTGTAGCATATACATAAAAAAATTTCATGGAGTAACAACAAAAAATACCGATTCATACTTGCATCGGTACAGCGCACCATGCAATAATCCACCGCTTTTACCCACCGATCTCCTGCGAGGCACTTACATGGCTTCACTCTCTATCGTCGGCACCGGTCCCGGTTCGGTCGCCCATATTACGACTGCCGCTGCTCAGGCGATTGCGGCAGCAGATATCATCATCGGCTACGACAATTATATTGAACTGATTCGCCCATTGCTGGACGGAAAACAGATCATTTCCACCGGAATGATGCAGGAGGTTGCCCGCTGTCGTGAAGCTATCCGCCGCTCCCGTGACGGTGAATCTGTTGCGCTGGTATCGGGTGGTGATGCCGGGATCTACGGCATGGCCGGCCTGGTGCTGGAACTGATTGAAAAGGATACTGCCGAAAATCCTGCTGCTCTTCAGCCGGAGGTGCTGGTCATCCCCGGCATTTCTGCGGTTCAGGCGGCTGCGTCCCAGCTTGGCGCACCGTTGATGCATGACTTTGCCGTGATTTCACTTTCCGATCTGATGACCCCTTGGGAGCTGATTAAAGCCAGAGTGGCGGCTGCTGCCGGGGCAGATTTTGTTATAGCGCTTTACAATCCGCGCAGCAAGAGCCGCCGTACTCAAATTGAGGAGGCGCAGGCCATCATTCTGCGGAGTCGTCCGGCTGATACGCCGGCCGGCATCGTTCGTAACGCGTGCCGTGACAATCAGAGTGTGGTCGTGACCACGCTCGGGGAGCTGCTTGAGCACGAGATTGATATGACCAGCATCGTCATTATCGGCAACGCCAGCAGTTTTATCGACCAGCAGGGGCGCATTGTAACACCGCGCGGTTATTCCGGAAAATACGGTACCGGCGCAAGCGACGGCACGGTCGCAGCGGAACAGATTCCGTTGCCGCGTCCAGGCGCGATCATGTTCTGCGGCACCGCCTCTGATGTCGGCAAATCTGTCATCACGGCCGGCTTTTGCCGTTATCTGCTCAAGCGAGGCATTGCGGTGGCCCCTTTCAAATCGCAGAACATGTCACTCAATTCGTTTGTCACCCCCGAAGGGGGGGAGATTGGGCGGGCCCAGGCGGTTCAGGCCCAGGCCTGCAGCATCAACCCGCATACCGATATGAATCCGGTGCTGCTCAAGCCGAACTCCGACACCGGTAGTCAGGTCATCGTGCAGGGCAAAGCGGTCGAGAACATGTCGGTGCACGAATATGACGCCTACAAGCCAACCGCATTTGTCAAGGTGCAAGAGAGCTTTCATCGGCTGCAGCAGGCCTACGAATTTATCGTTATTGAAGGTGCCGGCAGCATCGCCGAAATCAACCTCAAACACAACGATATTGCCAATCTCAAAGTTGCTGCCATGGCCCGTTGTCCGGTGGTTCTGGTGGCAGACATCGACCGGGGCGGCGTCTTTGCCCAGATCGTCGGCACGATCGAGCTGCTGGAACCGCAGGAACGAGCATCCATCTGCGGGATCATCATCAATAAGTTTCGCGGCGATGCCGATATTTTGACACCCGGTATCGACTTTATCGAACAACGCACCGGAATTCCGGTGCTGGGCGTACTGCCCTGGTTCTCCGATATTAGTCTGCCGGCGGAAGACAGCGTTGCGCTTGGACAGCTTTCCAAGGTTGTCAGTATCATGTCCAGCCATAAACGGCTCCAGGTCGGCGTCGTCAAGCTGCCGCGCATTTCCAATTTTACCGACTTCGATCCGCTGCTGAGCGAGCCGGATGTAAATCTGCGCTATGTTGAGGTCCGCGAGCATCTGCAGGGACTTGACATACTGATTCTGCCCGGCAGTAAATCAACTGCCGCTGATCTCTACTTTCTGATGGAGCGCGATCTTTTTGAAGAAATCAAGGAGTTCAAAGGGCACATCGTCGGCATCTGCGGCGGTTTTCAGATGCTCGGCACGCGGGTACTTGATCCACATGGCGTTGAGTCCTCAATCAAAGAAGCGCAGGGGCTTGATCTGCTGCCGTCTGAGACAGAGATTTTGCTGAATAAGGAAACCCATCAGGCGCGGGCCTATCTGGATGAAGCCGGGCAGGGGATTGCGCCGGACTGCAACGGGGTTATGTCCGGCTATGAGATCCACATGGGTACCACGACGCTGGCCAAAGGGATCAGGCCGTTTGCGAGGATCTTCCGGCGCGGTGAGAATTCTGTGTCGGTTGTGGATGGTGCTGTATCGCCGGACAATCGCATCTTCGGCACCTATCTGCATGGTCTCTTTGAAAACAGCCGCTTCCGTGAAATCTATCTGAACCGGGTCCGCCTCGAAAAAGGGTTGCCGCTGCGGCGCGGAGTCCAGTCGGTGGCGCTTAACGACCCGTTTGACGCGCTGGCGGAACGTATGGAGCAGCATCTGGATCTGCAGCGTCTGGTGACGCTCTGCGGACTAAACAGTGACACCCCCTGATGCGCTGATCATTCTGCTGGCACTGCTACTGGACCTCGTGCTGGGTGATCCGCGCTGGCTGCCGCATCCGGTGATCATGATCGGGCGGTTGATCACGGTGCTGGATCAGCAATTGCGCCGTCCCTGGCTTAATCCGCGCCTGGCTGGAGTCCTGCTGCTGCTGATCGTCGTCGGCAGCGCGGCCGGTGCAACCTGGCTGCTGCTGAAAGGGATGCATCAGCTCCTTCCTCTGCTCGGATTTATCGGGTCTGTCATAATCGCAGCCACCTGTCTGGCGGCCCGCTCGCTGCACGTTGAATCGGCCCGTGTCGCAACGGCGCTGGCGGCCGGAGATCTGCCGGCCGCCCGGAAATATCTGTCCTGGATCGTCGGGCGTGACACGGATCAGCTGGAAGAGGCTGAAATCTGGCGGGCCGTAGTGGAAACAGTGGCCGAGAACAGTGCCGACGGGATTATCGCACCGATCTTCTGGTTGACAGTCGGGGGACCGGTGGCAGCCATGGCCTTCAAGGCGGTCAGTACGCTTGATTCGATGGTCGGCTACCGCAACGAGCGCTATCAGCAGCTCGGTTGGGCGTCGGCGCGCATGGATGACCTGCTCAACTTCATCCCGGCCCGATTGACGGCGCTTCTGATTGTCGTTGCGGCGGCGGTCAGCGGGTATTCAGCGGCCAATTCGCTGCGGATTTTCCTGCGTGACCGTCACAAGCACCCTTCTCCCAACAGCGCGCACCCTGAAGCTGCTGCTGCCGGAGCGTTGCGGGTACAGCTGGGCGGGGCTGCCAGCTATGGCGGCTTTGTTTCCCACAAGCAGCTTTTGGGTGATCCTGAACAGGTTCTGGACGAACGGGCCTACCACGGCATGATACAGCTGATGTATATTTCAACATTCCTGATGGCCGCTGCATGCGTAGCAGTGGCCTTTTTTCTGCGAGGATTCTGTGTCCCACTCCTCTAATCATGGCGGCAACATCGCTGCGGTCGCCCGTTCGCTGGGTGTTCCGATTGACACGCTCACCGATTTTTCTGCCAGCATCAATCCGCTCGGCGTGTCACCGCTCGTCCGAGCGGCCATTATTTCGGCGCTGGACGCTCTGGTCCACTATCCTGACAGCGGTCATGCGGAGCTGCGTGCCGCTCTGGCGCAGCATCACGGCCTGCCGGCCGAAAGTTTTACCATTGCCAACGGTTCGACCGAGCTGATCTATAACCTGCCGGCTCTCATCTCAGGCACAAAGGCGCTTTTGATTGCGCCCTGTTTCAGCGAATATAGTCAGGCGTTGCATCAGCACGGCTGGCAGGTGGAGCAGATTGTTTTGACGCCGGAGAGCAACTTTTCGATCGATCTACAGCAGCTCGAAACGGCTTTGTCCGGTGGTATTGATCTGCTCTGTCTCTGCAATCCTGCCAATCCCAGTGGTACGCTCTATCCGCAGCAGGTGATTGAGCGGATTGCGACTTTCTGCCACACGAACGGAACGTTTTTTGTGCTGGATGAAGCCTTCATGGATTTCTGTGAAGAATCATCGGCCAAGCTGTTTATCGCCCGGCAGGGCAATGCAATTGTACTGCGTTCGATGACCAAGTTTTTCGGCATACCGGGCCTGCGGCTCGGATATGCGATCAGTAACAGTACTCTGGCGGAGCGCCTGAATGCCATAGGCGGCCCCTGGCGGGTTAATACACTGGCTCTGGTGGCAGGCACCGCAGCTCTGCAGGATGAAGACTACATACAGCGCACGATTGCAGATACCTCTCTGGAGCGGCATATACTTTCGCGGAGCCTGGAACGGTTCCCCTGTTTGCGGGTGTACACCTCTAGCGTCAATTATCTGCTGGTTGAAATCACACGCGCTACAACTGCCAAAGAGCTCCAGGAACACTTGCTGCAGCAGCGTCTTCTGATTCGGGACTGCTCCAGTTTTGACGGGCTTTCAGAAAGATTTTTCCGGGTTGCGGTAAAAAACAGGCAAGATAATCAGCGCTTGTTAGATGCGCTGGAAATGGTATTCAGCTCATCGTGTGAGCACTAAAAAAACGAACGAGGTACAAAATGTATGTACGGTAAACTTCCTATGCTGTGGCAGGTTACCGCCCGAACCGTAGGGGTCGCTCTCTGTCTGCTGTCACTTGGCGGCTGCTTCGGTGGCTATCAGTTGGTGGCGGTCGGCTCCCCATCTACGATTTCCGGTTGGCATCAATATATCACACCGCGCGGCCCGGTGAGTCCGGTTGAAGATGCCGTACTTGATGTAGCGCGGACCGGGGTGACCAAAAACGTTGAAGAGCAGACTATTTTCTTCATTATCAATGATCATTCCAAAGAGAAGCCCGTTCAGGTAGTTGATGTGGTCAGTAAAACCGAAAGTAAAGAGCCGTTCCCTGAACGGACCGTGACCCGCTATCGCATTTTAGACGGAATGATTGCCGCCATGTCTGATCCGGTAGAGGAATTCTACGTAAATGCCGATCTGGAACGGGCAATACTCAGCGCCATAGCTCGAACCTGGGCCTCGGACAGGGTCCTGATCTATAATGATGGTCCTCGTTCGATGTCAATCGTCAGTTACGCAATCGGCAAATGCGCTGCCGATGTAAAGATTTATGCCGACGGAACCGTCGGAGGGAAACCGATAGCCGAAAAAAGGGTTGCCTTCTGTTTCGCCCGCTAATTACCGTCTGCTGTGCCGCTCCATGTTTCACGTACAAAAAAAGGGGCTACCTTTCGGTAACCCCTTCAATTATTCTCTCCACCCTGCCGTCAGATTTAAGGGCCTCCGGCGAGTTCCTTAATTGTGGGAATCAGTATACTGTTTCAGGCAGACCCGCGTATTGAAGGCAGCACACCACAGCAGGGAACGAACCCCGTTCCATGTAGCATTCCGCCCGGGCGTTACAACTAACGGGCAGGGTAGAGAGAACAAAAAGATGTTCGATTATTACACTTTGGACTCAGACTTTTCAAGTGTTATTATCCGGTACGTATTACTCCCCCAAAAAGTGAGTTAAGCTGTCAATTTCACTCATCAACTGTTTGAACCCCGGGAAGGTCAGCGACTGCGGTCCATCAGAGAGCGCCTTTTCCGGATTAGGGTGCACCTCGATCAACACGCCGTCTGCTCCGGATACCAGTGCGGCTTTGGCCATTGGCGCGACCAGCGAGCGTTTGCCGGTTGCATGTGATGGATCAACCATGATCGGGAGATGTGACAACTCTTTGCTCAGCGGAACGATTGAGAGATCCAGCGTGTTGCGTGTGGCGGTCTCAAAAGTGCGGATGCCCCGTTCGCAGAGAATGACCTGGTCGTTTCCTTCGGCCAGAATATACTCGGCAGCTGCCAGAAACTCTTCCACTGTGGCGCTCATACCGCGTTTCAGCAGAACCGGTTTGCGGACACGTCCCACCTCGCGCAGCAGATCGAAGTTCTGCATGTTACGCGCACCGATCTGCAGCAGATCGGCATATTCAGCCAGTAGGGCAACATGGTCAGGGCTCATGACTTCGGTCACGATCGGAAGCCCGCTCTCTTTGCCGGCCTTTGACAACAGCTTCAGACCTTCTTCGCGCAGACCCTGGAAGGTGTGCGGTCCGGTGCGCGGCTTAAAGGCTCCACCGCGTAGCATGACGGCACCACAGCTCTTGACAAACAGTGCAGTCGTGATGATCTGGTCTTCGCTTTCTACGGCACAGGGGCCGGCCACGACCACCGGACGGCAGCCGCGACCAACCTTGACGCCGGCGACATCGACGATCGTATCTTCAGGATGGAAATCGCGCGAGACCAGTTTGTAGGGTTTGGATACGTGCAGCACCCGCTGCACACCCGGCAGTTCGAGAATTTTGGTATCATCAACATAGCCATGATTACCCAGTACACCAATTGCGGTCCGCTCGCTACCCGGGATCGGTTCTGCCCGGAAGCCCATTTCGGCAACAATTCTGGAAATGGCATCAACATCAGCCTGGGTAGCATTATGGTTCATAACAATCAGCATGTTACATCTCCTTCACATTAGCAGCATGAATTCAAAAGCGGACGCAGTATACGTTGCAACCCGCATTTTGTATAGGTTCATTTTAAGCGCTTGGGAAAAGTTGTCGAAAAACTTTACACTAATAGTCGTTAAAGTCGGATCAGCATCACGATGATTTTCATGCAAATTGATGGCACTGCGTGGCTAAAAAAATAAATAACGGCGATTATGGATAGTTATGTGTTTACAACGAGAGCCTTTTGGCTTGGTAGCGGGTACGCCGACAAAAGATGTTGTCGAAAAACTTTACATGTTACGGGATGCGCAGAGAAACACTGTCTTAAATACTAATTATTATATATGCTTATCGAATTGGTGTGAAATTTGCTTATGGTGATGGCAGCGAACGCCCTGCAACCCGGACTACCAGAGGTGGAAAATGAGAAAGTTTCTTTTAGCAGTAGTGCTGATTGTATGCAGTGTCGGCACGGGTCATTCAACCGTTTTGACCTTTGAGGGACTACCAAGCTCTCAAAAAATAGCAAATGGTTACGGCGGTCTGACGTGGGAAAAAATGTATGCCATTGATAAGAACACGGTGGCTTTCGCTAGCGGCTTTGAAAAAGGTCATGTCAGCGGTGATTACGTAGCATTTAACTATTGTGGATATGAAGCAAAAGCGTCTCTGGCAGACGGTTATTTTGACTTCTTCGGTGTATATCTTACCGCTGCCTGGAACCATGGCCTCGCAATTGATGTCAAGGGGTGGAAAGATGGTGTACGTATTTATGACACTGTTGTAAATGTCGATGATGATAAGGCTACGTATTTCAATTTCAACTATCGGGGGATTGATTCAGTTACGTTCAATTCATATGGCGGTACTGATGCCGGTACTACCGGAAACGGCACCCAGTTTGTCATGGACGACTTCACGTTTGCCGTTCCGGAACCGGGAACTCTGATGCTGTTAGGGCTTGGTATGGCCGGTCTGGCAGTGTACGGAAAGCGTCGCACTTACAAAACAGAAGTCTGATACCAGAACCAACAGCAGGTTATTAATACAACAAGGGCGCTGCATCTAAAATGCAGCGCCCTTGTTGTCGTCTATTACTCGTGCCGTTCGCACAGTTTCTGCAGTTTTTCCAGCTGATGAATTACCACCCGGTTGCCCTGCACGTCAATAATACCTTCATCTTTCAGCTTTTTAAACGTGCGTGAAATCGTTTCACTGGCGGTGCCGAGCCGGGAAGCCAACTCCCCTTTTTTGATGCCGAGATCGAGGTAGATGATGCCTCCGTAGCTGGTTGATTTTTCATCTATGCGGCGAAGCAGAAACGATGCCAGCCGTGACGTGACATCATTGAAGGAAAGCTCTTCAATCTGGCGGACAAACTGGCGCAGCATCAGAGACAGTGAAACAACCAGGTTGAGCGCAAAGCCGGGGTTTCTGGCCATTAACGCCATAAAACCCTCGCGCGGGAGATAGAGCACCTCTCCCGACTCCATGGCGCGCGCTTCCGCCGGATACGTGCCGTTGCCGAAAAAAGCTGCTTCGGCAAAGGTTTCACGCGGTTTGACAAAGTGCAGCACCTTTTCGCGTCCATCGGGAGAAATCCGGCAGAGTTTAATACTGCCGGAAAGGAGCAGATAAAATCCGGTCGCGGACTCCCCCTCGCAAAACAGGGATTCGCCTTTACGAAACGAGCGTCTGACCGTGATGGTCGCTAACTCCCTCAGGTCGGCATCGTTCAACCCGGAGAAGAGCAGCGGCTTTTTGAGTTGTTCGATGAGTTCCATCGACTATTTCTTCAGGAACGATTTTATTCGTGCCGCTACCAGTGGAGCGGTAAAGCCGAACTTTTCTGCCAGTACTTTGTCGGGAGCCGAGGCTCCGAAATGCTCGATACCGATAAAGAGACCATCGCAGCCGATCAGGCGGCCCCACGATTCACCGCGGCCGGCTTCAAAAGCCACACGCGGTACTCCGGCAGGCAGGAGCTGCGCGCGGTATTCTTGCGACTGAGCCAGGAAGTTTTCCAGGCAGGGGACCGAGACGATTCGGCAGTTGATACCACCGGCAGCCAGTTGGGCCGACGCTTCGACCGCCACGTGTACTTCGGAGCCGCTGGCCATGATTACGGCATCTGGCGTTCCGGTCGGGGTAGAGACCAGGTAGCCTCCCGTGCAGATGTCTTCGTCGGTTGCAGTGCCGCGATCGATAACCGGCAGTTTCTGGCGCGTCAGGATCAGCGCGGTCGGGCCGTCTTTTTTCTCCAGCGCCGCCTGCCAGGCCAGGGCGGTTTCGCGTCCATCGGCAGGGCGAATGACCTGCAGCCCCGGAATCATGCGCAGCGATGCGACATGCTCGATCGGTTGGTGGGTGGGGCCATCCTCACCGACAAAGAAGGAGTCGTGGGTAAAGATGTAGATCGACTGGATCTTCATCAGAGCCGAGAGGCGTATGGCCGGACGACAGTAATCAGAAAAGACCAGGAACGTGGCGCTGTAGGGGATAAAACAGCCATACAGGGCCATGCCGTTGACGACGGCACCCATGGCATGCTCACGAACACCGAAATGCAGGTTGCGGCCAGCGAATGTTCCGGCCTGTACCGACGCAGAGCCTTTGATGTCGCTGTTGTTGGAGGGGGTCAAATCTGCCGAACCGCCCACCAGTGATGGAATCAGAGCAGCCGCACGCTGCAGGACCGTTCCGGAAAGAGCCCGGGTAGCGCCATCCTTGCCGGATTCAGCCGCAATCAGCTGTTCAGCCAGATCAGCAGGAGTCTGCTTCTGCCACATCTGCAGCCAGAGCTGCGCTTTTTCAGGATTGGCGGCCTGCCAGGTTTTGAAACCGCTCTGCCATGCGGCGTACTCCTGTTTCTTGGCTTCAATCTGCTTTTGACAGGTGGCGCGGACCTCTTCAGGGACCTCGAAGGGGCCGAATTGCCACCCCAGATTGGCGCGGGTTGCGGCAAGTTCATCGGCACCAAGTGGCGAACCGTGGGCACCGGAGGAACCCTGCTTTTTGGGTGAGCCGAAGGCGATATGTGTGGTCGCGATGATGAGCGACGGTCGGCCGGTTTCTGCTTTTGCGGCGGCTATGGCTGCGACGATCTGGCCGTAGTCATGGCCGTCGATTTTCAGTACCTGCCAGCCGCAGGCCGTAAAACGCCCTTCGATATCCTCCGACCAGGCCAGGTCGGTCTTCCCTTCAATGGTGATGCTGTTGCTGTCGTACAGGTAGACCAGGTTGCCCAGCTTCAGGTGACCGGCCAGAGCAGCCGCTTCGTAGCTGATCCCTTCTTGCAGGCAGCCATCTCCCATCAGGGCATAAATCGTGTGGTTGATCGGACTGAACTCAGGCGTATTAAAGCGCTCGGCAGCCATTTTGGCAGCGATTCCCATGCCGACACCGTTAGCAAAGCCTTGACCCAGCGGACCGGTGGTGACTTCAACGCCGACCGTATGCCCGAATTCGGGGTGACCGGGCGTTTTGCTGCCCCACTGACGGAAGTTTTTCAGCTCATCAAGCGACAGATCGTAGCCGAACAGATGCAGCAGCGAATAGAGCAGCATTGAGCCATGGCCGGCCGAGAGAATGAAGCGGTCCCGATTTTCCCAGGTTGGAGCATCCGGATTGAACGACAGGAAATTGCTCCACAGTGCAAAGGCGCAGTCAGCCGCGCCCATCGGCAGGCCGGGATGGCCGGAATTGGCCTTTTCAACTGCATCGGCGGAGAGAAAACGGATGGCATCGGCACACTGGCGGGCCTTATCGGCGGGAATGGTGATCTGCGACATTACTGATCCTTTCAAGCTGCACATGGATTAGATAAGATGGTTAAAACCTTTTGAAAGCGGGGTGTAGCTGCTGCCGTCGGCGCGCACAACGGTGACTTCCGGTTGGCGCGACACTATACCAACAGCTGTTGCCTGATTGCCACATTTTTTCATGAGTCCGATGATTTTTTCACGATCTCCCGGTGAGGCGGTGAAGCAGAGTTCGTAGTCCTCGCCACCTGAAAGTGGCAGATCATGGGGGAAATCGTTGAAAGCTGACGCGATCGAGCGGAAGCAATCGGACACCGGCAGGTCGTCCAGATGCAGGCAACCGCCAACACCGGACAGTTCGGCGATATGTCCAAAGTCGGCCAGGATGCCGTCACTGATATCGATCATGGAGGTAACCAGGCCGGAAGCGGCCAGTGCCAGGCCGGCCGTTACGCGCGGTGTCGGATCGAGCAGGCGGGAGACCGCCCCTTCAGCTCCGCTCAGGGACCGCCCAGTATGCCCAGCGGAGTCCCGTGGTTGAGCGGAGTCGAAACCGAAGTCAAGCAGTTTCAGTCCCAGCGCGGCATCACCCAGTGTGCCGCTGACCCAGATATCATCGCCGGGCCGGGCGCCGCTGCGGCGGAGGATCAATTCAGGACGCTGCTCACCCATGATGGTCACAGAGATCACCAGACCTGATCGTGAGGCGCAGGTGTCTCCGCCGATCAGGGTTACGGAATATTCCTCTGCCATAGCCAGAAAGCCGTGCGTACATTCAGTGATAAAATTTGGTGGAAGATCGGCGGGAATGGCCAGCGATAGCAGCGCCCAGCGCGGGATAGCGCCCATGGCGGCCAGATCGGAGATGCTGACCGCCAGTGACTTGCGTCCCAGGCGGTACGGGTCGTGCCAGCGGCGGCGGAAGTGGATATCCTCCATCAGCATGTCGGTGGAGGTTAAAAGCTGCATGTCGGGAGTGAGAACGGTGACGGCTGCGTCATCACCGATACCGGTGATGACGCCCTGATGAGAGTGTACCTGCGCTGCTATGCGGGAAATCAGGCCGAATTCACCGGAATCCCCCGTTTTCAACCCCGGACCTCTGGTGATAGTACCTTGCGGCGGCGTGCCGGAGCTGTAACGGTGGATGCTTTCGTTTTGGATTTGACATTTTTTTCTGTGAGTGCCGTTGAACCGGTCGGAGAGAAGTTTTCCAGCGCCAGCCTGAGAGCTTCGCCGACTTCCGATACTGCCGCGATCTTGACCTTCTTAAGAATTTCAGGCGGAATATCCTCAAGATCTTTTTTGTTCTGCTCCGGAATAATCACCAGCCGCATGCGCGAACGGACGGCAGCCAGAATTTTTTCCTTGAGGCCGCCGATCGGTAGTACTTTGCCGCGCAGGGTGATTTCACCGGTCATGGCGACGTCACTTCTGACCGGAATCTTGCAGAGAATCGAGACCAGTGCCACCGTCATTGCTACGCCGGCCGAGGGACCGTCTTTGGGGATGGCGCCAGCCGGAACATGCACATGGATTTCGTGCTTTTGAAACAGTTCCGGTTTCAGGCCGAGCGCGTCAGTGTGGGCACGGATGTAAGAATGGGCCGCCTGCACCGATTCCTTCATGACGTCACCCAGCTGGCCGGTCAGTGTCATACCGGCTTTGCCCTGCATCAGGGTCGCTTCGATATGCAGGATTTCGCCCCCGACCGGTGTCCAGGCCAGTCCATTGACGACACCGATCTCATTCTTGTCCAGATCCTCTTCGCGGATGTACTTGGGAATCCCCAGATAGGTGTGCAGTTCCTTGGCGGTGATCTTGACAGCATTTTTGTTGCCCTCGGCAACCTTGCGGGCAACTTTACGGCACACTTTTCCGATTTCGCGCTCCAGGCTGCGCAGCCCCGCTTCCCGCGTGTACTTGGCAATAATCTCGTTGATCGAGGCATCATCAAAGCTGATCAGCTTGGCTTTAAGGCCGTTCTCCTTGATCTGGCGCGGCACCAGATAGCGCTTGGCTATCTGTAGCTTTTCCTCCTCGGTGTAGCCCGACAGATTGATGACCTCCATGCGGTCACGCAGTGCTGAAGGGATCGGGTCCATCTGGTTGGCGGTCGCCACGAACATAACGTTGGAGAGGTCGAAAGGCTGGTTGATGTAATGATCGGAAAAGGAGTGATTCTGTTCCGGGTCAAGCACCTCAAGAAGAGCCGAAGAGGGGTCACCTTTGTAGTCGTAGCCCAGTTTGTCGAGCTCGTCCAGCATAAAGACCGGATTATTGGCGCCGGCCTGCTTGATCCCCTGCAGAATGCGCCCCGGCAGGGCCCCGATGTAGGTCCGGCGGTGTCCGCGAATTTCGGCTTCATCGCGCACGCCCCCCAGCGATATGCGCACGAATTTACGATTCATAGCCCGGGCGATCGATTTGCCCAGCGACGTTTTTCCGACGCCCGGCGGCCCGACGAAGCAGAGGATCGGCCCTTTCATTTTCTTTTTCAACTTGCGCACCGCCAGAAACTCCAGGATGCGTTCCTTGATCTTGTCCAGGTAGAAGTGGTCGTCGTCGAGGATCTTCTTGGCGCGAATGATGTCCAGGTTGTCACGGGTCGATGTGCTCCAGGGGAGTTCCACCATCCAGTCCAGATAGGTGCGGATGATACCGGCTTCGGCGGCATCGGGGTGCATATTGTCCAGGCGTCCCAGTTGTTTGAGAGCCTCTTTCTGAACCGCCGCCGGCATTTTGGCCGTTTCGATAGCCTTGCGGATATCAGCCAGCTCCTCTTTGCCCTCGTTATCACCCAGCTCACTCTGAATCGCCTTCATCTGCTCGCGCAGATAATATTCCTTGTGGTTCTTGCCCATCTCTTCGCGGGCGGCGTTCTGGATCTTGGCCTGCACGCTCAGGAGCTCAACCTCACGATTCAGGAACTCGTTGACCTTGGTCAGCCGTGCGACCGGATCGTTAATTTCAAGCAACTGCTGCGCTTCGGCAACTTTAAGTCCCAGATTTGTGGCGATCAGATCGGCCATGCTGCCGGGATCCTGAATGTTTTCAAGTATGACGATGACTTCGGGCGATATCTGTTTGCCCAGCTCAATCACCTTGTTCAGCTGCTCGCGGACGGTGCGCACCAGCGCTTCAACCTCCAGCGAGATGTCCTTTAATTGGAGATCGTGCTGGCGTTCCACGCGAACGGTATAAAACGGTTTGTCGGACACAAATTCAGTGATGCGGGCTTTGGCCAGCCCCTGCACCAGAATTTTTATGCGACCGTCAGGCAGTTTCAACATTCGCATGATCATGGCGACGGTGCCGACTTCATAGATTTTATCAGCTGGCGGATCTTCATCACCGACATCATGCTGCGTTGCCAGAAGGATCATCCGGTCGCCGGCCAGGGCACTGTCAACAGCCTTGACCGACATTTCACGCCCGACAAAGAGCGGGATGATCATGAAAGGGTATACAACCACATCGCGGATTGGCAGCAGTGGCAACAGATCCGGTATTTTAAGTTCTTCCGAACTCTGTTCGGTATCGTTTTCAGTCTCTATTTCGATCAATTTAAATCTCCTTAATCGGCACCAGCCGTTCACCGCTTTTTGGACAAATTACACGTACGACACCCATCCGGTATTCGGCCCGTACCGCCCCAGGGTCAATATTGCCGGGTAGTTGAACCGAATGCTGAAACGTTCCGTGGTGTCGTTCAACACGGACATAGGTACCATCATGCAGGTCACGTGGTTTGTCCGCTTCAAGAATCAGAGTCACACCGGACATTCTGAGATTGATCGCATCCAGGGTAACTCCCGGAAGATCAAACTCGACAATAACCTCTCCGGCCGTCTCATACATATCCATCGGCGGGCGGTTACCGCCCGGTTCGAAGGAGTCCCGCAACTCAAGGGCGTGCAACATGCTGCGTATCTCACCGACGTGTCGGTTAAACATTTCATGCTGAAACACTTTCCGGCCTGAAAACTTTGACATGAGACCACCTGCCAACGGGAAAAATATGTCCGAATTTATAAACAGTGCCGAAGGTAATCATTCAAATCGCTAAAGTCAAGGCACTCATTACTCCGCCGGTTATTCTGGCGGAGTTCAATAAAAAATTGACTTTGACAGAAGTATGCCATAGATAAGGACGTTTATTCAGGATTTTGAAAAACAGGAAGTTGGGGACGTAGACATGGAAAAATGGACCGTCAGTGACTCGGCCAAGATTTACAACATTGATAACTGGGGCGCCGACCTGTTTTCGATTAACAAAAAGGGGAACATCTGCGTACACCCCTCGTCAAACTCCAAGCAGTCCATCGATCTGCGCGATCTGGTTGATGATCTGATCAAGCGCAAGATCAAGCCACCGATTCTGTTGCGCTTTATGGATGTTCTGCAGGGGCGTATCGCTTCCATCAACCGCGTCTTCAAAAGCGCGATTCAGGAAAATGATTACCCGGCCAAATATCAGACCTTCTATCCGATCAAGGTCAATCAGCAGCGCCAGGTAGTCGAGGCGATCGCCAGCTACGGGAAACGCTATAATATCGGTCTGGAAGTCGGCTCAAAGCCGGAATTGGTAGCCGGAATTTCCATTTCCAGCGGTAATAATCTGCCGATCATCTGCAATGGCTACAAGGATGCCGAATACATCGAGACGGTGCTGTATGCCACAAAAATCGGTTTCGACATTACACTGGTAGTCGAGAAACTGTTTGAACTGGAAAAGATCATCGTTCTTTCCAAGAAGACCGGCATTACGCCCAAACTGGGGGTTCGGGTCAAGCTCTCCTCAAAAGGGACCGGAAAATGGGCCACCTCGGGTGGCGAGGATGCCAAGTTCGGTCTGCGTATGTCCGAGATCATCGCCGCCATTCGCATGCTGGAAGAGCAGAACATGCTGGATGCGGTAAAGTTGCTGCATTCGCATATCGGCAGCCAGATCACCAAGATCGATAAGATCAAGACCGCCCTGATCGAAGTCGCCCGTGTCTATACCGAGATGAAAAAACTGGGGGTCGGTATCGAGTATCTCGATATTGGCGGTGGTTTGGGCGTCGATTACGACGGCTCAAAATCGAGCTATTTTTCCAGCGTCAATTATACGCTGGAAGAGTACGCCAATGACGTCATCTACCAGATCAAGAACATCTGTGATGAAGCCGGTGTGGCCTGCCCCAATATCATCTCGGAGTCGGGACGTGCCACCGTTGCGCACTACTCGGTTCTGGTCACCAACGTCCTCAACACCAACACGCAGCATCTGATGCCGGATTTTGAGGATATTCTGGCGACCTCCGAGAAAGTGGCCCCCACGGTAAAAAAATTGACCGATATCTACAAGAGCATCGATCGCTACTCGCTGCGTGAGGATTACCACGACACGTTGCAGCTGATCAACGAGGCGGTCAGTCTGTTCAATCTCGGGTATCTGACGCTCAATGACCGTGCGATTGCCGAATGGCTCTATTCGAAGATAATCAAGAAGATCAACAGCATCGTCGAGAAGATCAAGCCGATTCCGGAGGAGTTGCAGAACTTCCAGCTCTCGATGCGCCAGACCTATTTCGCCAATTTTTCGCTGTTCCAGTCGATCCCCGATTCCTGGGCCATTGACCAGCTCTTTCCGATTGTCCCGCTGCAGCGGCTCAATCACAAGCCGGACGTCATGGCCTCGATTGCCGATATTACCTGCGATTCGGACGGCGAAATCACCAGCTTCGTCGGTGAAAACGGACGTTCAAAGTATCTGCCGCTGCATAAGATTCGTAAGGACGAAGATTATTATATCGGTTTTTTTCTGATCGGAGCCTATCAGGAAATTCTGGGTGACCTGCACAACCTGTTCGGCGATACCAATGCCGTGCATATAACATTTAACAAAAAATCAGGCTACATGATTGACACGGTTATAAACGGAGACGCCACCTGGGAAACGCTCAAATACGTCCAGTACAAAGGACCGGAGATTTTGAAGCGAGTCAGGGACAATCTCGAAAAAAGCGTCATGCTGAAGAATATTTCCATCGAAGAGAGCAGCCACTTTATCGAACTGCTGGACAGAACATTACTTGGCTATACCTATCTGGGGGAATAATACTATGAGCAAAGTCCTCATCATCGGCGCCGGCGGCGTCGGTCAGGTCGTCACCCACAAATGCGCCCAGCGGCGCGACATCTTCAGCGAAATCACACTGGCCTCGCGCACCAGATCGAAATGTGACGCCATTGCGGCCCAACTCGGCAATAGTATTACTACCGCCCAGGTCGATGCCGACAACGTACCGGAACTGGTAGCGCTGATCAGGAAGCTGCAGCCGCTGCTGGTCATCAACGTGGCGCTCCCCTATCAGGATCTGCATATCATGGACGCCTGCCTCGAAACCGGTGTCGATTATCTCGACACCGCCAACTACGAGCCGCTCGATACCGCCCACTTCGAGTATTCCTGGCAGTGGGCCTACCAGGAACGCTTTAAGGAAAAAGGTCTCATGGCGCTGCTCGGTTCCGGTTTCGATCCGGGTGTTACCAATGTCTATACCGCCCTGGCCGCCAAAAAATATCTGGATGTGGTCGAAGAGCTCGACATTATCGACGCCAACGCCGGTAGTCACGGCCAGCCCTTTGCAACCAACTTCAACCCGGAGATCAACATCCGCGAAGTGACCGCCATCTGCCGGCATTGGGAAAACGGCCAGTTTGTCGAGTCGCCGCCGCTCTCCACCAAACACTCCTTCGATTTTCCGGAAGGGATCGGGCCGATGAACATCTACCGCCTCTATCATGAGGAGATGGAATCGATCGTCAAACATATCCCGACCATCAAAAAAGCCCAGTTCTGGATGACCTTCTCGGAAAACTACCTCAAGCATCTGGAAGTGCTGCAGAACGTCGGCATGACCCGTATCGATGAAGTCGAATACAACGGGCAGAAGATCGTCCCGATCCAGTTTTTAAAAGCACTGCTGCCGGATCCGGGTAGTCTCGGTCCGCTGACCAGGGGCAAAACCTGCATCGGCGTCATCGCTCGTGGCATCAAAGATGGTCAGCGCAGGCAAGTCTACATCTACAACATCTGCGATCATGAAGCCTGCTACAAAGAGGTTCAGTCGCAGGCCATCAGTTACACCACCGGCGTTCCGGCTGTAGTCGGTGCCATCATGATGCTGACAAAAAAATGGCATGCGCCCGGTGTCTGGAATATGGAGCAGTTCGACCCTGAACAGTTCCTGGAAGTACTCGGTCCAATGGGGCTGCCGACCGTCGTTGTGGACGGTGGTGACTGGCCGGAGCTGTAGTCCGTTGACCGGCATCGACATCGATAAAATCCTGCAGCAATCCCCTTCGCCGGCTTACGTGGTTGATCTCTGTCGCTTGCGCCACAACCTGGCCATTCTGGATGACGTGCAACGGCGCAGCGGTGCTAAAATCCTGTTGGCGATGAAGGCATTTTCGATGTGGAGCGTCTTTCCGCTGATCCGGGAAACGCTGCAGGGTGTTTGCGCCAGTTCACCCTGGGAGGCGCGGCTGGGGCGCGAGGAGTTCAATCGCGAGGTGCACAGTTTTGCCGCCGCCTTCAAAGAGAGTGATGTCGCTGAACTGCTCCAGCTCTCCAATCATCTGGTGTTCAATTCCTTCGATCAGCTGGAGCGCTTCCGTCCGCAGTGGGAAAAAGAGGCCGGCAGAGTCTCTGTCGGGCTTCGCGTGAACCCGGAGCACTCCGAGGGGCAGACGGAGATCTACGACCCCTGTGCAGCCAACTCCCGCCTCGGCATACCGTACGGGGAATTTTCCCTTCGACTCCGCTCTGGGAACGGAGAGCGGTTCCTGAGCGGAGTCGAAGGGCTGCATTTTCACACGCTCTGCGAACAGCTCTTTGAACCTCTGGAGCGGACTGCCAGGGTTTTTGAGGAAAAATTCGGCCAATTTTTATCACAGATGAAGTGGCTTAACTTTGGTGGCGGTCACCACATAACCCGCGCGGGGTATGATATTGACGGCCTGATTGATCTGGTAAAATACTTCAAGAGAAAATACGATGTCGAGGTCTACCTGGAGCCGGGTGAGGCGGTTGCCATCGGCACCGGCATTCTGGTGGGAGAAGTACTGGATGTCGTCCACAACGGTATGGATATCGCCATTCTGGATGTCTCGGCCACCTGCCATATGCCCGATATTCTTGAGATGCCGTACCGCCCTGAGATCTACCGGGGCTTCGCGCCGGGAGAGAAACCGTTCAACTATCGGCTGGCGGGGGCATCCTGTCTGGCGGGAGATGTCATCGGTGACTGGTCGTTCGAAAAACCGTTGCAAACGGGTACGCGTCTGGCGTTTGAGGATATGTCACATTACACCATGGTCAAAACCACGACCTTCAACGGCATTCAGCATCCGCATATCTGTACCTGGGAGCCGGAAACCGGCGAGTTGAAGGTTACGCGCAGTTTCGGGTATCAGGATTTTAAAGGGCGGCTCTCGTAGGGGAATGTATGGAACTGAAAAATATTATCTGGATGAATGGAAGTCTGGAGTGGTTTGCCTATATCGGCGATGAAGAGGTTTTTCTGGGTAAGCGTGAAGTGCCGATTCCGCTCGAAGAAGGTGATAACTGGATCAACGAAATCGGCGACATGTTTGCGATAGTTGATTCCGCGATTGTCTGCACCGGCAAGACTGATCCACCCCAAAAATACTGGTAGCTGAGCCGCTTCCGGCCGATATCCGTATTTACGAGTGTATCTCGGCATCAAAGGGATCGTACATCCAGGCCACGCGATCACGCCCGGACTTCTTGGCTTTATACATCGCTTCGTCAGCCCGCTTGATTATATCGGCCAGACTGCTGTCGGTCTCGCTGGATATGGTTACTCCCAGGCTGGCCGTTATTGAAAGCTGAAGGCCAACCGCCTCGAACGGTTCCCGCCTCATTCTCTCCAGAAGCCGGTTTGCGACAAGCAGGCTGTGCTCCAATGCCGTGTCGGGCAGCAGTATGACAAATTCTTCACCGCCATAGCGTCCAATCAGGTCGTACGGGCGCAGACAGCTTTTCAACCGCTGTGCAACTCCGTGCAGTATCTGATCCCCTGCCAGATGTCCTTTGGTGTCGTTGACCTGTTTGAAATGATCAATATCAAGCATGATGCAGCCTAACGGCATCCTCTGCCCGTTATGAGCCCTTTGTATCCGCTCGAACTCTTCTTCGCCGCGTAACATCAGCTGACCACGGTTGGGAATGCCGGTGAGCGAGTCGGTGATTGCTATAATATTCAGCTGCGACTGAGCAGCTTTCAGCCGATCGGTGCCGCCGCGAATCAGAACGTACGAAAAGCCGAACACTACAACCATCACAAGTCCGAGCAGCGAGGTTGCCAGCCGCACTCCGTGGCTGATCTGGGCACGATACTGGGTAACGTTCATATAGATTTCAAAACTGCCCACGATCCTGCTGTCGCTACTCACGATCGGTACATACGTTTCAACAACATCGACATCCCGCAGCGTCTCATCAGCCAGATCGCTGGCCTTGTCCTTGGTTACCAGCTTTGCATCGACAGCACCGGACAGTGCATGCGCCAGTCGGCGATTGTTGCTATCCACCTTGCCGATCAATGTCGGATCGGTGCTATAGACGATCTGTTTGGCGGGGTTATAAATCTTTACCTTGATGATGTTGAACGGGGCCAAAAAAGCTCTGAGCCGGTTGTCAAACGGCAGTATCTCGGTGCCATGCAGGCCAATTTCAACTTTTTTCCCTGGCGGGGTCACAAACATCAGATCTTTCTGTTCGTTGATCAGCACCCGACAGAGTTGCACAGAGTCAACTTCAGCGCTTTTGATGACAAACCCTGAAAAAACCTGATAAAAACCGTAGCTCCCCAGAGTGACAACGGTGATAATCGAAATAAGCGCCACAATGGTCAGCAAACGGAGTAAGCTGTCCGGGTCATTTTGAGTTTTTATGTTAAGCAGTTGATAGAGATTCATCACTAACTTCCTGGCTCGATTCGTACTCATGAAAAGGTTCATTATTATACACGATTTTTTTGATTATGCTATCCTGCCGATAAAAATTACGGATACCCACGTGACATCTTCAACAACGTACGCACCTCCCCGCATCATTGAAGTTGCCATTCCGCTGCAGCTGGACAAACTGTTTCACTATCTGGTGCCTGCACGACTGCTGACTCATCCTCTGAAAGGGTACCGTGCCCTGGTGCCTTTCGGGAATCGCCGTCTGACCGGCTATATCCTGCGTGACGTCACCGATACAGCATCCGACAAGCTGAAGGAAATCATCGAGGTGTTGGACAGCCAGCCGCTCTGGACGGAGCGTGAACTGGAATTTTTCCGTTGGACCGCCTCCTATTATCTGCATCCTCTGGGAGAAGTCCTCAGGACGGCACTCCCGGCCGGCATCAACGTCCAGATCCGTCCCGGTCTTCCGGGTGATACTGAACAGCTCCATGGCGGCCGATCGGTTAGAATCGAAAAGTTTTACCAGCCGGATGCGGGGTCGGAACCACCCCGTCAGCCGAGTACCAAGGCGCTGGAGATTCTGGCGGTTGTGCGTGAAGCGGGCGAGATTTCGGCAGCCGATCTGCGTAAGCGCTTCGGCAGCTGTTCCGCACAGCTCACCCGCTTGAACGAGTTGAGTCTGGTTACCGTCATCGAGCGCGAAGTGTATCGGGATCCGTTTAAAAACAGCACGATTACGCGTGACGAACCGCGCCGGCTGCACAGTGGTCAGAAAGATGCTCTGGATGCCATCAACGCCGGTCTTGACCGGCAGCAGTTTGCACCGTTTCTGCTGTATGGCGTCACCGGAAGCGGCAAGACCGAGGTCTATCTTCAGAGCATCTCCCACGTTCTGCACGCGGGTAAAAATGCCTTGGTGCTGGTACCGGAGATTGCACTGACACCGCAGCTGACCGGGCGTTTCCAGGCCCGCTTCGGAGGCGGCATCGCCATTTTGCACAGCGGGCTTTCAGGCGGTGAGCGCTATGATGAGTGGCGTCGTATCCGGCGCGGACAGGCCCGCATCGTTATCGGTGCCCGCTCGGCGGTCTTTGCGCCGCTTGAAAATATCGGTATCATCATCGTGGATGAAGAGCAGGAAGCCTCCTTCAAGCAGTCGGACGGCCTGCGCTACAATGCCCGCGATCTGGCGCTGGTGCGGGGACAGCTGGAGCAGGCGGCTGTCGTACTCGGATCGGCCACCCCGCTGGTCGTCAGTATGCAGGCCGCCAGTCGGCGGCGATTGACGATACTGCAGCTGCCGGAGCGCGTTGAGGGGCGCCCCATGCCGCATGTGGAGCGGGTCGCCATGAAAGGTGTCAAAGAATCACTGTCTCCGAAGCTGGTCGCAGCGTTGGCAGACACCATGGCAAGCGGTCAACAGGCGATTGTTTTCCTGAATCGTCGCGGGTATGCCAGTTTTCTGCTCTGCGCGGAGTGCGGTCAAACGCTGGCCTGTCCGAATTGCTCGGTCACACTTACCTATCATCGTCAGCGCCGCCAGAGTATCTGTCATTACTGCGACTACACTGTCCCGGCGCCCGGAACCTGTCCCTCCTGCGGCGGTACCACGCTCTCTGAGATGGGAGCCGGTACGGAACGGATCGAGCATGACCTGAAAGAGCTGTTCCCCGAGGCCCGCATCATGCGCATGGACAGTGACACCACCTCCGGTCGCGGCAGTCACCAGCGGTTACTGGAGCGTATGAGCGACGGCTCGGTCGATATTCTGGTCGGCACGCAGATGATCGCCAAAGGGCACGATTTTCCTGAAGTGACCCTGGTCGGGGTCATCAACGCCGAGGCCAGTCTCGGTCTGCCGGACTTTCGGGCGGCTGAACGGACCTTTCAACTTTTGTCGCAGGTTATTGGCCGGGCCGGCCGTGGTGAACTGCCGGGTCGCGTAATCATTCAGGCTGCCGATCCGGAACAGCATGCCATCCGCACGGCTGCCGAACACGATGCCGCCGGATTTTACCGGCAGGAGCTGGAGTTCCGCCAGGAAGCGGGCTATCCCCCGTTCGCGTTTCTGGCGGCTTTCAGTTTCTCCGGTACGGCTGAGTCAGGAGTATCGGAACGGGCCGAACAGACGGCGCAGTTTCTGATGAGCGCAAAACGAGAGCAGAAGCTGCGCGTCGAAATACTTGGTCCCGCGCCCGCTCCGATCTACCGGCTGCGAGGTCGTTTTCGCCGCCAGATTCTGCTCAAGGCCCCCACACGAAACGATCTCCACCGGCTGATTCAGGTCTGGCGCCAGCAAAAGCCGGTCAGCTCAGCGGTGCGGATAACGCTCGATATCGATCCGGTTGATATGATGTAAATCGCGGAGAGGAAGATCTATGCACCACGGTGGAATCTATGCGGAAGAAATAGCCGGCAAAGCCTATGACGGCGCGTTGCTGAAGCGCTTTGCGCGCTATGTGTCACCTTATCGACTCGCGATTATTGTGGTGCTGCTGATTCTGCCGCTGGTTGCCGCCTGTCGTCTGGCGCAGCCCTGGATTATCAAGCTGGCCATTGACGGTCATATCGTTACCGGTAGATTGGCCGGACTGGAATCAATCGCCCTGGCTTTTCTGGGGGTATTGCTGATTGAATCTCTGCTCTCGTTTCTGGAGGTCTACCTGCTGCAGTCGGTCGGGCAGCGTGTCATGGCTGATATTCGTTCAGAACTCTACCGCCATGTCATGCACCTGCCGGTCTCCTGGTTTGACCGGGTGCCGGTCGGCAGCGCCGTTACGCGTCTGACCAGTGACGTTGAGGTGCTGGGAGAGATGTTTGCCTCCGGCATCATCACTATCGTCGGCGATATAGTGCTGCTGATAGGCATCATCTCGGTCATGCTCTGGATGAATCTCAAATTGTCGCTGGTCACCTTTTCAGTCCTGCCGCTTTTGCTGTACGTCGCCTACACCTTCCGTCGTCGCATGCGCCAATCCTTCCGCGAAGTGCGCGCCCGCCTGGGGGGGCTGAATGCCTTTCTGAATGAGTGTCTCTCCGGCATCAGCATCATCCAGATCTTCAACCGCGAGCGCGACGAACTGCGTCGTTTCAGCCAGCTGAACGCACTGTACCGTGATGCCAACATGCCGGTCATCTTCTGGGATGCCTCGCTGTACGCCATTGTCGAGGCGCTCTCGTCAATCGCCGTGGCGCTGATCATCTGGTACGGCGGCGGCGAAATCGCACGGGGCATCCTTACCTTCGGAGTATTGGTCGCTTTTATCCAGTATATCGAAAAATTCTTCGGTCCGATCCGCGATCTCTCCGCCAAATATTCGGTCATGCAGGGTGCCATGGCCTCGCTGGAGCGGATCTTTGCGTTGCTGGATACGGGGCAGGGGCAAGGGGCAGGGGGCAGGGGGCAAGATTCAGCGGAGAGGAGTCAGGAGACAGGAAACAGGAGTCAGGAAAGGGCCGAAATTTCACCTGTCACCCGTCACCCGTCACCCCTCACTCCTCACACTTCACTCCTCGCCCCTCTGATCGAATTCCGCGATGTCTCCTTTTCGTATCAGGAGGGAAACGACATTTTGTCAGGATTTTCGCTGACCGTTCAGCGTGGTCAGCGCATTGCGCTGGTGGGGGAGAGTGGCGGCGGCAAGACTACCATCACACGCCTTCTGACCCGCATGTATGACATTGAACGTGGCAGTATCCGGATCGACGGGAACGATATTCGTGACCTATCGCTGGAGGAGCTGCGCGGGCGCATCGGTGTTGTGTTGCAGGATCCCTGTCTGTTCGCCGGCAGCATCGAATTCAACATCTGCCTGGGGGACGAACTGGCCCGAACGCGGGTTCAGCAGGCGGCAGCTGCGGTTGGCGCCGATCGTTTCATCGAGCGTTTAACGAATGGTTTTCAGGAAGAGGTTCATGAGCGGGGCAGTAATTTTTCGGTTGGTGAAAAACAGCTGATCTCCTTTGCCCGGGCGGTGGCTTTCGATCCTGAGATACTGGTGCTGGATGAGGCTACCGCCAGCATCGATTCGGCATCGGAACAGATGATTCAGGAGGGACTTCACGGCATGATGCAGGGACGCACGTCGCTGATCATTGCCCACCGTCTTTCCACGATTCAGGATGCCGACCGGATCATCACCATTCACCACGGTGTAAAAAGTGAAGAAGGCACTCATGACGAACTGATGCGCGCCGGCGGGATATATGCGCGGCTGCATAAATTGCAATTTGCCGAAGGATGAAATATCTTTGGTTTTTGAGCTTTATTTGCTATGGCTGAATTGAGCTGCAATTCAGCTTACTACAACGTTTCAGGAGTCTCTCATGTGCACAACCTGCGGCTGTTCCCCGGGTGATCATGATCACCACCATGATCACGACCATCACCATTCCCATGACCATCATCACGACGAAACGCATGGTCACACGCATCACCACGACGGCAAACATGCACATCACCATGACGCAGAGCCGGTCAAACGGTCGAAAATCTCCATTGAAGAAGATATCCTGGGGAAAAACAACCGCCTGGCCGGTTTCAACCGCGCCCTGTTCAAAGACAAGGGCATCTTTGTCCTCAACCTGGTCAGTTCTCCCGGTTCCGGCAAGACGACCCTGCTGGAGCGCACCCTGAACGATCTGTCGACCAGCATGCGTTTCGCCGTCATCGAGGGTGATCAGCAGACCGACAACGACGCGCAGCGCATCGCCGCCACCGGAGTTCCGGTGCAGCAGATCAACACCGGATCCGGTTGCCATCTGGATGCCCACCAGGTTATGCATGGCACGGAAAAATTTGATCTCGACAGTCTCGACTGTCTGCTGATCGAAAATGTCGGCAATCTGGTCTGCCCGGCCGCCTTTGATCTGGGCGAACACCACAAGGTTACTGTCCTCTCCGTAACAGAAGGGGAGGATAAACCGATCAAATACCCGCAGATGTTTCACAACTCGACCGTCATGCTGCTCAATAAAACCGACCTGTTGCCACACCTCGATTTTGATGTTGAGACATGCAAGGAGTACGCACGGCGCGTCAGCCCTGGCATCATCATATTCGAAATATCGGCAAAAAGCGGTGCCGGGATGCAGGAGTGGTATCAGTGGCTGAAGGACGGGGTGGAGAAAAAGGCAGCACAGGCGGCTGATCATGTGCAGAGAAAATAATCCATGAAACCGCTAAATCCTTGACTTTTCTACAAGATGTCTGCTATTTTCGTTTCCTTTTATCTGCAGACAAGGAGTTGTAATGAAGCCGCTTTTTTTGAATCCCCCTACCTTTGAAGACTTTGACGGCGGCGCCGGTGCCCGCTATCAGGCATCACGTGAAGTGACCTCATTCTGGTACCCGACCTGGCTCTGTTTCCCGGCTGGCATGATCGAGGGGAGCCGTGTCGTCGATGCCCCGGTACAGAAATTTACTCTGGAAGATTGCCTGACCATCGCCAAAGATTTCGATATGGTGGTTATGTATACCTCGACACCCACGCTACGGATCGATATCGAGACCGCCCGCCGCATCAAGGAGGTCAAGCCGGGTATCGTGACGGTGCTGACCGGCCCGCACGTCTCCATCCTGCCGGAAGAATCGCTGCGTGCCGGTAACGGGATCATCGATATCGTCTGTCGCGGCGAGTTTGACTATACCACCAAGGAACTGTGTGAAGGTCGCGAGTGGGCGCGTGTGGATGGCATCAGTTTTCTGAAGGAGGGACAGGTCGTTCATACTCCTGATCGTCCGCCGATTCAGGACCTGGATGCGCTCCCCTTTGTGGCACCCATTTACAAGCGCGATCTGCCGATCAAGGAATATGTTATTCCGCATTTCAAGAACCCCTACGTCTCAATCTACTCCAGCCGTGGTTGCCCGTCGCACTGTATCTACTGCCTCTGGCCGCAGACCTTTTCCGGTCGGACCATGCGGGTACGCTCGCCGGAGAACGTTTACGAAGAGATCAAATGGATCGTGGACAACATCCCCGAAATGCGCGAACTCTCCTTTGACGACGATACCTTCACGGCCGACCGCAAACATGCGCGCGCCATTGCCGCCCTGATCAAGCCGCTCGGCATCTCCTGGACGATCAATGCCCGTGCCAACACCGATTTTGAGACGTTGAAGGCGCTGCGCGAAGGTGGTTTGCGTCACGTGGTGGTCGGTTTTGAAAGCGGTAACGACCAGATCCTGAAAAACATCAAAAAAGGGGTCACCAAGGCTCAGGCGCTGCAGTTCTCCAAAGATTGCAAAAAGCTGGGACTCTCCATTCATGGCGCCTTTATCATGGGTCTGCCGGGCGAGAGCAAGGAGACGGTTCGCGAAACGATAGAGTTTGCCAAGGCGATGGATCTTAATTCGATTCAGGCCTCGCTGGCGTCACCCTATCCCGGTACGGAATTTTACAACCTCTGCAAAAAAGAGGGCTGGATCTCTTCGGACGATTTTCTGGACGACAGCGGCCATCAGAAATGCATCATCAACTACCCGAATTACAGCAATGCCGAGATCTTCAACTCGGTCGAAGAATTCTACAACAAGTTCTACTTCCGCCCCAAATACATCGCCCGCAGTATCGGGCGCATGATCGTCGACTCCGACGAGCGCAGCAAACTGCTCAAGGAAGGCAAACAGTACCTGCAGTATATGCGCAAACGGAAAGATTCCTGTTCAGATTGTACATGAAGCAGCTGATTATCACGTCCGATGACTTCGGGCTCTGCTCCGGTGTCAACCGAGCGGTCGAACAGGCCTGGCAGGACGGCCTTTTGACCTGTGCCTCACTGATGCCGGGGGCAGCGGCGTTTGATGAAGCGGTTGTCATTGCACGGCGTAATCCGGGCTTGCAGGTGGGGTTGCACCTGACACTGGTGCATGGCACCAGCGTTCTGCCGCATACGGAAATACCCGGACTGGTCGATGTGGACGGTAACTTTAGCGACAATCCGGTGGCGAGCGGCATGCGCTACTATTTCGGCAAGAGTCTGCGCGGGCAGCTCGAACGCGAGATCGAGGCCCAGTTCATCCGCATTCGTGAAGCGGGTATCGTTCCGACGCATGTTGACGGGCACCTTAATATCCACCTGCATCCGGTGGTTTTCTCAATTCTGACCGGTCTGATGCCGCGCTACGGCATAACCAGTTTTCGCCTCTCATGTGAGCGCTTGCGGCATAACCTCCGGTTTGACCGGAGCCGGATCATGGGAAAAGCGGTCGAGCGCTTTATCTTCGGGCGCTTGTCCGAGCATGCCCGTTCGCAGCTCGACCGTATGGGAATCCGTTATGCTGTAGAGGTCAAGGGGGTGCTCAATTCGGGTCGCATGACGGAAGAGTACATTTTGAATATTCTTGATGGCTTGCAGGATGGCGTAACGGAGATCTACTTTCATCCCGGTCTCCTGCCGGATGCTGAAATCACCCGCCGTATGCCGGATTATCGCCACCCCGAAGAGTTGGAAGCTCTTACCAGCCAGCAGGTCAAGCGCCGCTTGAAAGAATTACACATACAGCTTCAAAATTACCGTGGAGAGATCAAATGCTGAAGACGATACTGGTCATGCTGGTAGCAATAACCGCCGGGGCGATCGGTGATATATTTTTGACGCAGGGGATGAAAAGTACCGGAGATATCTCGGCCATGAATCTGCGCCAGATATTCAACACCGTTGTCAACGCGCTGACCAACTGGCGGCTGATCCTGGGAACAGCCATGCAGGCGGTCTATTTCGGACTCTGGCTGGCGGTGCTGTCATGGGAGGATTTGTCGGTGGCACTGCCGCTACAGGCGCTCAGCTATCTGGTGGTCGCTTTTCTGGCGCAGTGGTTTCTGGGGGAACAGGTCAGCCCGACCCGTTGGGCCGGTATCTGTCTGATCTGCGTTGGCGTGGCGCTGGTCACAAAGAGTAGCGTGGGGTAATTTCAAATCTACATATTTTCGTAGGAGCGGCATGTTGCCGCGATTGATGCGATAGGCTATTTTGTCGGATATTGCAGCAATCGCGCCTGCAAGGCGCTCCTACAAATTTCGGAGGGGCACTATGCTGAACGTACAAAAAATTACGTTGATCGGTGGCGGCAACATGGCGGACGCTATCATACAGGGAGTGCTGAAAGGGGAGCCGGACATCGGCATCTGTGTGGCTGAGATAAACCCGAAGCGCCGCGACGAACTGACGGCTAAATTCCCCGGCGTACAGGTGATGTCAGATCCTGCTGAAGCGGCCGGTTGGGGCGAAGTCATCATTCTGGCGGTCAAGCCGCAGCAGGCGGCTGGCGTACTGGATCAACTCGAAACGGCCGTAACAGAAGATAAGCTGGTCATATCGATTATGGCCGGCATACCCAGCAGCATGATCGAAGCCAATCTGGCTGCCGGTTGCCGGGTTGTGCGCGCCATGCCAAATACTCCGGCTCTTATCGGAGCGGGAGCCACCGCCGTCTGTGCCGGTCGCAAGGCGTCGCAGGACGACCTTGATCTGGCCGTCGCTCTTTTTTCCCTGACCGGCAGTGCCGTCGTCGTCGAGGAAAAACAGATGGACGCGGTTACCGGGCTCTCCGGAAGCGGCCCCGGATATGTCTTTACCTTTATTGAGGCGCTGGCCGATGCCGGTGTCAAAAACGGCCTGACACGGGATGTTGCCGCCCGTCTGGCAGCACAAACGGTAGCCGGAGCTGCCCGCATGGTTCTGGAGACCGGAGAACATCCGGCGTTACTGCGTGAAAAGGTAACGTCCCCCGGCGGGACAACGATTGCCGGGCTGCATGCCCTCGAACAGGGTTGTTTCCGCGGCGTAGTCATGAATGCCGTCGAAGTCGCCTGCAACAGATCGAAGGAGCTGGCTGGAAAATAGCGCTGCACCGGGAGGCGTCATGTTTGAATCAGCGGAACTTGGTCACACGATCAGCAAAACGATCTGGAAAAAGGAAATTCCCGCACTTCGGGAAGGGCTGCTGGATGTTCAGCTCGACCTGCTCCAGTCCAAAAAGTTTCCGGTGATTATCCTGGTGGCCGGCGTTGATTGCGCAGGGAAGGGTGAAACCGTCAACCTGCTGAACGAATGGATGGATCCGCGCCATATCGAGACACACGCCCTGCGGGACCTGACCGACGAGGAGCTGGAGCGCCCTCAGATGTGGCGCTACTGGCGCGTGCTGCCGCCGCAGGGAAAGATCGGTGTATTTATCGGTACCTGGTATTCGGCACCGCTGGTTGAAAATGTCTACGGCAACATCAAGAACGCCGAGTTGGATCAGCGTCTGGAGCGGATTCTGCATTTTGAAAAGATGCTCTGCGATGAAGGTGCTCTGGTGCTCAAGTTCTGGCTGCACCTTTCCAAAGGTGAACAGAAAAAGCGGCTTAAACTCCTCGAAAAAGACCCCTCAACCCGCTGGCGGGTTACCGATACCGACTGGGATCACTACAAAAAATACGATAAGTTCCGCAAAGTATCCGAACGGATGCTGCGCACCACCAGTACTGCTGAAGCTCCCTGGACCATCGTTGAGGGAACCGATCCGTGTTACCGCTACCTGACGATCGGCAAAGCCATTCTGAATGCCGTGCGCCAGCGTCTGGATCTGCCGGAAGCGCCCCGCCATGCAGAACCGATTCCACCGATCATGCCTACCATCGACAATCTTCTGCTCCTGCAGACGCTGGATATGTCGAAAAAACTGAAAAAGAGTCTCTACGAGAGCGAACTGGAGAAATACCAGGGCAAGCTCAACCTGCTGACCCGGCATGCCGATTTCAAAAAACTGTCGGTGGTGATCGCCTTTGAAGGCAATGACGCCGCCGGCAAGGGGGGCAGTATCCGCCGCATCATTCAGGCGCTGGATGCGCGCCAGTACCGGGTTATCCCGGTGGCAGCCCCGACCGAGGAAGAGCGCGCCCAGCCGTATCTGTGGCGCTTCTGGCGCAACATACCCCGCAAGAGCCGTTTCGCCATCTTTGACCGATCCTGGTACGGACGCGTGCTGGTGGAACGCGTGGAAGGGTACTGCCAGCATAAAGACTGGATGCGTGCTTATGGCGAAATAAATGATTTTGAAGAGCAGATGGTACGCAATAAAACCGTCGTACTGAAATTCTGGCTTTCCATCTCTCAGGAGGAGCAGCTGCGGCGCTTCAAGGAGCGCGAGAAGATCGGTTTCAAGCGTTTCAAGATAACCGATGAGGATTGGCGCAACCGCGACAAATGGAACGAGTACGAAGTGGCGGTCTGCGACATGATCGATCGCACCAGCACCGAGATCGCCTCCTGGACGCTGGTCGAGGCCAACGACAAATACTACGCCCGCATCAAGGTGCTGAAAACCCTCTGCGATCGGATCGAACAGGCGCTGGAATGAACACTCAGTGGAAGACGTATCTGATCCCACTGGTACTGTTTTTGACGGCTTTTCTTGTGCGGTACCATTTTTTGGCAACCTATAACTACCCGATGATGATCCATGAGCAGGACGCCGTCGGTTATATGGATGTGGCCAGAGAAATTTTGCAGTGGCATCCGTTGCCGGTGACAGGTCGTCCGCCGGGATATCCGCTCAGCATAGCACTCTTCGCCCTCCTGCCGGTCGACCTTGAATATGCCGCACGTCTGGCATCGATTTTCATGGATGCACTGGTTACAATCCCTTTGTTTTTCATGGTACGCAGTGTAACTTCATCTCGTACTGCGTCGGCTGCAGCGCCCCTGTTATGGGCTTTTTTCGGTTTCGCTCTTGCGTTTTCAACATCGCCGCTCTCGCAATCAACGTTTCTGTTTTATCTGTTAACAGCGATTGTGTTGATACACCGTTCACTCACCGGCGAGAAGACGCTGATGCCGCTGTTTCTGGGAGGTATGAGTATCGGTGCGGCCTACCTGTCACGTCCCGAAGGAATCGTAGCCTGTTTATATCTCGCGTGCGTCGTCGTTGCCGTCAGACTGGTTCAGAAAAAACAATTCAAACCCCTGCTGAAAGAGCTTCTGCTTCTGGGGGTCGGAGTCATGCTGCTGGTGGGCCCCTTTATGGCTGCTTACCGCCATCAGACCGGACAGTGGGCTCTGACCAACAAATCGGCCGCTGCTGTCAAAACGCAGGATGGGATTCTGGTACTTAATGCACAAGGCGAATTGCCCGTATCGCCGGAAGGTCTGGCACTCTGGAAAGAGTATTATGGCTCGTTGTCAGTTTTTCTCCACTCCAGTCTGTCCAATGCTTCCCAGTTTGCAGAAGCGTATATTCAGGTACTGCCACGCTGGCTGCATCTGCTCTCGCTTCTCGGTCTGCTGGTGCTTTTAAAAGAACGGCGCTTTACAGAGATTGTCTGTTTTATGACGCTGCTGGCGGTAACGGTTCCCAACTATATCGTTAACATCAGTAAGAGCAATTCATACAATTACCCCGTTTTCACCTTGGCTTTTCTGTGCGCCGCAATCGGCTGTGAGGCGTTACGGAGAAGCCTGCTCTCGATTATTCCCGTAAGCCGGGGCCCCCTGATCAGATTGGCTTCTGCTCTGGTTATTGCTGCACCGGTACTGTATTTTTCTATCGCTGGTTACAGTGATGCAGAAGCCAATTACCGCTCACCACAACTCATTGAACAGGCCCAATTGTCAGGTCAGGTTTTCAGAGGAGCAGGAGAGTTGATCAAGAAGCACTCCCGTCCTGCGGATCTCATCATGACGCGTTGGGGGCTGATCGGTTACTTTGCTGACCGTCCCGTGGTAACTCTGCCGAAAGGGGAGATAAAGGATGTCGTTGGTTATGGCCGAAAGCATGGTGTCCGCTTCCTGATAATTGACACCATGTCAGTATTTTCTCGTCGTCAGGAACTACAGGAGCTTCTCAATCCACTGTACGGAAAAGAATTGCGATCCGACTACGGACTGAAGCCGGTGGCCGTTCTCTCCTATGATGTCGGTGGCTGTGTGATTTACGAATATAGTCGATGATTTGAACAGCTCAAGGAGTTTCTTTTTTGCTCGAATTGACCATCCTCATGCCCTGCCTTAACGAGTTTGAAACCCTGGCGGTCTGTATCTCCAGAGCGCGTCAGTTGCTGAAAACGCGGCACATCGACGGTGAAATACTCATCTCTGACAACGGTTCAACTGATGGCAGCCAGGAGCTTGCCTTCAGTCTGGGGGCGCGGGTCGTTGAATGTCCGCAGCGCGGGTATGGCGCAGCATTACAGTTTGGAATCAGCCAGGCTCGCGGTAGGTATATCGTGATGGGAGACAGTGATGACAGTTATCACTTCGACGAAGCATTTCCGCTGATTGAGCGTGTACGGGAGGGCTTTGACGTCTGTATGGGCACTCGTCTCAAGGGGACGATTATGCCGGGCGCCATGCCGGTTCTGAACCGCTACGTGGGTAATCCCGTGCTGACAGGGATAGGAAAATGGCTGTTCAACTCCGCCATCAGTGATTTCCATTGCGGTATGCGCGCCTTTGACCGTGAAAAAGTCATGGCCCTGGGACTGGTAACAACCGGCATGGAATGGGCGACAGAAATGGTCATCAAGTCAAAGCTCTCCGGTCTGCGAATCACCGAAGAACCGATTACCCTGTTCAAGGATGGTCGCAACCGTCCTCCGCATCTCAGGCGTTGGCGCGATGGTTGGCGTCACCTGCGCTTCATGCTGCTCCATTCACCGTTCTGGCTTTTCATAGTGCCCGGATTATGTCTGCTGGGTGGCGGTGTCCTGGGTGATCTGTTCCTGCTGATGTGGGGCGGCACGCTCATGAAATCGAATTTCATTTTTTTCATTCAGTTGCTGTTGTACTGTCTGGTTGTACTGGGCACTCAGATCATTTTTTCGGGGATTTTTGCAAAGCTGTACAGCCATCTCAACGGTATTTTGCCTGCTGACAACTCTTTTCAGACGCTTATCAAGCGAGTAACGCTCGAAAAGCTGCTGATCGGCTCAATCATCTTGTTTTTCTGCGGCATCGCAGGCATCGCTGTCGCGCCCTCATTGGGGTCACCTGAGGCCGTGACAATTCAAAATATCATGGTACTGTCATTTACAGCCATTACCGTCTCCATTCAAAGCGCGTTTAACGGGTTCATTCTGTCATTACTGTTTCTCAAAACCAATCCGCCAGATCAACACGTCGATGAGTACTGACTTCAACCACTACACCGATAGTTATCGCGATATTATCAATCGGGTTGCACGCTTGAGCGGCGGCAGTTATGAATATTTTGTCGAGATGCGCCTGAATCTGATGCGAAAAAAGCTGTTGACAGCGTCAATAAAGACGCCGAGCAGTATACTTGACTTTGGCTGCGGGATTGGCGCAACCGCGCTCATTATGCGGAGGTTCTTTCCTGTAGCTCACATAGTAGGGGTCGATACTTCTCATGATTCAATTGCAGCTGCGAAAGAGTTGGGTATCAGTAATGCCGAGTTTCACTGCATTTCAGCTGATAACAGAGATCTCGGTACGTCCGTATTTGACACGATTTACAGCAACGGCACCTTTCATCATATAGCTCTTTCCACGCTTCCCGGAGTCGTTTCCGCAGTGAAAACCTCGCTAAAGCCGAGTGGTAATCTCTTTGTTTTCGAGAACAATCCTCGCAACCCGCTTATGCTGAAAGCCATGCGCGATAACCCGTTTGACGAAGGTGTGGTAGCTCTCTCCGCTGCTGAAATGCAGTGTGTGCTGATGTCATCGGGTTTCAATGTGAAATGCCAGGAGTTCTATGCATTTTTCCCAACATGGTCAGGGCCGTTGCGTGCCTGTGAGCCTCTTCTGCGCAAAGTTCCCTACGGAGCACAATATCTGACCTGGGCAGTCAGATGAAATCTGTGCAGCCGGTGATTGGTTCCTGACGGAAAAACTGATTTCCACCTTGACATTCACTTGTAGCTTGGATACAACAAATGTAACAAAAACAGGTTATTATGGTGTTGTGATGCGGTATTTTAAAAATTGTTCGCGCATAAAAGGAACGCTCTTATGGCACTGATGGAATGGAATGATTCGCTGGATGTCAAGAATGCGATAATTAATGACCAGCACCAGCAGTTACTGGCCTTGATCAACGGATTGCACGATGCCGTGATTGACGGTAACGGCGCAGAGGCCCTCGGTAAGACGCTGAAGGGATTGATGGACTACACCGAGTACCATTTTGCTGCCGAGGAAAGTCTGATGAAGACCCATGATTATCCTGACGCGGTCGCCCATATGGAGCAGCATGAGAAATTAATCAACCAGGTGCGTGGACTGCTGCGGAAATACGATTCCGGGGCGCCGATCATGATGATAAATGTACTGATGTTTCTGCGCGACTGGCTGATGGATCATATCCATATCATCGACAAAAAGTTTGGCGATTTTCTTAATACCAAAGGTGTCATTTGAGACTCCCATCAAAGCAGAGGAGGTTGAAATCTATGAAGCGACTGATTATGGCGGCAGTGATGCTTTTCACGGTAGCTGGTGCAACCGCAGCGGTTGCAGGAGACCTGGACGATATCAAGGCGCGCGGTGTGCTGCGGCATGTTGGTATTCCGTACGCCAACTTCATTTCCGGAGCTGGCGACGGTATGGAAGTTGAGCTGACAAAAATGTTTGCCAAGTCGCTGGGGGTCACATACGAATTTGTTGAAAGCGGCGGCTGGGGAGTGGTCGTACAAGAACTGATAGGCAGGAAGGTCAAGGTTGCTGCCGGAAAAGCGGAGCTGCTTGAGGAAGCGCCGGTCAGGGGCGATATCATTGCCAATGGCTTTACCGTGCTCCCCTGGCGGCAGCAGGTCGTTGACTTTGCCACCCCGACCTTCCCCAACCAGATCTGGTTGATTGCGCGTGCCGACTCACCGGTCAAACCGATCAAGCCGACCAAAAATGTTGCCAAGGATATTGTGCTTACCAAAGCACAGATGAAGGGAAAAACTGTCCTGGCGATGGAAAAAACCTGTCTGGATCCGGGGCTGTACAGCCTGGATGCCACCGGCGCCAAAGTTGTCTGCCGCACCGGCAACTTGAATGAGATGGCACCGGCGGTCCTCAACAAAGAGGCCGACCTGACGATTCTGGACGTTCCGGATGCCCTGGTAGCCCTCGACAAATGGAAGGGCAAACTCAAAATAATCGGCCCGGTTTCCGACAAACAGCAGATGGCGGCCGCCTTCCCGAAAACTTCACCGCAGCTGCTGGCTGCCTACAACGCCTTCGTAAAAAAAACGCAGCATGACGGCACCTATCTGGCGCTGATCAAAAAGTATTACCCGACTGCCACCCGTTATTTCCCCGAATTCTTCAAAGGCATGAAATAGCCTGACGCCGGGAGACACACAGCTGTTCTCCCGGCATCTACACTCATTCATGACCAGAATCCTTACCTCCATACAGCGCATTGCGCCGTTTCTGATCGCTCTTGCCCTGGTCGCGTATCTGGGGTTTCTGTTGACCGATCTTTACCGCTCGCGCAGTGAACTACAGCGCTCCGGACGTCTTCATCTGCTCCAGGACGCGGACAAACGGGCTCAGGCACTCAGCTATTTTTTTTCGGAACAGTTGACCGATCTGTCGGATCTGGCTGCGCATCGGGATCTGTCGGCCTATTTTGAAAACGTGGCGCTCGGCATGTCGATGGAATATGGGTTGGCTACCAGCCTGGATGAGATGCGCACCGTTTTCACCGCCTTCCAGAAAAAGAAGAAGATCGACGATATTCCGATCTACAAACGGATAGTTTTTCTTGATTCAGGCGGACATAAACTGCTTGATATCAGAGCAGCCGGCAGCAAACTTCATAAGGGAGATGAAGCGGCATGGAAGACGTATGCTCGTAACCAGCAGAAAAAGCCGGTATATTTTGCGTCAGGCGAGGATGAAGCTGCATCTATCGGTATCTCGGTGCCATTCTTTTTCAAAGGGAGCCTGCAGGGGCATATTCTGGCCTGGCTCTCTCCATCAGAAATTTACCATCATTTCCTTGCCGATAAATCCAGTCGTACGAGCCTCTTTTCGATGATGTATGAAAAATCATATCTCTACACGTCCATAGATGATTCGCTGCTCTTCACCTATGAACAGCTGCCGCTTGCCCATAACCTGAGAGAGCGTGAGCCGATCCATTTTCTTGTGCCGATTCCTGGTAAGGAATCGCTGGAAATGACAGCCTTCAGGGTTTCCATCGATGCAACGCCGTTCGCCATAGCTCTCTACATACCGGCGGTCGAGGTAAATGAGGATTCACCTCGCCGTCTTCTGGTGGTAACAGGCGGTATCGGTCTGCTGATTCTGTTCGGTGCTGTGGCAATTACCAGAAACAGCATTCGAACAGCAGCGCTGAATAGCCGTCTGGAAGAGACCCGTATTAGAGAGAAGGCCATCGCCGAGCAGAATGTCCTTTTGCAGGCCGCCAAAGACACGGCTGAAGCGGCCAACCGCGCCAAGAGTGAATTTCTGGCCAATATGAGCCATGAGATCCGTACCCCCATGAACGGAATTATCGGCATGACGGAACTGGTGTTGGAAACCGATCTGGGGCGTGAGCAGATCGACTACCTGCGCTCTATCAAAACGTCGGCTGACAATCTGCTGTCGATTATTAACGATGTGCTGGATTACTCGAAGATCGAAGCCGGACACGTCGAGATCGATTCTTCCCACTTTCTTTTGCGCAGTATGATCGGTCAGACCCTGCGTACCCTGGCTCCACGGGCCAGCCAAAAGGGGCTGGAAATTGTTTTTAACGTCGAACAGGATGTGCCGGATGCGTTGATCGGTGATCCCGGGCGCCTGCGACAGATACTGATCAATCTGACTGGTAATGCCGTGAAATTTACCGAGCGGGGGGAAATCGGCGTCATCGTCAGTCTGGTAGAGGAAACGCCGTCCGGGGTGCTGCTGAAGTTTGATGTGCGCGATAACGGCATCGGTATTTCCGAAGAACAGCAGCAGCGTATTTTTAACGCATTCGAGCAGGGGGATGCCACAACGACCAAAAAGTATGGCGGCACCGGTCTCGGACTTGCTATTTCAAAGCGCCTGGTCAGTATACTGGATGGTGAACTATCAGTAACCAGCACACCGGGTGAAGGGAGCTGTTTCAGTTTTACGCTTCGGTGCGGCGTGCAGCAGGAGGTCGCAGCTGAAGTACCGACGGTCGGGAGTCTGGAAGGTATTTCGGCTCTGATTGTTGACGATAACGACATCAACCGCCAGATGCTGAGCGGCTTTCTGTTCCGCTGGCGGATGCCGGTTACGCTGGCAGCGAATGCCGATGAGGCGCTCGCAACGCTGGATCGCATGCGCAGTGTCGGGAATCTGCCGCGAATCATGCTTACCGACGTCCAGATGCCGGGTACCGACGGTTGGGAACTGTGTTCCAGGGTGCGTCAGATGGCAGAGTACGATTCGCTGCAGATCCTGATATTGCCGAGCGCCGGCATGCGAGGTGACGCCCGTCGCTGCCAGGATCTCCGCATAGAGGGGTACCTGACCAAGCCGGTTGTCATGGCTGAGTTGCACGATTCGCTGGAAGCCATTCTCAGCGGAAAACAGCTGAATGTAAACCTGGTAACCCGGCATACCGTACGGGAGGAGCAGCAGCGCTGTTCGATCCTGGTGGTTGATGATGTCGAGATCAACCGTGAACTTCTGCGGGCCACGCTTGAAAAACATGGTCACCGCATAACGATGGCCGAGAATGGGCGCGAAGCGGTTGACCGGTTTTCCCAGGGCGAATTTGACGTTATCTTTATGGATATGCAGATGCCGGTTCTTGATGGGTATGGAGCGGTCAGCGCGATACGGGCCATTGAAGCGGCGCACGACGCCGCTCGAACCCCGATTGTTGCCATGACCGCCTATGCCTTGCAGGGTGACCGCGAAAAATGCCTTTCAGCAGGTATGGATGCCTATCTTTCCAAACCGGCGCGCCCGGTCGAAATTCTGGCGTTGCTTGAAAAACTGCTGGGAGAATGTGGCGGAAGTCAGACCAGTCTGACTCCTCAGACCTGTCAGACTGGTCTGACAGAACAGGTAGAGCTCGCGCCGGTTTTCAACCGTAGCGATCTTCTTGAGCGTCTCGGTGGGCGTGAAGAGATGGTTGCGCGCTTTGTCGGAATGTTCCTCAAAAACGTCGCCGGATACCTGGAGCTTCTCGCAGCGGCGATTGCGCAGAACGACGGGGAGCAGGTTCGTATCCAGGCTCATACCATCAAGGGGGCTGCCGCCAACATTTCTGCCAGTCGCATGCGGGCGACCGCCGCCACTCTGGAGACACGTGCGCGTGAAGGGCAGCTTGATGAAGCGGTAGCACTGTTGTCGCAGCTTAACGAGGATCACGCGGCGTTTCAGCGGGAAATCTCCGGCCAAGCCGCATACAGGTAACCACCTCTGGAGGAAGATATGTTTGATAACGTGACGATACTTACCGTTGACGATGACAGCATGAATCTTGAAATGCTCGAGCTGATGCTTTCCGAGTTGGGCGGCAGAATCCTCAAGGCCGGAAATGGTCGGGAGGCGCTGCTGGTGATGGAGCAGGAACCGGGTGTCGATGTTGTCCTTCTGGATCTGGAAATGCCGGTCATGGATGGTTACGAAACGATCAAGCACATCAAGCAGAGTTTTGACTGGCGCGATATTCCCGTCATCGTGGTAACCGCCGGAACCAGCGAAGTGACACGTATGCTGGCCCTGGGAGCAAATGATTTTATCCCTAAACCGTACAATCCGGAAGAGTTGCGCTTGCGGGTCATGAATCACGTTCGCAGTAAAAAGCTGTCCGATATGACCAAAAATATGAACAGTATTCTGGAGGAGGAGGTCGTTAAGAAAACAGCCGATCTCCAAAAAGCACTCAAATTTTCCCAGGATGCAGAATACGAAATATCGATCCGTCTCGGTAAGGCTTCCGAATTCCGGGATCAGGAAACCGGCATGCATACGCGCCGCATCAGCGAGCTGTCCAAAGAGCTGGGGCTGTTGGCCAGGCTGAGCGCTGAGCAGTGCGAAATTCTGCGCAAGTCTTCTCCGTTGCACGACGTCGGTAAAATAGGAATTCCCGACAAGATTCTGCTCAAGCCGGGCAAACTGGATATTGACGAATTCGAAATCATGAAGCAGCATACGACCATCGGAGGATCAATTCTGGCCGATGCTGTCAACTACCCGCTGCTGAACGCCGGCGCCTTTATCGCCCTGCAGCACCACGAAAAGTGGGATGGTAGCGGCTATCCGTCCGGAATGAAAGGGAATGATATTCATATCTATGCCCGGATTGTCATGATTGTTGATGTATTTGACGCCCTGAGTTCCGAACGTCCGTATAAGAAAGCCTTCCCGCTTGAAAAAACGCTCGCTATCATGGATGAAGGGCGCGGGGAGTTTTTCGATCCTGATCTGTATGACCTCTTCCGCACCCATATCAACAGCTTTGTTGCAATCCGGGAAACCTTGAAAGATGAGTTTGAAGAGCATGTCCATATGAGTGATGCAGAAAAAATGACCTGAGGAGGGAAAAATGAAAACAGTACGGTTTGTATGTTTTGTTGTGGTAGCATTTCTGGTCGCCGGTACGGCTCGTGCCGGGGAGTCGTTTTCGATTGGTGTTGCCCCGCACACCAGCGCCCGGGTGATTCTTGAAATGTATCAACCGCTACGCCAGTACCTGGAAAAGGTGTTGGGAAAACCGGTTGAAATCGTAACAGCTCCCGATTTCGATACCTTTGCCCGTCGCGGTTTGGCCAAGGAGTACGATCTTGCCGTCACCACCGGTCATCAGGCCCGCCTCTTTGAAACAGACGCCAAATATATTCCGCTCTTGACCTACAAGGCGGATTTTAAAGCGGTAGTGCTGGTCGCTGACGCCGGTCCGATACACAAACCAGCTGACCTGAAGGGAAAACCGGTGCTCGGCCTGAGTCCGGCTTCGCTGGTTACGCTGTGGGGTCTGCACTGGATGAAGAACAATAAACTTGACACATCAACAGTCAAATTTGTCAGTGCTTCGGATAGTGTCGCTCAGTTAATCATTGGGGGCGATGCTGTTGCCGGGTTTACATCGCTGGCAAATTATCAGAAACTGACACCGGCGATACGCGGACAGTTGCGTGTTCTTGCCGAAAGTAAGCCGATGGCCGGTCGGGTCTATGTGCTCAATAACCGCAATGCTGCACTGCAGAAAAAAATAGATGCCGCCTTATGGGCCTTTGCTGCGACGCCGGAGGCAAAAGCATATTTCACCGCCAACAAGCTGGAAGGGTATCGCAAGCTGAAAGCGGGTGAGCTGAAAGAGATGGATCCTTTCTCTGCCGAAGTCAGAAAGGTTATTAAAAACAGCGCAAAATGATCAAAATCTCTCTCCGACATTAAAGGGGGGCAATATAATAAGTGTGCAGAAATTGACATAATGAGGTGAGCGATGCTTGGAATGAGCCTGAAAGAAGGGTGTCGGCGGCATCGTTTTCAAAGTTGGTTTGATGCATTGAAAATCATAAAAAGGAAGAAGAAAAAGGGGCCTTTCAGCACCCCATTTAAATAGTAAAGCTATGTACCGCTTGCAAACCGATCTGGAACATCGACGATCCTCGCAGAAGTAACTTCTCCCCTGACTGTTTTCCCATCTATCATCAATCGAATTGGTTTTTGTCCCCATTCAGCAGCCTGAATAATAGCCAAATTTTTTCCACTGATAATAGTTTGACGATCCAAAGTTGCGCTAAACTCTTTCAATCCATTCCCTACCAAATATACCTTAAAAACATCGGGGTCTTTGCTGTCTACCTTCGTAATTCGATACTCACCATTGAGAGTTACTTCTTCAGATTGCGACCGTGAATTTCTTGCCATTATCCCAGCTTGTTCACCGTTTACATACTGGTCAGCGACAATAAATCTATCTGTAGTTTTGCCACATTTTATGACAGCATTGTGAAACTCCTCACTATCTTTCTGCACAATACCCACATAAGGCTCACGTTTTATTGCATTTCCCAAAATTTCAAGTCGATGAGACTCCTCTTGAGAAAGTGCTAAATCAAGGTCTGCTTGTTTTATCTCAGAGCGATGCTTTAAGAAGGCCCGCCACATCACAGTCCCGGTCAAGCAAAGGATACTTGCCACTATTATGATGACATAATGATGTGCTTGCATTTCGTTAACCGCCCCCTTTGTTAGTGTCTCTACGGCTTTGTTTAACATTGCAGTGAAATCACTACTCCCAGGCTCCACTTTTACAAATATTTCAAGAGATTTCTTTTCGTCGTCTGATAATCGGTGATTTGTCTCATTATAAGTCAATTTTGAATAGGTACGATAAATCGTTTTTTGCAAATCTATAAAAACCTGCATTAAATCTGGGGTGATTGTGGAGTTGTAACGTTCACCCTCAAACTTGATATGTCGGTTATACCAATCTCCGATATTAAGCTGAATCGTCCCTTTTGGCAAACCGTTTGATACAGCTTTTTCAAGCAGGGACCAAGCCTCTTCCTCACTTAATACTGGTATTTTAGTAACTGCGTTTGCCATCAACTCCCCCGTGATATTACATCAAAATGAAATACTAAAACGTTACCGCAGCTAATTTCTGATACATTTTACCATCGGTGGTAGCTAAAAACTTCCTGCCATCTTTAAGGTACGCTGCAAAACAAACAACTTTACCTTTACCGCCGATCAGCATTCCGCCGATTGCTCCGAGTGGTCCAAAAAGAGCAAGTCCAGCCACGCCCCAGCCAGATGTACCGGCCAGCCTTTTAACACTTTCTTCTGTATGCAGTTCAACGCGATCCAGTTCTTTGACCAGGTCAGTTTTTGTGTTGAGAATTGTTTCCTGATGATCAATTCACGTCCAAAAAGATCATTTGGAAGGTCGTAGGTGCCTGCTTCAAGATCGCCAGCAAGTATTTTTATTTTGCTCATATATATTTCCAGTCAACTATTTATTTTGAAAGGATTGCTTAGCTTCATTTATATTAATACGGGCTTGGTGCCCATGTTTTTCGAGCAAATGTAAAAGGTTCGCACCCGTCAGCAGAGATAGCGGTTTTCCTTTTGCGAATTCGTATGCATCAGGCCCATAATTAGCAGTAGTAACTAAAATACCTTTGGTAGCTCCCTCGTTAATAACAGTACCGTATAGATCCCTGACGGCCGAAACTCCTACCACATTTGTATAACGTTTTGCCTGTATAACGATTTTGCCGCCTCTGATTGGATCAGGATCAAATGCAATCGCATCAACCCCGCCGTCCCGGCTTGCCTGAGTTACTTTCACTTCGCCACCGCTCGTTGCAAATTCCTGTTCAAACACCTCTCTTATCAGGTGCTCAAAATCTTCCCAATCCATAGTCGCCAGATTAGTACCTTCATTTAAAGAATCAGCAACTCCATAACCTTCAACAAAACGGCGGTCATTTCTGTCAATTGCCATAACAGGCGATACAGGAGTAATCCCAATAAGTTTTGTGGCAGCGACACCTTTCAGGCTCTTGAAGCATGCCTTAGGTTCAATATTTGCGAGATTAATTTGTAAAAATTGTTCTTTGCGGGTCATCAGAGAAAGGACACAGGCAGTGACTTTATTTCCTGTAGTTTTATCCAGGGCAGTAACTATACCGTTAAATGCAATGGTATCTACTGCATTAGCGGTATCAGCTTCAAATAATTCATGAATGGTGCGCAGTGCAATCTGGTATAGCAGGCTGTCATAAATGGATTCTGATTCTTTTTCAGACAGATAACTTTCCTTGAAGTCATCCTTTGTTTGCACGTACTGGATATCCTTCAAAGTCGGGAGTGATTCAGGAGCTGGTAACGCATATTCAACAATCAGGTTTTTTGTGTCGGCGTTGTAATCCAGATCCCACTCATTGGGAAAATAGTCTGGATAGATAGAGTTTGACAGAACAGAATCACAATAATCAGAAATTGCACCCTGTTCATTTGACAAATAGTTTTCTCGGTTTTTATCAATTACAGAATTAATAGCAGCCTGTTTTTCGATAAACTTTTCCTTACGTAACTCCCATTGCTTTACCTCTTCAGCGTGCTTTAACCGGGCCTGTTCACAGCTCTTTTCCCACCATGACTTTCTGTTTGTATTCTCAATTTTTGTTCTCTCAACATTTCGCTCCCATTCAGCCAAAAGTGCAGCATTTCGTATATCAATACTGTTTTTACTTTCCTCCCACCGTTTCAACTCTGCAGAATCAGACTCATCAAGTTTGAAGCATTCTGTCTCCCAGGCAGTATAATCTTGAGAGAACAAAGCTTCAGCTGCTGCAATCTTTTTTGCTTTAAATGAAGGTATGATCTTGTCAAAAAAACCAAAAACCGGCTGATATTTGGCAAAACTTTTTGTTGGAGATTTATCTCTGGCCGAAGAACTTGGCTTCATGGGGACAATCTTTGGTACCGGAGCAATTGGAATTGGCTGGTTTGCCGGACATGGCGGAAGATCTAATTTCGGAAGAGGTTCGATGAATTTTGACGTATCCTTGAGCTTTTCCCAGTCGATAGCATCGTTTACGTTGAGTGTATGATTGAGTATATTTTTTAACGTATCAATTGCGTCTTTGGCTTCCTTATCACGGTTTAAAGCTTCTTGCTTTCTTTCGTCCTTATAGCGCTGAGATTCTTCTTTCTGGCGTGCTTTCTCTAAAGCATTCTGTTCTCGTTCCGAAATTTTTTGATTAGCAGCCCGTTCCCTTTCTTTGCCGCGGCGATCTATTTCCTGTTTCCGTTGCCATTGTTCTTCCCATTGAAGTTTCTGGGCCGCAGCTTTTTGTTCAACTACATATTGTTCTGATCCACGTATATGGCGATACTTTCCTAAGCCTTCATGCCGCACTTCAGTTTCCCACATTACTCGGTAAGCCATATTTTGAATCACCCCCTATATTAATTGTATCCACAGCCTCACCACATCACATCACCAGCGCCCAAAACGTCGCGATTTGAAGATAACCACAGATGATTCTCTACGCTTCAGCCAGCGTATGGCCTGAACAGGAAATATAAATACTGCCGGCAGTGCCAAAGCCCAATAGTATTTGTTCCAGGACAAGAGCTCCCATGCCGTATCCCCATTAATCCAACCGTAACCGACAGCAACTAGGATCAACTCTGTTGGCAGCAGAAGTTGGATCAACAGATTCACCCCGATAACTCCCGCCTCACCAATCGGCTTCAGTCCCCGCGATTTCTTTATATCCGCCAGCAGCTCTTCCTTCTCGGCAACTCGCACCAAATCAGCCTTTCCCTTGTCGTCCAGGCGTTCCATGATCGATACGACCTCCATAATTTGAGGATCCATTGGCTTTGATTCGGGCGCTTTTCCTTGCCCGGTCATTAACCACCATGGGTCAACATTCGGGAAACGTTCGCAAACGAGGACAATAAAATCAGCTGGCGGGGTTCTGCCATTTAAATACTGATTCACAGTGGTAGAGCTTAAATCTAGCGCAGAAGCAAATTTGCGACCAGACATGCTACCCATAACTATTTTTAGTCTGTCACCAATTGAGTTCATTTTTTTGTTGATTTTGTCCTTAAATGAGTTTATTTGTTATCCATCACGTTACACAAAACAACTTTCAAAAGGTCAACCCCATGACGCAAAAAAAAGAGGAGGTAACCGCAATGTCATCAGAAGAGTTCTACTCTTTCGTGCGTGGAGAATTGGTCAAGCGCCGCATTACCAATGCCGCCCTGGCCAAAACCGCCGGCGTATCGCGGCAGCGACTATACCGGGTACTCAGTAACCAGGAAAAAGGCTACCGGATCCGTCAGGTGACAGCACAAGCGTGCGGACTTCCGGTTCAATATTTTTGGCCCGACACACCAACTAAATACCTGGAGGCAGCATGAAGAAAAAGAATTTGCCCACCGCCGAGGCCCTGGAGATCGCTGCAGACCTTGGAATACTTTCAGTCCGGTTCAGCCTCTCCAGTGATGACACTCCAGATGCCCCTCTCGACAATGTCCAGATCGTGGAAGCGAGCGCAAAGATATATCATCAAATCGACAGGAATTGACGCATGAAACTGGATTTTATCAGCCATAAACAGCGCAATCTTATAAGGCTTTTTAAATGCTTTGGAGAAAAAGAGCTTTTTGCCTTGGTTCATGACCTCTACATCACGGTAGCGTTTGGGGTTGTCAATGTGTTTCGGGCGCATACACATACCAATCTTTATAAAAGCTTCCAAGTCTTCATATCCAAGTCTGTCGAATATGGCCAGCGGCTGCAATTGCTTTGTCAGTATATACGCTCTGAAAACGGGCATACGGGCAATGTTGGATTTTCTAGGCAGTTTGATAGCCTGCACAAATTCCGGGTCATCTGATGGGATAGTCATCCGAATTTGCTCGATATCGTTGCGGATATCAAAGACCGGATCAGCCTTAAAAAGTAACGGCAACATGTTCCACACTCCTTAATTGGGAATATATCAAACTTGATTTGATAATAACAGTTTTTCGAGGGGCGTCATGTCCAATCAACACAGCAAAATAGATAAAAGTATGTCCGGACAAATGAGCCTGTTGGATAGCGAATTGATGCCGGGTTGCCTGAAACACCTGAGCCTCAATATCAAACAGAGCCTGTCCAGAATGCTCCACCCGCGCAACCGGGCCTTGGTGGCCGCCATGATCAGCGAGGCCACCGGCATTGAAGTCAGAGGATCAGTGTTCGACAAAATCCTTTCCAGCGATGATCAGTATCAGCCAACCATGATCCAGGTCATTGCCTCCTGCAAACTGGCCGGGCGTTTTGATCCCATGGAAATAGGCCTTGAGGAGCTGGGGGCGGGCATTCTGACGGCCAACGAAAAGCCGTTCATGATATTGGCCAAAAAAATACAACAGCGGCAGCAGCTGGATCAGGAAATAGCGTTGCTGGAAAATGAATGCAAATTACGGAGGTAGGACAATGGCAAAATCAACGTACAAACGCTGTGAATCAGACCGCAAGTTTACCGAAATCATTGAATTTCTCCATCAGCAGATCAAACCGGTCACGGCCAATGAAATCGCCGTGGCGCTGGAGATCCCCAGCGGCACGGTCATGACCAAAATCGCCTGGGCGATTGATTGCCGCTGGATACGCCAGACGGGTGATGGCTTTGAGCCAGGCCCAGCCATTGCCGCCATGCATGCCGGGTATGTGCATGGTTTAAAGAGCCGCATCAACGGCCTGCAGAGCGAATTAACGACAGTGGAGGTGTAGCGTGGCCCGGAAATCATTACCAACAGCAGAAGAAATGACCGCGACACAGGGAGCCTTGGAGCGGGTAGAGCGGGACAGCGTCATGGCCGTGGCACCGCTGGAAGCAGAAGCCAACCGGCTGCAGCAGGAAAAGGCAGAGCGGGAACAGCGAGAGTTGATGATTGCCCAGTGTCACCAGATGATCGGTCGGATTCAAGGCTTCAAAGCAATCGGTGAATTTACCGATATCGGCAAATTGGTCTGGTTGAAGCAAGTTAAAGAGTCAAAAATATATAAAGGCATTTCTGATATCGGAACATGGGATAGTTTTTGTAATTACATAGGGTTATCACGGTCAAAGGTTGATGAAGATTTGATGAATATGAATGTTTTCGGTGAGCAGTTTTTGACGACCGTCGGCAATTTAAGCCTTGGCTATAAAGAACTTCGTCAGCTCCGCCAACTCACCCATGACGGTACCGTAGCCATCGAAGGTGAGTCCCTGATTATCGAAGGGGAAACTATCCCCATTGATCAGGATCACGTCGAAGAACTTCAGACAGCTATCGAACAGATCATCAAAGCCAAAAACGACATCAACGCCACTGCCAAGAAGTTGATCCAAGATATGAATGCCTGCGTCAAGGAAGAAACCAAAGGGCTGCGCATAGAAAAAGAGGCGCTCATCGAAAAGGTAAAGCATCTCGAACAGTATGCTCCGGAATGCCATGACCGCACCTGGAGTGTTGCCACCATGGACCGCGTTCTCGAAGCGGCCCTGGGGCTGGAAATTGCCATACAGAAATTCGTCATTGACCCGCGCGTGGTTGGCGACCGCCCCTTGCAGGCGCAGATCTGGGCTCCGCTCAATGCCGCCATCCACCAGCTTGAAGATCTGGACGCCCGCATGCGTCAGGCATACTTCACCGAAGAGGACTAACCCCATGTCCAAGGCACTCGAACCCTATATTTTGGCGCTGGTTGTTGACGAATGGAAAACAGCGCCATTTGGAACCAAGCGGCAAGTTGTTAATGACTGGGCCGAGCGGCTGGGAATATCGCCTGAAACACTCTATCGCTCCATGCCGACCGACCGCATCCGCCGCAAAGGCGATGTCAAAATAGAGGGCATCGTCGCTGCCGCCGCTACCATTGCCGCCATCAAGCGCCGCCCGCCGGAGCATAAAGGTGAAATTACTACAGCAGCCGCCGTCAAGATCGCCCTGGAAAACGGCGCGATTGCCGAGAGTTATGCCGATGTCAGCATCAGTACATTTGACCGCACCATGCGTGAAATGGGGCTTAACCGCCGTCAGCGCCGTATTCAGCGATATCAGGCGGAACGACCCAATCAGCTGCACCATGTGGACGCCTCCAGCTCGAAAAACTTCTGGGTCAGTAAAGCGCTTAAAAACGGTGATTTTGTGCTGAAACTACATGCCGGGATTGCCGGATACAAAAATAAGCCGGTGCCGATCCGCCTGCGTCCCTGGATTTACGGCCTCACCGATGATTACAGCGGCGTCCACTGCGCTCGCTACATCGCCGCCCTGGGGGAAAGCGCCGGGGATAACATGGATTTCCTCTCCTGGGCATGGAGTAAAAATGATGATTCTTTTTTCTTCGGCCTGCCGGAAAACATCAAAGGCGATCAAGGGCCGATGATGAAAAGCGACGGCGCCCCTGATTGGTTTGGCCGCTTGGGGATTGAGATAGACGGTTCCATTGCTCTTAACAAGGAAAGCCACGGCAAGATCGAGCGCCCCTGGCGCACCATGTGGCAATCCTTTGAGCTCCCATTCTTCGTTGAATCAGACTGGAAACACTTTGAAATTACCCTGTCCGAACTGAACCGCCGCTTCATGATCTACCAGGAAGAGTACAACAGCCGCAAACACCGCTTTGAACGCACCATCACGCGCCGCCAGGCATGGCAGAAAATCAGCCTGTACGGCGGCGCCACCGCTCTGCCGGAAAATGCCCTGCGCACCGTCGTGAAGCGCTGGAAACGCACGGTTGATGCTGCCGGAGTGTTCCCCATCGACAATGTTTTGTACGAGGTCAAGGGACTGCACAGCGCCACCGTCTGGGTTTATCAGGGGATTTTTGCCGACATGATGATGGTTGTCGATGAGCGGGATGGCCGTAAATACGAGGTGGAAAACTTTGCACCCAACAAATACGGCGAATATACCGCGCACACCGAAACACCGCATCAGCAAGCGGTAAAAGCCGCACGGGAGCTGGATGGCCTGACTAATACGCTGTACACCGAACACCCGGTCAGGGCTGCCAATGTGACGCAGTTCCCGACCCGCATCAAAGAAACTCGCCCGCTGGAAAACCCGCTTGATTTGGACCGCATGCCGTCCATGGAAGCGGCCCTGCGGGAGTTGCAAACCGTGAGCGGCTCTATTCTGTCGCTTGAGGAACGGGAGGTTGTGGCGGAGTTGATCGCCCAAAACGGCCTGTCGCGGAAGTATGTCGTAGAACTGGGTCTCGATATCGGGGCCGAACTATTAGAGAGGAGGTACGCATGATGAACAAGCTCGAGGTATTCAGCAGTTTGGGGCTCAAGGTCGATCCCTTCCATAAAGCCTCATTTACCACCGGGGATAGCCTGCGGGTGCTCCGTATTCTGACCATGGCAGTTGAATCACGCGCCATGGTGAGCATTGTCGGCGAGCGCGGCTGCGGTAAGACCGAAGCGGTCAAGGCTGCCCTGAAAAAGCTGGGGGTTACAACGATACACGCCAAGCGGGAAGATCAGGAAAAGCTGACCATTGCTGATATCAAAACCGCACTGATTCTGGAACTGTCCAATGAAAATGTCAAACGCGGCGGCGTTGTCAGCAGTATGCAGCTACGCCGTATTGTCGGAGAAGCATCACGGAAACAGAAGATTGTTGTCGTTATCGAAGAAGCACAACGGCTCCATTCCGCCACTCTGCGCAGCCTGAAAAGTATGCGCGAAATAGAATGGCTGAGTGAGGATGAATTGTTCACCATCCTGCTGGTCGCGCAGAGCGACCCCATGAACCGCGCTGGTGTTTCAGAAGTGAGACTGCGTAGTGATTGCGTACATATGCAGGGTTTGACCGATGCTGAGGCGGCTGGATATGTGCGTTCCACCGTCGGCAGATATTTTGATGATGCCTCCCTGGAAGCATTGTCCGACCTGCCTCAGGCGAAAAACTTTCTGGAGCTGCAGGAACTGCTGGTGGCGCTGCTTTATCACGCTCTCACCGCCGGGCGTGAAGTGGTATCGGAGCAGGATGTGCGTGAGGTGGCCTGCCGAGAATCGGCCCCCCTTCCCCGCTCCGGAAAGGCAAAACCACAGTCACAGCCGGTCAGCAGCGGAGATGCCCTGAAAAGTGTGCTGGCAAAACGCGCTGCAACCAATACGGTAACTTCGCTCAGTGACCATAGGTCAGTGAGCGGAGCCGAACTGTAGGGGGGCGGCCATGCTATTGAAACAGTGCATTACCGAACTAAAAATCAGCCAGAAATCCGTTGCAGAGGGCATTGGCTGGAGCCGCACCGCCGTGAATCTGTTTCTGAATCAGGGGCGGATTCCGGTTGATGCTGAGCGTTTTCGCGCCGGAGTGCGGCGCTTTGTGGAGCAAAACCCGCAGATTGATACCTGGTTGACCGAAAACGGTACACATATCGAGGCGTTATTTGTGCCGCCCGCTGCGTGCGTTGACTTGGAGGAAGTGATTATTGACCTGGTTGGATTTGCGGCCCTGTATGGCCCGAGAACCGACACGCTGAACCGTTTTGCCCGTATGAGCCAGTATCTGCTGGAATGCCTGCGGGCGGTAAACGACACGGCGGAGATAGAAACAGAGGCCGCCAGACTACTGGGAATGAGGGGGAACTGATGAGTACCAAACGAGTTTACAACAGTAAGGCCTCGCCGATCAGTGGGGGGCAGATAAAGAAGCTCCATGCCCTGGCCAATGCCATGGGCTGGGACAAAGAGCAGTACCGGAACAATCTTCAGGTGCAAACCGGTAAAGAATCGTCTCTGACTCTGACGTTCGACCAGGCCGGTTCGCTTATTGATGATTGGGAACGTAAGGCGGTTGCAGGCGGGGTGTGGAAACAGAAATTGCATTCACCCTACAAACCATACAGCAAAAAAGACCATGCACCCTATGGGAAGAAATACACCGATATGGAAGGCCGGCCCGGATTCGCCACCGGAGCGCAGTGCCGGAAAATTGATGCCATGTGGGGTCAGGTTGCCAGGGCAGAAGCCGGAGAACCACGAGACAAGGCACTTGACACATTTGTTCGCAACCGTTTTGGGGTGGCAGGGCTGCGGATGCTACCGATGAATGATGTCGGCAGAGTTATCAAAGCGCTCGAAGGAATGGGCGCTCAACAAAAATCAACAGGAGGTACACCATGATCAGGCGAATAATCAAAGGCTTCTGTGACGTAATCAAACAGGAAATAACCCAATTCAAGACCCGCCGGATATTGCACCGGCAAACTGCGAGGCTGGCGCGATGAATAATTTTATTTGGCTGACAATCTGTCTCACTCTGATTTTGATGGGTGCTGTAATTGGCTGGGGTATGCGTGCCGCCAGCATTGACGACCGATACATCCGCAGTCTGGTCGAGCGCAACGAAACCGAACGGGCCTACTACCAGACTCAATATGATCACTAGGCTTCAATGAATAAAAAAATATATGGGAGAGACGAACATGGCAAGAAAACGAATTGAAGGAACACTGTTCAGCAGTTGGAACGACGTTGACTGCGCACTCATGGAAATCGGCGGCATCGATCGCGAACTCGGCTTATTGGAATCCAGCCAGAATGAAAAAATAGACCAGGTTAAAACCCAGACCAAAGAACTGGCCACGCCGCTGCAGTGCAAGAAAAACGCCCTGGAGCTGGCTATCAAAGAATACTGCGAAGCCAATAAACCTGAGTTCATCAAGGTTAAAACCAAACAGCTCACCTTTGGTGAAGTCGGCTTCCGCCTCACCACCAAAATATTGATCAAACGCGTAGCCGAAACGCTCCAGTCGCTCAAAGACCTCGCATTGATCAACTGCATCCGCATCAAAGAAGAGTGCGACAAAGAAGCCATGAAAAATCTGCCGGATGAAACCCTGGCCGAGGTGGGAGCTGCCCGAAAAATGGAAAATGTATTCGGGTACACACTGAACGTCGAGCGGATCAGGGAGGCGGCGTGATGGAACCGATCACGCCATGCCCATTTATCGAAATAGCAGGAAAGCTCTGGAATATCAGAGTCAAATAAACCACAGGAGGTAACAACCATGGCAGGAATCAAAGACGTGTCAAAAGCGGCAAACACGGATGAACACCAGGTAAAGGCAGTATTCGCGGCGATCAAGGCCAGTCCGGAGCCAGTCATCATCAAGGGATTCGGCACCTTCAAAACCGTCACCCGCAAAGCGCGGACCGCACGCAACCCGAAAACCGGTGAAGCGATCCAGGTACCGGCAAAAACAGTGCTGACCTTCAAGGCAGCGAAGTAACAGTGAAACTGACCATTTTCCTGACGCCGGGAAAATGGTCAGTTATTTGAGCAGCCGAAAGGATATCCTCATGACTCTTCAAAAACGTGACGAATTACAACGAACCCTCAATGATCATGGCCTGACCGTACTCTTTACCCGTGATTATGACGATATCAAACGGCAGCTGGCACGGCTGGCCCAGTTTGAACGGCTGATGATATCGGCTGCCGCCGGTAATCCCGATGTTGAATTTGCGGTTGACCATGTCGCAAAACAGCAGTCAGCCGGAGAGGCAGCCTGATATGGGACGCATGAAACAACATCCTCGTTACAACATCATCAGCTGCCGTATCAGCGACGAAACAAAAGCCTCCGTTGAAAAAGCACTTTCCGGACGCAGCGTGCAGGAGTTTCTGCACGCTGCGCTGGAGGAAAAGCTGATCAACGATCGCCAGGCATGGATTGATGCATATGTGAGCTCACTCCGATGACACAGAATACGAATATAATCTCAGCTACCGGCGTACAGCTTACCGTACAGGGCTACCCTGCCCGTTCAGGCCCAGGTGGTTTGCACATACCGAAAACAGTGCAAGGCATCCAGAAAATGATCGTCTGGCGCAATGAACATGAATCTGCACCGGATTACTGGCTGCGCCTCCTGATCTACGCCGCTTTTCAACGGATGTTTCCGCGCCGCATGCAGGATGCCCCGGCCGCCGATCTGATTGAAGTGGTTGCCGAGGATTGGGTGGAGATCATCGGTGAAGGTATGACCGAGGAGCTGGATCGTGAACGGATCATTGCCGGATTCAAACTGCTCTTCCGTGAATGCCGGCGCTGGCCGCAACCGGCAGAACTGCTGAAACGACTACCACGGCGCATTGTCAAGCCGCAGGCTGGTACGGTGAATGTTGAGGCGGTTGATGAAGCGGCGCATGCCCGGTCAGCCGAAGCGTTGAACGCAATATTGGAGAGCCTGGGATGAGTGATCATGCAAAATATCTGAACTACCTGCAGGTCGATGAGCTGCCGGAGCATTACCAGGTTGTGATCTCTGTGATCGGGATCGATGCCACGGTAAAACTGGCTGAGGCGTTCCCCGGTGTACCGCTCTACTTCAAGCAGGTGCATCATCTGCTTTACCCCGCCAAGCGGGCATACATCCTGGCATATTTCTCCGGCGCCAACCAGCGCCGCCTGGCGCTCGATACCGGCCTGACCCTGAAAACCGTATATAAGATCATCAAGGATGATCACAATGAAAAGCATGCCTGGAAACAGGAAGAACTTATTTAAACGGTTTGCCGATAACCGGTCGGCCTTGGTACCGGTCCATATCGTGTTTCACTTCCAGTGGAGGGGACACAAAAAAAAGGAGAAATCGTATGTCGTATTCAGTAAACACACCTTGTGCTGACTGTACTAAGAAAAAAGAGGGCTGTACCGATGGCATTGTCATAACTGGCGCAGTTCAGGGTATAATCCACGCCATGCCGTTTGGGATCGGCCACCTCGGCAGCGGTAGTGTGACTATGGCATGTTATAATCACATAACCGTTCCGGATAAGTAGTTAACGGTTTGCCGTGCGGCCCAAGGACGATCAATATTGGTCAGACACATTCGATGATAGTAGCTTCAGCCGGTAACGTGCTGGTACTTATGAATGAAATACCGAGAGGACGTTGGTATAAGCCGCACGGCAATTCAAATTAAGGAGAGTATATGAAATATAAAGCAACCGCTATGGTGACGATCGTTAAAGAGGTCACAGTTGAATTCGAGGATGATGGGATTGTGACTCTGGAGGATCAGGCGCAGGACGCGATCAGAGACAGCGACGATATCCCATTGAGTTTGTATAACGACATTGAAGAAATCAGTGACCTTATATGGAAGCTGGCATAACGCCACGCACAGCGGCTTGTCCGCTGCTGCGTGAGTTATGCCGTTGACAAATTCCCCCCTCTCACGATATAAGGCACAAAATACTTCAAAGCCCCTTTCCACCCGGATTGGGGCTTTTCTTTTTTACCCGGTAAAAAGACCCCCCTCCGTTTCTTTCGTATAGTCCCGTCAACAGTACCTCCTTGCAATTGGGGCGGTGATCCCGCCCCGCTTTTTACACTTTAAAAGCCTTCCGACCGGTCGAACAAGCCAGGCCAGTCAGATCGGAGAACACAATGGCCTTATTCGAACCTGCCTTTGCCGCAGCCATGAAATTTGAAGGTGGCTACAACAACGATCCCGATGACAGCGGCGGCGAAACCTATCGCGGTATCAGCCGCGTCAACTGGCCGGGGTGGAATGGCTGGCCTGATGTTGATCACCTGAAACAGCAGAAAGATTTCCCGGTATGCCTCGATCGGAACGCCGATCTTCAGGGGCGCATCAAGGATTTCTACAAACGCAATTTCTGGACGCCAGTTATGGACGAAATCAACGACCAGAACCTGGTTAACTGGCTGTTCGACAAAGGCATCAACATGGGTATCCGCCCGGCCTACAAACTCATGCAGCGGGCGCTGCACGTTGATGAAGACGGCATTATCGGCCCACAAACCAAAGCCGCCATCAACGCTGCAAATCCGGTGGAGCTGCTGGCCGGCTGCCGTGCCGCCGCCAAAGCCTATTACACCCACATCGCCCTGCACAACCCGAAAAAAAGCAAATTCCTGCACGGCTGGCTGGCACGGGCATAAATAATAAACGGAGGAACATCATGAAAAACTGGAAAACATCATTAGCGGGGGCACTGGGCGGATTACCGCAAATTATCACCGGTATCGTCAACAACGACTGGGCTGCAGCAGGCTCCGGCATTACGTTGCTCTTAGTTGGCTTATTAGCCAAGGATCACGACGTAACCGGCGGTACTGTTGTGCAAAGTGCGTTGCAGGGCTGTTAAAAATGGACTCACTGCCACTACCTTTCACTCAACTGATCATCCAGTTACTCGGCCTGCCCGGCCTGATCTTCATTATCTGGCATTTTGACAACAAGCGCCTGGATAAGCAGCAGGCCGTCTATCGGGAACAACAGCAGCAGTACCGTAATCTGTATGAGAAAGAGCAGCAGAAGCTGCGTGAATCATATGATCGGGAACATCGTGCCGACCGGGACGCAACCAATAAAATTCTTAGCCAGTACAAGGATGATGTCAACAACATCGCCAGTCTTTACAAAAACAATGTGCACCTGGTTGGAGACTATGACCGTGCCATGCTCCGCATGGAGAAACTGTCTGAAGAAATGATGTCAGTTGTTTCCCTCAACGCTCAAGCCAGTTCGCATCTGGCTGAAGCGATCAAGAACAATACCTTCTGTCCGCAGGTGCGCCAGCAAGTGGGGAAATCATGAACATGGAACGTGCCGCAATGAGAGGAAGGCTGGCCGAGGCACAGGACCAAAGAGCAAAGCTGACCCTCAAGGGTGAAGGACTCTGTACCGCCATCCGCCAGGGGCTCAATACCGCCCTGACGCCCTTCTCGGAAATGGAGATTCCCCAGGTTGCCCAGCAGACGGATGAACTGGTGATGACCTGGGCCGAAGTGGCCAAGATCGACGGCGATATCGCCCGCCTTGAGAGGGAGTTGAAATAATGGCCGAGAAGGGAGCCCGCGCACAACTGGAGCCAGTCGCCCGGCAGATGTACATCGAAGGGCAGAGCCTCACGGCGATTGCCGAGGCGCTACAGGTATCGCGTAACACCCTCACTGATTGGAAAGCCCGCACCAAAGCACCGAATGATGATCGCGACGAATGGGACAAGGCTCGTGAGATGAAACGCGGCTTCGAACAGCGCCTGGAGGCAATCCGCGAAAACATCATGAACGAGATTGAGGAATCGGCGCTGGTTTCCATCAAACAAGTTTCTCCGGCCATGTTCGATTCCCTGTCCAAGGTTGATGCTCTGCTCGACCGCAACCGCAAAGCCGCCCGTGACGCGCAGGATACCATCGCCAAACAGCGTGGTGAGATGTTCCTCCAGTTCATCAAGGATCTGATCGAGTACGGCGGAAAACATGATGAGGCGATTACCGCCGCGATTCAGGACAACTTTGATGATCTGATCCAGTGGGGCCGGGAGAAGTATGCTGCTTAGCCAGGCGAAAAAGAAAATCTTCGACAAGGAGGTGGAAGCGCTCCGCCAGATGATCCAGGCGGCCGCCAAGCCTTTCCCCGATGACAAATCCGCCCAGAAAGCCCGCAAGGCGCAGGCTTCGGAAAGCCTTGATTTCTTTTGCCGCACCTATTTCCCGCACTATTTCGCCAAACCCTCCAGCCGGCTGCATAAGTATTTCTCCCAGCGCTACCTGGACATGATCCAGACGGCGTTTCAGACCGGCCAGGGGGATAAAGAGGCCAACGCCGCACCCCGTGGCAATGCCAAATCTACCTGGGGCACCTTTGGTCTCCCGCTCTGGGTCGCCGCCTTCCGCAAGCGCAAGTATCCGCTGATCGTTTCCGAGACTCGCAGTCAGGCGGAATCTTTTCTCTCATTCATCAAGTTGGAGTTGGAGACCAACGAACGCTTGCAGCAGGACTTCCCGGAGCTTTGCGGCGAAGGGCCGGTGTGGCGTGCCGATCAGATCATTACCCGCAACGGCGTCAAGATTCAGGCTGCCGGAGCCGGTCAGAAACTGCGCGGTCTACGCCACGGCAATTGCCGCCCCGACCTGGTCATAGTCGATGATCTGGAAAACGACGAATCTGTTGAATCGCCAGATCAGCGCAAAAAACTTGAGAACTGGTTCTTCAAGGCGCTGATGAAGATCGGTCAACCGGATACCGTGTTCATCGTGGTTGGCACCATCCTGCATTATGATTCGCTGTTGTCACGCCTGCTGGTCAAGCCGGGCTGGAAGGGGCAGAAGTTCAAAGCGGTCATGAAGTGGAGCCCGGCGGTCAAGCGCTGGGAAGAGTGGGAACGGATCTACGCTGATATTTCCATCGGCAAGGATATGGCCGAGGCCGCCGCCGACAATTACTTCGCCGCCCATGAAGCGGAAATGCTGGCCGGCACTGAAGTACTCTGGCCGGAGATGGAGCCGTACTACTACCTGATGAAGATGCGGGTATCCGACGGCCCCGCCTACTTCGAGAGCGAAAAACAGAATGAACCGCTCAACCCCGAAGATCAGGTGTTCTTTGAAGAGTGGTTCCAGGACTGGGAAGATGGCGACGTCGATCTGACCTGCATTCCCCACGCCGGTGCCTGCGATCCGTCCCTGGGCAAGCGCAACAAGCGTAACGATCCATCGGCGATCCTGACCGGTCGCATGATCAACCGCCTGCTCTATCTGCACATTGCCGATATCGAGCAACGTCGCCCCGACCGGATTATGGATGACATTCTGCTTTACCACCAACGGGATCCGTTCCTGAAGTTCCGCATGGAGACGGTGCAGTTTCAGGAGTTCTTTGCCCGCACCCTTGAGCAGCGTTCCAAGGATGAAGGTATCACGCTCAATATCGATGACAAGACCCCGAACGCTGATAAGGACTTGCGTATTATCCGGCTGCAACCCTGGATCAAGAACGGCTGGATCAGGTTCCGGAGAGAGCATACCGAGTTGAAGCGCCAGCTGCTTTACTACCGACCCAAAGGGCGCGGCGGTCACGATGACGGTCCTGATGCGCTGGAGATGCTGCTTGATTTATGCGAAGGCGCGCTGATCACCGCCGTCTGTGCCGGCGCGGATCCGAATCAGCACAAAGAGGCAACCCGCCGCGAGAGGCGTGAATCATTCATGGGCAGCGGCAGAGGCGGCAGAGAACGACTATCAGGGCGGAGGCGGGTGTAATGGGTATCAAAGCATATTTGACAGAAAAGCTGTTCGGCGCTGCTATCGAGCAGGCAGTTCTCCAGCGCCTCCCCGCCGCTTCATCCGGTGCCGGAGATGCCACCCCGTGGCGGCGTCTTTCCGGAAACTCCAATCGTGAGCTTCCGGTGGCCGCCTGGCAGCGTCAGGTGGAAGTTTGCTACTGGCTCTGGAAAACCAATCCGCTTGGCAACTGGATTATCGAAACTCTCACCACGTTTGTTACCGGCAAAGGTTTCACCTATACCGTCAAAATTGATGCCGTCAAAGAGATCCTCGACAGTTTCTGGTTTGACCCGATCAATCGCATGGACATCAACCTGGAAGAAATGACCCGCGAGCTTTTTCTGTACGGCGTCCAGTGCTGGCCGGTATTCGTAGCCGAACAGACCGGCAAGGTGCGATTGGGCATGATTGACCCGGCCCTGATCGTGGAAATTTATACCGACCCGCAAAACGCCAAGTTGCAGATCGGCGTTAAAATTCAGACCATGCACAGTGCAGAAACCCGCCAGATGAAAATCATTCTGGCCGGTGAAGCAGAGACCGTCATGTCGAACGATGCCCGCATCATGCGGGACGGTTTCACCGACGGAGAATGTTTCCTCTTCAGTATCAACCGCGTCAGCAACGATCCCTACGGCACCTCAGACCTGTTCGTCATTGCCGACTGGCTCGATGAGTATGAGGAGTTCATCTACAACTACGCCGATAAGGCCCGCAAACAGAACGCCTACATCTGGGATGTGGAGGTAAACGGCGGTGATGAAGCCACCTGCGAAAAAATAGCGCAGGCATATTCCCGGCAGGAAGATGGTGCCATCCGGGTTCATAACGAAAAAGTGAAGTGGGCTACAGTCGCTCCAAACCTTCAGGCCATGGAAATCAAAGAGAGCGCCGGAGTATTCCGCAACCACATCCTGGGCAACAAAAGCATTCCGGAACATTGGTACGGCGGTGGCGGCGATGTAAACCGCAATACCGCATCCGAGAGCAACGACCCGATCATGGCGCTGGTGGACAGCCGCAAGAACAAAATCAAATTTATCATTGAGACGATCTTCACCTATTGCATCCGGAAAGCGCTCGATGCCGGGTATCTGGTAATGCCGGAAGATGAAGCGTTCAATTTCGCCGTACAACTTCCGGAAACCACCAACAAGGATCTGACCAAGATCAGCACCGCCGTACGGGACATCATCACCTCCATGGTCGCTGCCGCCTCCCAGGGGTGGTTGGACGCCGGCAACGCCGCCAAGCTGTTTGCATTGGTAATCGCGTTGATAGGCTTTGAAATCGACACCGACAACCTGCAGGAAAACGAGCCGGGAACAGAAGATTACCAAACGGGTAAAAATGCCCCTGAAAGCCCGGACGGCAATTCAACCGCTACAGACCATGCCACCGGTCCCGGTTCGGGGCTGTAATACGTGTTATAAATCGATTTAGAGGCATGTGCCCCCTCCCCCGTCTCCCCTTAACAGGGGAGGGGCTAACCTCCCCCCTGTTAAGGGGGGATTGAGGGGGGTTAAATAAAACAAAAGGAGGGATGATGTATGGCATCAAAAGCAATCGACAGGAAGTTTCTGGAAGGGCTGGTTTTCAAGGGGGCAACGGTTGAAACCGTAACGGATGAGGATTCCGGGCGCGAAGTGGCACGGTCAAAACCGTTTTCACGGCCTCTTGAACAGAATGACGTATTGGACTGGGTTGATAATGGCGACACAGTCACCCTGGTCACCGCCGACGGCAAGAAATACACCGTCGCCAAAAAAGCCGAAAAGGCCAAGGAGTAATCCATGGTACGCAGCTATCAGATCATGGCGGCCAAGGAAGGCGATGCCACCGGCTTCAAGTGGGACGTGCGTGTTGCCGCTTTCGGCCAGGACTTGAACGGGAATTATTGGGATAAGGAAGTCATGTCCGCTGCCGTCGGCAAGTTCGAGGGCGCCAAGGTGTTCATGCTGACTGAAGCCCAGCATCAGAACAAACCGCATCGTTTCGGCAAGCCGACCGGAGAAATGGTAGGAGTGCTGCAGGGAGCCATTGCAAAGCAAGATGGCATCTATGCCACCCTGATTCTGCTGCCGACCTCCACCTGGTTGCGTGATAATCTGGTTGGCTGTGCCGAAATGGGGCTGGAAAATGTTCTCGGGTTGTCGGTGGATGTCTCCGGAAAAATGGGTTTAAAGCTGGAAGCGGGCAGAAAACTTCCCATGATGACCTCAATCAATTCCGTAACTGTGGATGTAGTGTATGACCCCGTTGCCAAAGGGGAATTTTTAAAGATGGCGGCTGCCAGACAGACCGACCTAGAGGAGGAAACACCCATGATCAAGACGTTAATGGCAGCCTTCCGGCTGCGACACCAGGCTGATGCCGACCGGATTCAGGCCGCATTGGATGGTAAAACCATGACCGAATCACAGGCCATCGAGCAGATGATGGCGGCCATGGACAAGGGCACTAACGCCGCCGGAGCGGATCAGATTCAGGCTGCCTCGGCACTGCTTCAGGAAACCCGCCTGCTGGCCAGCAGCATGCTCCTGGACAAACAGCTGTCCGCCAGCAAGCTTCCCGAACCGGTGCAGGAAAAGCTACGTGCCAGCTTCGGCGGTACGGTGATTACTGAAGATGCGCTGCAGGCAGCTATCAAGCTGGAAAAAGAAACCCTGGACAAGCTAACCGCTTCCGGTCAGGTGCGCGGCGTGGGAGATGTTCGCGTGGGGCGTGAAACCGGCGACAAACTTCAGGCCGCCGTTGATGGCCTGTTCCAGGTGCCGGTGGCCGATGCCATGCGGGATGTTCCGGTTTTCAACAGTATTCGTGCCGCATATACCGAAATTACCGGCGACAGCGACGTACGCGGCTATCAGGACAATGCCAGCCGCATGCAGGCTGCATTCGACACCTCGACCTTCTCCTACCTGCTCGGCAACGCACTCTATCGCCGCATGGTGGCCGATTACCGCGAAACCACTGACTTCGGATTGTCCCGACTGATTTCCAACGTTCGCAATGCCCGTGACTTCCGTCCACTCCAGGCGATCCGTATAGCCTATTTCGGCGACCTGCCTGACGTTAATCCGGAAAATATCGACTACGCCGACCTGGGCACGTTGACGGATGAAAAAATGGAATATGCCCTCAACCAGAAGGGAGGCATCATCACCATTACCCGTAAGATGATCATCAACGACGATATGACCGCCATTAACCGCATCGTCAGTCGTCTCCCCCGTGCCGCCCGCCGAACCAAGGCCAAGCGTGCCTGGAACAAATTTATCAACAACGACATCTATAAAGGCGATTCGCTTGCAACTTTCCACGCCAGCCACAACAATCTCAGCACAACCGCGTATGCCCTGGCATCTGCCGTAGCAGGCCGCACCGCAATTGCCAAGCAGACCGAACCGGGCTCCGGCGAACGTCTGGCACTGCGCCCGGTCACATTGGCTATCCCGTCCGATCTGTGGGACGCCGCCGTTCAGCTCAACCAGACCCGGGGCGTGCCTGGCTCGGCCAATCAGGGTAACTCCATGTTCAACTACTTCGGCGCAAATAACGAAGGGATAATCGAATGCCCCTTCATGACTGACGCCACCGACTGGATGATGTTCGCCGATCCGAAAGATGTGGAAATTCTGGAAGTGGCCTACCTGAACGGTCAGCAGGAACCGGAAATGTTCGTAGCCGATCAGCCGACCGTTGGACAGTTCTTCGTTGCTGATAAGCTGCAGTACAAGATCCGTGATGAGTACGAGTTTGAAATCATGGATTATCGTGGCGCCTATAAAGCTGTCGTTGCCGGTTAACCGTAATGTTGGTGTGCAAGCGTTTGTGAGTTGACATCATGCTGTAAACGGAGTAAAAACCCGAAACTTCGACTCCGCTTTAGTTACCGTCCTGGTACATGAGCGGAGTCGAATTGTTTTCACCCGGTAAAAATACTTTCCCCCCGCCCCTCCTGTAATCTCGCTGCATGCCACTCATTGATTCCATACGCGCCAAAGTAAAAGATGATTCCGGCCGGTTGACAGATCCGGATGATCTCTTATCAGCTGCCGCTGAAGCTATCAAACGCTACAGCAAACACCGGCCACGTCTTACCTGTGCGGATGTTCCGGGTCAGAATAGTTATGACATCCCGCTGCCGCCTGGCTGGAGTCCTGGTTTTTCGGCTGTTGAATCTATTGAGTATCCCGTCGGAGCAGTCCCGGAGACATTGATTGATCCGCGAGACTGGCGTTTCTACCAGACTCCGACCGAAATATTTATCCGTTTTTCCACCATCAAACCTGCAGTAAGTCAAAATGTCAGATTACTGTATTCCCTTCTGCACTCCGAGTTGACACTCCCGGCTGCGGATCTGGAAGCGGTTGCCAATCTGGCCGTCTCGCTCTGTCTGCGGCAGCTGGCAGCTGCCTTCGGTCAGACAAGTGACAGCCTGATTCAGGCTGATTCTGTCAATTATCGCTCCAAATCTGATGAATTCCGCCGCCTCGCAGAGTCATTCGAGGGGCTGTACAAACATCATCTCGGGATTAAAGACACAGATACCACCATCGCAGCTTCAGTAATTGCAACTGCAGCGGACACATCCCGTCCCCGCTTGATACATGGTCGCAGGCGATGAAGCTCCAGATCAGTGTCAGCACACAGGGCGCACTGCTTGACGGAACAGCGCCCAAGGTTATTCAGGCCGGGCTTGATCGCTTTGTAACTCAGGCCACTCTGTTTCTGCTTACCGAAGTACAAAAACGGACGCCGCAGGGGGTCTTTGGTGCCCAGGGCGGTCTGCTCGGATCCATACAGGATCAGGTCTATAATAAAGGGACTCCGATCGTCAAAGGTGTCGTTATGAGCGCCCAGAAATATGCCGAGGTAATTGAAAAGGGTCGCAGACCGGGGAAAGGCCTCGCTTCAGCTGTGCCAGGGGATAAATATGTATCTCCGCTGATCCCCTGGGTTAACAAAAAACTGGGCCTATCTGGCAAGGATGCAGAACGTGTTGCATATCTGATTGGCCGCAAGATTAAAGCCGAAGGATTCGAAGGCCGCCATATGTTTGAAAAAGCGGCCAATGAGAATATCGGCAGGCTTGAGGCCATGGCCCAGGCATGCGGCCTGACCATCGCCAGGGAGCTTAGCGAATGACCATCCGTTACAGCAACATAGCCGCTGATATCAAAACCAGACTGGAGGCGGTACCGGGCAGCGGGATAATTCACATATACGAGCGCCAGGCGGTTGATCTGGCTAAGTTTATCGGACTGTTCAAAGACGGCAGCGGTCGCATCCTGGGCTGGGAGATTACCCGCAAATCCGTTATGGAGCATCAGCAGGGCATCGTATTCCGCCACCATGCGATGATGCTGCACGGTTACATGGGGTTGCAGGATGCTGCAGCCAGCGGCGTACTGTTTCAGGATCTGTGCGACACGATCTGTGATGCCTTTCGTACCGCCGAGCCGCTGTCCGGCTCCAGCTGGATGTATCGCAACGGCGATGACCCGGACAAAACCCCCGCCCAGATAGAGCTGATTGATGATCGCATGTTCGGCAGTGTGTTGTGCCATCACGCGCTAATCAGCCTGAGTGTTACAGAGAGAATCGCCATTTAACCCTTCGACTCCGCTCAGGTACCAAAGGTTGGTGAGCGGAGTCGAACCAAAAAGGAGGAATGCCATGCCGGAAATAACAATTAACGATGCATCAGTACTGCGGATTGTGGAGCTTGTAGATGGTCAGGAAATCGAGGTAACAGGCAGGGGCGACCAGCCGGTCGTCCCTGCTGAAGTATCAAAAAATAAAAAGGAGAAGCTGCCATGATTAAGACTCGCCGCCGGGCGCTGGCCGGAAAAATAGAAGCGACTGAAGGCACCGCAGAAATACTGACCGCTACCGAAGGGGGCATTATCGCCCTGGATGTAAAGTGGACTCCGGATATAAAAATGATCCAGAGAAATGCTGCATTGCCGACGCTCTCCAAGATCAAGCAGATCCCTGGTCTGGCACTGGCTCATGTCGCCTTTAAAACAGAATTGATGGGACGTACGGCAGCATTCTCCACCGTAAATCTGCCGTTTGTTGATCCCTACCTGCGGGCCGCCGGCTTTGCTGCCACACTGGTAGTAACGCCGGGTGCCGAAACCGTAACCTACAAACCGGCCTCGACCGGTATACCGTCGCTTACCCTGGGCGTTTATGTTGACGGTGTCAGAAAACTGATCAGCGGAGCTCGCGGTACCGTTAAATTCAGTGGTACGGTTGGCGAACAGCTGTTTGCCGAGTTTGATTTTATGGGGTCCTACAATGCGGTTTTTGATACACCGTTGATTATACCGACTTTGCCAACTCACACCCCGCCCCAGCTGACCAATGCACAGTTCACAATCGGTGCGTTTGCTCCCACCATCAAAAGCATCAGCTTTGATATGGGCAACAAGCTGGCCCCGCGTGAAGATATCAACGCCGTAAGCGGCTATAAATCATTCATGCTGACGGATCGTGACCCATCCGGAACGTTTGACCCTGAAATGGAGTTGGTAAATGGACATGACTGGTACGGGCTGTGGAAATCGGGCACATCTGCTGCGCTTTCGCTAGGTGCTATCGGAGCCAGCCAGTACAACAAAGTGAAAATAACCGCCCCCACCGTCGTGACAACAAAAGTCAGTGAAGGCGAACGCGAAGGCAATGAAGTTGCCGACACCAGCTTTCAATTGGCAATGGGCACCGGTGACGATGAGCTCGTGATCGTATTTTCGTAAAAAAAGTAAAATCAAAAAGGAGCCACATGTACACCTACACCATAAACGGTACCACCTACATTCAAAAACCACTTGTGCTCGGTCAGATCGGACAGTTGACACGGCTGTTACAGGGCATTTCATTCACGTCACTTGAACCACTCAGCATCATTGCTGCCCTGGGGGAAAGTTTACCGCAGCTCGTGGCTGTCGTAGTGCGCCGCGAGGGCGAACTTTTGGCTGACCGGGATCTGAACGCCATGCAGCGG
>Ga0172367_10000255_pt1 | contig 80688 bp, 58 predicted proteins | sample Lak10m_FD_114542 | JGI IMG/M metagenome (GOLD analysis project Ga0172367, IMG submission 114542) | Freshwater microbial communities from Kabuno Bay, South-Kivu, Congo - kab_022012_10m | ecosystem: Environmental > Aquatic > Freshwater > Lake | place: Democratic Republic of the Congo: South-Kivu... | reverse complement strand
TATAAATTTTATTAGTTAGGTCCTGACTAATAGGACTAATGTCTATAAGGTAGTAAGTGATTAGGGTTATACCCTTTAGTCTTAACTACCATATTCTCACACGGGTTCACCGTTACTTGTTTACTCGGAGTACAAGAAACCAAGGAAGCCACAACTATAATTACTACAAAGTATAGTAATATATAAAAGTTAACTTTCTTCATAGGGCATTAGGGTTAAATCCTGCAAACATATTGGTTAATAGGCTTACGGTATCTTCTACTGGTTGCTCTTCATCTGTAAGACCATTCTTGTACTCTTTGTATGAGTCCAATGCTTTCTTAAACTTGTCTTGTGCAGATATAAAAGTCTTCTGTGCTTCTATATACTCTTGAATAGCATCACGCATAGCATCTTCTATTGCCAAATCTTTGAGTAGTTGCTCACGCTCTAACTCTTGTTCAGCATGGTGAAAAGATTGCATAAGTTCTTGCTCATCCATCATGCGTTGAAATTCTGGGGTGTTCTTTGTCTTGCTCATCTTAGTTTCAGTAAGTTAATTAATATTGCAAGACCACCATCCTTCCAAGTATTACTTGTACGGATTAATAGTCTATTGGATTTTGGGTAGTAATCTATAATACCCTTTGGTGTGGGTTGAATAGTATACTTACCCATGTTTGGATCAACTGTAACGGTACACTTTGCTTCAATACGTGGTAACCACTTATCTAAAAAGTTATCATTACGTTTTTCCCGGGTAATCTTCCTAATAATACCCATAGCTTTAAGATCATTATCCTCATGACTTAGCTTTTCTGTAAGTTCATCAATCTTTTTTGCCATATTGAGAAGTATTAGTAAGAAAGTTAAGTAGTTCAGCAGCACTAAGGCCCGCACGCTCATGTTGAGCCGTTATAATCTGTAGCACACGCTCTAAATCTTCATTAGGCATGTCATACAGTTCATCAAAATTTTCTGCAGTGAGGTTACCCCCGTACTCTAGATTATGCATCTTATTGATATCTTCAATAAGAGTAATCTTTGTTAAGTGTTCTGTATCCATTTTATTAGTTTTATTTATCAAGTGATTGCATGAGTTTAAGCACAGCTTCTACTTTCTTGCGGGGTACTGTAGTACACCCTACTTTGATACTAGCATTAGTAACAGTAGCGTCATAATCACCAATTCTAATAACATTAGTTGGTTTTTTAGGAAGTCTCATTGTTTTACGATCAAACAATATTGGAGGAAACTCAACGTCTTCAAGAAGTTCAGTATCATCATCAAGAATAACCCAACCATACTTGAAAGTACTAGTTGACATATATTTAGGAGAATTTCCAGCATTATTGTAATTATCATGTAAGATAAAAAACTCATCAGCTGATGGTTCTTCTCTATAAAAGAAACCAGAGATAGTTCTTTTACTACCTACCCCAACACTAACATAAGTTCCATTAGGTACTTTCTTCCAATTAACTTTAACTGTTGTCACTTTTTCTAAAAAATCAGGTGATGATTTAGTTTTAGCAACAGGCTTTTTAGCTACCATTTTAGTAGCAGGTATTGATTTTGCCATTTGATTAAGAATTTAGTTTGATTTGCTTTTTGATCCACTTAATACGTGGCTTGATTTTACCTGGCTCCCAGTAGAAGCCTGCGTTACTGTAAGCACTAATGCTGCTCCACTTCTTCCGTGGGCGATTCCAATGAATTAATGACATAAGAGAATCTGCTTCATCTTCAGTAATAACTTTATGAGCACAAACAAGATTTACCCAGTGACATAAACCTGATACTTTTGTAAAATGATGCTGATTCTTTAACATCAGCTCTAATAGTTCTTTATTGCTTCTCATAAGTTTTGTGTGATTAATAGTAATAAGACACTTTTAACAGATTTTTCCCATACTCTCTAGTGGGATCTTGCAGTTCTAGCTTTTCTTTCCAACCTTTTCCATACTTGAGATTGATTAGCCTACTAGCTTCATTTTTTGGGTTAGGATGTCCATCTGCTTGTAGCTTTCTACTTAGCGTACCTCTTTCTCTGATTATCCTTGTAATCTCCGCTTGAATTTCTTTTCCCTTTTCTTCTGGAGCCATGATGTTGTGTGATTAGATTACTTAAAGAGTAGACCTTTCAGTCTACATGTGAGATAGTAAGTATCCCATACTTGCATCGTTTCATCAGCACTTATGCTATGCTTGTTACCCCTCTGTGCTCAGTTGTAGTAGCTGGTTTGCTGGGCTACAGCGTCCATAATTTACGTGCTTTCACGTACTGCTACAACTGCCCTAACTTGGGAAAATGATTAACTAACAGGGTGAACTGAGTCACGCATAGCCCTGTCTTTATGGTTAGCTCAAGTTAATTATTGTGGTTTCACATCTTAATGGTTTAATGGCTGTCACTAAGAAGTCTTCATACACTAGGGTTGTGGCACATTAGTAACTCTATGTCACCGAGTAGTGACTAATTCTTAACCCGGGACCGTTGTCCCTTAACCGATTTCCCGGTAACATAGAGTATAGGAAAATAGAGTGTATGTCATTGATACACTCTATTTAAGATTATAAATTCATATTATATTAACCTATTTAGGGATATAGTATGAGTTAGTTTGGATGTACAGGTACCTATCAGACTCAACAATAAGGGTATCACTACCCCTAATGTATTGTACTCTGCTAGCGCTTAATGATGTAGCTTTATCGCAGTATATCATAGTACCATAATCTCTACCATCTCTAATAAGATAAGGGTACTTAGTTGCAGCTTCAGGTTGTTTATGATCACAACCTACTGCAATTATTGTAACTGCCGTAAGTCCTATAACATAATACAGAATTATAAATAATGCTTTCATAGAGAATCTACTTTAATGCATTCATATCTTTCTGTATTAATAGTCTTCAGCATCACAGCTACCGGACTCAAGTCATCACCACCTAATACAGACTTGATGATACTGGGACTAAACCCACTAACAAGTGCAGTGTTTGGTGTATCAGCTTTAACTGGTGAATTACCAAGTCTACCGTTAACATTCCAGAAGACTAAGCCCGGCATTTGATAACCTGCTTGTGCATACATATCCTTGATTTCATCAAAGTTTGTATGATTACCACAAGCCCTATCAAATTCCATATCACTGATAATCAGGATCTTAGTAGGCATCTCTTCTTGTAATACTTTACCTGCAACAGCACGTCTCAGTAATACTTTAAATGTTAAATAAAGATTAGTATTCATAGCCCAGTTTGCTTGATGTAGGTTATTTACTCTTTCAGTAAAAGTATTACCCTCTATCATGTGAAACTCGGGTTCATTACTAAACGTTAACACTAAATCCTTAAAAGGACCCTCGTTACGTTCTGAGATATACATACCTAGTCCTATAGATACTTCCATAGGTGTACCTGCCATACTACCTGATACATCACATACCGGTAATATACGCTCTGTACAATCTTGCATAAAGTTAGGTAGAGACTTCCACATTGCATCATATGCACTTGTATCAGACTCACCCGCAAATACTTTATGTACAAGATCACTAGGAAATAGTACTGAAGCATTCATCTTCTGCTTACCTTCCATAACATCACTGATATAAGAGGCGTATCTTACACCATCGTGCATGTTAAATGCTCTACTATATGTCTTACCTGCAACAGAAGGTACCTGGCTATACTGAATAGTTTCCCATTCATTAGCACACATCTTCTGCTCTACGGTATTAGACATAGTAACTAAGCGATTACGGAAAGCTTTAGGGCTAACACCCAAATACTTATGCATTGCTACAAACCAAGGTCCTCTTCTTGGGAACCACTTAGCTAATAGATTAGCATTAGGGTTTTCATCTAACTGAATAGATAACCAATTAAGGGTGTTCTCGGTAGGTGTCTCAATAACAAAAATATCCTTCCAATAGCCAAAAGTTGGGATATATATAGCTAACTGCTCATATACCTCTGGTTCATTGGCTAATAAAGATCGCATAATAACCTGGAAGAATCTCTTCTCACCAGCACCACCACGTGCATCACGTGCCCAAAATAGAATCTTAAGAGCTATTGACTTATCTTCATGATAAGCTCTAATAAATGCTTTTAAGATATCTTCATTAGACATTTCACGGCTCGCACCTGCTAAAAAGAACAGGTCAAGACAGTAATTACCTGCAGTACTATGTGTAATAGCACCGTTATTAGTAAGACTGTCATTAGAAAACATTGCATTGGTAAAGTTATCCATTGCTTTAAGGAATTTAAGGTTAAACAATTTTGAGTTTGGCAGGCCACGAGTATCACTACCCGGCTTTGCACATACTACAGAATGACGAGAGAGCCTTGCAGTTAACTGCTGTGGCCTACCAATCTCTGGGTTTTGCGTTATAGTTATATATATAGCGCTGTTTCATTCTTTGATGTGCTTAATGTTACAATAATTAGCTAGCTGGTCAACCACGCGCTACCCATGTCTATTTAACGGTAGAATGTTACCTTGACGGTAAATCACCTTGACCCTGAGCCTTGTCCGTTGTACTAGCTAATATTATAACAATTTGTATTCTTACTCTGCAGAATAGGGACTGTTTAACCTATTTAGATGGTAGAGTTATAGTGCTGAGACTATTCCTTTAAGAGTAAGAATATAAGGTTGTAAAGATACAGAATGTGTTTGTGTAACATACCATTTAGTTTATAGTGCAGTTAACATTCTTTACTTTACAATATAGTATACTCGTAGGTACAGTAACCCAAACTCACATATTTACTGTGGTTGACGATTACTGCACCCTCGGAGTATTTTATTTCTTATTAGTTGTTAAGTTACATTTCATTAACAAGTTTCATAAGTTCGTATTTAAAGACTACCATTTGCAAATGTATCTCTAATCTCTCTACATTCATATCATATAGAGTATCAAATGTATTTACGTTAATGTTAGTACCTGTACTAAGCTTGTGCACTTTATTGATGTCTTCAATAAGAGTTATTTTGCACATAGTGATTTCTTTAATTTCTGCCATAGTTGTTATTATTAGTTGTTTTTGTTTACTCATCAATATAGCTAACCGTAAAAAGTAAAACCGTGGGCACGGCTAAACACCCACGGTTTCTAAGTTAAACACTGACCGATAAACTTAATCAAAAATCGGTCTCTTGCACACTATGTACCACTCTGCACTCAGTTGTAACACATTGGTTATAAGGAATCACTTCCTAACCTAGTTTAGACTCATAGAGTCCGTTGTGTATATCTATGACAAGCATAGCATTACCTTGACCTGTAATTATTCAGGTTTATCAAGAAGGTTTGTTACAACTGCTTACCCTTGTGAAGTAAGTTATGGTGCATTAATACAAACAGTTGTACTGTAATACAATACAACTGTTTTGTTAGTGGTGTTTTGACATACACCTGTAATTTCAAACTACCTTTGGATAGACTTGTCAAGTCCTTATACCAATCATCCGTGTAACTATTACTTCAGTAATATCCCATAGACTGACCTTTGGGTAAATACACATAGCCTATTAGATTATAGGCATCACCTTCTGTTTTCCAACTTGATTTAAAAAAACATTAGTGTATCATATAATCCTGCTGTTTAACGTGGTGATTAACCCACGGAACCAAGAACCTACCTAGTATAGGATTACCTGTATATCAGTACAAGTTTTACCTGTGAAAGTTAGACTAGGATTAAACTAGTGAAAGGTATCACTTATAGAGCAATGACATTATCGGGGTCATCACTAACAGAGAAGTAACCGTAGCAAACTCCGCCCCGGAGCCTGACTATGTGAAATCTAACATAGTAGTATCTATCTCTAAGAGAGTAATACATAGAGACAATGTGAGAATAGAGTTTACCAATAAAGTTAATAGTGCGTATCATAGCTAGCCATATAATGTTCAACTTTTTGTACTTTTTGTGCTGGTAATCAGATAGTTAGAGAGTGAGCAGTGGGTTTTTAACACTCACATACTCACTCTTAACTACTTGATTATCAAGACTTTGTGTAGTCTTTTTTCTCTGAACCTTTGGTTTCAGGCTTAGATTCATCAGCTGGTGTCTCTGGCATTGATAAATCAATGTTATTTGACAAAGTAGGCGTTGCAACAGTGGGAACTGCAGTACCTGAAGGTAACTCGTGAGCCATCCCATAAGTTGCAGAGTCTAATTCTGCCTTATTAATAACTCCCAAGTTAACCAATGTTGTGGTAACCTCAATTCCATCGCTCTCCATAACAGCCTTAATAGCTGATTCATAGGCATTTGGAATTAACTCATAGACCGTTTGGCCTATACGCTCACCCGCTAACAATTGTCTTGCTTGCACAATACCTGTAAAGAATAAAGGCTTGTCACCAATAATCTCACCGGCTTCATTATAAAGCTTGCTTGGTACAGTAAGTACATCTGGGAACTTGCGTAAGATAGGTAATCCATCTTTACCAATTTGGCTTAAGTTCCAAGCTTTAAATGCTACTAACTCGGTTGTAGGACCGGTAACCTTGTAATTACGAGAAACTCCCTTCTCGCCACTACCAATGTAAATTGCTTTTAACATTGTATGTATCTATATAATATCCTAACTTGTTGGTAATCACGCATATGAGTTAACACTCACGCGAAGCGCAATACCTTGAATAAAGTGAGTTTGCGTAAAGCGCGCGGGGGGAAAAGAAGCGCGCGAAGCGCGCATACAAGCATTTCCATGCCCTTCCCTCTCCTTGTGTCTCTCATAGGATTCCAAGAATGGTAAAATACTAACACACTCATTTACAGCATATTAGTCTGTCTCCATCCCACATACAAGACTCAGTTAGCTTTCCAACCATAGTAGTATATTGGTTTATTGGAGAGAGGTTATAGTAAAAAACAGAGTACCCCAATTGGGATACCCTGTAGTTAATGAGTTACGCACCAAGATGGTACTCGCTATCATCCGTTGATGGTGCATCAGCAACAGCATCCGCAGATCCCTGTCTCGCAAGTTTGCTTGCCTCCATCAGTTGGATAGATAAGAACTCAGTTGTGATTATTTCCTTGAATGCTTCAAGGCTTTTATCACCATATTCACCAGAGTCTAATGCAAATAAGGAGTTTCCTAATCGGTTTGCCCTTTCTCTGATTCCAATGGTGTTAGGTTTGAAACTCAATAAGAGTTCCTGTAATAGAGCAGAGTCAATAGACACTGCTTTTCTACCCGCGCAGGATAAGATTGGTCGAGTTGTGTTCATATATGTATGTATTAAGTTTTCCATATTAGAGTGTAACCACTTTAGGTGTAGGTGATAGTAAATAATCATTACCGCGAAGCGCCACACTATGAGTAAGGTGAGTGTGTGTGAAGCGTATTGCGGGGGGATCGGGTGGACCAGGCCTGTGGACAGAGAAAAAAAACCCCGCACAGCCCGAAGGCTATGCGAGGATTTCTTTGCACCAAGGACTTAGGCCTTTGCCTTTGTGTCATCAGCAGGTGTGCTGAAGTCAGGCAAGTTCAAGTCTTCCTGCTTGTCTGCAGGTGGTGTGACAGGGACAGCACCAAAGTCTATCTTGCTGAAATCTAATTCAGAAAGGTTGACCTTAGGTGTCTTGACACTGCGCATTGCTTTAATCTCGTCAGTCAGTACAGACATAAATGAGTTAGCAATGGCAATGTCAGCCTTTTCACGGTCCAGACCTGCAAGACGCATTGTCTTACGCTGTTCACGGAAAATGGCTTGCATCTCGGTATCTCTTGACACAAGGTCAGGATGCTGAGATAGATAAGTACGCCCTGACTCGTCAATAGACATATCTGCCTTGTATCCCGTGAGGAAATAGTGGACAGGTGTGTCGGTTGAGGTCAGCACGATTGGTGTGCCCGCAGGTAGGTATTGAGTCAAGTCTGCACCTGTCTCGCGTTTGAACCACGCACAGTCTGCAAGTGACCGTTCCCTAATTTGAGGGTCTGTTGAATTAGGGTCAAATACCCAAATGTTGCCAAGGCGCGTCTTTGCACCAGCTTCAAGAGTGTTTAACAATAATTCAGTTAAGCCTGCACCAATACAAGCATAACGACAGATAAGTGAAGACCCGTTTGTTGAGCGTCGGTCTTCTAAACGCATTACGGCTTGGAAGTTCTGTTCCATTGTGATTAAGTTTTAGCCGTTAGTGCAGACACTTGTCGGTAGCCTGCATACACCGTTTGGTCATATTATATAACAATAGTGAAAACCGCTATATAGAAATATGCCTTGGCGATGGTGAGTGTGATTTGAAGCGAGTGCGGGCAGGTGCGGGCAGGAGATGGCACAGCTGCGTGGTGTGCGCGGTGGCCGAAGGACGCCAGTGCACAGCGTGCAGATGGCCATGTGCGGTGGGCTTGTGGGGTGGGGGTGGGTGTGTGCGTGAAGCGAGAGCATGCTTAGCCGTTTGACAGGGGGTGACCCCCCGAGCGGAGCGAGCCGGGGTGGTTGCTATAGAAGACCACCCACACTCTCTCCCACAGTATAAATTTAAAAAGCCATTACATATTATAGATCTCGCACCATGCCCCGGGGGTATCCCAACAAAGTTTATTACCCGGGGGTGTTTATATGAAGATTTATTATATATTTGTCCTATGACTTATAGAGAAGATGATCAAGCTAGCCTTATGGAAGTGTTTGAGGCTCTAGAAATTAAAGCTAATGGGGAAGACTATATCAGATTTAGGGCGTTCAGGAAAGGTATTAATCCTGTTAATCATTTCCAGCTTTCTTCTTATAATATGGTATTTCTATCCACAACGTATGGGGTCACTAGATTCTAGAAGAGTCTTGGATGCTTATACCCAGTGGTTGAAGTCAGATGACTACAGGTTTATGATATTTAAGTCTAAGCTGAGAGACTTAGTTATTTCTACTGATGGCCTGGATTCTTAAGTGGGTCTTTTCTTGTTCTGCTGCCATGATGGCCATTATACCCCGGAGTTCTTCATAGGTAAGTTCAACTACTAAAATATCTTCTTGACTATAGATCTGGATAATACTATGATCTATATATACATCCGGGGTAGATTGATCCTCACTTAGTGGATCAATATAGATACCTGCTTTAATAGTTGTTGCCATAGTTATACTACTTTACCGTCAATGATCATTTTGTTATCTACAGAGAAGGACCCGTCTTTGTTTACTTTGACTACCGCAAATCCGTGTACCCAATCACTGTGACCTTTCATGTACTCTGGGTATAACTCACATAAACATCCCATTGTCCATGCTCCTTGGATATGGTTATTAATATCCCGGGTAACAAACTCTGATTTTCTATGGAAGTGTCCGCAGATTGTACTGGCCTTAGCTTTAAGATACAAATTTCTTGCTGGATTTACTGTACCACCTCCTAAGTATTCATGACCGTGTATGATGTTTAAATGACCAGCTTTTATTGTTGCGTCAGATTCTATAAGTTCTATGCGGTTTTCACCAAAGCGTAGTAGCATTTTAAGTTCAAACTCCTCCATACCTAACCATTCTGGAGCTTTAATCTTTAACCACTTTTCTAGTCTATCCTCGTGGTTACCAACTTTATAATAGATTCTAGCATCAGGGAATGTTTCACGTAATGCTGCCATAAACCATCTACCTTGTTCAAGCTCTGTTTTTAGCTTAGGTTTACTAGGGTCTTTATCAAATCGTGATAACTGATAAAAGTCTAGTACATCACCATCAAGAAGTACTGTGTTAACCTGCTCGTCAATTCCATATTGTATTGCTGCTGCAAGAGCGTCTTCATCATGATAAGGAAAATGTATATCTGAAAGAACAAGGATGTTATTTGCATCACTTGGTAACGTGAAGATATTGGGTCCAGACTTAAATGATTTGGGGATGTTGTTAAACGGTGCATAGTTATAACTGATTTGTCTTTGCACTTCTGCATCTACCGTTTTTCTAGACTTTGCACCTGCTAGTCCAGCATGTTTTTTAAGTATACTTCTTGCATGCTCAACACTATTAAAGTGTAGGTCATTTTCAGAATACATGAGTTTGGCAATCGTGAGGATAGGAAGTTTAGGATACTTCTTTAAATACTGTTTGGCAAGTTTGCCAGTAGGTGAAAGTTGAGGCATATGCTTTAGATATCTTATACAAGTTTAGTAAAAAAACTCTATACTTCAGTAACTTAGCTAAAAATTTTATATCTTTATAATATGAGAAATAGTCTAGCTGGAAAATCTACGGGCAAGTCTAAATCGGCTAAATATTTTGCTAGCCATCCTGAGGCACGTGCTAAAAAGAATGCCTATAATAAAGAGTATCACAGCACACCAGAGAGGAACAAATACCGGGCACAGTTAAATATGGCAAATAGAGCTGATGGGACCTATGGTAATAAAGACGGTAAAGATGAATCTCATACTAAATCGGGTAAACTGGTTAAGGAATCGCGGTCTACTAACCGTGCTCGTAATGGAAAAGGAAATAATAAAAGATTGAAATAATGGCTGGAAATAATAACTTTTTTAGTAATAACGTATTTACAAAACCTAATGTGAAATCTACTCCAGTAGGAGCACCTAATGTAATTACTCTGGATTATTTTGCTGAGGGATTAACCGACTACAGCTTATCATGCGCTGAATTAATTAGTTACATCACATATATTAATGTTGTTGGACCTACTACCGGTGGTGGCATAAACTTGTATTTACCATCTACCAATAGTTTACTGGGTCAGACAATTGTAATCAAAAATACATCCGCTGATACATTAACTATAGATACAGTAGGTAGTACCACCTTTGATGAGGGAGATTATGCAACACTTACATTAGATCCTCCTGGGTCACCGGGACAATTAGGATCAGTTACAGTAATGGCTAATCCTACTAATGTTGACACATGGTATGTTCTTAATGCATTTGTACAATTGTAATGTCCGCTACTAATAATAAATTTGAGTTACTTACACTAGAGCGTCTCCAGGAGATCTATAATATTTTATCTACATCTCCTCCTGGTGCTGCTGTATGGGGTACTATTACAGGTACTTTATCTGCGCAAACAGATTTACAAACAGCACTTAACTTAAAGTATGACGCTAGCAACCCTGCAGGGTATATTACATCTGCAGCACTATCTAGTTATTTAACTATTGCATCAGCTGCAAGTACATATTACCCACTAACTAACCCTGCTGGATACATTACATCAGCGTCTTTAACAGGCTATGTTCCAACATCAAGAACTCTTAATATTAACGGCACAAGCTACGATTTATCAGCAGATAGATCCTGGACTGTTGGAGATTTATTAAGTTCAGGTAGTTATGCTGACCCTTCTTGGCTTACAAGTTTAGCTTATAGTAAACTTACAGGGACTCCAACACTAGGGACGTGGGCAGCTGTTAACTATCCTGCTTGGGTATCGGGCACGCCTTTTGTAAAAATGACTGCTGCGGGTACATTTGCTTTAGATACAAATACTTATCAAACTTCAAATACTACTGTCTTTGTTGGAAATGCTAACGGAGCGGGTATCACAAACGGGGCTAGAGGTTCAATTTATTTAGGGGGTACACCAGTAGCTACCGTAGCTGTTACAGCAGGTGATTATGGTAGTGCGGCAGCTGCTTTTATGCCCGGGTACCCAATGCCTGCTGGAGTAGCAAGCAAAATGAGAGTAATAACAAGGTCTGCTAACCCAGCAACAAATAGTCTTCAAGTTTATGTAGCTAATGCAACGGCATCCGTTTTAGGCGCTAAAGTTACTATTGCCGCAGGTAGTGCTGCAGGAGTATACGCAACAGATGATGGTACAACTGTATCATTTTCAAATGGCGATAGATTGTACTGCATAGCAAAAAATCCTAACGTGGTAGGAGGTGCTACATCAGCACAAATCACTACTGTTTCATTTAATTTCTCGTTAAGCTAATGAATTACAATTATACACAACTAGAAAATGGGGACTGGCAACTTCAAGTGCTTGTAGGTAATGACGTAATAGTATTTATCTTATCTGAAGATCTTACCGGTACCGAAGAAATGCCACCAAGGGGATTACCTGAGCATATTCAAATGATTCAGGATTTTCAGGATCCTAGCAAACTCGAGTACTTTGTATCTTTACTTGTACAAGATCCTAACACGGCATTTTTAACTTATCTAGGGTTAAACCTTGGAAGTTAAGTTAGTTTGTTGTATATTAGTCTTATAGAATAATCAACTCAAAATCTAAAACTATGGACATTTTAAATTGGCTTTACTTAGTAAAGAAAGGGTTCACTAGAACCACAGTAGAAACCCCAGATAAAGATTTAATCTTATTGGGTGCAGATGCTACGTTTGTAAAACGTGGTGATAAATACCAAAATTATGTTATGACTGTTGCTGACTTTATGATTTCAGCAAAAGGTTATAAATCTACGGTAATGACTCTTACGCAAGCTGATACAGCAGCGCCTGTTATTGAAACTACTCTAATAGATGAGATTGGAGGCACATGGTCAACAACATATCTCAGTCCAGGTGTATATGAGATTGCAAATACAGACTTAACAGGTGTTAGTGAGGCTGTATTTGTAACTAACAACGCAGCTTTATCTGTAAATGTTTCAGCGGAACCTACATCAGGGGCAGTTACTCTAAGCGCTGTGAAACCAACAGATAGCACAACAGGTGATGATCTACTTTCCATTGTGATTGAAATTCGCCAGTACGTATAATCTAAAACCATCAAGCTATGAGTTTAGGTAACGGTAATTACACTAACGGTAATAAAAAGTCTAACTATAGGTTCCAGTTGCAGGTGCTACGTCTCTTGCAACGGATCCTTAATGCCCTATAAATATGTCATTAGGAAACGGAAACCCAAAAGAAGGAGATAAAGGCTCAAACTTTAACTATGAGTTAAAAGTACTTCAAGGTTTGGAAGCCATTGCTATTGCTTTAGAAAACCAAACACCAACAAAGTCTGAAATAATTTATGAGGCTATGGTTAGTCTTAATAATGACTTCACTTTTACAGTTGTTGAGATAACTAATACCACGGGTTATACAGCCGGTTGGAGCAGATGGTCACAGGGGCAGTATTTTCTTAATTTTACCAATGGTCTTGATATAAAAGGATTTGATGCTACTACAGCGTTTAGTCTTTTTAATTCTGGATTACCCCCCTTCTCAAAACTTGCGCAAGTAACAACCAACATTAATTTTATTGAAGTTGCTACATATGATTCTGCTGCAGCTCCGCAAGATTACCTTGAAAACTTTTATATACGCGTTAAATTTTTAGAATAATGGGAGCAATAGAAACTTGGGTATTTACAGGAAAAGATGTGATTTGGATAATTACCATTGTAGCCTCAGGTATTTCGGTATATTTTGCAAATAAGCAAGATGTTAACGCTTTAAAACTACAAATGGAATCCATGCAAGAAGAAATTGATCATCTTGAAGATGAAATCAATAAAAAAGAAACTATAATCTATGATCGTATGGAACAGATTAAGGAAGAGCAAAAAAAAGCTCATGAAAAATTAGACCTTAAGATGGATAATCTAACAGCTCATATGACTACCTTAAGTAACAATATTGCGGAGCTTACCGGATATATTAAGGCTAGTAAAGAGAAGAAAGGTTAATAGATAATTATTAGTTTAGGTTTAAAGCCTGGGTGTCATACCTAGGCTTTATTTTTAACTAAACATTTGGAGTTTAAACTTTTTATAGTATATTTGTCTAAACTCTAAACATTTAAAAGTTATGGAAAACCAACAAGTAGAATTTACAGATGCTGAAATTCAAGAGAAAAAAGCAGAAATGATCAGCTTCTTCAAAGAACAGGTAGAAATTTTAACAGCTCAAAAAGAGTATGAAACTGTACTTACTGAACTTGACGAGCTTAGAGCTCGACGTGCATTAGCTAATATGCGTGTCACACAAATTATGGCGCCTCCGCCTAGTCCTGAAAGTACTCCAGAAGAAGAGTCAAAAGCAAGAAGTCTTAAAAAAGAAAAATAAACTATGGCGGTTGTAAATCAAGTACAGAAAAAAGTAAGGATGGATCTTTGGGAATGTGTCAAAGTTCAATTCCTTGTGCACTGTTTTATAAAAAACATCAAAATTTCAGATCTTGATTTAAGCTGTCTTTCTATGCTTGCAATTCAGGGAGAAACTGATTTAACAGATTTTTGTAATACTGCAGCCGATAATAACATCTTCGGCTGCAGTCAATCTGTTAGAAATGCCGTTGCTAAAGCTGAGAGAAAAGGCTTGATTGAGTTTGTAAAAGTTGGTAAAAACAGAAAAAGAATAAAAGTATCTAAGGATATTGTAATTCAGACAAATGGTAACATATTGTTAGACTATAAATTTATAAGAATTGAGCCCCAAGAAAGCGAAGGAGTTAAATAAACTTACTGCTATAGCACTCAATAAAGATCAAGAACTTGTTGATGACATAGTTGATTTTTATTGGTTAAAGGTACGTAAAATGCTAGGTAAGATAGAGCATCCCTATATAAGGCTGCCAAATCTTGGTACTTTTACCATTAGATACAAAAACCTTGTAGGTAAAATTAACATGATAGATAAAATACTTGAGCAGCCCCCACCCACATCATTTATCAAGTATATAACTTATAACAGTCATAAAGAAAAAATACAGAGGTATAAAGAAGTTAAAGAAATTATAGATCAGCATATAGTCAAAAAAAATCAACACCGAAATGCTAAAAAAAATAAAAAAGATATGGAAGAATAAGTGGTTAATCCTAGAAGGAATCTTTAACTACTATTTTACCCGTAAGAAAATTACTAAGATAGCAAGCTATAGACAAGACATCTGTAATAACTGTCCTCTCCTTGATCTTAAAGGAACTAAATGTGAAGTACCGGGTACTCAACCATGTTGCAGCGATTGCGGATGTTCACTAAAATATAAAACACATAGTATGTCTTCATCATGTCCTAAAGGAAGATGGTTTGCAGTTATGAGTGAAGAAGATGAAGATTTACTTAATTCTAAATTAGATGATTATGGCCATAGTATTTAAACCAGAAACTCACAGTTATACAAGTATAGATCCAAATGAAAGCATTGCTTGGACTAGTGTAACTAGTGTTATATCTAAATTTAAAAAACCATTTGATGCTGAAACTATTGCATTAAAGTCTTCTAAAAATAAGAAGAGTAAATGGTATGGTATGTCTGTAGAAGATATTAAAGAAGCGTGGAAAAATGAATCCTTAAAAGCTACTAATCTTGGTACCTGGTACCATAATCAAAGAGAACTAGCCTATACATCCTGTGATACAATAGAAAAAGAAGGCTGTTCTATAAAAATATTTAAGCCATTAGAAACCGATGGTATTAAAAAAGCACCTGAGCAAAAACTACAAGAAGGTATATATCCAGAACATATGGTGTATCTTAAGAGTGTAGGTTTATGCGGTCAGGCAGATAGAGTTGAAATTATTAAAGGTTTTGTAAATATTTATGACTATAAAACAAATAAAGAGATTAAGACCGAGTCTTATGTTAACTGGGAAGGAATTAGCGATAAGATGCTTAATCCAATCAGTCATTTGGATGATTGTAATCTTAATCACTATAGCTTGCAGTTAAGTTTATACATGTACATGATTTTAAAGCATAATCCTAAGCTTAAACCTGGAAAAATGATTATAGAACATATTGTATTTGAAGAAGCTGGTAAAGATGCTTATGATAATAGAGTTGTACTATATGATGAGATGGGTGAGCCTGTAGTCAGTAAAATAGTAGAGTATGAGGTACCCTACCTAAAAACAGAAGTAATAAGTATTATTAATACACTTAAAGAAAAATGATTGTTAGACTATTTGATATACAGGATGGTGTAGTAATTCCAACAGAACACTGCTATACAATTACAACGCTTAAAAAGATTATGGATAATTATCCTGAGGATTACCTTAAGATATATCAGTATTTATTTTATATGACTTGTCCTAATCCAGACTTAAATCCTTTTTTTAATGTTGCTGAAGATGATAAGGAGGAGCTTATATTAGAACAAATAAATGCGGAGTTTAGTCCTGAAGACGATGGTATTCCTGGCGCTTTAGACTTATGTAAAAAATTATATGAAACTCCTACTATGCGAGCATATGATGGTATTAAACAGATGCTGGATAGATTAGCAAAATATATGGCAACAACAAATATTACTGATGGTAGAGATGGTAATATTACAGCGCTTACAAATACAGCAGCAAAATTTCAACAAATTAGAGAAGCCTATAAAGGCGCCTATAAAGATTTACAAGATGAACAATCAGGAAGAGCACGCGGTGGCGCAGGACTTGCCTACGACCAGTTGTAAGTTATCAGATTATTTTATTTACTATTCTTGCCAAACTGAAGAATGGATGGCAATACCTAGAGATAATTTAACTACCTTTATGAACAGTTACTCCTTACCAAGTAAAGATAAGGACATTAACTCATTAATAAAACTTATAGAAAATGGCAAAGCAAAACGTTGAGAAAACTGCACCAAAAGGAGACATTAAGTTCTCTATTACATTATCTGAAGAACAGAAAAGAGCTAAAGAGCTTATGCTCCAAACTCCTTACAACTTCTTACTGGGTAATGCTGGTTCTGGTAAAACATTACTTGCTGTACAAATGGCGCTTGACATGTACTTTAAGAGAAAGGTAAACAAAATTGTTATCACAAGACCTACAGTGTCTACAGAAGATAATGGGTTTTTACCAGGATCTGAAAAAGAAAAAATGGAACCTTGGCTAGTACCTATCAAATCTAACATGAGAAAGGTCTATGATAAGCCTGAGATTCTAGCAAAGCTTGAAGAGGAAGAAAATATTGAACTAGTATCTCTTACCCACTTTAGAGGCAGAACCTTTGATGATTGTATTTGTATTATTGATGAGTTTCAAAACTTAACTAAAGCTCAGTTGCAAATGTGTGTGGGACGTCTTGGTAAGAACTCAACTATGATCTTTACCGGTGATCCTCACCAGATTGACTTAAAGTTTAAGAATGATTCAGCTATTCATGAGGTACCAAAGTTAGAAAAGTCAGAGTGGGTTAATAAAATTATTTTACTTGATAATCATCGTCACGAGGCACTTACAGAAATTTTAAGACTTCTTAATGAGTACTAATATAGAAATACCTACTTGGGAAAATGGAGAGTGGAGTACAACATCTTTTAACTCACGCGATGAGTTTAAGGATTTTGTATTTAACATTTTTAAAGAGCCCGGTCAATATCAGTTTGATGAAACTAGTTTAATCTTTAATGAACAAGCTAGAATATTTAATCAACAAGGTTTTTACTGTAAAGCTCCTCAAGGTACTAAAGACTTTATTACTTATTGGAATGATCAAAAGACTAAATGCAGGTCTGGTGCAATCTATAAAAGCAATGGTAACACCTGGTATATTCCACGTGATTACTACATGTGGTTAAACTTCCTACCTATATTTAATAAAGAAACTCAGAAGTTTGGTTTTGCTGATATCCGTGATGCTCAGTATCACATGGCTCTTTATGAAGCACTAGCAGAATTAAACTATAAGCATGCAGCTATCTTAAAGAAACGTCAGATTGCATCTAGTTATTTTCATGCTGGTAAACTTATTAATCAAATCTGGTTTGAAGAGGGTATAACGCTCAAAATGGGCGCTAGCCTTAAAGACTATATTAATGAGAAAGGTACTTGGAAATTCTTAAATGAGTATGAGGCATTCTTAAATAAACACACTGCCTGGTACCGCCCAATGAATCCTAATAAGGTAATGATGTGGCAACAGAAGATTGAAACTGTAGAGCCCTTAAGTAAGCGTAAATCGGAAGTAGGTCTTAAAGGTGTTATGCAGGGAATGTCTTTTGAAAAAGATCCTACTAATGGTGTAGGGGGACCATGTAAATACTTTTTTCATGAGGAAGCTGGTATTGCCCCTAAGATGGATACAACCTTTGAGTATATTCGCCCTGCTATGAAATCAGGTTTCATGACTACAGGGATGTTTATTGCTGCTGGATCAGTAGGGGATTTATCTCAGTGTGAGCCACTTAAGAAAATGATTACTAGACCTGATGGTAATGATATTTATAGTGTAACTTCTAATCTTATAGATGAAACCGGTGTAGTTGGAAAAACAGGATTATTTATTCCCGAGCAATGGTCAATGCCACCATTTATTGATCAATATGGTAACTCCAAAGTAGAAGAAGCATTAACAGCACTAGATGAGCAGTTTGCTGAATGGAAAAAAGATTTAGATCCTCAAGAGTATCAACTTCGTATTTCTCAGCATCCTAGAAACATTAAAGAGGCTTTTGACTTTAGATCTGTATCAGTATTTCCTAGTCATCTTATAAATGCGCAAGCAAGAAGAATTGACGACAAAATTTATCCATATGAATTTTTAGACATATATAGGGATGCTGACGGTAAGCCTGCTACAACAGCATCCAATAAACAACCTATATCTGAATTTCCTATTACTAAAAATACTGAAGATAAAACAGGTTGTTTAGTAGTGTGGGAAAGACCCTGTAAAGATCCTGAGTTTGGGATGTACTACGCAAGTATTGACCCTGTCGGAGAAGGAAAAACTACGACGTCAGAGTCTCTATGCTCAATTTATATATATAAAACAGCTGTTGAGGTAACTAAGCGCGACTTAGATGAGACTCAAACATATATAGAAAGAGATGGTATAGTAGCTGCCTGGTGTGGTAGATTTGATGATATCAATAAAACTCATGAGCGATTAGAGCTAATAATTGAGTGGTATAATGCCTGGACTATTGTAGAAAACAATATTCCTCAATTTATTACTCACATGATTAATAGAAAAAGACAAAGATATCTTGTGCCTAGAAATCAAATACTTTGGTTAAAAGACATTGGTGCAAATGCCAATGTCTTCCAAGAATATGGCTGGCGTAATACAGGCACTTTATTTAAGAGTCACATGGTAAGTTATGCTATTGAGTTCCTAAAAGAAGAACTTGATCAAGAAGTTCTTGAAGATGGTAAGGTAGTTAAAACTATATATGGTGTAGAGCGTATACCAGACCCAATGTTGCTTAAAGAAATGATGTCTTATCGTGAGGGAGTTAACGTGGATAGGCTTGTAGCATTTGCTGCTTTAGTAGCATTTGCTAAAGTCCAACAAGCAAATAGAGGTTATAAAAAACGTTTTGAGGAAACAGGAAGAGCAAAAATCTTGGATAACTCTGATAAATTCAGTAAATTAAATATGAGCCCTTTTCGCCACATAGGCGGAGGAGGTCATACTTTTGGTAATATGAAGTTACCAAGATCACCTTTTAAAAACTTTAGATAAGCTATGCAAATATATAATGCGATGCAAGTAAAGGCTGGTGCCAAAGTTGAGTACAACAAAATGGGTACTCTTAACCAGCCTATCCAATTTTTACCAAGAAAAAAGAAAGATGAAGACTGGACTGCATGGAATTTAGATTGGTTAGAATGGGAAGGTCTTAAACAAGTAAGACGCAATGCCCGCAGACTTATGAAGAACTATAAGTTGGCAAAAGGTATTATAGATAAAACGGACTATATTGTTGAGACAGATAATGAGTATGCTGATTTAATTGAGACACTTACTAAAGAAGATAGTACTGCTCTAGAATTAAAATTTTATCCAGTTATCCCTAATGTAGTTAACACACTTGTAGCGGAATTTGCTAAAAGATCAACTAAAGTTGTTTATAAAGGTGTTGATGATGAGTCCTATAATGAACAAATGGCAGCAAAGCGTACTGAAGTAGAACAACTACTTCTTAGAAATGCAGAGCTTAAAGTTAGGACTAATCTTGAAAATATGGGATTTGAGTTTGATAATCCCGAGTATGATCAACTTTTAAGTCCTGAAAACTTAAAGAGTTTGCCTGAAATTGAGAATTTCTTTACTAAAGACTATAAGTCAATGGTAGAACAATGGGCTACTCATCAGCATTTAAATGATGTTGAGAGATTTAAAATGGAAGAACTTGAAGAGAGAGCTTTCAGAGATATGCTGATTACAGACCGTGAGTTTTGGCATTTTCGCATGATGGACGATGATTATGATGTAGAGTTATGGAACCCGGTTCTTACTTTTTATCATAAATCCCCGGATATCCGTTATATATCAGATGCAAGCTGGGTTGGTAAATTTGATATGATGACTGTTGCCGATGTTATTGACCGCTATGGCTGGTTAATGAATGAGGAGCAGTTAAAGTCTTTAGAACTTATTTACCCTGTAAGATCAGCGGGTTATCCAATCCAAGGGTATCAAAATGATGGTACATATTATGACGGTACAAAATCCTATGAGTGGAATACAGAATTACCATCTTTAGGCTATCGTCAGTTTACATCTATGTGGGAAAACACCAGTAGTGGTGGAGATATTGTTAAATGGATTATGAGTGAGTCAGAGGATTACTTTGATATGGGAATGACAAACTTACTTCGTGTAACAACTTGCTATTGGAAATCTCAAAGACGCGTAGGACATCTTACTAAAATAGATGATTTAGGTAATACTAGTATTGATGTTGTTACAGAAGATTATGATGTAGTAGATAAACCTGTTTATGATACAAACCTTATTAAAAATAAGTCTAAGGATAATCTTCTTTTTGGTGAGCATATTGATTGGATTTGGATTAATGAAGTATGGGGTGGCGTTAAAATTGGCCCTCATCAACCTTCTTTTTGGGGAACTAAATCTCCAGGTGGCATTAACCCTATTTATCTTGGGATAAATCAAAATAATATTAAGCCTGTTAAGTTTCAGTTTAAAGGGGACAACTCTATATATGGATGTAAGTTACCAGTAGAAGGCTCAGTATTTTCTGATCGTAACACAAGATCCACATCTCTTGTAGATTTAATGAAACCGTTCCAGATTGGTTATAATATTGTAAATAACCAGATTGCTGATATCCTTGTGGATGAGCTTGGTACTGTTATCTTATTGGATCAGAATGCTTTACCTAAGCACTCACTAGGGGAAGACTGGGGAAAAAATAATCTTGCCAAAGCTTATGTGGCAATGAAGAACTTCCAGATGTTACCATTGGATACTTCTATTACCAATACAGAGAATGCTCTGGCTTTCCAACATTACCAGAAATTAGATCTTGAACAAACTAACCGTTTGATGTCACGGATTCAACTGGCTAATTACTTTAAAATGCAAGCATTTGAGGTTGTTGGTATTACACCACAACGCTTAGGTCAACAAATAAGTCAAGAAACAGCAACTGGAGTAGAACAATCTGTAAATGCTAGCTATGCTCAAACAGAAATGTACTTTATACAGCACTGTGACTACTTAATGCCTAGAGTGCATAGAATGCGCACAGACCTTTCTCAGTATTATCACTCTACTAAACCGTCGGTTAGATTGCAATACATTACATCAAATGAAGAAAAAGCTACATTTGAAGTTAGTGGCACCGATTTATTACTGAGAGATCTTAATGTATATTGTACTACTAAAGCAAATCATAGAGCAATTCTTGAGCAAATAAAAGCTTTAGCTGTTCAAAATAATACAACAAATGCTACAATTTTTGACCTGGGTAATATTATTAAATCTGAGTCTATTGTTGAAGTAACAAGTATTCTTAAAAAGGCTGAAGCTAAACAACAAGCTCAAAAACAAGCAGAAATGCAGCAAATGCAGCAAATGCAAGACCAGCAGATTCAGGCTAAACAACAAGAAGCTAAGATGAAAATGGAGTTTGAAGCAAGTGAAAATGATAAAGATAGACAAGCTGCTATTCTTCAAGCTCAGATTAAATCTGCCGGTTACGCATCTACTCAAGATATTAATCAGAATATGCAAAGTGATTATGTGGATGCTATGGATAAAATAGAAAACACTGAGCTATATAAAAGAAACACAGATTTGCAGGAGGCTCGGGACAATAACCAACAAGCAAACGCAAATAACAAGTTATCTTTAGAAAAAGAAAAGCTGCAAACACAAAAAGATATTGCAATGACAAAACTTCAAATAGCTAGGGAGAATAAAAATCGCTATGACCTAGAAGCTGAGGAGTAACGGTTAGCTATATAATCAGCTTTAATTTTTAAGATTTTAAAATCTTGTAAGTTTATTTAAATATATTTGCCTATATTGATATTGTAAAACCAACAAACTATGAGTACTGATACAAATGACGTAACGCAAGTTAGTCAGGTAGAATTAAACCTAGATGAAATTCTAGGAACCCCAGGAGCAGAAAACGTTGTGCTCCCAGAAGCAGAAAAAAAACCTAGTATGTTTACTAAGGAAACTAATGACTTCTCCTTCCTTGACAATTCTGATGATGAAGGGTCAGAAAATGATAAACCTGAAAATACACCATCTATTGATGATGTAATTAGTGAGGTAGATCCTATTGATACTTCTGCTGATGATGATAAACCAAAAGTTGCTGGTCGTCAAAAGATTGATAAAAGTGGTATGGCTGAGCTTGTAAATAAGCTTATTGAAAAAGGGCAAATTGTACCTTTTGATGATGACAAACCTCTTGAGGAGTATTCTATGAAAGACTATGAAGAACTTCTAGAAGCAAACTTCATGGAGAGAGAAAAGGAAATTCGTGAGCAAACACCTATTGAATTTTTTCAAGCTTTACCTCAGGAATTACAAGCAGCTGCTAAGTATGTTGCAGATGGTGGTGATGACTTAAAAGGATTATTTAGAATTCTTTCTCAAGTTGAGGAAGTACGTGAATTAAACCCTAAAAGTTCTAATGATCAGGAACAAATTGTACGTGAGTATCTAAGAGCAACTAATTTTGGAACATCTGAAGAGATTGAAGAAGAAATTGAGGACTGGAGAGATCGCGGAGATCTTGAAGCTAAAGCATTAAAGTTCAAACCAAAGTTGGACAAAATGCAAGAACAAGTTGTAGCTCAAAGACTTGCGGAACAAGAAAAACTTAAGAACCAGCAACAAGAGGCTGCTAAAATGTATATGCATAATGTATATACTGTATTGCAGCCAGGAGAGTTGAATGGTGTTAAGTTAGATAAAAAGACTCAGGCTATGTTATACTCTGGTCTTGTTCAACCTAACTACCCATCAATGTCAGGTCGCCCAACTAATTTATTAGGGCATCTGCTTGAGAAGTACCAATATGTTGAACCCAGACATGACTTGATTGCAGAAGCTTTATGGTTACTGCAAGATCCTGAAGGATATAGAAACAAAATTAAAGATACCGGCAAGACCGAAGCTGTAGAAAAAACTGTACGCCAATTAAAAACTGAAGAGGCACGCAGAACTTCTAGCACACCAGTGGTGGAGAAAGAAGAAAAAGTACAGCGTAAGATTGCCAGAAATGATAACTTTTTTAAACGCGGATAATTAACTTTTAACCCTTAATAAATAAACAAAAATGGCTTTAAACAACACGACTCCTGTTTTAAATAATGGGATATTTCTACGTGACACGCAGTATGCTGCGAGCTCACACGTGGATTCGTACCATTTAGTGAACATGCTTAAGAATGCTGAACCTATGGATTTAGGACCAGTAGATCTTTGGGCTATGGCACAAAAGGTCGAAATGCCACTTTACCAAATGTCAAGTTTTGGTGGAAAAAATGTAATTAATGTTAACAATGCTCGCGGAGAGTACAAATGGGAAACCCCAGTTGTTCAAGATCTTCCTTACATTGTTGATTTAGTAGAAACCGGCGCTGTAGAAAATCTAGGTGTTGACGGTACTACCTTCAAACTTAAAATTTCTCGTCGTGAATTTGGACATGGTGATATCATCACTTATGACAAATACAATGGAGCTGAAATGTACATTGTCCCAACAGAAGACATTGTACCAGTAGGAGATGGTTTTATCTACACTGTGCAGTTAGTAAACAATGATTCATCATATGGTTTAACTGCTGACTATGTAGCACCAGGAACTAAAGTCTTCCGTAAAGGTTCTGCACGTGGTGAGTATGGAGAACGTTTTTCTGATATCGTTACTTCTACAGGTTTCCGTGAATTCTACAACTTTGTAGGAGGAGCTGAAGCACACGTACACTATTCTGTATCAAGCCGCGCTGACCTTATGTCTAAGGGTGGTATGAATGCAGACGGTACTGTTCCAGTAACTGAAATCTGGCGTAACTTTGACAAAAACTTAGATCCTTCAGTTGCTAATCTTGATACAATGGTATCTCGTATGGGTAAGGACTATGTTAAGCGTGCTATGTCTAATGGTTCATTATCACGTACTTTCTTGACTACAATGGAAGCAGCTCACTTGAGTAAAGTAGCTAATGACATTGAAACCTACTTAATGTGGGGACAAGGTGGACGCGTGCGTCAAGATGGTCCAGATGATATCCGCTTGTCTGTCGGTCTTTGGAAGCAGTTGGATAACTCATTTAAGCGTGTATATAACAAATCAGGCTTCAGCCTTGACTTATTCCGCTCTGAGTTATATAACTTTTATGCTGGTAAGGTTGACTTCCAAGGTCCAGATCCTAAGCGTCAGTTGATTGTACAAACTGGTATGGGTGGTATGCGCATGGTTAATGAAGCAATCAAGCGTGAAGCAATGTCTTCTGGATTGTTAATCCAAGCTGCTGACATTGGAGCAATCACTGGTAAAGGTATGGACTTAAACTTTGGATTTGCTTACACTTCTTATGTTATCCCATTCTTGGCTAACGTGAAATTTGTATTAAACCCAGCGTTTGATAACCTACACACCAATGACATTGAAAACCCAATCATTGATGGTTTCCCATTGTCTTCTTATAGCTTCATCATCTTTGATATTACAGATAACACTAATGACAACATCTTCTTGTTGAAGTTATCTTGGGATAATCAATTGAAATGGTGGTACCAAAACGGAACTATGGACTATATGGGTCGTACCCAAGGATTCCAAAGCTCTGGACAATTTAATGGATATCGCGTATACATGACTCAAAACATGCCGGCAATCTGGGTTAAAGACCCAACCAAAGTGTTGAAGATTGTTATGCGTAACCCAATCACTGGCGGATCATTCTAATTTTAATAACCTGTAAATTGGGGGAGAGTTGAAAGCCTCCCCCTTTTTACTACCTTTACAAAAACCAATAAACAAAACCAACAAATTATGAGCTTTACACTTATTGAACAAGGCTACACAACTAAGCGTAGTCCTATTATGATTAAACCTTATTTTGACAGACAAGTTAATAACTTAGGTCTAGAAAAATACGGAATGGTATTATACGATAGAGTATATCACCAAGAACAGTTAGCATGTCTTGAGCACAACGGTGTTAAAAGATATATTACTGGATTAAATGAGTTTGCACCGGATGTTAAAAATATTCCTAATCTTGAAGATCGAGAAGCTAAGATTAAAGAAATTAGAAATGTGATTTGTGAGTTAGAGAAGGAATTAGCTGCAAATGTTATTGATCCAGAAGATAAAGATTTTTGGGTTAAAGTAAAATTACTACGTCCTGATAATGATGAGTTTTGGAGTAAGATTGAATTAAAGTGCGGAAATGAGCCTTTGTATTTAGATCCTACTCGTGATCCATATGACTTAATTAAGTTATATGCAATTAATGCTGGTGGATTTAGTATTGTAGCAAAAAGTTTAGAAGATGCGAGAAGTCGACCTTTTAATAAAATACCTAAGTTTTACTTAGACAAAATGGAAGAAACTGTTTCTACTAAAACTGAAACCAAGAAAATTCGTAACAAAGCACTTTCTGAGTTACAAAAATTATTTGATAAAAACACTAACAAGTTATTCTATGTGGCTAAGTTAGTAGAGGTGTCAGGTTCTCAATATAGAAAATCAACACCTAATGATTTAATCTATGATAACATGGATAGATTCATTATGGGTGAGGGTTCTGAGAAAAATGCTGCACGTGCTGCTCAAATGTTTTTAGATGCTTGTGACCAAGATATGGAAATGTTAAAGCTTAGAGCTATTGTTAAAGATGCTTCATACTTTAAAATTGTGATTAATAGAGCCGATGGCTTTATATATCATAAAGACAAAGGTGCTCTTTTAGGTAGAAACCAAGCTGAGATTGTAGAGTATTTAAAAAATCCACTAAATGAGGAAATTTTAATAGATTTACAAGCAAGAGTAGAAAAGTATTGGAATCAATAACTATCTTTATATAAACACACAACTATGAAAAAAATGAAAACCGGTGGCATGATTAACCCCAATGCAAAAGCTGTAGCTACAAAAGTATCTTCTGGTAAATCTTCAGGAGGAGTAAACTCTAAAGCAAATGCTGCAGCTCAAAAAGTATCTAAAGGTAAGTCTTCTGGTGGAGTTAATAAGCCAGTGCCTACACCTAAGAAAAGCTCAAAATGAGTAAAATCATAAGCAATTCTGAAAAGAAAAACCTAATAGGATATCCTAACTCAAAGCCTTCCTTTAAAAAAGGAGGAGCTTTGGGTTCTGCGTATCCAACTAAAAAATCAGACCCTAGCTGCAAAAAGTAAATTTATGAAAAACTGTAAAACATGTGGTCAAATGAAAAAGGGTGGTTCACATCCTGGATTTAAAGCTGTACAAGCAAAAATTGCTTCCAAGCAGGGTGTGTCTAAACAAGCTGCCGGTGCTATCTTAGCTGCTAGTACACGTAAGGCTTCTGCTAAAGCTAAAGCTGCTAATCCAAAACTAAAGAAAGTTAAAGGATAATGAATAATTCTACACTTAGATTAAAAATAATGCAAAGGCTTAACAAGCTTGCAAGTAATGACTATGACAACATAGAATGCTGGCAAATTGTTGAAGCTTTTAATAAGGCTCAGGTTCAATGGGTTAGGCGTCAGCTTGCAGGTATAAATATACTTAACCAAGGTGATGAGCAGTCTAAGCGTAAAATTGATGATTTACAACCCTTACTTAATGTAGCGGATATGGCTTACTCTAATATGCCAGGTTATGTTATTTCAGAAACATTACCTGAGGACTATATGGAGTTTAAGCGAGTTGATGCTTATGGATCTAGTGACTGTTGTCCAGATCCTAGAAGATTTGTTGTTTATTTAGCTGAAGAAGCTAATGCAGCAATTTTGCTGCGTGATGAAAACAAAAAGCCTAGTTTTGATTGGGCAGAAACCTTTTGTACATTGGCAAGTAATAAAGTAAAGATCTACACAAATGATGACTTTACAGTTACTAGTGCTAAGCTTATGTACTATAGAGAGCCTATTAAAATTGAAATACAAGGTTGTGTAAACCCTTATACAGGTGCTGTATCTACAACAAATGTAGAGTGTGAATTTAAAGAAGATGTAACAGAAACAATCATTGATAATGCCGTACAAATACTTGCAGGTGATATTGAATCTATTACTGAATACCAAATTTCACAAGCGTCCAGTGAACAAAACTCGTAATAACTAAAAATAATGGCTGAAATAAATAATGTTCTAAAAAGAACACTGAAAACAAATACCACATCATCATCTGCAAAAGGTTATGTTGGTGGATCTATTGAAGAAATTACTGCAGCATGTGTATCAGAATTAATGAATGCTGCAACAACTTTTCATAAATTACACCTTAAGGTAACAGGTGTGGGTTCATATGCTGCGCATAAAGCTTTAAATGATCTTTATGATGCCCTACCTGGACACGCAGATGACCTTGCAGAAGGTTTTCAAGGAGCTGCTGAAACATTATTAAAGTATAATGACGAGGCACCTAAAACCTTAAATACTGTAGATGAAGGTATTAAGTATTTAAAAATGTTGGTAGAAATGGTATCAAGTTTACAGGATAAAATGCCTTACTCTGAGATTGTAAATGAGTTAGATACTGTTAAGTCTACTCTTAATTCAGCTAAGTATAAGTTACTTTTCTTAAAATAATTTGGAAAGTAGAAATACTTTTCTTATATTAAATATATATTTATAACCCTTAAAAACAAAAACAATGGCTTATTTCAATCATGCCTTTCAAAAAACCTTTGTGGGAACTCAAGGTTTTGTAACTAATGGCGCAGCGACTACAGGACTTGCTCTTGGTCAATTCTCATTTTATGATCCAAAAACTTGGACTCAAGTTGGTGAACCTGCCAACTGCTGCCCTGTAGTGTTAGTATCAGGTTCTATTCACTCTAATGACAAAATTGGTCCTTATCACGGTGGATACAGTGAATCTGTAAAATCTAAAACTATTAATCCTAAGTATGTATCTGCATTTTATCGCGTAGATCCATGCCCAGCACAACAAGCTCAAATTGTAGTGGGTGCAACAGTAGATAACCATGCCGGTGCTTGTGTAAAGCAATTTTTGTGCGGAGAAACTTATTCTTTGCGTTTAGACATTAAAGGATCACCAGCATTGCGTTACTTAACTCGTAACTCTTACTACACTTCTGGTGCGTATACTGGATGTTGTGCAGAAGATGCTATTGCTCCAGTAGCAGTTAACCCTTTAATTGTTTATTCTAAATGGGCTTATGACTTCTTAAACAGTCCTTTGATTAACCCATTTATCCAAATTGCTATTACCTACTCAACTGATGGCGGTGCTAACTGGTTAGCTTTTGCTCCAAATAGTATTTCTGATCCTACAACTAGTGTAGCCAATCTTTTACCTTATACTTTGGAAGGTGCTACATTCCCTGGAGATGAAAATACTCTTGCTGGTTTGATCATTACAGGTGCTTATGCAGACACTCGTTTCCAAAACTGTACATTCTATCCAAATGATTCTGTTATTGCTTTCTTAGAGCCTGTGAAGCTTTATGCTTCTGAAGTAGATCTTAATGGTGATCCATGTGCTTTCCAAGGTCTTTGTAGTAATGATGTTTGTGAACCTGTACAATTAAAAGGTACTGGTGAGAATGTTATCCGTGATCTTATTTTAACTGAAGGTTACATGCAACAACCATTCTATACTGGTCAAGACCTACGTATCCGTGAGATTACTAACGGTACAGATGTATATGATGCAATTGACCGTTTTTCTAGCTATACACGTTATTACTTGCAACACAGTGTGCCACGCTTTAATAACCCAACTGGAACATTTGATAATGATCAGTACTTGTTAGAGATTGTAGGTCTTGCTACTGTTAACACTGTAGCTGTAGGAGCTAATGTTGCTGCTGTTATCACTGTAGCTGATGTTAGTGGAATTGTTGCAGGTATGGTTGTATCTGTTGCAGGTGGTGCATATAGCACAGCAACTGTGTTAAGCGTAAATGCAATAGACAAAGAAGTAACAATGACCGGTACCGTATCTGTAACAGATGGTCAATCTTTATTCTTCATTGAGGAGTCACTTGCTAATTTTGAAACTACAGTTACAACCTGGGTTAATGACTGCCAAAGTTGTGATATCTTCAAAGCTTACACTTGTCCAAGAGTATGTGTTCAAGTGGATCCTATTGTTTCAGTAGGTTAACCTTAACTAAAACTTATAAAAAGGGAGGGAGCAAAAAAACTCCTTCCCTTTTTTATTTTTACACTATATCTTTGTAACTTAGTATTATATATGGCACAACACGCACTTTCAATAGAAATTCCAGATGTACTTACAACATGTATCTTTAGAATTATTGATACTAGTACTTACAATGATGCAGTACCTTTGGACTGTCCAAAATTACAGATAACGGCTCCCGGTTTTACTACTTCTGTAGAGTTACAACCAGGTACAGATTTTTCTGCTAATTATACTGCATGCGATTTAGATTTACAGTTAACTAACTGTAGTACTACTCGAAATGCATTACCTGATGGAATATATGTAGTTAGGTATAGTGTTGCCCCTAATGATACTGTATACGTAGAATATAACCATTTACGTATTACTCAAGCGCTAAATAAAATTAATAATATCCTTTGTTGTTTAGATGTGCCTAACTGTGAGCCTCTTCCTCCTATGAAAGATAAGCTTAAAGAGTTACAACTATTATCAACAATGCTTCAAGCTGCTAAAGCTAAAGTAGAATATTGTCACACACCACAACACGGCATGGATATATATAACTACGTTACAGCTAAGCTTACAAAATTAGCATGTGGCTGTGGATGTGAATCATGTTAAATAGTAATAAAAACCAACAATTATGAGTAAATGTGCAAACTGTGGAGCAACACTAACATGTGGTTGCCAAAAAAGAGTAACACCAAATGGTAAACAAGCATGTAGTAAATGCATTAATACATTAAAACAACAGCAACAAGCTGAACCTAAAAAATAAAAATTAGTAATGGCAATCGGTAAAACATACTTATCAGGTAAGAACGGTCTTTTTAAGGTCTATGATCATACAACAACTGTTTGGACTGACTATACTGGTTTTACTACCCAGGATTTATATGATGTAAAAACAGATCATAGTAATCCTAATTATGCTATTGTATGTGGCAGCAATTACATTGGTTATACAACGGATGCTGGCGCAACAGTACAATCAATTGCTGTAAACCCTACTCAGGTTACAAGAGCCCTTCAGATATCTATACCAACAACTGTATCCCAAACTATATACATATGCGGGACAGGTTCTGGTAAACAAGTGGCTGTGCTTAAATCTACTGATGGCGGAATTACATATACATTGTGCATCAATGGTCTAGATGGAGTACAATATGGGAATACTGCTTTCTCAGTTCATTTTAAAGATAATCTTATAGGTGTTATTGGTCACAGCAAAGCTATTGCAAAAACTATTGATGGTGGAGCAAACTGGACATACCTGAACGGAGGATTAGAGATTAGCGCTGACTATGTATCAGGTGTACACATCTCAGCTGATGAATCCGTAATTGTTGCTGTAACTAGTAATGATATATTTAGAAGTACTGATAGTGGCACAACATTTACAAGTGTTTATGATATTATTGCTGCAGACGGTGACTATGCTGGTACACCACTAAAGTACACGCACCTAACATGGTATGACGATAATACAATGTGGGTGTCTGGATCTAATGGACCAATACTATACTCTTCTGATGCAGGTGCAACTTGGTCAGAAGTATACCCACCGCTAGATCCGGGATCAGATATTAGAAGTATTTGGGCAGCCCACTTTTATACACCAACAGATGGCTTTTTTGCTATTGATGATGGAGGTAATGCAATAGGTGCTGTATTTAAAGCAGAAAATGCTAGTACAACAATTACAGCAACTGTAAGTAATGACTACTATGCATCAGGAAATATTGCTACGGCAGTATGGACTTTGGTTAAAGATTCTGATATATATGCATTATATGACTGCACAGGTCAAGCAAATCCAATATATTCTACTAGTCCAATCTTAAGTTCAGGTGTAAGTAGAGTTATAAATATTGTAGGATCACCTTTATGTTGGAGTGTTAACATTATTGCCTTTGATGACCAAACTCTTGTAGACGTTGAAATTGCAAATAACACAGGAGGTTACCCATTAATTTTTGATGACTGTACATGCTGCTTACCTCCTGCACCTCCTGCACCAGCTAAATATACTAGAGTAATACCTAAACCGGATAGACACTTTTATCAAGTTACACAAAGTCAGTGTGATATTTCATCAAACATAAAGTTTGCTGAAGCTTATTATAGACTGTTTAAGAATCTTAAATATGGTATTAACTCAGAGTGTAATACTGTAAACTTAGATAGTATTTGGATTAAGAAACAACTATCTGATTTAGCTGTTATAAATGATCCTACGGCATGCACAATTGTTACACCGACACCACCAGTTATTTGTCCAGAACCTAGTTAAATAGAATAAATTTTTGTAAATTAAAGATATGGCACTTCCTATTCAACCCTCAGATACACAAGCAGGATGTAATCCTGTTTCAAGTAACTGCGTAATCTGGCAGGGGCCAGATATTCCATGCATTACATTATGCAAAGGGGACAGCATTTCTGATGTTACTTATAAAGTAGCAACAGAGCTTTGTACATTAGTAGATCAGTTAGATATTACTGGATTTGATGTATCATGCTTTCCTCCTATTTGTCCTAAGCCTGAAAACATTCACGATCTTATTCAGTTTATTATAGATCAGCTGTGTCAACAGTCTCAGGGTACAGGCGGAAAAAGTTCTACATTTAACTGTACAGACAGTTTAAACTGCATGGTATCTATTGTGCCTTGTTTTCAAAAAACTAATCAATACGGTGACCTTATAACCCAATTATCTATTGAAGATTATGCAACGGCAATTGCTACTAAAGTTTGTGAGATTGTTGCAGAATTGGTTGTAGTTAATGCAAGGTTAGATGACTTAGATGCACGTATTCAAGTATTTGAAGACTGTGATGCCTGTAATCCAGTTATCCCACCAATTACAGTTCCTACTAGTTGCTTATCGGCTAGTACAGATATTCCTATTGCAACATTTGTAGAAGATCTTGAAACAGCTTTTTGTGAATTACAAACAGCAACAGGAACTACCACAGAATTATATTCAGCTATTGCGCAAGAGTGTGTAAATTTAGATACATCTCCATCCTTAACTAATACTTCAGTTAATATGGGTAGTTTACCCGGATGGATTACTGCAGGTAATTACAATACTGTTGCAGATTCACTTAATAATATGTGGATTACAATTTGTGACATGCGCTCGGCGCTTTATAATGTAGTAACTACCTGCTGCGCTCCATCATGCGATGATGTAAACTTATTTATTACGGCAACATATTCATCACCAAATATTTTACTTACAATTGGAGGAACAATTGGTGGAACTTTTACAGATTGCTATTCAGGTGGATCTGCTGTTACAATTACAGATACATACGGTAATACATATGTAACTTCAGTTCCTGTAGTATCAAATGTTGGCGGAGCAGCTGTATCAATAAATATTGGTGCTACATCCTTAAACCCTTACACGGACTACACTGTATCACTTAATGTTTGTACTGATGATCCTACTAACAAATTAAAATGTAATCAAGTACTTACAACAAGTGTTACAAATTCTGCATATTGTCCAGCAATTGTATATGCTGCCGATGTAACTGAAATTGATTTTTCACTTACTAATCTTATAAGTAGTCCTGTAACATATGTTATTGAGTGTTGGAATAATGCTTTAACAACAATAGTTACCGGTCAAACAATTATAAATCCTGCAGCAGGAGCCGTAATTGGAACCCTAACAGGACTTACAGCAGCTGTTACATATCAGGTTAGAGTGAGAGTTATTATTGGCTCTGTAATTAAAGATTGCCCTTATTCATCAGTAACTACTAAACCTTAATAAAAATGGCTTGTAAAACATGTAATTGTACAAATAATAAGTGTGGTTGTAAGGATTTACCTCTTACAACCATGCCTACATACACCTGCCCTCCTGATACAGTTTGCCCGGATCCAACACCGTGTTATGAAACTATCCAGGATACTTGTGTAAAACATAATCTAGATTACCAAATTTATAATTTTGGTTCTTTTGCCGGTACTACAGGCTATAGTTTGCCTGCAGGAGCTACACTAGAAAATGCATTTCAGGCATTATCTTTTAATAGCTATGATCCCGATTGTACAGCTGTGGTAAACTTACATCCATCATATGTAGGAACTACAGCAATTGTCATTAATTGGGAAGATACCGGAGCTGAGTCATATACACTATCTTATGGAACAACTCCTTCTACAACTACCGCTATTTCAGGATTAAATGTAACTAGTTATACGTTAACCAACCTAAATTCTAGTACTCAATACTTTTTTAAAGTTACAACTGACTGCGGTACAGCTACCTCAGAAAGTGCAATAATTATTATACGGACATTATAATAGTCCACGTTTGTTGGTTTAGCGTGACTAAACAGAAAGACCCTCAGGCAAAGGCTTGGGGGTTTTTCACTAATATTTGTATACGAAGTAATTAAGTATTACTTTTAAAGCTGAAAGAAATTTTGTAAATTGTTATAAGGGTATGAGTACTAATAAAAAACCAGATGTAAAAGGACCGCGTTGTAGGAAAACAGTTCTTACAACAATTAACGGTGAGATGTTTAAAGAGTTTAAAGAAAAGTATCCTAAGTATAAAGATTTAGACTATGCTGATTTTAAAAGTGTGATTAATCATCATTCTGAACAAATATGGCAAACTGTTATAAATACAAGGGATGGTGTTAAGTTACCTGAAAATTTAGGTATTTTAGTAGGGGCCTCCTGTAAAAAAAGAAATGCCGGTATCTATAAAAGTTATAGTACTGCAGGTGGAGAAAAGAAAGAAGTAAACCTAAATACTGATGGGTATCTAGGTAAAATATTTTATACTAACTATACAGAGAAGGGTATTTTAAAAGATAGAACTTTATGGGGGTTTGTCCCTATAAGACAGTTTAAAAGATCATTCTCTGCTAATTATAAAAATAACTGGGCAAAGTACTTAATGCTAACCCCAGCAGATAATATATCAAAGCTTTTTGCAAAGGTATTTAGATATGAGTATGACAAAATGCCTATTGTTGAAGAAGTCTTTGATTATGATACATATAATGAATTTGAATTTTAATTATGACTACAATTGGTGAAAGTGTTTCAAGAGTCCGTTCTATAATAAAAGGTTTGACACAAGATGCTTTTATTACTGACCGTTTGATATTTAGCTTTATCATTAAGTCTGCTAAATTCTTTTTACGCAGACAAGACTCTCTTAATCAACTTATTAAGTACAATAGCTTATTTAGAACTTTACCTTGCGTTGATCTTATTGAGGTAGATAAGGTAGAGGCGTGTTGTGATATCAAATCTGGGGTAACTATTAAAAGAACTAAGGATAAACTTCCCAATATCATGGAAGGTACATACGGTCCCCTGTTTAGAACTGTTACCTCAATTGACGGCTATTACACTGTCTATAAAACAGATCCTGCACAATATGTATCAATGACTAAAACTACAAAGTTTAAGTATAATAAGCAAAAGTATTATTGGTACCTTAATGGTTATTTATATTTTCCAAACATTGACTGGGATTCTATAAAAGTTGAAGGTATTTTTGAAGATGATGTTTCTAATTTTACCTGTGACTCTAAAACAGATTGTACACTAAGACAAGAACAGCAACTATCTATTCCTGAGTATTTATTTTCAGAAATAGAGCAACAAGTAATTCAGTCAATACTGGTTAGTATGCAGGTGCCATCAGATATGGCCATATCAGATAAACAAAACATTGCTAGATAATGAATTACAACTACACTCTTAAATACAGAACCTTTGAACAACTTTTAGAAGATGTTAAAGTAGATCTTCCAGGCTTGTCTTTGGAAGGTAAGGTTGATCCTGCAACGTTAATTAAAATTGCAATTAAGACAAACTACGATTTAGGTCTTAGAATCTATATGACCAAAGAGCGTGTTCTTGAAGTAGAGAAAGGGCGTGTAAGATTACCGGATGACTTTTATGTGATGAATTTTGCATTACTGTGCGGTGATTATACAGTATCATTTGTTCCACCTCAAGGTACTAATATTCAACAAGTTGTACCTAGTTATAGAGGTTGGGTAGATGGTAACAATTGTTCTAATGTTAATACGCCTAATACTCCAGTATGTTTAACTCAATGTGGAGATGCCTATCAGCTAATCCAAGTAGTAAACACTGAAACAAGAACCTATAACCGCATGTTTCCTATTAGATTTAAGAATTCACAATTCATTGATTGCGAGTGTCCTAACTTATCTTATAAGGGATTAGATGAAGCATACATCAAAGATAATTTTATTTGGACCACTTTTCAAGACGGTAAGATCTATATAAATTATCAAGGTACACTAGAAAATGAAGATGGTGAATTAATGGTCCCAGATCATCCTATGCTTAATGAATACTATGAGTATGCGCTTAAGAAAAAAATTTTAGAAACTCTTGTTATGTCTGGTGAAAATGTATCAGGTCAATATCAACTTGTTGCTGCAGAATTTAGAGCTGCCAGAAATAACGCTTTAAGTATTGTAAATACTCCTAACTTCTCTGAAATGCAAAAAGTATGGGCTATGAATCGTAAAGCAATGTACTCTAAGTACTATGATATGTTCAAGTCTTACTATAGACCTATAGATTATAACATCAATAATGCAGTTTAATAATGGCTAAAAAAGAAAGATCTGCTGGTTCTATGGCTTCTGGTTCAGAAGTTAGAACAATGACCTTTAATAAAGGGCTTTATAAAGATTATGATGAAGTTTATTTTCCAGAAGGTGCGTGGTTTCATGCACGTAATGCGGTTAATAATACTAATGAAGGTGAACTTGGATCATTAAGTAATGAGCGCTCTAATCTTAGCTGCGGATCAGCCCCATATACCATTATAGGAGCTGTCTATATGTATGAAACAACATGGGCTATTTTTTCAACTAATAATACAGATTCGGAAATTGGTTTATTTGACACCGCTAAATGTGGTGATGCAGATGCATATAAAAAAGTAGTTAATGACAAGTGTTTAAATTTTAGTACTGATTTTTTGGTTACCGGTGCAGCAAAAATGAATTTTGATTGCACTTATCAAGTATACTTTGCTGATAATAATAACCCTGATAGATCTATCAATGTTGATAAAGTTCCTTATCAGCAAAACTGTATTACAGATGCAGCAGGATGCGTAATATGTGTTGATACTCCGCACCTTGATTGTGATGCTATCCTACTTAATAGAAATTCTAATAGTCCGTGTATTAATATTACTACAGGAACAACAGGCGGTACACTTGCAAATGGTTCTTATTTTGCAGTTATAGCGTATGCAGTTAATAGTGTTAAAGCTACAGATTATTTCCCTCCTAGTAATATTGCCGGTGTATTTAATCATGCAAATCTTCAAGGCTCACTAGATATTGAATTTAGCAATCTTGATGTAGATAACTATGATGAATTTGAATTAGTTATAGTAAAAATGGTAGGTAGTAATACAGCAGCTCAAAGAGTTGGTGTATACAGCACTAGAACAAAACATATTGGTATTGATAATTTAGAAGAGTCTTTACCAAATATTCCTATTAAGATTATTCCGTTTAAAGGAATTAACTATGATAAGTCTGAATCAATGGTTTCTATTGGTGACAACTTATTTAGAATAGGCCCTACTGCTAAATTTGATTTTAACTACCAACCTTTTGCTAATCAGATTAGTACTAACTGGGTTATGGTAGAATATCCTAATGACTACTATGAAAAAGGTGGTACTAATGTAGGATATATGCGTGATGAGCAGTATGCTTTTTGGATTAGATGGGTATATAAAGATGGCTCTACAAGTTCATCATACCATATACCGGGTAGAGCAAAAGAGTTAAATAGAGAATGGGATGGTGTAAATGATTACGTTACAACAAATTCTGACGCATATGAACAACTAGAGGATGTTGACCCATATGTACCAAAAAGATGGCAGGTATATAATACTGCATATCATACAAGTATAACACAACAAACATTAGCTGATGGAGGTGTTGTAGTTGCTCGTGGTAAAATGGGCTACTGGGAATCATCTGAAAAATACGTTGATGATATGCCCCAAGTTTGGAATGCTACCTATAACAGTTTATGGTCAGGTACATCTAACATTGACTATGATTTATGTGGTAAGCCTATTAGGCACCATAAGATGCCGGCTGATTTAATTTATTTATTTAATGGTAGTCAGACATCAACAATATATGATGCTTTAACACATACTAGAACTAATGCTCAAGGTGATGCTATTGCTATAAGATTACTAGGTGTAGAATTTTCAAATATAAAAACACCCCTAGATAATGATGGTAATATCATCCCTGGTGTTGTAGGTTATGAAATATTAAGAGGTACCCGTGTTGGTAATAAGACAGTTATTGCAAAAGGATTATTAAACAATATGCGCACCTACAGATTACAAAGTGTAACTGGTGGTGAAACGGATGGTACCGAAATTGGTTTATTTCAAAACTATCCCTATAATCCTTTATATGCAGATCCTGCATTATCAGCTAGAGAACTTGAAGGTGGTCCTGGTGATTCGCCCCCAGAGTATGAGGCTTATTCAGGAACTGTAAATAATCCTGCACAAGGCCCTTCTGTAAATCCTGACAATATCGGATTCTACAGACAGGATATGTTTACGTTTCACTCACCAGAAACTAACTTTAGAAACCCATATCTTGCACCAATAGAGTTAAAAGTCTATGCTGAAACATCCCATATATTCGGTAATAAAAATATAGCAAAAGGTTCTTGGGAGCCTGTACCAGGACATCCTAAAGAAAAACTACTAACAGATCTAGCTTTTATTGTAGGTGCTTTAACAGGTATTGCTGAAGCTTTAATATTCAAATTAGCTGGTAAAAAGACAGAAGGTTTTGAGTCACTTGCTGGATTAAATACTACAGCAAGTGCTGCTAACATAGCTCTTGCAAATACCGGGTATATACCTTTAAATATTGCAGGTTCATCCTTTGCTAATATGTTAGGAATTGCTGCAGGCTTTGGGGGATTGGATTCAGCTGCTCTTTCTACACAAGCGAGTTACGCTGCTGAATCAGCATTACTAGCAGGTTATAGTGGTGGTCGTTACAAAAAACAAATTGAGCAGCCTGATATACAAGCTTTACCTAAAGTATTAAGAGTTGCATCGGGTATTATTTTAACAGGTCAATACTTTTCACAAGGTATGGGTGTGGCTATGGATATTATAAAATCTTTAGTTAAATATAGACACTATGCATGGAGATATTTAGCCCATGCAAATCTTCACACTTATTGGAAAGGTAATGCAGTTTGGGGAAATACAAGAAGAAGAATTGATAAGTCTTTATATTTAGACCCAACTTTTCAAAACTTTTTTGTACCTAATAGTACAGTGCAATTTAAAATTAATAATATGTATCGTCATAGAACTGTGGCTTTACATATTGGTAATGGTAATGGTACACCTACTACATTACAAAATCCATTTGTAGCAGATAATACTGCTCAGACTATTGGTAGCTATTATGGAGATGCTTTAACAAATCCAGACTATCATGGTCCAAATAAACCTTGGGATCACGACAAAGATCCTAGAGCTGAAATACGCACTGTACCTTCTTGTTATTATAGTGGGTTAAAAGTCCGTATGGATAATCAATATGGTCAAGTACAAAGTGTAAGACAGATACCTATACCGTGTAGAGAAATTGTAAATAACAATAAACCTATTACACAAAAACGTATTTACAGTTCTTCTTTATTATTTGGTGGAGATACCTATGTAGGGAGATATACTGAAAAAAATACCTTCTTTTATTTTTATGACTGGTTGTATAATGTTCCTGATGGCACTGAATTTAACTATCGGGATTATTATATGGTTGGTTATCCAAGATATTGGGCAGACTTTACAGAGTTTGAACCTCAAGGCTTTATAGCCAGTGTATTGCAGAATCTTACTGACACTAATTATTGGAATATACCAAGCAATCTTGCTCACCTTGATAGAGGAGCTGCGCCAGAGGAATTTGAAGGTATTACAGATGTACAGGGTGGTAATGGTGTTAATCCTGGAGTAAGTGGGGGAGTAACCCAACAGACAACTTATTCAGTTGTATCTAATCCAAACTGGGATTATACTATACCTAATGACTGTATTACTGATACAGACCCCAATTCCCCAACTTATCAATTACCTATAGGCGGATCTAACTGTCCAGTAATGACGGTTTCTTCTACTGCTTATAATTCTGATTATAGTGATTATGGAAATTTAGGAGATAATGATAGCTCTAGTGCTAATATAAGTGCTTCTAAATTTAGATTTGCACTTAAAAATGCATACTTCTACTTGTTTAATTCAAGTATTAGAGATTTCTATGTTGAGTCTGAAATTAACCTTGCATATAGAGATTGGGATAATGAACCATCAAGAAGACATTATGATGCATATTCGTATACAGATCTTCCTGAGATGTTTGATACCCAGATAATTAAAGTTGGTAATTACTACAAGTATGATTACTCTTTAAGTAATACGTCTTTGTTTAGCAACTTTATTTCATGGGGTAAAATGCAAGAGACATATTATGACCCTTACGTTTCTGCAACATGTTACGTATCTCTACCCTATAGAATTATTTACTCTTTACCATCTTCAGATTCTCCAAAAGATACCTGGGATGTATTCCTAACTAACGACTATCAAGACTATAATACAAAACCTATAACTATAAAATCAATTAATAAAACAGGTTTTGCAATATTGTTTAAAGATGGTAGTCCGCTATTATATGCCGGTCAAGATACACTTCAGACTGAGTTAAACACAAAAGTTATTTTAGGTGATGGTGGTTTGTTTGCAACACCTCCGCAAAGTGTTACTAATACAGAAATTGCAAATCAGTATGGGGCCTGTCAAAATAAATTTGCAGCTACTAATACACCATTTGGATTATTCTGGATGAGTCAGAGTCAAGGTAAAGTCTTTACAATTGGTCAAGGTCTTGATGAGATTTCTAATAATGGTATGAAGTGGTGGTTTAGTTGGTATTTACCATTTAGGTTATTATGGGATTTTCCAGATTTTCAACTTACTGATAATCCTGTAATAGGTATTGGTTGTCAAAGTATTTATGATAATGATGATCAAATAGTATACTTCTGTAAAAAGGACTATATGCTAAGACCTGATGCACCTACGCAACTTGTATATGATTCAGGCAATATATTTCATCCTGTTATAGATGGTAAACCCAGTTCAGTTATTATTTATTTGGGTGATCCCCGATACTTTAATGATACATCGTGGACAGTAAGTTATGACCCTAAACAAAAATATTGGATATCCTTTCATGACTGGCATCCTGATTTAGTTATCTCTGCACCTATAGATTTTTACACAACTAAAGACAACGGTATTTGGAGACACAATTTAAGATCTGATGACTACTGTAACTACTATGGAACCTATTATCCATTTGAGATTGACTATATAGCTCAAACCGGTCAGCTTGTAAACACTACAAGAAACATCGAGTATATAATGGAAGCCTATAAGTTTGCACCAAACGGAATTGACTCTTTCCATGTACTAGATGAGAATTTTGATCATGCCATCATATATAACTCAGAGCAGGTTTCTGGTATGCTTAATTTAAACCTTAAGCCTAAAGAAGACCCATTTGCAATGCTTAACTATCCTATTATTAATCAAGCAAGTATTGATATACTGTTTTCTAAGGAAGAGCAGAAGTATAGATTTAATCAGTTTTGGGATATTACTAGAGATCGTGGAGAATATGTTAATGGTGGGGTTATAGTTCAGCAACCTATTTGGGAAACTGAAGAAAATGGTTACATTAGAAACCTTAATCCAAATAACTTGGATTATGCAAAAGTAGCTACCCAAAGAAAAAAATTCAGACATTACTATAACCACGTTGTTCTCATTAAGACAGAGAGTCGTGATAAACTTATGTCATTAAAAATTGCAAATAATAAACTTCTTAATTCTCCTAGATAATGAAAGTTAGTACTACAGGTTACAAGAAAAACAGTAAAGACAAAAAACATAAAGAGTTATTTATACCGGGTGATGCATTAACTATGTTAGGTGTAGAGGATTATGTACAGGCTACACCTGTATATCCAGATGGAAATTTTGGTGGTAGTGTTATGATGAAACCTGGAGTACCATCATATAACTTTCCAGGAGCTATGGGTGTAATAGAACAAAAGGTACCATTACGGCAAAATGAGAACTTGTTAAAATTTGCTGCCGGTGGTTTTACTGGAGATTCATATATGATGATGGGTTTAACAAATTGCCCTGAGGGAAAAGTGCCAGATGGAAATGGAAACTGTGTAGATAATTTAGCTATACCACCAACTTCAAATAGTTCTTTATTTGAGTACTACCAACAAAGTCTTAATAAGTATGGTCCAGAGATAGCTGCAAAAATGATCAGCATGAAAAGACAATGTCACCCCGGTGACGAGTGTTGGAAAGAAGATGTGGTACCTTTAGTAGCTCAACCAAAATCTAATATAGACTATCAACAATCTTTGAGAAATGGGCGCACAAGACCCGTTGATGCATATTATATGATTTTGCGTAATTACTTTTCATTAGCTCCAAATGAAATTCCATTTTCAAATTTATCCCCTGGTTTAAGAAATCCTGGGTATAAAACAAATACACCTGTAGAAGAAACGCCAAATTTAAGGTTAAGACAGCGTAAGATAAATGAAGAAATACAAAATAGAGCAGCTTCATTTCAAGAGGGGGGACATTTGCCTAAAGCGCAAACTATGGGAACTTTTTCTCCTAGTTATGATTATAGTAAATCCTATAATGAAAACATGGAGCTTAACAGAAGAGCTCAGGCAATGGGTTGGAATTCAGTAAAAGACTATGAAGCTTCTGGATGGGGACAAAGATTTGCCGGTACAAATTTAGAGGCACCGGCTTTACAAAATGCACTAAAGAATATTTATGCAGCCCAACATCCCGGACCAACTAAATTTAATGCTGAGTTAGATGCTGAAAATAAAATTTTAGATTCTCAAGAAAAGGCTAGACGGCAAGCAGAATACGAGTGGAAAAAAAATCCTTATAACACAGATCCAGCTGGACTACCAAGTGTGCCCATTTTTGAAGCTGCTCTTATGGCACCAGCAACACTAACAGCAGCTAGTGGTTTATTAGGCACGGAGCTACTAGGTACAGGCTTAACATTGGGTAATATAGCTAATACAGGATTTGCAGCACACGGTGCATATAACTTTCTTAATCCCGATTCTGATTTTAGACAAGCATTGACTGAGTATAACAAAGGCACTGGTAATTTAACTGATGTAGCTTTTGAAGGTAGTTTAAATGCTTTAAACTTTTTAGGAGCAGGATCTTTACCTCAAGATATTAAAGCATTTGTTAATGCATACAAGAATGTTGCAACTGGTAACTCAATGATACCTTACGCATGGAAAAGTCCGGCAATAGGTCTTTCTCAGGAAGCCAGTGCAGACATGTTTAATTCACTAATAAATAGTGGTAAATTGACTCCAGCAGAAAGACGTCTTATAATTGAATACCAGCATGACAGTTCTCCTTTTACAGGTAGATTTGGACCAGTCGATGCCGCTAAAAGACAACAGCTAAACAATATCATTAATAAATATCAGCTTGAAATTCCTGAAAACTCAAATGTAATTGCCACAAGACGTTTTAACAGTAACAAAGCAGGACAAAGCACTTTAGGTGCTACTGAAGAAAATGGATCAATAAATTTTGGTGACAGGCCTACATCATTTAGTGTAGGCGTAGGCAGAGTAGGATACAGTGGTGCTCCAGATAGGATTGTTATACCAAGCAGACATTTATCAAAAATGAAAAACAACTTCATTGCTAATGAATATACACCACTGGCAGAAGATGAATTGCAATTGATAAATAAAGAAAACACTAGAGACTTTGCGCGCGGTATTGGTCAAAATATTCCGTTAAGTGAAGAAAGAGAATTGATTGGTACAGGTTTAAATTTTAAACAAGTAGGTAAAGTTAAAAATGATATTGGTGGGTTTGACTATATTGTTAAGCCACTACCTAGTTCTAGTAATACTGGTAAATTCAAATCAGAAATAGATTGGGCTAAATGGAATCCTGATACACCTAAATATCCAGAGCTTATTAATGAATACAATACAATAGAAGAATCTACTAAAGCTAATGGAACATGGATGAAGAATCCAGATGGTTCTACATTTAAAGGAACTCCTGAGCAATTTGTACAACAACAAAGTAGTTGGTTTAAAAAAGCTTTTGGAGATTCTAAATTAGTAAATCCTGATGGTAGTCCTTGGATATTAGAACATGGTTCCCCTAAAAAATTTGATGTTTTTGATGAATCTAAGTTTCAATTAGGAGATTCTGGATATTCAGGCAGTGGTGTTTATACAGTTCCCCCTAAAGGTTCAGCAAGTAGCTATACAACTTCTGGTGCATGGATGCATACAGGAGATATTGAACCCACTTTATATAAATTATACGGTTTAGGAAAAAATCCTATAACCTCTGAAGAGTTAATAAAAATGGGTACAAATTCTCCAGCTGGAAAAGAAATGGATTTATTTAATTTTCACAGAAAAACTGCACCATTAAATGAACAGTTGTTAGATTATGATGTAGCTATTCATAATCAACATAGAGGAATAGAAAGAGTAAGAAATTTAGATGATGCATGGGAAGTAGTTTTTCCTACAAACAAACAACTTAAATCAGCAGTAGGTAATGTAGGGTTTTTTGATATGAGCAATCCTAATATATATAAAGGCTTGTTACCGCCAGCACTTCTATTAGGAGCAGGTGCTGTAGCCCAACAGAAAAAGGGTGGTAAAGTAACTAAATATAACAGTAAATCTCTTGATGATTATTTTACTGATGCCTGGGCAACTTCTAGGAAAAGTTCGTAATTTTGAGTATCTTAAGAATATATAATGGCCATGATGGATCAACAGTTTATAAAAAAGCCTATGGGTTTTCACAAGCAGCGCTTAGATGCTTTTGTTAGATCTGTAAAAACAAATAAGGAGGATGTTCAGAGAAAAGCATTAGATGAAGCTTTACAAGAACATACAATATTAGCTGCTCAGGATATGTTGGGTAGAGCTTTACAACTTCCACCATTTGAAGATTTACAACAACTGCATGCTCAACAACTAATGGGCGGTGTACCTAAAGCCGCCTATGGTATGGAGTTAGGTGCGCGTATGGAAAGTTTACCCGGGCCTTTTATGTATCCATCACAAATGGATCTAACACCAGCTAATAGTGAAGTTTTTAAAAAGGAGTCAGACAAATACGAGGGTGTAGGTTTAAATTCACTTAAAGGTCTTTTTAATACAACGGCTAACACAATATTAAATCCTGCTATTAGCGCATATAACAAACAAGTTTATGCTAGCAGATATGGTGTGGGTAATAATACTCAAACGCAACAAACACCCCAAACACAAAAGAAAGGTGGTTCTGCTAACAGTTTACCTAAAGCTCAGATGATGGGTACTACAGGTAGTACTTTTGGAACTACAGCAAACACTACTTCATCATCAGCATACAAACCTAGAGAAGTTGTGGAAGCAGAAACTAATCTTCAAAATACCTTGGGTAATTATAATTCAGATCAACCTGTTTATGATGCACAAGGAAATTTGTTGACTAAAGAGCAATTACAACAAGCTACGGAAGATGCGTACAATACTTATTATCAATCTGTTGCTAAAGCATATAACGATAATCCTACACCATCTTTTGGTCCATCTGCCGATTTCTCTTACCTAAATAATTACCCAAGCCGAGATGGCTTAAATCTACCTAACGTAAGTGTGTCTGGTCCAGGTTTTGCTCCAGAATTACTTACTGGGACCGCTGCCCCACAAACATATACAAATCTTGGAATTGATAGACCAAGTCCTGGCGCTTATATGGGATTAAGTCCTTATAGATATATGACTATTCCTGATATGGAATATTCTCAAAACTATAAGGAGATGTATAAGGATGCAACAAGTAAAGGTCAATATGATAGATTCTTAACTGAGTTTGAAGCTGACCCTACAGCAGCCGGTAGATTCCTTGACAAAATTGGTATAGGTAAAATGTTTGACACGAGGAACTATAATATAAATCAAACTATATTACCAGAAGGTCAAAGTATTTTTGATGCTGACCGTATGGAAGCAAATAGAAATAGAGCAATCAGAGCTCAAAATGCAGATATGCCCGGCGGAGGTTTATTCCAAACTGATGAGATGAATCCTTATATCTGGGAGAACCGCTCTAGGAGAGATAGAAGAGATGTTCTTGAGTCTGCAGGTATAGATCCTAACCGTAAAAACTTAAGACGTCTTGGTAAAGATTATTTTGAGAATTTAGATAAACAAAGAGTAAGAGAAGAAACAGAAGCTGCAAGAGCATCATATGATAATCAAATTGCTGAAGAAGAAGCAAATACTAAAAAAATTGCAAGTGCAGGTATGATAGGTACAAGACCTAGAAACCCTTATGACTTAATGGGTACTGGTGTACAAACAAGTACTCCAGTAACAGCACCAGCAACAGGCGCAAATCCTACAGTAACACAAAGTACAAACACTGCACCACCTCCTGTAAATACGGCATCAGCAAGCCAGCCTTTTTATAATACTAATTATGACTGGAATACTGTAGAAAAAGAAAATTTACCATTTATTAATCAGATAGCTCAATATGAAATTACAAAGGGTAGTCCATTAGGTTCAGGGTTATTAGAGTATACACCCTTAACTCAACACCCAGAGCAATTTTACAATTGGAAAAATATTGATTATTCCGGTAGAGATCAGAATAGAGCAAAAATTAAAGGATTTGATGTTAATGCTTTACCTGCAGATATTCGACCTGCTGTAATGGACCAGCTATTTAATCAAAGTATAGATCCAAGATTAACCTTAATGCTATCTCAAGGTATTATTAACGATGCTGATAGGTATAATTATAATGCTGATCAGTTAACAGCATTGTTTAATGATCCTAATACACAAAAAGCATTTTCAGAAGCTTACGGTAAAGATAATAAAGCTTTTATTAATAAGTATTTAGATGAGCGTCTTAAAGCTTATGGTAGAACTAATAAAAAAGGTTTTGATCAAACAAAGTTTAATGCAATGTCGCAAGCTGAAAAAGATGCTTACCTAGATAGTTTAGAAAAAGCAGATGCTTATGGCTATACTTGGGAACCGCGTATACAACAGTATCGTAAACAAGATGGTGGTACAATGCTACCAATGTTTCAAGTAGATGGTGAGTATCCTGGATATGGTGTATTAAAGGATATCTATGATCCTAATTTTGGTGTAGGCGTATATGCACTACCAAGTGCAGATCCTAATAAAACTTATCCAGGCATTAACTGGAATACACAAAATCCTCTTAATAGGAAAATAAACCCTATTAATATGAATCCTAATAAGAAAACGCAAGGCTTAGGATTACCTGATGTTAATGTGTTTCCTGATGCTAATAGGATGCAAACTTTCTTTGATAACGGTAATGCTCCATTAACAGCTGATGCATTTGGAAAACAACTGGATCAGTATGTTCCAAAATACACCGGTAAAGAACCTCAGCAAGAAGCAACAGCGTCAGGTAAAGGTAAAATTAGAAGTTCTATTTCTCCAGCAGGATATTTAAACATTGCTAATGCAACCGGTAAATATTTAGCAGATGGTGTGTTTTCTAGCGATGAAAGAAATAATGCATATAAACAATTTAAAGCTAGCAGATTCTTAGAGAATAACTTAGCACTTACATCACCAGATACACAGTTTAGTCCAAGACTAAGAGGTTTTGATAGAACAACAGATGCCTTTGCAGGAGCTCCTTTTGCTGGTGCAAATGTTCAGTATGGTCAACCCTTAATTCCTCAGTATGCACAAAAAGGTGCTGAATTATTTATGACTATGCAGCAGGGTGGTGTGTATACCTTAACTCCAGAAATGATTAAACAAATCATTGAAAATGGAGGAGAGGTTGAATATGTAGATAATAATTATAACTTTGACAATCCTTATAATCAATAAGACATGTATCAAGTAAAGATTAAAAAAATGCCTAATCTTCCACAGGCAAGACATGGTGGTAACTATTTGAACTATTATCAAATGGCACCGTCTTTTACAAGTAAAGATCTTTCTGATCCTGAACTAGACTATGTAAAAAACTTAGGACCTGTAGATAGAGATTCAGCTAATGTTGAAGCTGAGAAAGGTGAAGAAGTAATGATGCCTGGTCCTGGTGGGATGCTTACCAAATATGGTATTGGTGGTAACCGTCATCCACAAGGGGGTACACCTTTAAATTTACCGGTTGGTGCTTTTATATTTAGTGACTTTCATGGTAAAGATTTTAAACTTGGTGGTAATTCAAAAACTAAAATTACAGATAAGGGTATCTTAGATTACTTCGGGCTTCCTGAAAAGAAAGGTGGTTATACATTTGCCGACATTTCTAAAAAGTATGATCTTAATACGGATATAGCAAAACTATTAGATCCTACTGAAGTTAATGATAAAATGACTGTTGATACCTTATTGGCTAATATTAAAAACAAGACTAAAAAACTTGGTGCTTTAGCTATTGCACAGGAATCTAAGAAAGGTGAGTCTGCACCTAAGATGGCAATGCCTTTTGTTATAGCAATGAATATGGAGGCTGAAGATTTTGATATCCCTAAGATACCAATTGACCAAATGCCTTTTTATCAAAACTTTCTTAATTCTGCCCAACAAATGGATCAAGCAAGAGCAGCTCAAGAACAAGAAAGTGCTCAGCAATCTGCAGATGAAATGGATCAGCAATACGCACAAGACATGGGTCAGTATATGCAAAGAATGGGAGGTTCAAGTTTCCCTAATCCGTATTATCCTGGTAGAGTACCAGAGGAAATGCCTGAAGCTATGATTGGCTATCAAGTATTTAGAGATGGCGGTGAAGCAGGTCTAGGACGTTTTGTGTATAAGGCACAACAAGGTCCATCTGAGTTTGACTTTGATAATATTATTCAAAGAAACTACAATAAAAGAAAAGGCGTATATATTTATGTAGATGCAAATGGTAACCAGTATGAAAGCACTGAACCGGATTTAGCAGTTAGTGATATGCAATTTCCTGCATCAGCTCCAGGCTCTGTACAACAAAGTCAGCCAGACGCTACACAAACTGCACAACCTAAATACGATGTACCAAAAGATGCTACAGTTATTGAGCGTAAAAAAGGTGAGTCAGATGAGGCTTGGGCTAAGCGTAAACAAGAAGAGTATGATAAAGCTGGTAACAAAGCTAATGTCTATGTAAAAATTGAAGACAAGTATTATAAAACCGGTAGCCGAACTAAAGGCTATGGTGAATATAAAGGTAGTGAGCAGGATCTTAAAACAATCTTTAATGGTAACAAAGACCTTGCAGCTATGTACCAGAAAATTGAAGAGTCCTTTAAAGATCCTAAAGTTAAAGCTGAGTATGTTAAAGCTGTAAGAGAAGCTGCTAAAAATGATAAAAACTGGGGAAAAAAGGTCAGCGCTGATTATAGACAAAAAGTTGCAAACGGTACTATTAAAGATGATGAAATTGTAAATGCCTTCTTAAAGCATAATAAGCGCAATCTTGCATTTGCTGCACATAAAATTGATGTATCTGCTACAGACAATACAGATAATTCATTAGGCTACACAAATCAAAAGTTAAAAGAATTTAGTGATCAGTATGGTTTATCTATTGATAAAGATCAAGTACCTCTAGAGCAGATTGCCTACTTAGGTTATAGAGACCTTATTAAAAATAAAGGTAGTATTACCGATACCGAAACAAAGACAAAGCTTAATCCATTTGATATAGGTCAATTTGGTAAAGCAGATGAGCCGCAAGGTCAGGTAAGTAATGCAGACTGGATTTATACAAATACCACCGCTGGGCAATATGCAAAAATTAATCCTGATACAGAATTATTTGATGAAGAGGCTAAGCAAATTAAAGAAGCTGAGAAAATTCCTGCAGGAGATTTTGGTACACCTGGTCAAAGACCACCAGCACAACCTTGGCTTCAAAACCTTTTAGGTACCGGTGCAGCGTTGTTACAGGATGTAAATCGTTACATGCCAGTAAGAACCCAAGTACCATATGTTGCTCAAGTTGATCCTCAGTTTATCTCACCTATCTATAGATCACAACAAGCGGCATCTATAGCTCGCGGTATGACAGAAGGTATGAGTCCTTATATGGGAACTCAACAAGCAAGCTCAAGACAGTCATTATTATTTGGTGATGTTGCTGATAAAGCTGCACAAGCTGCTGCACAAGTTGAAGAGTATAATGCACAGTCAGAAGATAAATCTAATCAGTTTAATGCCCAAGCTCGTATGCAGGGTGCACAAGCGCAATCTGCAGCAGATGCTGAATACTATACTAATGTAGTAGGATCTAAAGCTATTTCTGATAAAAATAAGCAGCTTAAAAATCTGAACATATTACATAATACAATTGCTACTATAGATAATATGGCCAAGACAGACGCTGTTAATTATATCTATGGTGATCAGTTTATGATAGATCCTAGTTCTGGAGGACTCATTGTTCAAACTAGTGGTAAGTCACCAAATGGTCAATTGGATTCTAATGAGTCAAGCACTATTCTTAATGCTTATAAAGCTGCTAAGAATAATCCTGAATATGCAGATATGGATCCTGAAGATTTAAAAGATCTTGTTATTGCTCAGTATAATATGAGTAAATATGGTGATGCAGGAGAAAGGAGAAAGAAAACAATGGCAGGATCAATTATGAATGCTTATACATCTCCAATGATGGGATCTTTGTCAGCATATACAGCCGGTATGAACCCTTATGCTCAGGGTGCTGAGCAAAATGGCTCAGGATACGGTATTTAAATTTTTGAAGTTTAGTAAATCTAAATGATTTGTAATAATTTTATAGCATAATTATGACAGCTTTTTTACAAGGTATATCCCAATTTGTTCCTGAGATCCAGCCATATCAGCCGGACCTTAATTTCTTTGGTAATATGCTTGCTACCAAGCAATACCAATACGACCAGGGATATAACCGTATTAACAGTATATACTCGGGCTTACTTAATTCACCAGTACTTAGACAAGAAAGCTCTGAGCGTAGAGACCAATTCTTTAGAGACATTGAGCAAAAGATCCAAAAGATCTCTACAATGGATTTGTCTTTAGAGCAAAATGTTAATGCTGCTGCTAAAATTTTTCAACCGCTTATTGAGGATAAAGATATCAATTTTGATATGGGTATGACTCGTATATGGCAAAGAGAAATGCAAAGAGGTCAAAAACTTAAGAATACAATGGACCCTAAAGTTCTTGAGAATGGTATGTGGTGGGAAGGTGGTGATAGAGCTTTAAACTATTGGGCCCAAGACTTTGCAAAATCTAGTGCTGAGGACATGTACAAAATGCCTAAGCCTGAGTACACACCCTATCTAAATATTACAAAGCTTGCTTCTGATCAGTTGGATAAAATGGACTTTCCAATGGGAATTAATCCTACATGGACGCCCGATGGTAAGTATATTATTCAAGGTAAGGGAGGACCTATGACAATGGCTCCTCTTTATAATTACCTTCTTAATATGTATGGTAATGATCCTAGAGTTATTAAAGTAGCTCAAACAGAAGCTTATTTAAAAAGAAAGGATTTTGTTTCTCAAAATGCTCAAGCAATGGGTGGAGAGCAAAATGCTGAAACCCAGTACCTTAACAACATTTTAAATCAGGTTAATGTTCAAGCTCAAAGATTTCAAGAGCAAGCCACAACAAATGCTAAAGTAGCAAAAGCTAAAACTAAAGTTATTAGTAATGCAATTGCTAATGGTGACATTTATGATCCTGATAAAACTCTTAATAATATTTTAGGAAATAATGAAGAGCAAGCACAAGTAGAAGAAGGTGCAGCACAGTTTCATAATGAAACATTACAAATAACTAATCCTGAAGTTTTAAAAGCTAGTGATTTTGGTTCATTAAGAAATCGTGCAGATGTAGCTGTAGCACGTGATTTATTATCTGAAAAGCTTTATAACACAGCTATGAACTATGCTGAGTTAAATAAAGAAATAAAAATTGATGCTGATCCATATGCTAAGGCTGCATTTGACAATGCATTAGACAGATCTAACATGTTGCTTCAAGCTCAAATTGATCAGGCTAAAATGCAATTACAATCTCAGCTTAATGTTTCTGAAATGGAATATGAGATGTACCTTAAAGATTACTATGGTGACAGTCAGGGAAAAGGTAGCGGCAGTGGCAGTGGAAAAGGTAATAACGGTATTGATCAAAGGAATCCATATTCTCAAGATGGTTGGTTATTAGGTGATGAGCTTACTGTTACACCAGGAGGTTCTGGTACAGATGGTGAACAGTTAACAGGAAATTCTATTAAAAGTATTGTAGAAGGTGAGGTAGCTGCATACGAAAATATTACTGCACCTATATTACAAAGTTTTGCTACAACACTTGATAAACTTTATGAAACTGCTGTAGGATCTAATCCAGATGAAGCTCTTGTTGCAAGAGAAGCAATTCTTAAAGCATTTAGTGCTTATTTAAAACCTGGACAGGGACAAGCCGCACTTAAAGCAAGCAATCAAGAATACGCTAATTGGTTTAATTTATATAAAAATCAAGTTGATCTTTCTGGAGTATCTTTTTCTGACCCATCTAAAAATGATAAAGGTGATTATCAACCATCTTTTTTGGAAAAGAATGTGGCTAATTTAAAATCTGCACTTGGTGATTCTGCAGTACTTTCAATATTAAAGTCTAAACTTAATATGAATCAGATATATTCAAGTTTAGATCAATCAGAACTGAATTTAGCTTTATTAAGAGTAGCCCGTGAAAACCAGGCGTATAACAATGAGCTTGTATCAAAAAGAACATTACAAGCGGTAGGTCCTATTACATCAGTATTACCTGCAAGAATTGATGTTGAAAAAAGAGGTGACCAATTTCATGTAAAGTATTCTGATGTTGATCCTACAATAGAAAAAAATATTTTAGTTGAAACTAACCAAGCTATTAATGAAAGATACAACACATTAAAAAAAGAGAATCCTAAAAAAGAAAGTGGTGATTTATGGGATGATGCTCAAGAGTATGGAAAAGAGTACTATACTAAAAAAATGAAAGCTTACTTTCAAGGACCGGGTATGGCAAGCTATTCATCTATGTCAGATAATGGACCTTTTGGTAGTATGACTACTAGTGGTGGAGCACCTATATTATATAAATGGAATGGTGAGCGTGTTAGTGCAAATGATGCGGAAAGAGGTTATAAAACAAAAAATCTTGAAGAAACTCTTAATAATAGATTTGACGTAATATCAAAGACATATAATAAAACATGGAACACAATTGGTGGTGCTGTTGATCAAGCTGCAGCATTGGCAAGAGGAGAAGATCCTAATAATATAGAAAAATTAAAAACTCTTACGAGTACTTTATACGGCAGTAATGCAGGAGGAGGCTTGGTGGGAAAAGTATATAGGTCAGATATTGATGGTGCTTATGCTAAAAATCCAGGGAACTCTGATTATAGACAAGTCTTTACAGATTTAGAAAACTATATGCAAACTCATAAAAAAAATGATGGGTCATTTACATTATTTTCTGGTAAGCTTAGTGGTGGTGATGATTTTGATATTAATGATGTGTTAGGAAAAGACTTTAATGATGAAGCCTATCAAGTATTACAGCAATTACGCACAGATATGAGTAACGCCGGTTCTTGGAAAAGTAATCAAGCTACAAGACCTCGTGCTTTAATGGATGTAAGATTTAATGTTGCAGGCTCAGGTTTTGATGCACTTACTTTTAGAGTTGATGGTGGATATATTAAAGGTCTTAAAGAAAGTGCGTCTAAAGAATTAACTCAAGAAGAACAAGCTTCAGAAGTATCTTCATCTAGTTTATCTGATGCAAGAGAATATACCTTAATGGTACCTTCTGGAAGTTTTAATAACGAGTTTATGACACAGCTTAAAAAAGGTGACGTTTATAAAGATTACGTTAGAAATGTAGGACCTATTAATATTAACTATAATGATGTTGGTCGTCAAAGATTTTCAGGTAATGCAACTATAAGATTTGATCAACCTACACAATCGTATATTGCAGCAGGTCAGATAAACATGATTGATCCTAACACAGGAAGTGTTATACAAGATCCTAATGGAATTATAAATACAGTATTAGGAGAAAATGACAATCTTGGAATTTGGAAAAAAACAACTGAACAGTTATTAGAAGTTAGGAACCAACAACTAATTAATGATTTCCGCACATGGAATCAATATTATAAGAAAAGTAAATAATGGAAGAAAATACTGAAACTACTCAAGCTACTAATCCTTTGTTTACTTCTGAGGATTTATCACAATCACTTGCGACACCGCCAGTTTTTCAAAGTAATTCAGGTACACAATTACCGGATGCTAACGTGCCAGCATTTAGCTCAAATAACTTACCTGATTTATACACTAGTAAATTTACTCCAACACCTCTTTCACAGGCTTATAGGAATATTGGAGGTAACGGTTTAACCGGACCAAATAATAATGTTACAGGATCATCCATAGCTGATTATTTAAATAATGGAAACTTTTCTTATGATCCTAAATCAGCAGGTGCAATAAGTATATACGGAGCTGCTAATAATGGTTTAAATTTTGCAAAAGCTTATAATCATTCCGCATTTGATAGACTTGGATTTTCACCATACTTAGACAATACAGATAGATACTTAGGATATGCAAGTGGCTGGGAAGACTTTAAAACAGCCGTTGCCCCCAATAGACTATTTAAAGCAGGTATGGTTGATCAAGCAACTAACTGGTTTGAATGGAATAAACCCACAGATCCCGCTGCGGCAAGATTAATGACAGATACAATGGAGTTGTATCAAACTAACAGAGGTGGTTTTTGGGGTGGTGCTGCTAATACCATGTCTTCTTTACAATATTCCATGGGAGCTGTTACTGAATTTGCTTTAGAAGAAGCAGCTCTTGTAGGTATTACAGCTTTATCAGAAGGATCAGCGGGTGGTGTTAGCTTTTTAAGAACTGTACGTAATGTAGGTGCTTTAGGTAGAAGTATCAGAGTTGGTGCTGAACTATTAAATACAATAAAAACTGTAGATAGAGCTAAAGACTTTTGGCAAGCTGCAAAGTTTGCAGGAGTTGGTGCAGGAAAAACAGCCAACGCATTAATAAATCCTTTCTATAGAACAACAAGTAATGTATATGATACCTATAAAGGTGTCAGAGCTGGTAGAACTATGGAGGAGTTGTCTAAAAATAAAGCTTACTTTGGTGATTTTTTCAGAGATGCTTCTGAAATAAACATGGCTTTATCGGAAGCGCGGGTTGAAGGAGGTACTGCACAGAATGACATATATGATGGTATTTTAAAAGCAAATCCAAATCTTTCTCAAGAAGATGCTCAACGTGCCTATGAATTAGCATTAAAGGGTGGTGGTGAAACTACAGCTTGGAATTCAATGGTAATCTATATGACTAACAAATTTGTATTTGACAGTTTGTTAGGAAGAATGCTGCCTAAGTCATCAAGACTTTTACAGCTAAGTGAATCTCTTGGTGGTAAGTATGTTATGGATAATGGTAAGAGAGTTTTTCTTGAGAATGGTGTTGGTAAAAATTTAAGAAGAGCTGTATTACCGTTTTCTAAAGAGGGTAAGCTTTTTTATAAACACTATCTACAAACAGCGCCTAGCAGATTTTCAAATTTTGCTTTAGGTAGTAGTATGGAGGGTCTCCAAGAAAATGCTCAGGAGATGCTAAATATTGCCTACACAGATTATTACACAACACTATATAACACACCTGATATTGCTCAGGCCAAGGGTCTAAGAGCTTCTATGTCTAAGGGTATTCAAGAACAATTTACAACTCAAGGTTTACAAACATTCTTAAGCGGATTTGCTATTGGTGGAGGATTAGGTACATACAGTAAGGCACTTAACTGGTCAATGTATAAAGCTCCAATGATTATTGCAGATAAAACCGGTATTAGTAAAGATTATAGTACTGCAAAAGAAAAAAGAGCAGAGTTTAGAAAACAGATGACTGATATAGTTACTGATCTAGACACCGATCCAATGTCATACTTTAATGCTATGGAAAATGACTTGGCTCACCAAGTTAATTTTTATGAGCATGTGTTTGCTTCTCAAAATGCTGGAGACAATAAACAAGCTAAGGTTAGTCAAGACGCCCAATTACTAAAACGTATACAAACCTTATTTAAAGCTGGTCAGGTAGACTTACTAAGAGATACCTTTAAAGAGTATCTCAAAATGTCTGATGAAGATCTTCAAGCAGCGTTTGCTGGATACAAACTTGAGGGTGACGCTAATAACAAACCACTAAGAGATAGAGTTGAAAATATTCTTAGTAAGGTAGATGTAATGGAGAAAAGCTTTAAAGAAGCTGAGAAAATAGAAAACCGTTACAATCCATTTAACTTTGATAGAACCAAAGAGCCGGAAAAATATAATGAGGAAGCATATAAGTATTTAGCAGTAGAGGAAGTTAAATTTGATTTAGCTTTCTTAAAAACAAATACAGTACTTGCTCAACAGTATATTGCAGATTTACTTGATAAAGCTGGTAAGATAAAACCTATTTCTAATATTTCAGGTACCCAGTTCACTAGCATTTTAACTAATAATGGAATCAAGACTGAGATTGATATGCTTAATAAAGAGCGTATTGCTTATGAACAAACTGCTACTACTTCGGATAAGGCTGCAGCTAGACTTGCACAGATTGATAATAGACTAGAGCTGTTAAATAAATACTTATCAGCTTATGAATTGTATGAGGATGCTAAGAAAAACGCTCCTGCTGATTATGTAAGAAATAGGTACCAAAAGAAAAAAGATGGGGAAACAGATCAAACTATAGACCCTGTTACAGATAAAATTGAAAGTCATGCTACAGATCTAAGAGATGCTTTCTTTGATGTTATAAAAAGTATGGCTTCTGAAGTTAGTGAAACACCATTATCAGAAAATATTGATGATGTGTTTGATTCACTAAGAGAGATGATAGATCATGGTGCAGATTTTTCTAATAGCATTGATTCATTAAATATGCTTTATGATCCTGCAGGATTTGAAGCACATCATGGTAGGATTAAACAAGCCTTAGAGAATGTGCATAAAATGCACAAGGAAAATAACACCAAGATATTTGATGAACTACAGCATAAAAAAGATTTAAATGCATTTTTAAATAATTTAATGCATAAGGGGATTTTCTATGACCCTAAGTATGCTCAGGCTTTTGAAGATGATTCGGTATTACCAGAAGCTTTTATTGATTCTACTACTATGGAAGAGCTTGATCACACAAGCCCTAAGTATAAAGATCTATTAGCTGAAATAGATAAATTTGAAAGGACAACTGGTAAAACTCTAAGTGGTAAACTAATTCCAGAGTTTCAACCTTTTGATACTATGACAAGAGTCAAACGGTCAAAAGATGATATCAGAAACATGTCTACATTATCTAAGCAATACGGTGCTTCTGAGGATACTACTGAATCTTATTCATCTACAGAAGATGTATTAGAAGCTTTGTCAAGAAGTCCACAGGCTACGCCTGCTGAAAAGCTGCTTGCTAAAAGACTTAAAAGTTTAGTAAGTAGTGCTGCAAGAGTAACCTTTGTTAGAAACCTTTCACAGCCTGTTAGCTATTCTGAAGCAACAGGTGTATTGATAGATTTAAGATACGTATCTATAGACTACTCTGGTGGTATTCTCAAAGCTGAGCCTATTATACTTAGTGGTATCTTAAAAGGTATTGTTAGTACAGAGTTTGAAAAGAATGATACTTTTAAAGCAAAAGCTCAAAACCTATTAAACATAGCTAAGCAAAACATATTAGATAAAGATAATAACTTTTCTCAAATGCCTTTGGGTTTAGACTCAGTGGAAAACTTCATTAGTGAAGCTTTGACTAATCTGAATTTTCAGATGACTCTTAGAACAATTGAGTATACTGGTGAAAGAGCGGCACCAAAGTCTTTATGGCAAGAATTTAAAAAAGCTTTAAGTGATTTTTTTACCAAGATTTTTAAATTAGCTCCTAGCACAAAACAAACATTACTTGATGAAGCTGTAGACCTTACAGCATTTAATATTGATCCTAATGCAAATATGGCTGGAAGTACTCCAGCTACTGGAGGTTCTTCAACTAACCCTACTCCTACAGGCGTACCGGTTACACAAGACATGCCTTTTGAGGAAATAGTCGGTATCCCCGAATATGCCCAAGCTTTAAAAATGTATTATGATGACATTGTTAAACAAAAGACAGCGCAAGATCCATCATTTGCTCCAACTGAAGATGACTTTAAAAAGTTTGTTACAACAGATCCCGTTGCTAATATCCTTATAAATAATATAAATAGTCAAACAGGAAGAGTAAATCCTAACGCTCAATCTCAACAACCTGGTTCTACTGCAGCAAATGGTACAAATGTACAAGCTGGTGTAGAGGTTATTTCAGATGATGACCTAAGAACATTTAGAGAAACTAATAATGTTTCAGATGATATCCTCACAGATATTAAAACTAGAAAGGAAAACGGTCAAGATCTTACACCTAGACAGCATGAGATTATGCAAGTTTATGGTGATATTGTCAATACAGCTATAACCCTTCAAAAAGAAAGTATTGTTCAAACTGAAATGCAGGATGCAATAATCATTGCTGAGGCTGAAAAGCTAACAATGCCAGAAATATTTGGTCCTAAAGAAGATTATCCATTTGGTGCTAATAAAACTTTTAACTTAACATATGGTGGTAAGCTTAATGTGGCAAGGGATCCAAGTGGTAAACTTACAGCTGTGTTATTTCAAAATGTTACAGCAGAGGACGTTGCTAAAGGCGGATCACCAAAACCTTTTTGGATCACAGCTATCTTAAATGATACAACACCTAACCTACAACCATTAAGAGATGCTTTACAACCTGTACAAGATAGGATTGATGAGATTGAAGCAAAGTATAACAAGCCTGTAGAAACTCAAGATAGTACTTCTATAGACACACAAGCTACTAGAAACACAGATTTATTCCCTGAGACAACAGAGTTTGCACAAGCTATTGGAGGTGGTATTGCAGGTTCTACTATTTCTAACTACTCAGAAGTAAATGGTATAGGTATAGCTGAGTATACTGGTGATGCATCAGGTCTTGTTGATGTACTTATGTCAGGAACAAGTAATAATGATTATGTAGGGTATGTGCGGATATATGAAAACGGAAAGCCAACAAACAGATGGACTTCTAAAATGTCTAATGAGTCCGCTAATAAAGAGGCATTTAAAACTATGCTGTCTGAAGTTCAGTCTAGACTTCCTGCTGATCATGAGTATACTGAAACAACTAATATATCTTTAGAGGGTCTTCGCGTTTACTCACAACAACTTGATAGAGGTTATGAAATTCTTACAGATGCAAGTGACAATCCTGTTACAAATAGTATTACTTTAAATCAGGCTTCAAAAGAAGGTCTTCAAAATGCAAAGACTCAAGAAGAGAAAGAAGCTTTGTATACTGAAATAAATGTTGCAACTAGAGAAGAATTTGATAAGATAAAAGAAAAGGTATTAGCTCTTATGCCTACTGCACGTGTGATGTGGAATCAGGCAAATAATACAGTTAACATACAACTTCCAGTACTTAAGAAAAAAGCGGGGTCAACAACTACAACGACTACAACTACTCAAACAGAACCAGAAAAGACTGAGGAGCAAGAAGTAAATGACGACATCAATAAAAATCCTGAAACTAGAGATGATGTTAATGAGGGTATGTCTGGGGTTGATAATGCTACAACAGAAGTAGAGAATGAGCTTAATGAAATTGAGCGTAAAGCTACTGAAGGTAAGGTCGCACCTCTAACAGAAAGAGCTAAGCAAACTCTTAATGATATTAGAGAAGCCTCTACTAAGCTTAGAGAATCTATGCAAACAAGCTATGGTAGAATGGTACCGGCTATGAATAATGCATATGAGAAACTTCGCCGAGCACATAAAAATACAACAGGTAAAGTACGTGAAAAGCTTAAGACTTTATTAGATAGAGTACTTAAGTTTATGCGTAAGCTAGGGACTATTGTAAAAAATACATATCAGAATGTAGCAAAGAGAAGAGAAAAGTCTGCTATAACTCCTATTGATACTTTACCATCCATAACAGTAACAGGTCTAGAAAGAGAAGATAACAGCTTGAATCAGTTATCAGATTTTATAACAGATCTTTTAAACACTTATGGATTTTCCCAATTTTTCTCTGCTAACGGTTTTGCTATTAGCCCGGAAACTATTAGAAACCTAGATACCGCTGGTACTAAGTTTGGTGACTCTGTATTACTTGGTTACTCTAGTCCTATGGAAATTACCCTACATAAACTTATACATCAATATATTGATAGCAAAGTTAAGGGTATTGCAATGGAGCGTTTTGATAATAAAGCTAAAGTTAGAATTGAGGCTATCAAAACTATACTAGGACAAAAGATTGCAGAAGGCTACCCATACCAAGATACTTTAGATAAACTCAACTATATATTAGATAAGAATCCTGCACACCAAGTTGCAGCTTACTTCTTAACTAACCGTGAGTTTAGAGTATTAATGAGCAAGCTATCTGAAGATTCATATAGATATCTTGAGATTCTTGCTAAAGATATGACTGGCTTTACAGATGCTAAAGTTAGAAAACTTGTTGACCTGCAAGAAGGTCTTGGTATGGCTGATGATGAGTATAATAAATTTGAGGCTAACAGTTCTAAAAGCCCAATGACTGTATTATCTGAATCTATTAATAATACTGATGGTAAGGATGCTGTGGGTAATCTAGCAAATCAATTAGCTGCACCTATAGAGGAACTTGTAAAAGAAGAGGCTACAGCTGAAGAACTTCAAGAGATAGCTGATAAAGAAAAGAAATCTGTGACTGAAATCATTACAGATATTAAAAATGCAGTCACTAGATATTTTAGTAGTACTACTCTTGGAAGAGCTAAAACAAATTTAGATCAAGCACCCAAAACTAAGAAAGATGGTATCATAAGAAGAATTATCAAAAGACTTAGAAATGTTCTTATTGCAATGAGTATGGCCTCTGGTCTTTATACAGGTGTTGCAGGTTTTGATATGGGTGTTAATTCAACAGTGGAAGAAGATATGGCAAAACCAACATGGAGTGTTGGCAATGCTATTGATAATACTATGTACTGGTTACCCGTATCTGATGCTTATAAGCAAACAATAATGCGAGGGTTTATTAAATACGGTCTTTATGATATATCAAATGTTAAAGAAGAGACTGTTGAAGATGTTGCAAACGCTCAAGCAATTAAGGATAATGAAGACCGCCTAGCATATATACAAGAAAATACTTATTTTCAAAGTTTAGGTGCTGTTAAAGATGGTCAAGGTTCTGGTACTGATAGTTTATTAATGTACCGTAATCAATGGTTTAATGATGTAGGATTTGAATACCTTGCCGGACCAAGTAACTCAACTAGAGATCGCGTGGGTCAAATGACTTTTGATAATACAGTTGGTGTTGCACATTTCTATATCATGGATGATGTAGGTGGTGACCTTAGTAGATATACTACTACTGAAAAGTTAAATGAAGCAAGAGAAGTATTTAAAAAGAGAATAGGTACCTATGACATTAAACCAACAGATTATGTACCTGTATTCCAATTCATGCCGCAAAATGCTCAAGGTGAAAATACTGTAAAGCTTAAGTACAAAATTGCATCAGAGCTTAGTAATGATGACATTGCTGTCACTAAACTTTTACAATGGAAATTTGCAGATATTAATTGGGATTCCCAAGAATCTTTGTACAAAGCTTCTTATTGCTTAACAACTAAAGCAGGTGTCAAAGCACAAAGTTTTACTTTTAGTAAAGGTGCTGATGGCAAAAGCAAGTATAGTAGATTTTCTGGATCAAGTATTGTTTTTATATTCAAAGACCAAAAAGGTAATACTATTGTAAGAGAGTTTACTGGTAGTATTAATGGTATAAAAAAAGAAGCTGAGTCTATTATGAAAGATTTCAGTGTTGAACCAGAAGATCTTACATTAGGAGCTTTTGATGCGGGATCTTTTAGTGCTAAGCCAAAAGCTAAAAATGGCGCTCTCGATACTAATCAATGGGATGGCTTTAATAAGATACATCCTAATGCTGGGAGCTCTCTGGTAATACCGGTAAGTAGTACAAAAAGAACTATCAGCTTATCTGATATCAATCCTTCTCAATCAGAAATAAATACTATTATTAACCAAAAAACTAAAGCCTGTAAGTAATGATTCAATGTTCAATTATATATGACGATGCTGGCAATGTTAGTGAAGTTCTAGCACCTAATGGCTTAAACTCTTCATTATATGAAAAGTTATTGCAGATTTCTGATAATGATTCTAAACAAGCATTAGGCAAATGGGCGGCGACTTATACTAAAACTTTTATAAAAGAATTTGGTAATTGGGAAGCTATAAAAAGAGTTTATGATAACCCCTCAATTAGTTCTTCTGATACAGCTATAGTGTATAGTCAGCAACCGACTAGTGACGTTAGACTAGAGACTCTAGATAACATTAGATTTGTAGATACAAGAATTGGTTTTTTAGATTTTGCAGATTCACGTGTTGCCAACTTAGTCAAACTTTATAATAATGCAAATAGAGGAGAAAACTTTAAACTGGATTACAATGATCCAAATTTAGCTGTAACAGCAAAAAAGTTCTTTGATTTTGCAGCAGTGGCTAAAGTCCGCGGTTTTTATGCAGGTCCCACTATAGACTCTAATGTATTGGTAGTATTAGACAATACGGCTATATCTGGATATAATAAATTTTCTAATTCCTTAGATGCTAACGGGGAACCTATATTATTTGGGACTGCTAACGGATTCAAATTCAATCCATTACAATTGCCTAAACTTACTACAGATGAAATTCGTAACTCTGCAGAAGCCAGAGCAAGATTTCTTGTTAACAGGCCAAATATTTATGTAGGCATGACTGCTCAGTCTGCTATTAAAGCCATTAATAAAAGTTTTGGTAAGACTACCACACCGGATCAAGAATTTATTGGTTCTGATAAATACACAGCTCTTGCTAATGAGGTAAGACAGTTTAATACAACGGCTGGTCTGGGCTTTGGTAAAATTGAAATAAGACAATTATCTTCAGGAGATTATAAACTAGCTGTTTCAAAAACACCACTTAAGCTAACTTTAAGTCCAGAAGAATCCCTTAATCTATCTGCAATTAAGGAAGGTATTAACCAAAAAATTAAAGATAAGTTTTTAGAGTATACTCAAGTAGAGGAGTTAAATCAAGCTTTTGAATCCGTAGTAGACTCTTATATTAGAGATATTTCAGGTTTTAATGCAAAAGGTGTTACAATTGAATCTATAAGTAATGCTTATAGTGAAGCCCAGGATAAACTTTTAGAAGGTAAGACAAGCCGTATCCAGTTTAAGAAAAATGATATTATTGTTACAAATGATGGACAAATTGGCTACTTAAGAAAGGTGGATACTGATAAATTCACTATCTTAAATAAAGAAGGAGAACTTATTGAAATTAGTAAAGATGATGTTAAAGGTCTCATGATAGATGATGTGCCTGTTTCTCTTAAGCTAGATGCTGACTTTAAAGAAAGCTTTAACATAAGCAAAAGTGTTATTGAGCGTTATATTGAAGATCCACAAAAAGTAGCAGAATCAATAAGTAATGTTAGGGATAGTGACGGTAATTTTGTTAAATTTGATCAGAATTTTTTAAACGCCTTAAAGTGTAAGTAATGAGTTGTCCTATAAATAGCGGTCAAGAATTTTTTGAGGGAGTATTAGCAGAACTTCATAAGATTATGAGGAACAGCCAAAAGTTTAACCTCAATGATTTTATTAAAATGATGTATGACAAAGTCCAAGAAGAGGTTGGTGATGACACCAGCCGCCAAGGGCTTGCCGTAGATGTAATAAAAAATCTACCTAGAACAATCATTGCTACAGGTGCTGATGTACCGCTATTAATGTACCTTTCTAATAATGGTCTTAATGTATTAGATCTTGTTAGATTGGCAAATCAATTTGAGAACATTACTCCTATTGATGGTCAAACAGATATGGAAGCTGTTGAGCAAGCCGTCTCAGACTTATTAGGCCTAGGAAAAAAACAAGCAGAAATTGCTCAAGACCTTAAAGACAAAGTTCTTTATGGGGGATCTCAGCTAGAAAACCCAAGAGTTCAAAAACTTAAAAGTGAAGAGTTTGAGGCAAAACCGTATAGCATATCTTCTACAACAATGGTTACATACCAGCTAGTTGATAATGATGGTAATGTAGTTTCACAAAAACAAGCTAAAGAACGTGGTATTACACCTAAGAAAGAACTAAGGCCGGAGACCCAATATTATGCTGAATTTATCAGACACATTAGCGGTGCTATTGATACAGCATCTGCAACCGGAGGACGTGTGTTATTACCTGGAACAGGTATCCCTATTTATATAACTGCAAAAACACTAGATTCTATTCCTAAAAATCAAGTATATGAGAGCTTCACTACTAAAATGATGAAGGACATATATGATCTTGTGCAGGTAATTACTGACAGAAATGGTAACCCTATATACTTTGATCAAAACTATAATATCACATCTGAAAAAGATGGTAAGATGATATACTTTAGATTTAGAAAAGAAGATGCTAGTATTCAAACAATTAATGATGCTGTAAAAAGCTACCTTAAAAATTATATATTTACCAAAGAGTCTCAAGGTCAACAAGTTACAGATCAGGACCTTGCTGTTGAAGAGGCATTATTTAGAAAAAGATATGCTGCTCAACTTGATGTAAAAAACAAAACTGTAGAATACCTTAAGAAAAATAGTGAAGGTTTTGTAGTAAGTGAGATTAATGGTTTTTCAAATGGGTTTATTGACTCAAAATTCTTTAAGGCTACACCGTTAAGAGCAATAAATACTTCAGGACAAAATGTAAGAGTTGAGTTAACCGAAGCTTTAGGGCAGTATCAGAAATCACATGCCGTATTAAAGATAGGTAGTCAACCACCTGTAGGCATATATAGTTACGGAGTTCCTGACAAATACGTAGATCTTATAACAGATTTTCTTACTGAGGATGTCTATGACTCTGAAGATCCTGGTAAAAAGGTTATGAGTAACTTCAATAAGTCAAACATTATTGATCAGTATTTATATAAGAGTAAATCAGATTTTGCAATATCTAAAGTTGATGATGACAAGTTTCTTGTAAGTTTAGGTACAAACATATCAGGTCAGCAAGTAGATAAAGCTACGGCTAAAGATATGATTAGAAAGTATCTTACGGAAAAACAAGACCGTGAAACTAAGTCAGGAGTAAAACAAGGTAATAAAATTCTTAATATTAGTAAGAAGTACTTAAATGATTCTCAGGCATTTAATGACTTTACATTAGAGCCAGCAGAAAATGGTATGTTTAAGATGGTACCAACTGGTAAAACTTACATGGATTTTATCTTTGATAACTTTACAATTGAAGCAGACTTAGATGCTAATGGTAGACTTAGAGGTGAAAACCCTTATCTAACATTTAGTCTTAAGAATATTCAAGAAAGTAGGGATAAAATATCTCCTCCTAAAGAGGTGCCGGTAACTCCTACAATTGATTTAAATACACTACCTGATTTTTCTAGTCCGGCAGATATTCCTATAAACGATCTTGATGACATCTTTAATAAGATCAAGAATAACAAAGGATTATCTAAAACACTAGCACAGAAGTCATTAAATAAAAATGAGTTTGCTTCAGATGAAGAGCTTAGAGAAGTTCTCGATCTTACACAAGAGTGGTATAAAACCACTAAGTTAGATCAGTCATTCTCACTTAATGTATTATTTAATGTGGTTAACAGTAATGCTGTTGCTACATGGGTTAAGGACGCTATAAACTTATACGCCGGATCTGACTACACAGATTTATTCCACGAGGCATACCACGGGTTTACCCAGAAGTTCCTTACTAAAAAACAAAAAGAAGATCTTTGGGATGAGCTCCGTAATATAAATGGAGACAAAACCTTTACAACATTTAAAGGTCAAACCAAAGCATTTAAAGATGCAACAAATAGAGAATTAGATGAGTATCTAGCTGAGGAATTCCGCGACTACATGATTAAAAATGCAAAAGTTGAGGTAGGTCGTCGTAAAGCTGATAATATCTTTAAGAAGATATATAACTTCCTTAAAAATTTGTTTGGAAAATCTGCAGGTAAAGACAGCACATTACGTGCAGCAACAACATATAATACGTCATTACCTCTTATTAATGAGATCTTCCAAAAACTTGCACTTGGTAATATAGATGAGTATATACCAAGCGATGATAATATTATAGACCAGTACTTGGAAAAAACCATTGTTTCAAAAGATGGTATGGACGCATTATCCAAAACTGAGTCTGAGCAAATAAATTCTGCAGCTAGTTCAATTATATCCGAGCTTGCTGATAGATTAAACGCAAGTCAAGGTACTGCTGAATATACAACTCAGTTATTAGTAAAGCCTAGTAATAGAACTTTAGCTTATCAGTACATCCAAAGATCTTTTGCTAATAGATTAGCTGCTATTGTTCAGGATTATAAATCATTAGTTCAAACGCAACCTGCTGAAGACACACCTCAGTACAATGAGTATATTAGCAATAAGGCAACACTTGAGTACCAAATTCGTGTTTTAAAAACAACACTTGATAACTTTGGGGATCCTGGTACTCCTAAAAATACATTTGGGTTTGTTAAATTCTTTGAGGATAATGGATATCCTATATTACACCTTAAGAAGCTTGAGCTTGATGAGGACTTTGATGAGACTGTATATGTAGCTGAGCAATCAAAAGGTTATGATCTTACCGGTAATGAGAATGCTATGACAGAAATGGCAAGTAAGCAAACACTTGCTCTTGTTGAGAGTCTTCATTTACCTAAGCTGAATCCAAAAGGCGGTTATGCAGAACCTATACTTGATACCAAAACAGGTGAGCTTAAATATGATTTTGAGAAAGATGTATTTGGTTTTAAGAAACTTGTAGACTTTGATGTAGTATGGAACCGTCTATCACAATTATTAGATAACACGGATCCTGATGAGCAGGTATTTAAAGCAAAGCTAGCAGCTGAGGCAAAGGATTATCCTTGGATTTATCAGTTGTTAGAGAAACTTGGTAATGAGAATACAATGGATGCGTGGACATCTGGTGTATGGGGTAACTTTGTTAAAGACTTTAACTTTACTAGAATTAGTTTAAAGCAGTTACTTGTTGAAGAGACAAGAGCATCAGATGGTACCAAGTCTGCATCTGCTACATTTGGTGTTACATCAAGTAGTTCAAAATCAGCAGCAGTTGAGTGGGAAGAAGACTTCCAGTTAAATACTCTAAACCCTTACATGATTTATGATGAGACTGGTAACAAGCTGGATGTAAAAAAAGTTCTTGATGCATTCCGAGTAAACTATGCAGGTAGAGAATTAGACTTCTTTAAAGCTATAGGTATTAAATTAGTTAATAAACCTGAGGTACTTAAAGCAATTTTAACAGGGCCGACCAAGAAAGGATCAGGCCGTGTACAAGACTGGATTAAAAAACTAATAGCTATTGATGCTGCAGGATATGAAGTAAGATCTATTAGAGATATTGTCATTGATAGAAAAGACCTTGAGAAGGACGGAGAGACACTTAAGTTTCCTAACCTTGCTACTATATATAAAACATTACAGAGTTTACATCTTAAGTATGCGGATGACAGATCTGACTTCATGGCTTTACGTCCAGATGGAAATGCTCAGTATGAGTTTACAAGAAATAGTACTGTAACTGTGCAGCTTAGAGGTTTAAATCAATATGCTACATATGCAGAAATGATTGCTGATGCAAGGTTTAAACATTATGACATGAAAGTTAATCCTTGGATTGAGGATAGCTACTTGATGAATGACATGTATGACCTTAAGGGTGACGGCTCTAGAAAAAAAGATGCATTTGGATACAAAAACGCACAAATAGATTTAGGTAACTTATCAGGTACTAGCTTTTTAGTAAATGATCTTGGTGATGGTCTTGCTAATATTGACTTAGATGATTACTCAAAGTTAGTACAAGATATACATGTAGTTATGCTTAACGGTTCTACTGAAGGACCACGCGCTGCAGGTAAGCCATTTACATTATTAGTAAACAGTAATGCTCGTGACTTCTATGTAGCTCCTGAAGACTTTATCAGTATGCCTGGGGCAATTCAAGCTACAGCTCCTCAAATGATTGTTAATCAAATGATTAAGTATTTGAGTGCCGAGGTAGAGCGCATGAAATGGCTAAAGGCTAACCCTGATAGTTTTGCAGCAAATGCTCCTGTAGGTAAAGTTAAATATGGAGAGATAGGGCAAGACTTTTCGGTATTCTCAAAAATATTATCTAATGCTACAAAAGATGCTATACGTAGTATAATAGATAAATCACAGGATGAGAAATTAAAAGATATTTTACTTACACCTGAAGAGAATATTCAAAACTTAAGATCTGCAATTGCAAAAGATATCCTAGAGTATTTTGGTAAAATTGCAAATGATACAATTGGCGCACTTACTTCTGTACAAAAACTTTATCCAGAAGCAAATGTTTATATTGACGCGAATGTATTTAACACTGTAAGGTCTAGAGCAAGTAAGAAAGGAATTACACTTGCTATTCCCGATAATGTTGCAACAGCAGCAATTATACAATCTTACGTAGTTAATGCATGGATCCATAATTTAGAGTTGACAGTATTACTATTTGGTGATCCTGCGCAGTATGATCATAAAAAAGAAGACTTTTCAAAACGTATTGCACCATTTCAATCACCAGGAGTATTTCCTATATTGTCAAAACCTAGATTAAATTATGCTAATGAGATATTAGGTAGTCCTTATGTAGACTCACCTTGGTTTACAGGAGTCAAACCTGATATGAAAAAAGCTTTTGGTGAAACAGCAAACGTTGTTATATTTAAGGAGGCTGTTAGAAAATCTGTTTACTTAGATACTTGGACAAAGGCTGTGCAAGATGCTGATTTAGAAGCACTTAAAAGAACAGAAATGTACAAAGAGGCGTCTCCTGAAATGCAGTCATCACTAGAAAAGAAAGTAGCTGATGATGTTTCTGAGATGATGAATGAAGCATATGAAGCCATGAAAGAGGGTGATGGTCAAGGATGGGGAGCGTTTGACTTTTATAGATTTTTATCAGATGCGATGGGGGCTTGGAACCCACAGCAAGAAGAGCTATACCAAAAGATTTTAAAAAAGGAAAACATAACGCTTTCTAACTCAAATCTTACTAAGATATTTCCTGTATTAAAAATGCAATATACAGGCCCTTATATGAATGAGGGCTTACCTGTTGTAGGACTTATTAAGTTCTCATTATTTCCACTTATACCTAATGTTGTTCAGAATACCTTTTTAGAAGATATCCATAACAAATTAGTTGAGAAAGGTGGTGACTTTGCTACATATGAGAGTGGTAGTAAATTAGCAGGTGTAAGTTCCCCATTATGGAAAAGTGTGCAAGATAGAACTACAGTTTTAAATGACCCCGGATATAAGTTTGATATGAATGTTATTCATCTTGGGTACTTTAAAAAACAAGCTGAAAACAAAGATGAGTATAAAGAATCTACAAACTTAGCTACGCAGCTTAGATCTATTATTACTAATAACTTTAATGAGTTCGGCGTACCCGCAGACTATGAATCTGACTTACCAGCAGGTGAGCGTATTAAAGCTTGGGAAAAATTGTCTGATTCAGACAAACTATACTACCCTAAATATAAAGCATATCAAGAATACAAACAGGCTTTATTAGATCTTACATTAGCTAATACAGAAAAGACCTATAAGAAATTTGGTCAATCTGATAAAAAAGGTAATAGAGCTAAGAATATAGAAGAACTTGTTAGATACCTTAAGGAGCAGCTTGCTGTTCTCAACATGCCGTCTCACGTAATTGATAATATATCATTTGATCCTGCTACCGGAAAGATATCTACGGATCTTAGTTTAACTTTTGGTGCTGATGAAATTGAGAAACTATTAACTAGTATTATAAACAAGACAATTGTGAAACCTAAGATTACAGGTGACCAACTTGTTCAAGTAAGTAATTCTGGTTTTATGTCTAAAGAATATCAGGAAATTCTTGATAAGTACAAAGATGCTGATGGTAAGTTAGACATGGCCCGTGTAATGAAAGAACTAGGCTCTGGGGATTTGCCATCATATACCACAGACTCTGATGGATACATTGTACCTCAGGGTGTAAAGATTGCAATGCGTAAAGAGTTTAAACCTTTATTAAAAACTACAGCAGTTCAAGATCTTGCATTACAAGAAAATATTACACCGCTTCAGGCATTAAACAGATTAATCCGCAATGAAGAATGGCTTAATCAGCGTATGGATGATACAGTTAAAAATAAAGATCTTATAAGCTTTGTTTCTGTGCGTATCCCTACAGCTAAAGAAAACTTTATTGAGTATAGCCAGGTATATGAATTTCTAGAAGAGAGTGCAGGGCCAATTTTTGTTGGACCAATGGAGCTTGTTGGTAAGTCAGGTACTGACTTTGACAATGATAAACAGGTTAGTTACTTTCCAAATTTATCATTTAAAAGAAATTTTACTAATGAATTTCTTAAACCCATAGCTGATATTTATTCAGAACTTAACTTATCTGTTAAAAATCTTAATAGAATTTTTGATTTAGCAGAAGAAGATGGTGTAGATTCTTTATCAGAAGAAGATAGAAACATCTATGATATTGGTTCCAAAGCATTAGATAATAAGGTTAAGTTATCAACTTTAGGAACCAGAGGGTCTCAAAATAAGGTGCTTAGTAGTATGAAAAATATGATAAAGTATAATATGACTCTATCAGATTTTGTAAGACCTGTAACTATTGTAAATGCTAAATCCCTGGCTGATAAAGCTGCAAAACAATTAGAATCAGAAACACCGTATAGTCCTAAAAGAAATCAAGACGGTAGCTTGGGTAGCAGTATTAATCCTACTGCTATTTTTGAGCCTTTATATAACATTAAGAAACTTAGTGAAAATAGTGTAGGTTTTAAATCCCTAGGTATTGGTGCTGTTGGTATTAAGTATAACCCGTTGTTTAATGCAGCAAACCTTGCATTAAAGATGACATACCAAACCGGCAGAAATAAATATACTAAAGATGTTAGTATTAAGTTTGCTCATAATACTATATTCATTAATGAGGTGCCTTACATATCACTAGCATCAAACTATTCAGCAAACAGCTATAAGAAAATTGCTAACCAGCTTGAAGAGTTACTTAATGGTTGGGTAGACGTGGAGAAAGATGCATGGATATTCTACCTTAACGGTGTTAAGATAGTAGCTCCTGTAATGACAACATTATTAGAGGCCGGTGTATCACAAGAAGATATTGCAGCTTTTGTAAACCAACCAATTGTAAGAGATTACGTTAGAAGACAAGCATTATTAGCTAGTCCTTTTGCAAAAATCTTAAATATAGCACCTGAAAATCCTAATTACGCTCAAGGAAAAGCTCGAGCCGATATTGTGAAAGCTTTAGGTAATGTAACTGATGAAGATGGCACCCATTATTATGAAACAAGTAAATGGTTTTCAGAAGGTTTAGCTAAATCTGTAGGTCTAAAATTATTAGATGAAAATGAGACTAGGACTGCTAAGTTCCAATTTAACCAGAATCTTGAGGCCGCAATACAGAAATTTTACAATGAGTTTGAAGAAGCAAATGGTTATGAACTAACACAATTTAATTTGTTTAATGCGGGAATACTTAATCCAAATGTTGGTAAGCCTGCAGGTAACTATTCAGATCTAGATATTGCTGTACTATTTGAGTATTTTAAAGCTGAGGATTTATCAAAAGCACCTAAGGATATTAAGCAAAATATAAACTTTGACACTAAAAAAGAAACTACCATATTTGATATGGTTCAAAAAGATGCTGCTTCAAAGCTTTTAATATCCGATCCAAGATTTTATGGACCATCAGTTGAAAAACTATTTAGTGACTCTGTAATATCTATGTTCAATGTTGCTGATGTTGCTAAGGATCTTCTTGGCGATAATCTATTTGCTTTAAGAGAAAAAGAAGAAGTAAATGACTTTATCAAACAAAATATTCAGAATATTGCTGCAATTAGTAATAAATCTTTTGCCGGTGATTTATCAGGTACTATTAAAGAGTTTAAGAATGGTTTTGTACAATTCTTATTACAAAACTATATTAATGAAGTTAACATTGATAAGCTTAAGTCTTTTAGCGGTCTTATTGTAAAAGATGAAATACCAGTTGAAGATGCACCTGCACTTAGATCTTTTGGAGCATTTGTTCAAAATGGAATTCTATATGTAAATAGAGATGCAATTAAGAAAAATTATACAAATCTTTTAACTGGTGATTTAAGTAATCAAACAGTGGGTACAGCTCCCGTGACCCCGTTTATGTTTAGCTCATTAAAAGAATATGCAAATTTTGTTCTTACTAGAGAGGTATTGAGAGATACTCTTGATATAGAGACAGTAATGGCTAGCCCTGAATTTGCTGACTCTAAGAAGATTATTATTGATATGCGATCTAAGCAAGGTACCTTGGCATCATTACCTATTGCTGTAAAAACTATAACTTCAGGAATTGATACTGAGTTTGATCAACTTGTTTTAGATATTGCACAAGATTTAGGTTTAGAAACTAAAGGTTATACTAAAAAAGTTGTAACACAAGATACGATTAATAAGGAGTACCAACAAATTATTAGAGATAAGTATGGTGTATTAGAAGCCTCTAGTGAAAAAGCAATGTACTCAGAAATTTTAAATTTAGAAAGTTCAGATGGTACAGTAGTAATCGGTAATGCTAATAGCACTAGTGTTAAGATATTAGAGGATGTTGCTAAACGTAGAAACATTCCTTTTATAGTTAATCCGAGCGCTTTTGCACTTAGAAAATTCTTATCGGAAAACAACATCAGAAATCTCAATATATCAAACAATGTTGCTACTATAAGTGAGAAGAACAAAGAAATCTATAAGCAAATTTTAAGCATTGCGTTAAAACCTATTAAAGATAGTGCGGGAGGTACAGTACTAAGACAGGCCTATGAAATGGTTCTTAGAGATAAAGCTTTAGATGCAGTTTATAATAGTTATAAAATATTTAGAGGGTCCCCTGAAAATGGACCTTCATATGCAGAAAGAGTATACGATCTAAAAAATAAATACCCGGGTATTGATGAAGCGTACCCTTTGTTAGGTACTTCTGGATTGCGTATTGCATATCAAAAAGGTAACAAGACAGGTATAAAAACTTTAAAGCTTGCTACTAAAAGACCATCATCAAATTACATAGAGAGATTGCGTGAAGACTATGAAGCTTTGTCTAATCCTGCAAAAAACATGTTTAACATTTCTTATAGTGATAAAGAAGAAATTGCTAAACTTATGAGTATGTTGCCTATGGTAATTAGTTTATCTACGGGTATATCTGCAAAAGGTGAGCATGCATTATGGAAAGTGGTTCCTGATAATAGTATACTAGCTCTTAAAAAAGAAGCTGTTAAAACAGCAACTAAAGAAGGTAAGATACCTAATAATGTACTCTCAGCATATCTTATAGGATTTGCTTCACAAAATGCTATATCAAACTTTACTCTTAGAAATAGATATAAAAATTATATTGCTCCCGATGTATTTACTAAAATGGGACTTGAAAAACCTACAGGACTTTTAGACGATGAGTCAGCCGTATCATCTGGAGGAGCTATAACGTTTTCAACTAATTCATCTGGTAATAGAGTATACACAATTAAAAATACTAAACCTGCTGATATAGAAAAGCTTGTAAAAATTCAACCGGGAACTGTCTTTTTATTTAACGGTACAACAAACCCAGATTATAAACTTGCTAATATTGGTAATACTGTTGGTGTAATGAATCATTTAGCCGTAAAGTACCCTAATGTACTACCTATTAGAACATTTGGTAATATGTATAGCGCCGCTGATTCTTTGAGTGATGCTACATATGAGGCTAATGTTCAAATGATAAATGAGGACATTGCCCGAATTGAAGAATACTTGCGTACTATACCAGGTAATACAAGTGTTATTATGCCAGAACTAGGACTTGGTCAAGGTATGCTAGGTGCAAGTGACTTTAGAAAAATACCACCTAATGCACTTATGGCAAAAGCTCCTAAAACTTTCTTATATTTGTCTCAACAGTTGCTTGGTCATTTTGGAATAGATAATATTAATTCAGATTCTGAAGTAGTTACGCAAGAAGCCGGGCCGGCAGATGCAACATTTGTTACAGATGCAATGGTATTGGAGGTTATCAATCAAAGATTATGCTTTAAACAATAATGAACATGTATTGCGGAGTAGATACTAGTAGCCCAGAGTGGGCAAAATTAAGTTCTAACACAGAAGGTGTTGGATTATTTGAAGCTGTAAAAGATGCAGTATTTAGATCAAATGGTATGGTCCGTCCTGTAGAGGATGTAGTACGCTCTATCATAAAAGAGAATCCTTCTAGAATATTAGAGTTTAAAGATCGCTTCCCTGAAATTGCAGAAGAATTTTTAGAATACAAATCAGAATTTACAGTAGGGACCGACGGTCCTTTAGGAAGCGAGATTGATTTATATATAAAAGCAAATCTAGATTCGTCACTGGCTACTTCAGCACTTAATACATTTGGTAAAGAGTCCGAGTCTAGTTTTGTTACTGATGGTATTAATGAGCTTATCGGTACCCTTAGTGATAATTATGGTAATCAAGTAGGTGTAAACTTTATTACAGTTGACCAGGCTAAAGAAATGCATACCGCACAAAAGAAAAACTATGGCGGGCAAAAAGCATTTTTTAATAACGGCGCTGTATATTTTGTATCAAATAACATTACTCGTAAAGATGTATTTCATGAGTTTTCACATCCCTTTGTTAAAAGTTTAAGAGCAGATAACAAAAAGGTCTATGATAAACTTATTTCAGATATCATAGGTACAGAAGAGGGTAGTCTTATTTTACAAGAAACTCTTTTGGATAATCCTAGTTTGTCAGAAGACTCACCATATATTCAAGATGAGGTTATGGTAAGAGCTTTAACAGAAATGTATATGAGTTCTATTAAAGCTGAGCCTGTAACAAACGGCTTTATGAATGCTATCAAAAACATTTTCTATAGGCTCCGCAAGATGCTTAGAAAAATCTTTGGTAAAAACATCAAGCTGGACAAACTATCAGAGAGTACTTCACTTGAGGATGTGCTAAAAATGATCCTTGAGGATAAAATAGATTTAAATACAGAAGCAATAACTGAGCAAGATGTGTTTGACTATACATCAGAGCGTGATGCCGCAATTGATGACATAATAAAACTTGGTCCCGATGCGCTAAATAAACAAATATCTGCAACATACTTAGCTGCAGCTCAGACACTAGAAAGATTAGCGGCCTCGTATAATGCATCTGAGTTACTTAATGCTATTAAAGACAGATATAGTAAAAATGAGCTTGAGACAATTAGAAAAAATCTAGCTGAGTATACTTCAGAAATTGTAGATACAGCACTTACCGATGCTGAGATGATGAAAAAAGTCTCTATAAGAGCCCAGGTCTATGTATCCAATTTAAGAAGACTTAAAAATGTTATGGAGCGTATTGCAAAAGATGCAAGACAAAAGACAAAGCTTATAACAGATCCTAAAACTTCCGTAGATGCAATGTATGCCCTTACTAATTATAAAGAGCTTGCATCTTATTGGAATAACTATATCAAGTTTGTAATTAATCAGATAGATAATCCTGAGAATAATGAGTACATCGGAACAGACTCACCTTTATATTCTCTAGTTACTAGTATTAGATCTGAGATTGAAAAACTAAATGCCGAGATTAACAAGGTAAATAATGCTGCAATCGGACCTATTCTTTATGAGCAATTACAGCCTATGGGTCAAGCTATAGATGAGAAATACGAGAGAAATAAAAAGTATTTAGAAGATAAAATTGCAGCTGCAGAAGGTACTAAAAAAGACGGTCTACAAAAAGATTTAGCCAAGCTTCAAAAAAAGTATGAAGCAATAAGACTTACTCCTGAAAAGTTTAAAATGATTCTTTCAGGTGAACTAGGTGACGCCGGTCAAGTTAATAGTTTATTAGAGGGTTATTTACATAACCAAGATCCTGTTACAGCTTCTTTTGCAATGTTTACTAAAAATGCTTTGTCTGATGTAGACTTAAACTTTGCTAAAATTCAAAAGAGTTTTAATAAAGATATCGGGCCTAAGATGCGTGCTGCCGGATTAGATAATCCATTAGATCCTGCAGCTGTAGGTAGAGCAACAACTTTTTTAGATAAGAGTTATACTATTAATGAAGATGGTCGTGTAGAAGAGTTTAATGTACATACCTTTATATCTCCTATTAAGGATTACAGGTTATTTATAGCTAAAAAAGAAGAAGAGTTAGAAGACATGCGTACTGCTGCATACAAGTCTGGTAATAAAGATCAGATACATGCATGGCGAAAAGCAAAAGCTGACTATAGAAAATATAAGGTGAAGTACTTCTGGCAAGAATATGATCCTGCTGTATATGAACCCGAGTTTGAGATAGAATCAACTGAGGAGGGCCGCGAAGCACGTGAAGAATATAATGATAAATGGCAAGAAGTTAATGCTATTGATAAGACCTTTTATAGCGATCCAAATGAGTATCAGCAAGCTATTAATAGAAAAAAAGAATTGCAAAGAGAATTGTCTTTAATGCTTTCTACAAAATATGCTGATAATACACCAAAGGCCGAAAGAGATGCTAAAAAAGCGGAATTGCTACGTAATTATCTAAACTCTAAGCGTAAGTTTAGAAGTAGAGTTTTAAGAGCAGGGGCATTCCAAACAGCAATTACAGACTTTATGCAGAACCTTGTTAACTCAGGAGTTGATCAAAACTCTCCTGAATTTGAGTCTGCTGTTAAAGAATTTATAGGAGAAAATACTCAAGTAAAATTTACAGAAGAGTTTGATAAACAGGTAAAAGAAATTCTAGATGATATTGCTAAAATAAAAAGTAAATATCCTCAAGAGGCAAGAGACACATTTACTGAAGATCAACAGTATATAAGAGATATTCAGAAACAATATACAGATCCTGAAACTGGTGAATTACACGGTAAAGATGTTCCTCAAGATATTGTGGAAAAAGTTAGACAAGCACAACTTAATATAAACCAATCACGACTTAATAAAGCATTAAAAGTTTTAACTGAGGAGGAACAAAACTTTTATAATAGTTTTAATAGTAAAGCGGCATATAATAAAAGCAATCCAACTAAAAAGTTGAAATTTACTGAAGCTGAAATAGAAGAGTATAACAGAATCAAAGCTATACTTCAGCCGGTAACAATGACAAAGGCTGATAAAATTGCTATTAATGCTTTATATGCTAAACTTAGAAATCTTAAAGGTAAAGTTGTTACCGATCAATATCTTGAAATCTGGAATACATTACTTCAAGACTTGGATACTGATGAAATGTACTCATACCTTAACTCAAGAATTGTAACTAGAGATAATATAGAACTTGTTTTAGAGAATTTACAACTATTACAAGACCTTTCAAACCAGGGTAAAAAAGACGGTACTCCAGAAGAAATAATACAATATGAGTCATCACAAAAACTAAAAGCGTTTATACAAAATAATCACGTGCAAAATGTGAGATATGATGCTAACAGAAATAAAACTGTTATAAATGAACCATTAGATATTTGGAGAAATAATGTGCCAACAGATGAAACAGCATATATGCAAACTACATATGTTGATCTTAATGGCGTAGAACAAACTATTCCTAATAGAGCTCCTAGCAATGCATACTGGTCAAGTATCGTAGATCCAAAATATAAAACTCCATATGAGGTTGGTAGAACTGTAGATAACTCGGGTCGAGGATCTAGAGCTTGGTTGCCAAGAGCAAAAGAAGACAATGCTCCTGCGGATAGCCCTTTTATAAATGAAGAATACTACACTATAAAAGATACCCAACCTGCACTTTTTGATTTGTTGCAAGCTCTAAAGAAACAGCACTTACACATACAAGATAAAAAACCTAGAGGTTCTCGTATCTATCTTGATGCTCCTAGATTCCGTATTGAAGGTGGGCTTATTGGTGGTTCTGTAGAACAATATGCAGATCTTAAAAATGCACCTACCCGCTGGTGGCAAAATGTTAGAGATTTCTTTAAAACAGCAAAAGATGATGCTGATCAAGGATTAAATCCAATAGTACAAAAAGGTATTATGATGGGTGATATGTTTGATGATGATAATGATGGTATCCCTGTTCATGGTATATCGCAAATTGAACATGAAAATGTAAGTCTTGAGGTAACTAATACTATGTTAAGATATGGGTACTCTTTAGAGATGCAGAAAAAGTTACTAGAGATTAATCCTATAGCAAAAGCACTTAAAGATTCACTAAGAGATCCTAGAACCGGCAACTATAAAACTGTTGAGCCTATTCAGAAAATGAATAAGCGCTATGCTGTTGGTGCTAATGACTGGTTAGATGATAAGGTATCATCTAAGAGATCAAGAAAAGGTGCAAACCTAAGAGCTAAAAATATAGATAACTTCTATGAATGGGTATATCTTGGTAAAACTAGCACCGGATTTGGTAGCCAAAAGTGGATTGTTAATCTGACTAATAAATTATTTAAGAGGGCGTCTTTAGGTTTCTTTGGTTTAAACACAAGTAGTGCTTTAGTTAACTATTTTGATGCCATCATACAAAATAACATTGAAGCCGCTGCAGGTAAGCACATGAATATGTTAAGCTACCAAAAAGGTCTTGCTAGAGCAGGTATGGTTATGGGTAGTCTTAGTTGGTCTCTTTATCACGATGAAGGTGACAGACCATTAGATCTACAAGTATCAATGATGTTTGATCCAGGTCAAGGTATGTTTAAAAAACACTTGGGTAGAGATCTTACTAGAAATTTAGCACGTGATGCTGCTGAAATGACTTGGTTAACAAGTACCCGTCAGTGGTTAGATATACAAGCACAGATGTCTGTACTATGGGGCATGTTAAGCCATAAGAGAATTCCTCAAATGGTTGACGGTCAACAAGTTATGATAAACTATGCTGATGCTTGGGAAATAAAAGACGGCACACCAGTCTTAAAAGAGGGTATTGATCTTGAGTACGGCGCACCAATCAATTATACAATTGGCCCTAACGAGACACTAGATAGTATAGCATCTAAATTTAAGGTACCTGTCGATAGACTGCGTGAGTATAATAGGCTTAAAGATGATAACTTAGAAGACTTAGATAAAAAAATAAAAGAAAATTTTATCATATCTAAGGGTACTGAGTTTAAGAATTTCAGAAACAGAGTTCAGGCTGTAATTACAAATGTCAATGGTGCTTTTGCTACATTAGATCAACCTGAAGCAAACAGATATGTTATATATAGGTACATAAACTTCTTGCAGAAATACTTTACTAGAGGTATGATGAACAGGTTTGCTCACCGCGGTAGATTCTGGGATGCTTCTGAGAGATATGATGTTGGTATTGGAGATACAGATATGGGATATTATGTTAGAGCGCTTAATGCACTCAAGCGTAATATGCTTAATCTAAGAAACGGCGCCCTGTATTTAACAGATGAAGAAAAACAAGCTACTTATAAAATGCTTATAGAAGCAGCGCATATATTATTAAACAGTATCCTTATCAGATTACTATTTGGATTTGACATGGATGATGATGATAAATATGAAAAGCTTAGAGATAGAAGTGGTCCTCTTCCAGGTCTTATGGTAGATGAGGATAACCCGCCATTCCATTTTGATGGCTTTTTAGAAAACCATGCTCTGTTACTATTATTAAAGACAAGATCTAATGCTGAGTCATGGATTCCGTTACCAGGATTGGGTCTTGATGACTACTCTCAAAAGCTTGCAGTCACCTCAGCGGTTTATGGAACTACCTTTGAAGCATATGTTAAAATATTAACTTCTATAATTCCTACACTGTCAGGTGACCCGTCTGCTTATTATAAAAGAGATATTGGTCCATATAGCTTTCAAAAAGAAGGCGGCGCTAAACTTGCAAACTACTTCTTTAAAACAATAGGTGTTACAGGTAATAACGTAGATCCTAACTTAGGTATCAGAAACTTTGTACAAATAGAGAAGAAAAAAGGCGGTAGCTCATCTATTTTAAATAGTTTATTAAGCAATATTCCCGGCACAGATGCATTTGGAACAAGCACATACAAATCAGAAACAGGTAAAAGTAAAAACTAATGAAAAATTACACATATGAAGAACTCAAAGCGGAGTTTACTAAACAAGGATATATTTGGCCTAGCTTTCACATCATTGGAGTAAGATCTAAAGCTAATGAAAAAAATAAGTTTGATGATAATATATATGTCATCAATGGTACAAAGTTAGAAGTATACACATGTACTACTAACCCGGGGACATACTGGTTAGTAAACCTTATGAACCCTAAAGGCACGGCTGTATTAAAACCAGGGCAGTATCAAGATTCATTTGGATTTGGATTACACCAGGGTAAATATGAAGCTCTAGTTCAAACTAAGCCTTTACCGGTATACAGAGATGCTGATAAAGATGATGTAGCTGAAGAACAAGGTACTGTAGATACAGGAATGTTTGGTATTCATATTCATAGAGCTAACCCCTCTTTCATGTCTAAACTTATAGATAAATGGTCTGCAGGATGCCAAGTATTAAATAATCCACTAGATTTTGCTAAACTTATGGTAGCATGCAAGAGCAGTGGATATAAGAAATTTACCTATACTCTACTAAGAGAGTTCTAATGAAAAAGTGGATATTATCCATATTAAGTGCTGATGGTGACCAAAGCT
>Ga0172367_10000252_pt1 | contig 81982 bp, 73 predicted proteins | sample Lak10m_FD_114542 | JGI IMG/M metagenome (GOLD analysis project Ga0172367, IMG submission 114542) | Freshwater microbial communities from Kabuno Bay, South-Kivu, Congo - kab_022012_10m | ecosystem: Environmental > Aquatic > Freshwater > Lake | place: Democratic Republic of the Congo: South-Kivu... | reverse complement strand
CAACTTTGCCGGTTAAACCGTATTTTTCTAATACGTTATAGCACGCCGGGGTGAGAGAGGGAACTACAACCACTTGCTGCTAGACCAAAAAATTTAACCTGTTATAGCACGCCGGGGTGAGAGAGGGAACTACAACGATTCCAAGACGTTCAATAGCTTCAAAAGGGTTATAGCACGCCGGGGTGAGAGAGGGAACTACAACAATGAACATCAAACGGTTTGCTCTGGCAACGTTATAGCACGCCGGGGTGAGAGAGGGAACTACAACAGCCGGAAGTAGTTTCCGCATAACGTATCGTTATAGCACGCCGGGGTGAGAGAGGGAACTACAACCAGAGAGAAGCAAGAGAAGAACGCATAGCGTTATAGCACGCCGGGGTGAGAGAGGGAACTACAACTAGATATGGCTCGACCATTTAACTTTACTAGTTATAGCACGCCGGGGTGAGAGAGGGAACTACAACTGCATAATTTATGCACTGTTATGGGTGACGGTTATAGCACGCCGGGGTGAGAGAGGGAACTACAACTGTCACACGGTTCATAGCTTACAACCATCAGTTATAGCACGCCGGGGTGAGAGAGGGAACTACAACATATCAATATCTAAAGCTTCTATGGCCTCGTTATAGCACGCCGGGGTGAGAGAGGGAACTACAACTGACTTGCCGAAAGCATACTCACCGGCATCGTTATAGCACGCCGGGGTGAGAGAGGGAACTACAACGTCGCTGCCGTTCAGCATTTCGCAGAATGGTTATAGCACGCCGGGGTGAGAGAGGGAACTACAACGGTATGGCTGGTGGTGTTGCCGAGAGTTTCGTTATAGCACGCCGGGGTGAGAGAGGGAACTACAACCCAAGTGCAGAATATCAGCACCGTAATAGAGTTATAGCACGCCGGGGTGAGAGAGGGAACTACAACTCTTGACCCGCGCTTGTATGAATTCAGTATGTTATAGCACGCCGGGGTGAGAGAGGGAACTACAAAGCATTTACTCGACCCAGCCAAGGCTTTCGGTTGTGGGTTGATGCTGGTGCGGGTGTGAATCAAATCCCCCCTTGCCCCCCTTTCGTAAAGGGGGGTAGCGTCAAAAGCTTCTTTTTTACTAAAGTCTTATGTGGATGGTTTTAAAAGTCCCCCTTTATAAAAGGGGGATTTAGGGGGATTTGCCTTTATGCGTGAATATCACCATAACCTGAAAACTCCATCCCGTGAACTTCGTGGCAATATGACCGATGCCGAACAACTGCTCTGGTCTCGTCTACGCAGAAAGCAACTGCACGGCGTGCAGTTTTACCGGCAGAAACCGATTGGGCCGTACATCGTCGATTTCTTTGCGCCCGGTGCAGGATTGGTTATTGAGGTTGACGGCAGTCAGCATCTTGAGCCGGAGCATTTAGAAAAAGACCGGCAACGAGATCAATGCCTGGCGGATATTGATTTGCTGGTGTTGCGCTTCAACAACCGGGAGGCGCTACTGGAAATTGATGCCGTTGTGGAGCGAATTGCGGAGGAAGTTCAACGCCGGAAATCCCCCCTCGCCCCCCTTTCGTAAAGGGGGGTAACGTCAAAGGTTTTTTGGTTGCGGGTTTATACTGGAATGGTGGATTACCCCGCCACCGATCAACAACCATCGCTGCCCGGAGTGCTCATTTAAAGAATTCTGTCTCCCTGCCGTAGTTGCCGACAAGAGCCGAAACAGCAAGGCTGCGCGGGATTTGTTTGAAATTTGAGGAGGAAAATATGAATACCAAGTTGGTTGTTTTTCAGGACAAGGAAATTCGCCGGACGTTGAACAACGGGGAATGGTTTTTCTCGATCATTGATGTTGCTGCTACACTTACGGGAAGCTCCATTGCAAAACGTTATTGGAGCGATTTGAAAAGAAAGCTTGTAGCAGAAGGGTTTGCTGAAGTGTACGAAAAAATCGTACGGTTGAAAATGCCGGCACCGGACGGGAGGATGCGAGAAACTGACTGCACTAACACAGAAACCATGCTTCGCATCATCCAGACCATCCCATCCCCCAAGGCGGAACCTTTCAAACGCTGGCTGGCAAAGGTTGGCTACGAGCGGGTGCAGGAGATCGAGGATCCGGAGCTGGCAACCGCCCGGACGCGGGAACTGTATCGCGCCAAGGGGTATTCTGAAGCGTGGATCGAAAAGCGGATGCGTGGAATTGCTGTTCGGGCAGAGTTGACCGAAGAGTGGAAGAATAGAGGAGTTGGGGATTCGCCGGAGTATGCCATCCTGACCGCCGAGATCAGCAAGGCGGCATTCGGTATGACCCCTTCAGAATACAAGGATTTCAAGGGGCTGGAGCGGGAGAACCTGCGCGACCATATGACCGACCTGGAACTTATATTCTCGATGCTGGGGGAGGCGGCAACAACGGAGATTGCCCGTAAGCAGGATGCACAAGGTTTTGGTGAAAACAGGGTTGCAGCGAGAAAGGGTGGCAAGATTGCCGGTGATGCCAGAAATAAACTGGAGATAGAGACTGGTGAGCAGGTAGCGACGCAGGAAAATTTCCTGACTGAGCCAGAGAGCCGAAAGCGTCTGAAAGGTAAACTATGACTATCCCCATTCTCCCACCATTAAAGCCGCTCCCAATCAAGGATCGCATCTCGGTAATCTATATCGAAAAGGGGAACCTTGATGTTATCGATGGCTCATTTGTAGTCGTAGATAAAACGGGGGTGCGGACACACATTCCGATCGGTACGGTTGCATGCCTGATGCTTGAGCCTGGCACAAGGGTATCTCACAATGCCGTTGTTTTGGCAGCAAGGGTTGGCTGTCTGCTGGTCTGGATAGGGGAGGCGGGTGTGCGTCTTTATGCCGCCGGTCAACCTGGCGGGGCTCGTTCTGATCGACTACTTTATCAGGCAAAATTGGCTCTGGATGATACAGCCCGTCTAAAAGTTGTACGCAAAATGTATGCGCTTCGCTTCAAAGATGAACCCCCTGAACGACGCAGTGTAGAGCAGTTGCGAGGCATTGAGGGGGTTCGTGTTCGCAAAATCTACCAGCTTTTGGCACAGCAATACGGAGTAGAATGGAAAAATCGCAATTATGATCATACCGAATGGGAGAGGGGAGATCTGCCAAATCGTTGCCTCTCATCAGCCACAGCCTGTATTTACGGCATCTGTGAGGCTGCCATACTTGCGGCTGGATATGCCCCTGCAGTCGGTTTTATTCATACCGGCAAACCGCAATCGTTTGTTTATGATATTGCTGACATTTTTAAGTTCGATACCGTTGTGCCGTTGGCATTTCGAATTGCTGCTAAAAAGCCTGTAAATCCTGAACGCGAGGTCAGACTTGCCTGTCGTGATGCTTTTCGTCAAAGCCATTTGTTAGACAAGATAATTCCAACCATTGAAGAGGTTCTGGAGGCAGGAGAGATGGAACGCCCCAAGGCACATGAAGAGGCTGTAGAGATAGCTATTCCGAACAAGGAGGGGCTTGGCGATGCTGGTCATCGTAACTGAAAATGTTGCTCCACGACTACGAGGTAGATTGGGTCTCTGGTTAGTTGAAGTGCGTGCCGGTGTTTATGTTGGAGATGTGAGCCGCAGAGTGCGTGATATGATCTGGAATAATCTGGAGGAAGGGGTTGGTGATGGTAATGTTGTTATGGTGTGGACTTCGAATAACGAGTCAGGTTTTGATTTTCTGACATTGGGGAGTAACCGGAGGATTCCTGTTGAGATGGATGGTATAAAGCTGGTATCTTTTCTTCCCCCAGATGGACTTGCAGATGCAGAGGAATACCCGTTTTGAGAGGGTAAATAATCGGTAGATTTTTTAATGATGAAATTGCTCAATGATTTTGAGGAAGTAGAAGAAGTATGTATGTTCCCCGCAAGCGCGGGGATGAACCGTCGGTCGCCGAAGGCGGCAGACGATGACGCCGATGTTCCCCGCAAGCGCGGGGATGAACCGATGTTCTGCTACGTTACGCATATTCGGCAGCAATGTTCCCCGCAAGCGCGGGGATGAACCGGGAGGGCAGCCGTTTGCTGCATCCCTTGAGTTATGTTCCCCGCAAGCGCGGGGATGAACCGCTCTGGTATTTGCTCATGAAGCGATGGACTTGATGTTCCCCGCAAGCGCGGGGATGAACCGTCTAGTGTAATCTTCATATCGTCACCCATAGCATGTTCCCCGCAAGCGCGGGGATGAACCGGTTCGGAGATGGGTCGATAACAAGCGAATCTAATGTTCCCCGCAAGCGCGGGGATGAACCGAGGCTGTACGCATTTATTTTCCTTGGTGAGAAATGTTCCCCGCAAGCGCGGGGATGAACCGGATACGCACGACATTAGCTGCATCGGTAAAATATGTTCCCCGCAAGCGCGGGGATGAACCGTTCTCGTCAGCTCCGAGCGTTATTGTATGATCATGTTCCCCGCAAGCGCGGGGATGAACCGGCAAAATACGCTGCAAGCGCAAACGGCACCTTATGTTCCCCGCAAGCGCGGGGATGAACCGCATCCGCTTCCAGCGTTTGGTTATAATAAAATATGTTCCCCGCAAGCGCGGGGATGAACCGCACCATGAGAAGGGGGAATAGATGAAGCTGATATGTTCCCCGCAAGCGCGGGGATGAACCGGCGCAGGCATTGAGGGTGAGCGTTCTGGACTCATGTTCCCCGCAAGCGCGGGGATGAACCGATAACATACATAACTTACAACAAATAATTGAGATGTTCCCCGCAAGCGCGGGGATGAACCGCCTGTGAGACTGTTTGTCTGCTGATTCCTATAATGTTCCCCGCAAGCGCGGGGATGAACCGCACAAATAATGAATAATAGAGCTGCTATTGATATGTTCCCCGCAAGCGCGGGGATGAACCGAAGATTGCATGTAAGCATTATAATTGGGATAAATGTTCCCCGCAAGCGCGGGGATGAACCGTGTGCAGAAAGGAAATCACTGGTTAAGCAGGAATGTTCCCCGCAAGCGCGGGGATGAACCGGCGGTCACGGGGTTTACTGCCACCGGGATACGATGTTCCCCGCAAGCGCGGGGATGAACCGCCGTCTATTTGCCCCGCCAAAGCAATTACATCATGTTCCCCGCAAGCGCGGGGATGAACCGCAGTCTTTTTTCCACGAACAAACAGGCAGGAAATGTTCCCCGCAAGCGCGGGGATGAACCGGCGGTCACGGGGTTTACTGCCACCGGGATACGATGTTCCCCGCAAGCGCGGGGATGAACCGCTTCTTCTCTGCTACCACCCTATCGTTATAGGATGTTCCCCGCAAGCGCGGGGATGAACCGTAAAAGGACAACGATACCCCTTAAAAACAGAAATGTTCCCCGCAAGCGCGGGGATGAACCGAAAAGCGGCAGTTGCACGATGTTGTCGGTAGTATGTTCCCCGCAAGCGCGGGGATGAACCGCTCATGATTATCGCGAACGGATAAAGAAACTCATGTTCCCCGCAAGCGCGGGGATGAACCGATATGGAAGCCCTGCCCTCTTATACTTATGCCATGTTCCCCGCAAGCGCGGGGATGAACCGCGGGATGACAAACAAACAGCGCGGAGAATTTAATGTTCCCCGCAAGCGCGGGGATGAACCGACATCCTTCTATCGTTCCACGGGACGCGCACAATGTTCCCCGCAAGCGCGGGGATGAACCGTAAAGTTTAAATAGCCGATTTAGGCTGCAAATATGTTCCCCGCAAGCGCGGGGATGAACCGTCATATTCAAATCAGCTCTTATGGCTGGCAGAATGTTCCCCGCAAGCGCGGGGATGAACCGTAGGGTTATTGCGTTCTGAACCGAGCAAGAGAATGTTCCCCGCAAGCGCGGGGATGAACCGGTTCGTGATACCGATAGTGTTTGCTATCCCATATGTTCCCCGCAAGCGCGGGGATGAACCGACGCATTCATTCAGAGTGGATTTGTCCCTGGTATGTTCCCCGCAAGCGCGGGGATGAACCGAGTTGCCTAAAATGGGCCAAGTGACTCCTGTGATGTTCCCCGCAAGCGCGGGGATGAACCGGGGCTTATTATACATATCATATCCTCACTGCTATGTTCCCCGCAAGCGCGGGGATGAACCGCGGTTATTTGCTGGGTGAGTGGAAAGAATCAGATGTTCCCCGCAAGCGCGGGGATGAACCGCAGTATGCGCCGCAAGACACAAAGCTTCAGGCATGTTCCCCGCAAGCGCGGGGATGAACCGGAAAATAAATGCGTACAGCCCCTTGAGTAGAAATGTTCCCCGCAAGCGCGGGGATGAACCGTCATCAACAATATCATCGATAGCACCCTCGAGATGTTCCCCGCAAGCGCGGGGATGAACCGGGCAATGTAAAAGCCGGATGCCACGTATTCAGATGTTCCCCGCAAGCGCGGGGATGAACCGGAGGGGGGCGTCCGTCCATAAATAGACTGTATATGTTCCCTGTAACCAAACTCTAATTTCCCCCGCAACGTTTGAACTGGGGGTGGCGTTTCCTTTACTTTTACACTCCTTTTGTGCTACATTCCCCCCAAATAATTGACCCTGTGGTTTGGCACTGATCATCCCGATAAGCTATTCCATGGTGTCCCAGGAGTTTTGATGAAAAAACGTAAAGCCCTCGCTCTTCTTTCCGGTGGTCTCGATTCTACCCTTGCTGTAAAAATGATGCTTGATATGGGAATTGAGGTGGAAGCTCTCAATTTTACATCTCCTTTTTGTACCTGTACCGGTAAAAATTCTGGCTGCAAGTCGGAAGCGGTGCGGGTTGCGCAGGAGTTTAATATTCCGATCAAGGTTATGCACAAGGGGGTTGATTATCTTGAAATCGTGCGAAATCCTGAACACGGTTATGGTAAAGGGGTGAACCCTTGTGTCGACTGCCGTATTTATCTGCTCCGCAAGGCAAAGGAGTACATGGAGGAGAGCGGTTCCGATTTTGTTATTACGGGTGAGGTTTTAGGACAGCGCCCCATGAGTCAGCGCCGTGATTCTCTCCGTGTTATTGAACGGGAAAGCGGTCTGGAAGGTTTGCTGCTACGTCCGTTGTCAGCGCAGCATTTTGAGCCTACGATTCCCGAGCGGGAAGGGTGGGTTGATCGTGAAAAGCTCTTGGCAATCAAGGGGCGTTGTCGAAAAGAACTGTTTGATCTTGCCGATGAGCTGGATGTGACCAATTACCCCTGTCCGGCAGGGGGGTGTCTGTTGACGGAACTTTCTTTTGTTCCAAAAATCAAGGATATGTTTGATCATTGTGATGAGTTGGATCAGCGTGATTTTCGCCTTCTTAAAATAGGGCGGCATTTTCGTATTGGGGATCGTACCAAGTTGATTGTGGGACGTGCCGAGGCTGATAACCATCAGATGGAGAATATAAGAACAGAGGATGAGGCGGCGTTGACCTGGATGGATGGCAATACACCGCTTGGGGTAATAGTGGGTAATCAGGATTGTGACCGTCAGCTTGCGGCTCAGATTATGCTTCGCTATACGAGGGCGGAAGCGGGTGCGCCGTGCAGGATTGCTGTTCGATTCAAGGGTGGCGAAGATCTCATGGTTGTGAATAATTCAATGACGCCTGCTGATGTTGAGCAGTATATAATTTCTTTATAAACTGTACCTTTGTTAACGGAGCCGGTGTAAAAAATCATCAAGTTTCAATGGGCGATCTTATTCTGATTGCTACCACCGAGCCGAAGGTGTTGCAAATTCTATCTCTTGATTGAGAGGTTGTATGAAAATTATCGATTTGATTCAGAGTTCCGGACAATTTATCTCGCTTGAATATTTTCCGCCAAAGGCGAGGGAGGATTGGCCGGCTTTTTTCAAGACGCTGGAGTCGTTGACCGCAATTAATCCGCTATTTGTTTCTGTTACATACGGAGCTGGCGGTAGTACACATTCGGATACCCTGGAAATTGTCACTCGCTTGAAGAAGGAGTACGGTCAGAATGTTATGGCACATCTGACCTGTGTCGGTTCAACTGAAGAAAAGATAAATCTGTTTTTGAAACAGCTGGCGGATGCCGGTGTCTCCAATCTTCTGGCGCTGCGGGGCGATCCTCCTGTCGGGGAAGCTCATCCGGCGGTTGCTTTACCGACCGGTGAATTATGTTACGCATCAGATCTTGTAGGTGTGATACATGCTTCGCAACCGGCTGCAGGAGTGGCGGTAGCATGTTATCCCGAAACTCATCCGGAAGCGATAAGTCCTGAATCTGACATGAATTTCCTAAAACTCAAACTTGACAAAGGGGCGGATTTTGCAATCACCCAGCTCTTTTTTGATAATAATCTGTACTATGATTTTGTTACCAGAGCGAGATCTGCAGGAATTACGAAACCGATTATTCCAGGTATTCTGCCGGTTGTCAGTCTGAAAGTGATACGAAGAATTGTTTCATTGTGCGGAGCAACAATTCCGGCACAATTTCTTGCGGAGCTTGAAGAGGCGGACGCGTGTGGAGGAGCAGAGGCTGTCCAGAAGGTTGGGATTGCCCATGCCCGTAAGCAGGCGGAAGAACTTCTGGCGAGCGGTGTGCCTGGTGTTCACCTGTATACGCTCAATCGGTCTGATGCTGTGTTGGCAATTGCTGATGGCTTGCTGCGTCTACAGTGACCGCAACTCTCCAGGTGCAAACCAGAAAAAAGCTCTGAACATGCAGTATTTATAAAATTCTGAAAAAAGTAGCGAAAAACTTCGGCTATGGTTCCACCATGTTTCCTTCAGATTTGCGCTGTCTACAGGGTAGGGATAAATGGCGCAATTTCCCGGGAGGGCATTACGCATGAGAATGGTTGCTCTTTTAAGGTGGTAGCGTGAGGTTATCAGCAGTATTGAGCGAATGTTATATCTGGTTATGAGGTCGCGCCCGTAAATTGCGTTTTCAAGGGTGTTGCGGGAATTTTTCTCAAGTATCACCCCATCAGGTGATGGGTCGCCTGGTTTTGCTTGATAAATATCACTTTTGCGGACAGTCGGATCCGCCCCCACAATAATGAGATATTGTGCGGAACCTTCACGATACAGGCGTACTCCTTCGGTTACACGCCCCTTGCCACCGGTCAAGACAACTATCGCATCGGATTTATGAACAGTCTGGCGATATGAAAAGGTTTTGTAGGTAAAGTCAACAAAAAGGACGCCGACCACAATGGCAGCTATCGCTAGTAATGATATAAATGCTTTTACAAGATTCATGGTTTGCTCAATTTTTACTTGCAATGTTTGACGTTATTTGCTAAAAGTTTGCGTTCAGTAATTACGGGAGGAATATACATCATGTCAAGAAAATGTGATATTTGCGGAAAAGGTCCAAGCTTCGGAAACAATGTGAGTCATGCTAACAATAAAACTCGTACAGTTTGGTATCCAAACCTGCAAAAAGTCAGAGCTGTAAAAAATGGCAGTATCTTAACTGTTAAAGCTTGCACTCGTTGCATCCGTTCCGGTTTTGTAACCAAAGCCCTTTAGTCAGAATTAAAAAAGAAACCGAATTACCAAGCCGCTGGCACAATGTCAGCGGCTTTTTCAACTTCTTGCAGCAATTCCAAATAAAGTCGCTCTTTTAGTTGGTTCGCCTTCGACTCCTCAACATACTTTTTATATCACTTCGTCGTATCAATCGTTGCCGATTTGAATCTATCATCGTATAAAAAACGCTCGGATTACTCTCCGGTCGCAATTATAACTTCGATTTCAAGACGTACTCCCCGTGGGAGGCTTGCCACTGCAACTGTGGAACGGGCAGGTTTGTTTATAGGGAAAAATCTTCCGTAAACAGAATTGACTGCTCCAAAGTCCACCATATCAACAAGAAATATGGTTGTTTTGACAATCTGGTCAAATTTTGCGCCAACAGCTTCAAGCATGGCGGCAATGTTTTTCATGACCTGTTCAGCCTGTGTGGTGATGTCACCGTCAATGACCTCGCCGGTTGATGGATCCAGTGGAATCTGACCGGAACAGAACACAAATCCACTTGCCTTGATTGCCTGGGAGTATGGTCCTATTGCCGCCGGCGCCTTGTCGGTTTTAATTTCTTCTAAATTCATTCTGTTTCTCCTCCATTTTGTATTAAGCTTATTTGAATGGTGCTTTTTGTGTTATCTCTGACCGTTGCAAGGGCAGAAAGCCGTATTCCGCCAACCCAGAACAATTCATCACCTGCAAAGAAAAGGGGAGTGACTGTACGAATGGAACGTGGGATTTTCAGATCAATAAACAGATCCTTTAATTTTTTGTGACCGGTCATGCCGGAAGGTTGCATCCGATCTCCAGCCCGGAATGTTCGCACATGCCAGGGAAAAGGTAGTGCAGAAATATCAATGATGACAATATTTTTATCGTCGGCACTCTCTTTCTCTTCTGCAGCAGTTACTATTACGCGTGAACCGTCTTGTAACTGCCAGGTTCCAGTGCCGGAAATAGTCGTTTCCGAATGAGTTGTCTGCTCAAAAGGTTGTTTTGATAATGTTAATGTGGCGTATTCTTTGTATGCTGTGATCTGATTTGGGAGGTTGATTGAAGCATTGGCTCTGCTTGAATGACATATTGTCAGAATGTCTGAACAGTGCGGTTTGGCAAATCCATTACAGCTACCGCTAATCTGCTTGTACATGAGCCTGATAACTCGTCTTGCCAGAGATTGATGTAGTGAAATCAGGTCGTTAATTCGGCATGATAGCGAACTGGCTGAAACGGTGCAGATTTTAGCATACGTCTCCAATGTCTGCTGATTGAGACCATCGTTATCAATTGCAATAATTTCAGCCGTGGAATTAATTGTTTCCCTGATGGCTGGATTATAGGTTTCCAGTAAAGGAATAAGTTGATGACGTATGCGATTGCGCAGAAAGTTCGTATCGCTGTTACTGGAATCTTCGCGCCACTGTATATTTCTGTTTTTTAACCAAAAACGCAATTCAGTCGCTGGAATGTCCAATAACGGTCGAATGTACCCTCGTTGGTTGATGTATCCCATGCCGGAAAGTCCGGTCATGCCTGAACCCCTGAGGAAGCGCATCAATACGGTTTCGGTCTGGTCATCTGCATGATGGGCAATCGCTGTCCCTATAGCGCAATATTTTTGTTTTATTGTATCAAAAAACCGGCCTCTCACCTGTCGTCCGGCATCTTCAAGATTCACTCTTTCGCTCTCTGCCACAGCTTTTACATCAACCTTCAATGATTCAAACCCTATTCCCAGATCTCTGCAAGTTTTTTGACAGAACAACTCATCCTCATCTGATTCTTTTCCCCGCAATGAATGATTGAGGTGAGCCGCAATCAGTTTCAGTCCGTATCCCGGGAGGGAGTGTAGCAGGTGCAGAAGTGCAGTTGAATCTGCTCCACCGGAAAACCCGACGATCAGAGTGTCTCCCTTTGCAAAAAGTGCATGAGATTCAATGGTGTTTAGTACGGTTTTTTCAATATTCAGCTTGCTCACCTGGGAGATGTCAAAGCTATGATTTCAGGAATAATCTGCAATATTGCTTCCTGCAGTGAAGAACCCATTATCTGTTCCAGTTCTCTCCGTGATGCATAAAGCGGAATAGTTCTATTGTCGCTGGATGAAACTGTAAAGGTCTTTATTTTTGCCCCTTTTGCAAGAAGATCAACATTGAATTTTAGTGACTGTTTCGCATCATCTGTTACGATCCCTTTGTTTACATTAAATGATAAAAGAAGGTTGGAAAGGAGAATGCCATTTGGTGCGTCTGCAGGAATTTGCAGGCGTATCTCTGCCGAGAATCCCAAAACTCTCAATTCCTTCAGGATAGCTTCCCCAATCCATTCTTCAAGAGTATTGGCAGCAAGAATGTTTGCTTTGTGAACACCATTGGCGTTGTTAAGGGCGCCGACTATTGTGTCACCCTTTTCATTTTTTGACCCTGATTTTGAAGGGGCTATTGCAACTACTACAGTTCCATTGTGACGCCCGAAAGGTTTTTCAAGCTGGTTGTAATTGAGCGAAATTTGTTGATCAACCGTGGCGCAACCGGCAAGCAAAACTGTTGCCGCAATAAGCATAAAAAAGCTTTTCATGGTAATCATTCTCCTCTCACAATCGGGTTTTTATTTTTTTGTGCTGAATATCATGTTCAAAACAAAGCTGAATATACTGAAAAGCATGGCAGCCAGAAAAGCTGCGCCAAAACTGTCAACTCTGAATCCATGCACCAGATGAGCTGAAAGGTAAAAGATGACTCCATTTATTACAAGGGTAAAAAGCCCCAGGGTCATCATGGTGACTGGCAGGGTCAGCATTAGCAGGATAGGTCGGAGAAAGGTGTTCAGTAATCCTATGACAACTGTTGCAAGCAACAATGCCGTAAACTGGTCAATGTGAATACCAGGGATAAGTTTCATGACAAAAAAGAGTGCAAAGGAGTTGAGAACCCATTTAAGAACAAGGTTGGTCATTTTTAAAGCCACCGTTTCCTTTTGAAATAAAAAATCATTGCAATTGAAATCAAAACCATAACCACCCAGAGCGAAGGGTACCCATAATACCACTCAAGTTCCGGCAGATGTTTGAAATTCATTCCGTATACGCCGACCAGAAAAGTTAGCGGCATGAAAATTGTGCCGATAAGGGTTAAAAACTTCATGATTTCATTGGTGCGGTTACTGATGCTGGAAAGATAAAGGTCAAGCATTCCGGAGAGAAGGTCGCGGTATGTTTCAACAGTGTCAATAACCTGAATAGTATGGTCATACACATCGCGGAAAAAAAACCGTGTGCCATCATGAATCAATACAGTGTCGCCACGCTCCAGAAATGAAAGCGCTTCCCTTAACGGCCAGACCGCCTTACGCAGGTATATGATTTCTTTCTTTATCTTGTTTATGATATGCAGTGTTGACTGTTCGGGGGAAGCGGTCAACTGCTCCTCAATATCCATAATTTCTTCGCCAGTATTTTCCAGAACGGCAAAATAACCATCCACCACCGCATCCATTAGTGAATAGGAAAGATAATCTGCCCCCATCCCCCTGATTTTACCTTTTGATGTACGAATTCTTGACCGTATGGCGTCAAATACATCTCCATTTATAGCTTCCTGAAATGTGAAAACTGCGTTTGAAGTCAGTATGACCCCTATCTGTTCCGATGTGAAACTTCCCCCATCGACTGCCTTTAACATGCGCGCAACAATGAACAGGTAGCTTCCGTAATCTTCTATTTTAGGACGCTGAACCGTATTGACAATATCTTCCAGAACCAGGGGATGTAATCCAAGATATTCCCCAAGGTCGCTAATCAATTCAACATTATGGACCCCTTCAACGTTAACCCATACAACTCCTGATGAATCAATTTTTTGCAGATGTTCCAAGGATGCTTCAACCGAGTAAAACTTTTTTTCATCAAGATTTATGGCATCGTAATGCATGACTGTAATTGTAGCGGCTTCCACTGGAGTCTCTCCAATGTGAACCATGCTCCCGGGTGGAAGCCCTGATTTAATGGAGCGTCTTTTAGGAAAATGATGATTGGAGTGATTACTGTTTTTTTGAGCCATGGCTATAAAATTCCGTACAAAAGATGATTGTATTCAGCTAAATATCTTGTTTTTAAACTATTCAAAAATTATGGGTTTTGAAAAATGGCTTGAACCGTGGGGTTCAATTTTTTAAATCCCCAAAATATCCGCCATTCTCAACAGATCTTCGTTCAGCTTTTTCTGACCACCGTTAACCACCATTTCGAGAAGTGTTGTGGTAAGTGACGCAGCGGTTGTTCCTATCATAACCCCTTTTGTTCCTTGCATCAGAAGTTCAACTCCTTTTCGTCCAAACCGGCTTCCAAGAAGGCGATCAAAAACCGATGGCGCTCCGCCTCGCTGATAATGCCCCAGCACTGTGACGCGTGTCTCAAAACCGACTTCATTTTTGATACTGTCCGCAATAGTCTGTGCATGACCTGCACCTTCAGCCATGATGATGATGGCGTTGGTTCGTCCTTCTTCATAACGCGTTTTAAGGCTTTGGCATATTTCAGTCAAATCAAGGGGAACTTCAGGAACAATAGCGAATTCAGCGCCTGTTGCTATGGCAGTTGTCGATGCCAGATAGCCGGAGTTCCTTCCCATGACTTCCACGATAAACGCCCGGTCATGGGAGCTGGCAGTGTCCTTGATGCAGTCAACAGCATAAATGATGTTGTTGAGCGCCGTATCAACGCCAAGCGCCATATCGGTGTACGGGATGTCATTGTCAATGCTGGCTGGAATTCCCACAACCGGAAAGCCGAGCTTATCAAGCGCCAGCGCGCCGTTAAGTGAGCCATCGCCACCCACAACAATCAACCCCTCAATTTTTTCATTCAGGAGGTTTTCCAGCGCTTTTTTGCGCCCTTCTTCGGTTCGGAACTCTTGGGAACGAGCTGATTGCAGGAATGTACCTCCACGTTGCAGTGTCCCGGAAACTGCCTTGGAATCGAGCAGTATGTAATCATTTTTCAGCAATCCGGCATACCCTTTGCGATAGCCGATCATCTGAATGTCGTTGGCAATTGCGGTGCGGGCGGCTGCACGGATGACGGCGTTCATTCCGGAACAGTCCCCTCCGCTGGTGAGGATGGCGAGTCGTTTCATTGTTGCTCCTTAAATCTAAAGTATGTAAAGCGTCTGCACTGTAATCAAAAATTAGTTTGTGTCTATTTGCTCCGTGTTTCCACAAAAACTGTTGCTTCATGCAGTGGAATTTTGAGTTTACTTGCGTATCCCTTGTAGTAATCAACAAGATCCCGCCCATTGATCCGCTTTTGTTCAGTCAACTCGTGCTGGAGTTTCTCCTGCCGCGCAAGGGCGCGGGTTCCACCTTTAAAGCTGCGTGATAATACCTTGTTGTCGAGGTTCGGAATCGGAAGCTTACGGCTGCTGGCAAAAAGTTTGACTGCATCAGTGCCAAACGGTGGTCCCACCTTTATTTCCCATGAGTCGCTCGCTTCCGGGATGGTAAATAGCAGATCTGGCGCTAAAGGGAGTTCTTTATCCCCTTCTTTTGGGTAGAGCAGAATAACCTCTCCCTTGGGGTTGATGTCATAGATATAGATATAGAGAGGGGTGGCAACCTTGACAGCAAATTGCACGGTTTCTCCCTCCTTGAAGTACTGGTGTTTTCCACCACCCTTTGTGGTGCGGATTGTGATCAGGTCATTTCCCTTTTCATGCTCAGTGTCAGCAATCACGGCACTCTGTTCTGCCGCGTCATTTTCCAGGCTGTGTTTTATGATCGTCAGCGGGATATTTTCATCTCCCCGTGCCAGAACAACCCCCTTCTGGTCTTTGAGCGTGGCTGACAAAGTGAGAGCATCGGAACCGCCAAGATAAGTATCAACAAGCACTGCGTCAGCACCGGCAAGTAGCGTGTCAGTCGCTTCTACCCCTTCCCCTGTCACAGTACGTTGTGCAGCAATTTTAACGATTGATGGTTTATCCTCCACAATACTGAATTTTGGAGCAGAGGCGAATAGTGTTTTTAATTTCTGGGTGACATATTCACCAAAAGGGGTGCTATAACCCCTTCTTGCTTCAACAGTCTGATTTATGACAACCTTTATTGTGCCGGGGCGAGCTTTGTTTTTGCTCCCGATTATTTTTTTGACAAGCCTGCCAAGATAGTCATCCACCGTAAGGGTGACCATCTCTTTTGGAATTTTGTCCAATGCTATCCAATATTTTTTCTTCAGTGTTCGATAAGATGAGTTGGATGAATCTTTTGTGTCGTTAAGGCGGAGAGCAAAGTGTATTTTATAGTTTTCAATTTGATAACGGATAGTTACACGATAGTCAGCATTATCAACTATTGAACTTTCAAAACGGAAACCGGCGTTGCCAAGTGCGGATTCAAGTTCCCGCTGGATTGATGTGGAGAGAGGTGTTGTAGAATCATCTTCACTATTACGGATATCTTCCCGATCAAGATAAATCTTGCTTCCGGGAATCATCCCCTTTATTTCAGATGCCATTTCTGAGGTAAGGTCGGTCAGTGATGAAAAATCTTCCTGACTGCCAAAAAGTGCGAACGATGGTGTCGGGATAAAGATGAAGAGTGTCATCAGGCATAACAAGCTGCGAATCAGCATGAAAAAACTCCTTAAAATTACTAGGTATCTCCAAGCGTTGGCATTGTAAAGTGCCAGACAATAATCGTCAAGTTTGTAATAGGTTTTTGTATTTATACGGTATCAATTAGCTTCAGTTTACTCTTCCTCCAGCCTCCTCACTATGATATGAACATAGTGCTAAAATTGTCATTATTCATAGGGAGTACGACATGGATGTTCTGATACCGGAAGTGGGCGAATCTGTTCGCGAGGCGTTGGTTGGACAATGGTTCAAGAAGAGCGGGGAGAGAGTCGAAAAGGATGATCCGCTGTGCGAACTTGAAACAGATAAGATAACTCTTGATCTGCATGCGGATACTGGGGGAATCTTGACCATAATTGCTGAAGTTGGCGCTACTTTGGCGATTGGAAGCAAAATAGCTGTCATAACGGAAGATTCCGCAATGCAATTGCATCATGAAACTAACCGGCAACAGGTTGAAAATATGACACAAAGCCGAATCATCCTAAATGAGACTCCTTCATCCCCATCTGTTCGCCAGGCTCTCCGTGAGAATCATATTGATCCTGCTACCGTTAGTCCGACAGGGAAGGGGGGGCGAATTACACTTGATGACCTGTTTTCCCGCATCGAGGAAAATAAACGTACCCATGTTCCGGCTGTTGATTCCGAACTGGAAAATACCCCAAAAATGGATATTGATACTCTATTTAATGCCATTTCCCCGGCACCGTTGCCATCCCAAACAGTTCCTGATATGCCTGCTTCAGTTCAAACTGTTGCAGCTGCCGCTATATCGCTCACTCCGCAAACCGTCACTCCGGCTGTGCATAGTGAGGAACCGCCTGCTTATACAACTCGCCGTGAAGAACGGGTGCCGCTCTCTCCCATTCGCAAGCGGATTTCTGAACGTCTGGTTGCTGCGAGGCAGGAGAGTGCAATGTTGACAACCTTTAACGAGGTTGATATGACGCAGGTTAAGGCTCTGCGGGGGAAACATCACGATTATTTCATGCAGAAACATTCTGCGCCACTCGGTCTCATGCCGTTTTTCGTAAAGGCTTGTTGTGCGGCTCTCACTCAATTTCCTCTTTTGAATGCCAGTATTGATGGTGATCAAATTGTCTATCATCATTTTTATGATATCGGCATAGCAATCGGCGCTGATAAGGGGCTTGTGGTTCCGGTGGTGCGAAATGCCGATACCCTTCGCCTGTTTGAGATTGATTCCGCCATTGCAGGTTTTGGTGAGAAGATTCGCTCCCATCAACTATCAATCAGTGATCTGGAAGGGGGGACGTTTACCATCAGTAACGGTGGCGTATACGGTTCCATGCTCTCCACGCCTATTCTCAACCCGCCCCAGAGCGGTGTACTCGGAATGCACGCCATTCAGGAACGTCCGGTTGTGTGTGATGGGCATATCGTTATCCGACCCATGATGTACCTTGCGCTTTCATACGATCATCGTCTGGTTGACGGGCGTGAAGCGGTCGGTTTTCTGAAAAGTATTAAAGAATTTATTGAACAACCGTATGAGCAGCTATTGGAATAAGAGACTAATGCGCTATTTTTTGAGTGTCATACTATTCTGTCTGCTGATTGTGCCTTCTTTTTCCTGGTCTGAACCGGTAGATTCCCCGGAAATCAAAAGGCAGGGCTCCTTTAAATTCATGCAGAATGCTGCTGTTAAAGGGCATTCCAGGGCGGCTTATTATCTTGGCGCTTATTACTATCATGGAGTCGGTACGGCTGTTGATAAGGGATTAGCGCTGTTCTGGATTAAAAAAGCTGCTGAGGCAGGAATTACTGAAGCTGAACTTGCATACGGACTGCTTTTACTTGCCGGTGATGGAATTACCGCAGACAGAGCATCTGCAATAGAATGGATCGGTAAGGCAGCCCGGAAAGATAACGCAAAGGCGCGTGAAGTTATGAACGAACTCCTTTCTTATCGTGGGAGCGGCAGATCATATCTATCTGACACAGAAATGCAACTCCCAGATATTCTTCATAAAAATGATATACAGGAGTCATTTCGCCTTGAAGGAAAAGGTTTATTGCTGGATAGAGGAACTTTCGGACTCAAATTCACACTACCACCGCTTTATGATCCGTTGACCCCGCAGACCCAGCAGAAACCAGCTCTGAACCAGATGCTGGAACGTTTGCAAGGTGGGACAATTGATATTATTTTCAGACCGGCACAAAAATAATTCAGGAGGATGAAATATATGTCAGAAGTTTTTCAGTACGACCTGATCGTGATTGGAGCCGGTCCTGGCGGTTATGTGGCTGCAATACGGGGAGCGCAGCTCGGGATGAAGGTTGCAGTTGTGGAGAAACGGCAAACCCCAGGGGGGGTATGCCTTAACGAGGGGTGTATACCGAGTAAGGCGCTGCTTGATTCAACTGAACGATTTATCTCTGCATCTACTGAATTCAGCCGTCACGGAATAGAGATAGCTCCACCGGTGCTGAACCTTTCAAATATGCTTCGCCGCAAGGAGCAGGTTGTTAAAAAACTTACTGACGGTATCTCTTACCTGTTTAATAAAAACGAGATAACGCTCCATGTAGGCGCTGCAAGGCTGATTCCATCGGATCTGAATGAGATGAAAAGGGTGCTGGTCTCTGTGCCGCGACAAAGGGATCTGCTTGAGGGATATGACCTGCTGTCAGAAGCTGGCGAGGAGATGGATACAGTGACTCTTGAAGCAACCAGTGTCATCCTTGCAACAGGCAGTGAACCGACACTTCTTGCCGGTATAGCTGTTGACAGGCAGGTTGTTGTTACGGCTCGTGAGGCGCTTTCCTTTGATACGGTGCCGGAACATCTTGTTATTGCCGGTGGTGGATATATCGGTCTGGAACTCGGGTCGGTGTGGCAGCGTCTTGGATCAAAAGTCACCGTCATGGAAATGTTGCCAAACATATCGCCTCAAATGGATCGCCAGGTAAGCGAAGGGCTGTATCGGATGCTCCGCAAACAGGGGGTTCAGTTCAAGCTTGGGACAAGAATAACCGCCATCAGGCGGATAGGCTCAAAGGCTATCGTGCAGTACAATGATGGAACCGGAAGCGAAGAGATGGACTGTGACCGTGTTCTGGTCGCAGTTGGGCGCAAGCCGCTAACAGCAGCTGTCGGGATAGAAGAGCTTGGAATCGTCTGCGATGCCAAGGGGAGGGTTGTTGTAGACGAGAATTATCAGACCTCAATTCCAGGGATTTACGCTATCGGTGATCTGATAGCCGGTCCGATGCTGGCGCATAAGGCTTCCCGTGAAGGGACTGTATGTGTGGAGAGAATGAACGGGCAACAGACAGTAGTTGAGTATGATTTTATCCCTTCAGTCTGTTATACATCCCCTGAAGCAGCATCTGTTGGTAAAACGGAAGAGGAACTCAAGGAATCTGCTATCCCTTACAAAACGGGATGTGGGAGCTTTTCAGCATCAGGTCGCGCTCGCTGCATGGACGCAACCGATGGTTTTGTGAAAATTATAACTCATGCTGTGACGGATCGTATACTTGGAGTACATATTCTTGGTCTGCACGCCTCGGAAATGATTGCCGAGGCGGTATGTGTGATGAGCTTCGGAGGGACAGCAAGAGATCTGGCGCTTATCTGCCACGCACATCCGACATTGTCTGAAACTCTGCATGAAGCGGCGCTGGATGCCCTAGGCAAAGCTGTGCATCGGTAATGACAATTAAGTGGGTGGGAATTCGTACAATCTGCAAAACATCACTGCAGGTTTATTTTGTCCCTGATAGCATAAATTGGTTTGTTCTGTGATTCGTAATAGGTCCTTGCATTCAATTCTCCCAGAAGCCCAAGTACTATAAACTGGATACCCATAAAAAAAAGAAAAATAGTCAATATGAGTAGTGGATTACGATTCATGCTCAAATGTTCAATAATTTTCATATAGACAGTCATGGAGCCAGTGAGGATACCGGCAAATATGGTGTAGACCCCCCATTTACCAAATAACTGTATCGGTTTTGTTGAATATGAAAGCAGGAATTTTACGGTCATAAGATCCAGAATAACCCGTAAGGTGCGAGAAATACCGTATTTACTCACACCATGAACTCTTGGGTGGTGGTTGACCGGTATTTCAACGACTTTAGCACCTATCTGCGATGCCAGAGCCGGTACGAAACGGTGCATCTCTCCATATAAATTGATACCTTCCAGAACTTCTCTCCGATATGCTTTAAGAGTACAGCCATAGTCATGCAGATGTACGCCGGTAAGCTTTGAAATAAGCGCGTTGGCGATTATGGATGGGATTTTGCGTGTTACAAAAGTGTCCTTACGATTGTTGCGCCATCCCGAAACAACGTCACCTCCTTCTTTTATCTTTTCAACCAGACGAGGAATATCCACTGGGTCATTTTGAAGATCGCCATCCATTGGAATTACAATGTCACCGCTTGCTGCATCAAAGCCTGCAGACATGGCTGCGGTTTGACCAAAGTTACGACGCAGTCGGATCGCTTTAAGCTTATCGTCGTTTTGTGCGAGCGCTTTTATGGTCGGGAAAGTTTGATCCTTTGAGCCGTCGTCAATCATAATAAGTTCATATGAAAAGGATTGTTTCTGAAGAACATTGGTCAGCGCCGAGTAAAGCGCATCTACGTTGTCTTGCTCATTATAAAGAGGAATTACAATACTTATATCCACAATAGCTCCCAAATTTACTTTTCTGTTGTTTGATTGTTTCGCAAAAAATCCATCTGTTTCGTTACGCTGCTCTTTCGTAAGAATACTGGACTCTCCATTGAGCCTGATGAGTCATTTTTTACTTTGAAAATTAATCCGAACAACAGACCGAATCCATTGGCAGTATGCATGATTGGGTATAGCAGCAGTAATGTGCATGCAAATGGTGAACGGAAGTTGATTATGGCATCGACAGTGAATACCAAGGATATTGCAACGTAAGAAAGTATTGGTAACAACCAAACTTGATGCTGTGTCAACAATGCAATTGGTAATAAAAAAATGTAGCATACAAAAAATAGCGGGATAAAACTTATAATGGAGAAGCGTCTGCTGATTTTAGTCTGTTGAGCGCGCCCTTTGCCATAATTGAACATTTGCCTGATAAATGCTCCAATAGTGGAACGCTGGCTTCGTTGTACAGCTAAATCAGGATCATGCAGTATTTGTAAGCCTTTCGATTCAATTCTGTCAAGCAACTCATTTTCCTCATTCGGGTAGAGTCGTTCATCAAAGCCGCCCATTGCCAGAAATAGATCTCGCCTGATTGCCATATTGCATAGAATTAGTTCCTTCTGACTGCTTTTTCTCAATATACCGGTTGCTTGATACCTGTTACGCATTGAACCTGCGCCGAAGAGTGAGGAGAGGGCATATCCAAAAAGTTTTTGCAATGGAGAATCTGTGAACGGAGTGAGTGATGGACCACCAACAACTGCAACTGATTTGTCATTAAAATGAGCAGCGCACTGAATCAAGGCTGTTGGTGGAAGAAGTGAATCGTCATCAATAAAATATAGTATTGATCCGGCAGCCTGTTGAGCGGCAATGTTTCGTTGCCTGCTTGGTGAATACCCTTCTGAAATGATAATTTCATAGCTGTATCCGTTAGAGAGGATTTCCAATGATTCAACGGCATGGATTGAATGCCCTGGTTTTACAGGTATGATAATGGAAAATGAGATGCACATAAATTGGGGAGGCAGAAATGTAGGTAGAAAGCGTGTTAATTTAAAAACGTTTTTTCACAAGCGCGGTAAATCGCTTCTCAATAAGCCCGTCATCTTTTCTTGTTCCATAGTTATAGTCAACCGATGCCTCGAAAAGCTTAAAACTCACGCCGGCTGATGTATAGTAACCGATGGTGTAATTATCAATATTACGTAAAAAAGTATATTGAATACCTGTTGTAAGAATAACATTTTTGAGCGGATAGTAACGAGCTCCAAGGGTAAATTTATTGTTACGCCCAGTGTTTGCAAGAGTATTGGTGTTGTTGACTAACTGTTCTGAAATAAAATTCTCATTTATTTCAAATAGTTTACGAATAACACCATTAACTTTGTATTTCACATAATTGAGTGATTGCTCAAAGTTTACCAGATCGTATGAGGATGTAGTACCAGCGACTTGCGGTCGTTTCATTTTGTCGTATGTAATCGAAACATTTCCGTTAAAATTTCTGCTGAAATCATATTTTATATATGATGTTGATTTGAAATGATCATATTCAATTTCCCCAACTCCCATCGATTTGGAAAACTCATTGTATAAGTTTACACTTAATGCGCTTTTCTTATAACTGATTTTGTTGCTTATACCGGTAACATAACTTGTTGGCTCAGCTACTGGTGCATATATATCTTCTGTTATGGAAGATTCAATGTTCAAGGATGGTCTCGGAATCCAGATGGTTGAAGCCGACGTAACAGATCTGGTGCTGTTTACTGGTGAAAGAGTGGAGTTTGCAATACCGGAGTTCATACGTGGTGAGTCATATTGTCTTGAGGTTAATAATGGGTCGTTAATATTTGACTGGGCGTTATATGCTGAACCGTAGTTACTGTTTAACAGTTGGGAAATTTGAAATTGGAGAGTGTTTGAATAGGCATACCGAGATCTGAAATTGAGCTTGTGATCAACAAAAGTACTGTTTGAATTGTTATTAACATCATTGATACTTACATTTACCGCATATTCTGCAAAAAGCTTCAGTTTTGTAGAATATCGCTGTGTGCTTTCACTGCTTACACGACTTTTAAAGTTTGTAATGAAAGACTGGTTTGCGAGTAAGTATTTTTGCAGTGATGAATCAAAAGAAGTGTTTTGAATATTAATAACTTCAATTGTAGAGCTCTGATTTAGTGTGAAATTTGATTTTGTGAACAGATTTGCCGTATATCCAGCGGATGTTTTTTGGTAACGGTTGTCTCTGGTGTCGTTGTTTGCATTATGTGATGCAAAGCTGCTGATGGATGCGGTTGGTGATATTTGATAATAGGAATAGAGCGGGACATTTGTTTTATAGCTGATAATTTGTGTCTGTTCATTTACTGCATAGGGTAAAAGGTGTTCTTTTAAGCGGGTAAAGCTGCTGTAGAGATTGATATTGAAGTTTGCACGTCTTGCGGAAGCAAAAAAGTTAAGAGCGCTTTCCTCAAAATTTAGTTCAGCTTTATTGCTGTTATGTTTTGTGAACTGTCCATCAGTTGAAATCTGCAACCAGTTGGAAAAATCTATCCATCTCCGCTGCATAACGTGGTCAACAGTGCCAAGTTGAATTTGAGATTCATTGTAATTTGAGCTTGGATCTATTTTGTCGGTATAGGTCGTATACCGATAATGAAACCAGTTATCTTTTTTGTTGAGACTTACGAATGCAAGTCGGGAGAGATGAATATCTGTCTGGCTGTTTTTGGTTTGCTGGTCGTAATAATCAAGCATGAGCATGGGGAAGTGGCGAAGAACCTCGTTATAGCCGTTGGTCATACCGTTTTTTACACCCATGGTCAGTGTGGCGCCGCTGGTAATATTCAGGCCGTCGCCAATAAATTTGTTTGGAATAGTGGTTGCTGTGGATGCAGTACTGCCAGGTGAATAATAGGTGCTCGAAGTTATTGAACTGGGGACTTCTTCATAAATGTCCAAGAGTGAGGTGTCCCTGCTGTACAGTTTTAATCTGAATGGCATTTCCTTTGGATCAATTATAATAGTGCCGTTGTAGTTAAGCTTTCCTTTTGTGTTTGAAAAGTGATGTGAGCCGGTCGAGCTGTCGTCTACTGAAGCATTGAAAGAAGCTAAATTATAACCGAGAGAAAAATCATATTTACCGAGACGCCCACCAACCATTTTTCCGGCAGTTGAATATAAAAGTGAGTATTTTTGTGTAAACGAATCTGCGGAAGAGTGTCTGCCGTCATTGGTGCTTGCATCGTAGGATTTGTACGCAAGCTCCATCTCAGCGGTAAGTCTGGCGTCAGACTGTTTTGGATATAATAAAACAATCAGCCCCAAGGTGAGCAGATATGCATAAAAATGTTTCATTATTGAAGTTGTTGCAGATACTGTCATGGATAAAGGTTAATTACCTGTCAGGTTTAATTTAAAACTTAAGATTTGTTTGCAAAATGCATGCCTGCTTAATGTATGAGCTGATTAGAATAACTCTCATATAAATCAATATGTTATGCTGAAAAATATTGTTGGAAAAGGTCTGCATGGAAACAGAATGGTGAAATGACTGGTCAAGGGCGTAAATATTTGAAGATATGCACGTATCTGTTGAGTTGGTCGGTCACTGCAATAACTCCGGTGCTGTTAATGTCAATATTCATAGGGAGGGCAAAACCACCTGGTGAGAGCTTCCCTCTGGATGCGATGTCGTAGAATGTTCCGAGGGTGAATAAAGGTTCCCCATTTGGGTTGAAAATTTTAATGGAGTGTGCCCGACTATCCACAACATAAATGTTATTGTCCGGATCTGTTGCGACCGATTTAATGAGTTGAAATTCTGATATGCCGTCGCCGCGACTTCCGAATGAACGAAGATATGTGCCGTCTGGTGAAAAAACTTGAATTCTTGCATTGAAAGAATCCGCTACAATAAGCTCTCCCAGAGAATTTAAGCAGATTGATATGGGACGGTTAAAGGTTCCTGGTGTGTCGCCTGGACCGCCGATTTTCTTTTCAACTGTTACGGTGGCGCGGTCTATGACAAAAATTGTATTTGTATCGCTATCTGATACATAAAGCTTTTTCCCTGTGCTATCCAAGGTAAAAGACGCGGGGCGGGCAATCTCCTTTGGCAGTTTTATGGCAGATATAAATGTATAGTTATCGCCAGAAAAAACCAGCAGCTCTTTCAGGCGAGGATCAAGGACATATAGTTCACCATTTTTAGTCACATGCAAGGCGAGCGGCAAAAAAGAATTTTTCTCCTGTCGAGATGTAATGTTGATAACGTACTGTTCGCTACGCGCGGTATCAAAAATGATTACAGCTTGTCGTTCTATATCAGCAACAAAGATAATGTTTCCATCGGGAGAAAGGCGTGCGTCAACTGGCTTGGCAAGTGATAGCGGCTGATCTTCACCTGTAATCAGTTCTTTGAAACGGCGAAAATCAGTTTTGGGAAGATCAAGTTGGCTGCTGTATGATGCGAGCCATTCAATTCTCGGTTGGTTTGGGGGGAGTGGCCAGGTGAACCTTTTTTGAGGTAAAATCTGTTCTGATGCGCAGCCAGCCATGATTGATATAGATAAAATAAGAAATATTAGACGGGAGCATATTGTCATCATAGCATAACGATCCTTTATAAACAAAAAGCAGGAAGATAAATAATCTTCCTGCTTTTTAGCACGACAGTGGTTAAAAATAAATCAATTATTTGTTATGGCAAGCAAGGCAAAGTGCACTGGCTGCGTTATTTTTGCGGAGTAAAGCAGAATTGCCGTATTTGTTGTGAACGTCATGACACGTTGCACACTCCATATTGTTGGCATAAAGAGGCAGCGAAGCGGTGAAAGAGGCAGCCGCCTTTAATCCGGTTGAATTTTGTGTATAGGCGTTGGCATAACTAAATCCGATTGGGTGGTCATTTGTGAGGTCTGCTTTTCCAGCTCCAGCACCGTCGCCGAGATTAAATTGAGCTGCAATCATAGTAGAGCCTGATTTACCACCAAAGGCATCAATTGCAACATTACCATCGTGACAGCTCAAGCAAGTTTTACTTTGAGCACCCAAAACGTTGTTTTTAGCTGCACTAGTCAAGGTCGCGGATGTATACCATGTTATGGTAGTTGGACCGGCATAACTTCTGTTCCAGAGTAAGTTGTTGTTAACTGCATTATGCGGGGTGTGGCAGAAAATACAAATCTGGTCTGAACCGTAAGTTCCTCCTGAAAAATCGTGTCCTGAACCTGTTATACCTGGTGGTGATGCTATTGCTGCTGAAGTAATTGCAAGAAGGGTTGCTGCTGCCAAATACTTTTTCATGATAATCTCCTTTTCTTTGTTTTGTGCATTAATGCAAGTTTGTGTGAGACTTTTGATGCTTTTAAAAGTGAATTTAAGTCTGTTTAAAGTATTTGATCTCCTTTTGATATTTGACGTTAGAATAAAATGATGGTCGCTGATTTTATGAGTATTGAAGCAACAGATAAAGTTTGTAACTAAAATGCTATTTTTATGCCAATATGTAAAAACAATAAAAACAAATAGTTATGGTGAATGTTTTGTTTGGTTGTTCGTTGTAATGAGTAGCCTACAAATATTATTTCGCTTTTTAACCAGTCGTGGTTATTGCTCTTTGGTAGGTGTGACATCTGGTTTTGCAATATTTTCTTTCAGTATCGGATTTTTTGCCAGATATGTAGGATTCAAATATTGCATAATCTGGAATCGGCGTGCCAGTTTTTCAATTATATAGATAGCATCATTATTGTCTATATAAATGTCATTTGGCATATCAAAGCTACCAATTGCATTAAGGTTAAGATTATATTGACCTATTGCAAGAAGCGCTTCACCGGTTTCGCTGAAAATATTCAGCTGATTGGATCGTGAGTCAACAACATACACATGATCATCGCTATCTACAGCAAATGAGTGCATAAGGTCAATAGTGCCAGGAGTAGCTCCCCGTGTACCCCATGCGGAGATAAATTCACCTTCGGGGGTAAATCGCACTATACGTGCGTTAAAACCATCGGCTACCAGAATATTCCCTTTGCTCGTTACTGCAGTTGCCAGCGGGAAGTTGAACCTATCTTCAACCCCTTTGTTTTTAAAATTTTGAATTGTTTTTATAACTGTTCCATCAAGGTTTGAAATGATTATTTTATGTCCTCGTGGGTCTGGAATGATAATCCTGTTACGTTTTTTATCGATCCGGAAAATGGAAAGACCCTTAAGATCCTTAAATTTTATTGTTCTTAAAAGCTGCTCCTGAGGGCTCAACACAGTAATTGTACTTTGGGCTGTATCGCCAACATAAATATTTCCATCATTATCTAAATCTATCCCCCAAGGAAGCTTGAATGCTCCCATCAGGATGTCACCGCCACAGATATAAACATCTTTGGCATTAAAATCAAAAACTACGACACCGCCCCTAAATTTATCAGTTATATAAACCTTTCCTTTGCCATTGGATGCAATTCCGTTTGGAGTGTTCAGCCCTTCTTTTTCAGTTTCACCTGTCAGGAAACTTAAGGCTGATTTTGCGGCACTTTGCTCATTCAGGTCAAGATTGCTCTGATATCTCCCGATCCATTCTATCCTAGGTTGCTCTGGAGGTGGGGGCCAAAAAAAGCGCTGCCTGACGACCGGGGCGGTTGAACTGCACCCTGTCAGTAGTGATATCAATAGGGCAATGGTAAAAAAGATCGATATGTTTTTCTTCATAGATAGCTCCATAATATTTGAAACAGTTAAAATACAGATTATTTACTATGGCACCACTGGCATAGTTCAAGTCGGTTATCCGATTTGTTGATAAAATAATACCTGAATTCCCCGCCATGGGGGTTGTGACACGAAATGCAGCTCATAAGTCTGCCGTTAGCCCCGCGTGAAGGGTTTTTTTTGCCAGAAAGGGGATGGCTGTTGCCGTCAGCGCCACGTACAACGTGAATTGCTTTCCTTATATGCCCATGACAGGAAAGGCATAGTTCATTTATCGGTTTTATAAGTTGTGACTCGTTGCCGCTGCCGTGTGGATCGTGACATGCTTCACACATCCCTGCTTCAACAGGACCGTGTTTTAATTTCATTTTCTGGATCTGAACACCCATGTCTGAATGACACTCATAGCATAGCGCTGAACCTTGTTTTGGTACTACATGCTTGGGAGTCCCGGCGTTGCTGTGGCAATAACCGCAGGAAAAAGTCCCGATAGGACCGTGAACATATTTTTCATTGAGCATTTTCTGGTGGCAGCTAGCGCACGGATTTGCTTTTGGGTTTGTACTGTTCATCTGGGCAGGTGTGGGGTTCATCTTGTGGCAGCTTAAACAGAGAATTTCTCTTTCCGGGGTGTGCATTTTGTTTGAAGCAAATTCAGGTGGCGCCGTTCTGGTGCCGTCATCACCTGTGAAAAAAACCTCTGTTGAAGCTGTTTCAATTTTTTGCCCCCCTTTAAAAAGATCCACCTGTACTTTGTTAATTCCTTTGTCCCACATTGCCTGGGCAATAAAAAAGTCCTGGAACAGTTTGCGATATTCCGGGGAAGCCACATCTATCATATCACTTGCCAGTTCGTTGACAGTAATCCGCACTGATGTAACTTCAAGCTGATTAAGTTTGAAGATAAGGTGCCCTGAATTACTCACCCAGCTTTTGGGGTAGGGGTAGATGAATTGAACCTCTGCATGAAGATTTGAGGTAAAAAACATGAACATGAATATTGTTGTTATGGATATCCGTTGTAACATGGATGGTTTCCTTATTGGTTGATGGCTTCGCAAAAAGTCCATCTGCTTCGTTATGCTCTTCTTTTGTCACTGCAGCGTAGATTGAACTACGCTTCATTCCTCAAGATTCGCAAGCCTTGCATCTGGAGCTTTTCTGCTTTGCCATTGAACTCAAGAGAATTCGCGAGGGGATCATTGGTTTGTTATCGCCTGATTACGGTCATAAGATTTTGGTTTGTGGCAACCGGCGACACAGGTTCCGCCACTGTTTGTCTGTGTGTATCGGATTGGAATTCTCCAGGCGCCAAAATGTGGAACTCTGCTCGATATCAGATGTCCCTGATTTGCAGCATGTGGATCGTGACAGGTCTTGCATGATCTCCCCTTGTCATTCTTGTTGACATGAACAAAATGGAGGTTTTTGATGCCGTTGCGGAAACCGGTGGTTTCGCTGAATTGTTCATCTGCGAGGGTATCCTTATGACACCCGAAGCATAGTGAAAAATTGTCTTTATTAAATGGCATATAAAATTCTTCCGGGAAGAATTTATTGAGAAGATGAGGATTTTCAGTTCCGTGTGTAGAGTGGCATGACCCGCATTTTGCCTCTGCTACAGGCTTGTGAACAACCACTCCTGTGAATTTCTTTTGCTCGTGGCAGCGGAAACAGAGTTGAGAACCTTCACCCTTCAACATGAATTTAACATTTGATTGATGAGGATCATGGCAACTTGAGCATTTACCTTCAACAATCGGCTTGTGGGGATATTTGCGGTCAATCTTGCTTTTGTCGTGGCATAAGAAACAGAGATCGCTTCCAGATGCCTTGAGTTGATATTTATGGTCACTCTGATGCACGTCGTGACAATCAAGGCAATCACCTGATGCAACAGGAGCGTGGACAAACTTCTGATTGTTTTTTGGCTCATGGCATTCAGTGCAAAGTCCAGATTTGCCGTTATCAGTCTGGGTGAAAGCCCCTTTTTTCACCTTTGGATGCTGCTTTCCGGTTGATTTGTGGCACGAAATACATTCACCATCTTTAACCGGTTTATGAACATATCCCTTTTCAGCTTTATGGGGATGACATCCAAGGCAATAAAGCGGCTCTTCAGCAAAAGAGATGCTGCTGAAACAAATTGTAACAAGGAGTATGCAATTTTTCAGTATAGCCATTGAGCGCTCACAGTTATGGAGTTTATTATCGCACGATTTTTTCTCTGGACTAAGCTATAGTGTCGTCTCCAAATTTTCCGGATAGTCACTAACTACATCTTGGAGCTGCCGTAACTGTGAAGTCCTGACAGGAACAGATTGACGCCGAGGTAACAAAAAATTGTTGCCGCAAAGCCGATGACAGAAAGCCATGCGGCACGTTTGCCAACCCATCCACGGGTAAAGCGGGCATGCAGAAACGCTGCGTATACGAACCATACGATTAGAGACCATGTTTCCTTTGGATCCCAGCTCCAGTAAGTTCCCCAGGCGTAGTTTGCCCAGGCTGCACCGGTTATAATGCCGAGTGTAAGGAGTGGGAAACCGATCATAATGGCGCGGTAGTTAAGGTCATCGAGAATACGGGTTGGCGGGAAAAGAGACATGAGCCCACCTGCTGGATCTGCGCCATTAGCTTCTTCGTGGTTTGCCTTGAGGAGATACATGATTGAAATACCGCATGCAACTGCAAAAGCGGCATAACCAAGAAAGCAGGTGATAACGTGATATAGCAACCAGTTGCTTTGAAGCGCTGGAACGAGAGGCTCGATCCCTGTGTTCATTCCAAGTTGTGCCCACGCCATGCCAAAGAGGGCAAATGGAACCACAAACGCTCCAATAATGCGATATTTGTATTTCAGATCTATGAACATATAAATCAGGATTATTGTCCAAGAGAAAAAAACTATCGATTCATACAGATTGGAGAGTGGCGCATGACCAACCCCCATGTCGTATGATTCTTTCCATCGCAAACCGATGGCAGTAGTCTGCATGGCAAGCCCGGCGTAAGCAATCAGGCTGCCGATAAGTCCGAGAGATTTATTTTTACTGGCAAGAAAAGCGAAAAAAACCACCATGGAAAGTAAATAAGCAAAAGTTGTGGCATTGAAAAACATGGAACTTGTCATAACGTAGAGTGCCTCCGTTAAAATTTAAGGTTTTGAAATTTGTTTGCCAGTTCGTCAAACTGCATGCTGAAGGCAGCCTGGTTTTTGCTGGCATTCCCGTACATCTGGGCGCGTCCTTTTGATATGACGACCCATATACGTTTGTGTGACATGAAAAATGCTATATATAAACCGATCACCATCAGGGTTGATCCGAGCCAGACTGTCCAGACGCCCGGATCTTTAGCAACCTGTAGCCCGGTATACATGCGAGCGTCAGTTCCTTCATAACCGAATATTATGTCATCCCCGCGTTGTGCATTCAGTTCAGGGTAATTTTTAAGTACGATGAATGTTTGTGGAGACTTGCCAGGATAAGAGACTTCAACCCTTGCTGCAGGACCGGAAAATTCCGGCATGAATTGACGTACTTCCTGTGCTGATTCAATGAGTTTGAATTTTACACCGTTTTTAAAGGTAATCGGTTGTCCTTCTGTTGCGGAGAACTTTTCTGTCATCCCACCGGTACGCGGGGTGAGGGTGAATGTGTGGGAACTTCCTTCAGTCGCTTGTCCGTAGCTCGATTGATAAAATGTGATTCCTTTGTAAGTAAGTGGATCGTTGACAATAACTTTGACCTTTGAATAGCCTAGCACCGGTTTTCCGTTTTCAAGAACTGTCAGTGTGCTGCGAAACTCTTTTGGTGCGCCTGTTTTGTAGAACTCAACGGCAAATTTTTCGCAAAGTAGATCGAATCCTAGAGGTATCTGCTTCCCACTGCGTGATTCTATTGCGTTTACACTGGTTCCTTCCATGATGTTAACAGCGCCCTTATAGCCAAAGAGAGTCCCTATGATGGCGCCTACAAAAATAACCAGAATGCTTGTATGAACTACATATACTCCGAGACGGCACCAGGAAGCTTTTTGGGCAAAAAGATGGATTTCGTCGTTATGTTCAGTAACCGTTGGTGATGAAAAATTGGAGGATAAAAATGCTGAAATTCCATTTTTCAAATTTTCTGTTGAGGTTGATGAGTTGATTTCCTTTTTCTGGGAAAAGGAATTGCGCATCGATTCGCCAAGCACAAGTTGTGGCTGGCTTACAAATTTGAATACATGGGGAAGTCGTTTTATTGAACAACAGATTAGATTAATACTGAAAATGCAGAGTAGCGCAACAAACCACCATGAATGATACATGTCAAAGAAGCCAAGTTTAGAGTAAATCTGAAGCTTCGTCTGGCTGATTTGAGCCACATACTCTGGTGGAAGTTGCCCTTGTGGAAGGATTGTGCCAATGATTGAGGTGAGCGCAAGGGAAATGAGGAGAAAAAGTGTGAGTTTCAAGGAACAGAAAAAATCCCATATCTGGTTTGCTGATCCGTGTTCTTTATTTGCCAAGATGTCTCTCCATAGCTTTAAATTGATATCCAGTATTCATCTAAAAAACTATATATCAAAACTATGATTGAGGTACAGACTTTTTTTAATCTTGTGCCGGATTAACAGGAAGGATGTATAAAAAAAGGAGCAACGGCAATGTTGCTCCTTTTTGAAGTGGTTGTGTTGAAAAATTATTTCTTGTGGCAATCAGGGCATTTTGTAGGTGCTTTGCCATTTCCTTTTTCCTGATGACAGGTTTTGCAATTGTCGTGACCTTTTTTCATTCCCATTGTGGCAATTTTGCCACCTGTTGCTTCAGCATGACAAGCTTTGCAGTCTTTAAGAAGGCCGGCGTCAAAGTGCTTTTTATGCGGGAATGTTACATCCCCTTTTTTTGCATTTTTAATAACAACTGTTTCTGGTGGTGCTGCAGCAAATGCAACTCCGGAAAATGCAACAAGGGCCATCAGAGAAACAACAACTTTTTTCATTTTGTACTACCTCCAGGTAAAATTTTACGGTTTGATACTATAGAGCGGTTATTGTTGTCAAGGGTAAACATTGTGATAACAGTGACCAAGCGAACTGGTGTCACGCCGAAACTGTTTTTTGTAATTCGGCATCCTGCTTTTCTACTTCCAGTTCCATTTCAACTCGGTATGCTTTTATTTTCATATCCAGTTGCTTGTCAGAAAGTGATAAAATCTGCACTGCAAAAAGAGCGGCATTTTTTGCGCCAGCCTTGCCAATAGCCATGGATGCCACCGGAATTCCAGCTGGCATCTGCACGGTAGAATATAGCGCGTCAACCCCATTAAGGGATCCCCCAGGTATCGGTACTCCGATTACCGGCAGTACTGTCTTGGATGCCACAACACCGGCAAGATGTGCTGCCATCCCTGCGGCGGCGATAATAATCTTGATTCCACGTTCAGCAGCTTCAGCTGCAAGCATGGCAGCTTTCTGTGGTGAACGATGAGCTGAAGCGATGTGTATTTCATACGTTATGCCGAATTTTTCAAGGATAGTTCGCGTCTCATTCATGATGGCGAGATCAGAATCACTTCCCATCAAAATCAGTATGCTAGGTCTGCTATGCATTATTTTTCCCCAGTCCTGGTCAGAGCTTTTTTTCCGATGTCGTTGCGGTATTGAACGCCATCCCATGAAATGCACCTCACTCCCATATAGGCAGTTTCTATCGCTTTTTGAACTGATTCGCCGCGTGCTGTAACTCCGAGTACCCTCCCACCGTTTGTGACACAGCGACCGTTATGGATTGCAGTCCCGGCGTGGAAAACATGGATATTTTCAATTTTTGCAGCATCATCAAGACCTTTGATTGGATCGCCTTTGCGATAATCTCCCGGGTATCCTTCTGCCGCCATGACAACGCAGATTGCAGCCTGGTCATGCCACTCCAGATCCATCCCTGAAAGATCCCCCTTTGCGACTGCCAGCAGAACTGGCACAATATCTGATTTCATCCTCATAAGCAGAGGCTGACACTCCGGATCTCCAAAACGGGCATTGAATTCAAGAGTTTTAACAGCGCCATCTTTAATCATAAGCCCTGCATACAATACTCCCCGATACGGTCTCCCTTCTGCTGCCATACCATCTACGGTGCGGCGCAGTACTTCACGCATGGCAATATCGTGAATTTGCGGAGTAACAACCGGGGCTGGAGAATATGCCCCCATCCCTCCGGTGTTAGGTCCACGATCTCCATCGAATATCGCCTTATGATCCTGTGCGCTTGCAAGTGGGATGATATTTTTCCCATCGGTGATTGCAAGAAATGAAGCTTCCTCACCAGTCAAAAATTCCTCGATAACAACTCGTGAACCGGCGCTGCCAAAGGCGTTGCCCGATAGCATCTCTTTAACGGCTGTGACAGCTTCTTCAACGTTCTGTGCAATAATGACCCCTTTGCCTGCTGCCAGCCCATCTGCCTTGACAACAATCGGCGCTCCGGTTTTTTGTATGAATGCTTCTGCTTCAGGAACTTGGGTGAAAACGCCATACGCTGCGGTTGGCACGTTGTATTTTTGCATCAGATCTTTTGAAAATGCCTTGCTACCTTCTATAAGCGCGGCTTTTTTATCAGGTCCGAAAACCAGCATTCCCCGTTTTTCAAATAAATCTACGATACCGAGTGACAAAGGTTGTTCCGGACCGACCACGGTCAGATCAATTTTATTCTGTTCTGCAAAGTCGGCGAGTTCCTCAATTTTATCAACAGATATGGCTACATTTTTAGCCAACATGGCAGTTCCCGGGTTTCCAGGTGCGCAGTAAACTTTTTTTACAAGGGGGGATTGGGCTATTTTCCATACAAGTGCATGTTCCCGACCACCGGAACCTATGATTAATACTTTCATTTACTTATTTTCTCCTTTTTTTCTCGAATATATGATTTGAAGTTTTTCAGCAACAAATGGTAAGGCCGTATCCAAAAAACCGTCCTGCTGGTTTTTGCTGATAAATAGTTTGTAATTGATTTCTGCATTTTTGTAGTCGCCGGTAAAATCCTGGATCATTGCCAGTGTTAAAAATCCTTTTGAATAATAAGGATTTATTCTAATAGCTTCTTTTGCATGGTAAAGAGCTTTGTCAAAATTACGAGACATAAAAGCACCATCTGCAGCTGCAGCCTGGAGAGAAGACGATGTGGGATTGACAGTTACGAATCTTTCCCAAAGAGTAAAATTATTAAGCCAGTATAGATTTTGACGAACTGTTAAAATTGAAAACAATAAAAGCATAATCATTGCAAATTTAGTGTAGTCATAATGCCTAGTTATCAGGTATCCAACAGCAATAGCTACGCCAGCGAGAGGCATATACATATAGCGATCCGCATTATAATAATTTACAGGAATTATGTTTGAAATTGGCGCATATAGCATTAAAAACCAGCACAATGCAAATGCGATCTCTGGTCTGCTTTTCCAATTTTTATAAAGAGTTATGATGATGACTGTTAAAAACAGTAGTCCGAGTATCGCTTTTGGTTGGAACAGGGTGTTTTCAAGCGGTGTGATATATTCTACAGCCAGGTCGTGAGGGTAAAATAATTTTATAATGTAGTAGTAAAAAGATGTAAGAATCCCCATGAAATGAGGCAGAAATGGAGTTGTATCCGGGAAATAGTTGTTTTTGTTGTATATTTGAATCAGGTTTGTGCCATGTAACAGCAAGGGGAGAAATTTGTAGAGACCGATTGCTATCCCCGAAACAACTACAAAACCGACAATCGACTTATATTTCAGGAGATAGTATTTGTCTTCTTTTATAAAAAAATACTCGAATGCCAGCCAGATGAGAGGGAATGATATTGCTGTTACATTACCGGTTAGCGATATTAGATAAAGAATTGTTGCTGCCAAAGTTATCAGAAAGCGTTTTGCTTGTTTTTGAGTGTTAAATACGGATTGATATGTCAGTAGAGAAAGTATTCCAAAAAAGAAAGCGAGGAGTTCTTTTCTATGTCCGATGCTGGCGACAGTTTCCGTTTGATACGGGTGGATAATAAAAAAACATGCACCGATAATTGAAGCATATCGAGAAATCCCGCAGCGATTCATAATTATGGCAAGAATGATTCCATTTGCCGCATGTAGTGACAATTGCAAAATATGATATCCAGCCGGTCTGGTGCTGAAAAAATATCTCTCAAGCAAGTAGGTGAGTTCGCGTAAAGGTCTTCCAGGTGTCTGATTTATAAGGAAATTTTTAAAAGAGTAGGTGTCAGGGTTGTTTGTCACTATTCTAAAATCATCATACGTCCATTGATTCCAAAAGGTAGAACCAAATACCGCCAGTACAACCGCTATTAATATAAGCCACCACCAACGACCGGCGCTGTATTTTTCAATTATCTGTTTTGCAGTCATTATTGCGGCGCTCCAAGTTTCTGTAATATTCTTATTGCTTCATTGTATTTATCAGGTGCGCTTGTTTTGCCATTAATTATGAAATATTGGAGTTTTTCACGCGCCTCAGAAAAATTGTTTTCCCTTAAAGCAAGCATGCCTAGGATATAGTATGGATATGGGAGAAATGGGTTCAAGCTTTTTGCTGTTTGCGCGGATGTTTTTGCATCACTGAATTTACCATTTTTCAAGTATGTGTCCGCAAGCAAAATGTGAGCGCCAGTTGAAGTCGGGCAAACTGACACTGCATGTTCCCATAAAGTTTCTGGATTCTTCCAGAAGGCATTCTGTCTGATTGTTAAGCCTGCCAATATTATCAGTATAATAAATCCGTATTTCTGTTGCTTTGATACGCTTCTATTAAGAGCTCCAATCGCTAAAGAGAAGGCAGGCAAGCATACATACATATATCTGTCAGCGACTATGTAACCGGCCGGCACAAAATTTGATACAGGCAAATAGAATGCTATAAACCAAACAGCTGAAAAAGCTAATAATCGGTTTTTCTGTCTGAAATGAAAAGGAATGTATATCAAAAGAAGTAAACATATCAGACCAGGAATTGCTGAAATCGGGAAAAATTCATTGCTGAATTTCAGTGTGTATTCTGGTGTAAGATTCAACGGGAAAAAAATGTGCGAAACATATATGCCGAATGCTTTGATGACTCCCCAAAACAGTGGATAATATTGATAATTTTCAAAAAAAAGGTTTTGAGAATATATCAAAAGTCTAGGTGAATATGAAAAAAAATCGCGCCAGTGATACGTTAATAAAAAGAGTGCCGCCAATGTAACGGTGCAGAGTACAGGAATATTTCGAGTAAGCACCCTGCTGTTTTTTGAAACCATAAGAAGTTCATAACAGATTAAAATTACAGGAAATGTGAGTATCGTCAGGTTTGCGGAGAGCGCTATTACAAATGTGAATAATGAAACAGATAATAAAATATATTTTATTTTGCCTTGATTTTGTAGCGCATTTAAATATGCCAGAAAAGAAGATAGAATAAAAAACATGGCAAGCAGTTCTTTTCTATGTCCTATGCTCGCTACGGATTCAGTCTGTAGTGGGTGTATTAAAAATAGGAGTGTCGAAAAAATAGCAGTATATTCAGCTACTCCAAACTTTTTGATTATTTGATAAAGTAAAAAACCGTTCGCGGCATGCCAGAATAATTGTTGAGGTCTATAAGCTATTGGGTTTAGCCCAAATAATTTATATTCAGGAATGTGTGTTAAAAAACGGAGCGCCCGGTCAAAAGATTCCAATTGTAGCAGGGCGTTAAATGACATCGAAGCCGGGTCGGTCACAATTCCAAGGTCATCAAAGGTCCAGCCATTAAAGAATGTGTTTCCGTAAACAAGCAGTGTTACAAAAATAAAAATAAGCGCTGATTTATAGTTTTGGGACATATAAAGTTTGTAGGTCAGTGTCTGAAATGACGCATACCGGTAAAAATCATGGCGATGCCATGCTCGTTGGCTGCTTTTATGACTTCTTCATCCCGCACACTTCCGCCCGGTTGAATTATGGCTGTTACTCCTGCTTCTGCTGCTGCGTCGACTCCGTCACGGAACGGGAAAAAAGCATCGGAAGCTAGGACTGTTCCGGCTGTAGGGAGGAGCGCTTTCTGCACTGCAATGCGTGAAGAATCAACCCGTGACATCTGACCAGCTCCGATGCCGACTGTTTGATCTCGATTCGTAAAGACGATGGCATTGGATTTCACGTGTTTACAAATTTTCCACGCAAAATCAAGAGCTTCGTATTCCGCAGCAGTCGGTTTGCGAACGGAAGCGATTGCGCAATCCAGAGCCTTGACCATGCCAAGGTCGCGTCCTTGAAATAGCAGACCTCCCACGACTTTTTTGAGGTCATAGCCGCCAGGCGCATAGTTCACAAGGGTTGGAATCTGCATGACACGCACATTCTTTTTTGCCGTAAAAATGGCAAGTGCTTCCTCGGAATATCCGGGGGCGATGACAGCTTCAAGGAACGTGGATGTTAGCTCGCGGGCTGTGTCTGCATCAACCTGACGATTGAAACCGACAATCCCGCCAAAAGCTGAAACTGGGTCGCATTCCCGAGCCTTTAAATAGGCTGCAAGTGGAGAATCTGCAAGTGCTGCACCGCATGGATTGGTATGCTTGATGATAACAGCGGCGGATTGTTCAAACTCCTTGACCGTTTCGATGGCTGCGTCAAGGTCTATGATGTTGTTGAAGGAAAGCTCTTTTCCCTGTAGTTGCAGAGCGTTTGATACGCATGGTTCAATAATCTGTTTATCCACATAGAATGCGGCCGATTGCTGCGGATTTTCACCATAGCGGAGATCCTGTGCTTTTTTAACCTGAATGGTGAAAGTCTGGGGGAATTGCTGTACTTCCGTTGTCAAGCGAGCGCCGAGATAATTGGAAATTGCGCCGTCATACGCCGCTGTGTGCTGGAATACCTTGACTGCCAAACCGAAATTGGTCTGCGCAGAAACAGCTCCGCCCGATGTTTTCATTTCTTCCAGAACCGTTGCATAATCGGTGCTATCCACCAGAACCGTAACATCCTGATGATTCTTTGCAGCGGAACGGAGCATGGTCGGACCACCGATATCGATATTTTCTATGGCGTCTTCCAGATGACACCCTTCTTTTGCAACAGTCGCCTCAAAAGGATACAGATTGACAATTACCATGTCGATATTTTCAATGCCGTGTTCTTTCATGGTGGCAACATGCTCCGGGTTACTCCGCATACCGAGCAGACCGCCATGCACTTTGGGATGAAGGGTTTTTACCCGCCCATCAAGCATTTCCGGTAATCCGGTGAATTCTGAAACATCCATCACATCCACTCCGGCATCGCGAAGAAGTTTTGCCGTTCCACCGGTCGAAAGTATCTGCACGCCAAAACGTGTCAGTTCTTTTGAAAATTCAAGAATCCCGGTTTTGTCAGAAACGCTAATAAGCGCACGGGTGATTTTTGCCATCTTGTGTAACTCCTTTTAAATATTTAGGATTGGAAAGTTGATATGATCAATAAATAGCTTTTCAAAGTTAGGTGTTCCAGAAAGAGGGACAACCTTTAATCGTTTGCTTAAAATTTCCACAGAGGCAAAGTTGTCATCTCTGCATATAGCTGCTTCCACACCAGTTAATGCCCCCTCTGGCGTGAAATGAGAAGTTTGTACCATGGCATCATCAAAAATTCCAATTGATTTTAACCATGCCGGTTTCAGATAAGCGCCGAATGAACCGGTTAAAACTGTAGCTGACAAAACTTCGCGTCGTATACATGATCTTTCAAAAAGCACTTCTATTCCGGCTCTCAATGCACTTTTTGCAAGTTGAACCTGTCTGATGTCATTTTGAGTCAGAAGGAGTTGCCGATTGGCATCACGGTATAACACAAAGGCATTTTCGCCGTTCTGTTGAATTACCCGGTTCGCAAGATTTGATGAGATTTCATGACTATCAAGCATTCTGCCGCTCGGTTCAATTATGCCGTTATGCAACAACTGGTCAATGATCTGTATCGCTGCAGAACCACAGATTCCAAGAGGTGTGGAGCCACCTATTGTGGTTGTTTTTAGTTTTTCATTTTCAACGATGACAGAATTTATTGCGCCGGAAAGCGCCACCATACCGCAGGAAAGGTTCCCTCCTTCAAACGCAGGTCCCGCCGCAGCCGATGTCGCCCATATTGCGTTACCTGCGGTGAGCGCTATTTCACCGTTGGTTCCCATATCAAGATATAATGCCGGTGACGTGGTAGCGGGTGCATTGTGCATTTCTCCATATAGGAATGCTACTGTGTCACCACCGACAAATCCGCCTGGCATCGGGAAAATATAGATGGCTGCATGACTTTCCCAGCCGAGTTCTTTTGCTTGAAGTTCTGTACCTTCTGTGTGATGAGGGCGGTAGGGAGGAAATGCAAGTCTTTTTACAGGGAGTCCAAGCAAAATATGCTGCATTGCCGGATTTCCGGCAATGGCAATGTTTTTTATGGAAGAGGTTGGAATCGCTGCTGTTTTGCAAAGTTCAAGAATGATACGCCAAAGTTCATCCCGAATCATTTTCCCCATTGAGAAGAGTTTTTCTTCCGCTTCAACAGAGAGTTGCAGTCTTGATACAACATCTGCACCAAATGCACGTTGCGGATTCATTGCACCTGTTTTTGAAAGTTGCTTACCGGAATGAAGTTCCAGTAAAGAGGCGGCAATTGTTGTTGTTCCAAGGTCAAAAGCGATTGCAAACATAATTGTTCCATTTTCCTGTTTGCTTCTCATCCTGAGTTAGTGGATGAAAACAACTGTTTATGCATTGAAAAGTAGGTATTTTTAGTCATTATCCAATATAGACTCTAGGTACCCGCTTACTGATACCGCAGAAAATTTCATACGGTATTGTCCCTGCTTTACTTGCTAATTCCTCGGCAGTTATACAGTTGCCGTTCCCGTCATTTCCCATAAGTATGACCTCATCACCTACTGAAACAGCATCGATGCCGGTGACATCAAGCATTATCCAGTCCATGCAGACTGTTCCGGCAATCTGAACTCGCTTACCCCGTACCAGCGCTTCTCCCTTGTTGGTGAGTGAACGTGGGTATCCGTCAGCATATCCGACCGGCACACTGGCAATCACGGTTTGTCTTTGTGCCGTGAAACGACGAGCGTAGCTTATGGTGGTATTTGCTTCTATTTTTTTAATCATGGCAATGCGACTTTTTAGACACATAACCGGTTTGAGTTCAATCTTGCCGTGGAAATCCGCTGAAGGTATTGCGCCGTATAGTGTTATGCCAGGGCGCACCAGGTTGCATTCCGGCATTTCCCTTATAAGTGCGCCGGCGCTGTTGGCAAGATGGATGTAGCCAGGTTTGAAACCTGCTTTGCGGACTTCTGAAAGCGCCCATTCAAAGCGGTCGCACTGTAGTTGGGTAAAATGGGTTCCAGACTCATCCAGTTCGTCTGCACTTGCAAAATGTGACATAACTCCTTCAACGGAGATGTTGGATAATTTCTTCAGTTCATTTATAAATTGTGGAGTTTGTTGATAATTAATTCCAAGTCGTCCCATCCCGGTGTCAATTTTCAGGTGAATCTGTGCTTTGCGAAATAGCTTTGCTGCAGCATGGTTGAGCGCTTGAGCCTGTTCAATGCTAAATACGACGGTGGAAATGTTGAAGCCGATGCATTTTCTTTCCTGTCCGGGATAAACGCCTCCAAGAAGAAGAATAGGTTTGTCTATGCCGCTTTTACGGAGCTGTATCCCTTCTGCCAGAAAAGCGACCCCAAAAGCATTGACTCCGAGTGTCTCAAGCTCACGACTTATATCCATGAATCCGTGACCATAAGCGTCTGCTTTCACCACAGCAAGTATTTTTGTGCGTGAGGATAGGGATGATCTGATTTTGGCGTAATTATACTTTAGAGCGCCAAGGTCAATCTCGGCAAATGTGGGGCGACTGTCGTACAAAGTCGGAAAACTCCTGATATAAAGTCATGACCAGACGCAATGCGTCTGGTCATGAGCTGTTAAGAGGTAGGATTATAGGTAATTTAAAATGGAATTACAATCCGAGCTGTTTGAAGAAGTCTGTTCCTTTGTCATCAACCAGAATGAATGCCGGGAAGTCTTCAACTTCTATTTTCCAGACCGCTTCCATGCCGAGTTCCGGGAAGTCGATACACTCAACTTTTTTGATGTTCTCTTCTGCCAGCACTGCCGCTGGTCCACCGATGGAGCCGAGATAGAACCCGCCGTATTTTTTGCAGGCGTCGGTTACCTGCTGGCTGCGATTTCCTTTGGCTATCATGACCATTGAGCCACCTTTGGACTGGAGTTCATCCACATAACTGTCCATGCGTCCTGCCGTGGTCGGACCGAAGGAGCCGGACGGTTTACCTGCAGGAGTTTTTGCCGGACCTGCATAATAGATCGGATGGTTTTTGAGATAGTCAGGAAGCTCTTTGCCGCTGTCTATGATTTCCTTGAACTTGGCATGTGCAATGTCCCGTCCAACCACGATAGTTCCGGAAAGGAGAAGCGGAGTGGAAACCGGGTGTTTTGTCAGTTCTGCCAGAATATCTTTCATTGGCTGATTGAGGTTGATTTTAACGCCATGACCATGTTTGCCACGGTACTGATCTGGAATCAGACGACCAGGATTTGTGTCCATCTGTTCTACAAACAGACCGTCGCGAGTAATTTTTGCCTTGATGTTGCGGTCAGCGGAACAGGAAACAGCCATGCCGACAGGACAGGATGCGCCATGGCGTGGCAGACGTATGACACGAACGTCATGGGCAAAATATTTGCCGCCGAACTGTGCGCCGATTCCAAGCTTCTGGGCTGCTGCCAACAATTTATCCTCAAGTTCAATATCACGGAACGCCTGTCCATGCTCGTTCCCCACGGTTGGAAGTCCGTCAAGTTCCTTGGCCGTCGCCAGTTTTACCGCTTTCATGCATGCGTCGGCGCTTGTTCCGCCGATGACAAAGGCAATGTGGTACGGAGGACAGGCAGCGGTGCCGAGATATTTCATTTTTTCAATCAGGAATTTTTCTAGTTTTTCGGGTGTGAGAAGCGCTTTCGTTTCCTGATACAGCATGGTTTTATTGGCAGATCCGCCACCTTTTGCCATAAAGAGGAATTTATAGTAATCACCGTCGGCCGCAAAAATATCAATCTGGGCAGGGAGGTTGGTGCCGGTATTGATTTCTTTGTACATATCAAGCGCCACAGTCTGTGAGTAACGCAGATTTTCTTCTGTGTATGTTTTATAAATCCCTTTGGAAAGCCACTCTTCGTCTTTGACTCCAGTCCAGATCTGTTGTCCTTTCTTTGCGACAACAGTCGCAGTGCCGGTATCCTGGCAGATTGGAAGTTCAAGACCTGCTGCAATCTCTGCGTTGCGCAGGAATGCGAGAGCAACACCCTTGTCGTTTTGAGAAGCTTCAGGATCGCTCAAAATTTTTGCGACCTGCTCGTTATGTGCAGGGCGGAGGGTGAAAGAGAGGTCTTTCATAGCTTGATTGGCAAGAATTGAAAGAGCTTCAGGGCATACCTGAACTACATCATGTTCTTCAAACTTGCTGACAACGACATACTTTTCGGAACCTTCTATTTTACGGTATTTGGTCTCATCTTTGGCAAGCGGATATTGCTCCTGATACACAAAAGGTTTTGCTGACATTAGATAATTCCCCTTCCAGAAATAGTGTGATGTCTGCTGCAGATAGCGGACAGTGTATACAATTTTATGGTTTATTTCTCAATCTGTTTCTTTAGTTCTGAATGCTCTTTTGCAAGCAGATCATACTTGCGCTCAAGCTCCCGTATCTGATCAAACAGACATGATATCGCTTTTGCTTCCGGATCAGGCATTTTCCCGTGTTCCAGGTCAGGGCGTGCTTCCTGCTTTTTATCTGATTCCGGCGCAGCCATGACCACACGTCCAGGGATCCCTACAACGGTGGCGTTTTCCGGAACCTCTTTAACAACTACTGAATTGGAACCGATTTTTGCGCCGTTGCCGACGGTGAATGGTCCGAGGATTTTTGCGCCGGAGCCGATGACCACATTATCGGCGAGGGTAGGGTGGCGCTTGACCTTGTCCCAGGTAACTCCACCCAGTGTGACGCCATGATATAAGGTTACGTTGTCACCTATTTCAGCGGTTTCACCAATAACAACTCCCATGCCGTGATCGATAAAAAACTTTTTGCCAATTTTGGCTCCTGGATGAATTTCTATCCCTGTCAGGAAACGACCAAGATGTGAGACAATACGACCGATCAGAAAAAAATCATTGACCCAAAACCAGTGGGCAACGCGGTAAATCCATAAAGCGTGAAGACCCGGATAGCAGAGTATTATTTCCAGAGCGTTTCGAGCGGCGGGATCTCTGTCAAAAACTGAATTTATATCTTCGCGGATACTTTTGAACATCTGTTTATGCTCCTTCACTCTGCGCTTTCAGCGCTTCCATCTGGTAATACGCCCGCAGCGCATCAACAATTTCTGCAATATCGCCCGTCATTATTGAGTCAAGCCGGTAGAGCGTCAGCCCGATACGATGATCTGTCATACGCCCCTGTGGAAAATTATAGGTTCGGATACGCTCGGAGCGGTCACCTGAACCGACTTGCTGTTTACGGTCGGCAGCGAGTTTGGCATTCTGTTCCTGGGTAATGTTGTCCATGATGCGTGTCTTAAGGACTTTCATAGCTTTTGCCCGATTTTTAATCTGGCTTCGCTCTTCCTGGCAGGCAACCACCGTGCCTGTCGGTATATGGGTGATTCGTACCGCCGAGTCAGTGGTGTTGACGTGCTGACCACCCGCGCCGGATGAACGATAAACGTCAATTTTTAGATCGTCTGGTCGGATGTCAATATCAACATCTTCCGCTTCCGCCATAATTGCTACGGTGCAGGCGCTTGTGTGGATGCGTCCCTGTGCTTCAGTCTCCGGTACACGTTGAACACGGTGCGTTCCTGATTCGTATTTGAGTTTGGCAAAGACTCCTTCTCCCTCCACCGATGCGATAATTTCCTTGAAACCTCCACGTTCCGATTCAGAGGCAGAAATGGTCTCCACTTTCCAGCGATTGACATCGGCAAACCTGGAGTACATTCTGAAGAGATCGCCTGCAAAAAGTGCCGATTCATCGCCGCCTGTTCCGGCTCGAATTTCAAGAATGACACTTTTGTTGTCATTGGGATCTTTCGGGAGTAGCAAAAGCTGAATATCAGCTTCAAGAGTGGAACGTTCTTCTTCAAGCTTTTTAAGTTCTTCTTCTGCCATCTCTTTCATGTCCGGGTCCGATAGCATTTCCCGATTTTCTTCAATTTCAGCCGTTACCTTTCGCCAGCGGCGATAGGCAGCCACAAGTTCTGATAGATCGTTGTGTTCACGTGAAAATTTACGGAATTCCGGCTGGTTTGAGATTACGGCAGGATCTGACAACAACGCTTCCAGTTCCTGATAGCGTCGCTCAAGTTCTTCTATTTTATCAAACATTAGGTGAGCCTGTTCTATATTGGGATTTTATGGGTTTATGACTGTTGTCTGGCAATATATGCTTCACTTCTCTGCTCGGCAAAATTTAGATGGTCAAGCATTGCAGCCCGCGCTCCTGAAGTATCTTTTGCCTTGATCTGTTTGTATATTTGATTGTGCTGGTTAAACAGAATACGATGGTCGTCCTGGGTAAGGTAAACAGCTCTCCACACTTTCTGCTGGAATTCTTTCATGGCGTCGAACAGGCTCTGCATCAAGTGCAGCCAGACAACGTTATGAGTTGAACGGGAAATGACTATATGAAAGTTTGCATCCAGATCTTCGGACGGTTTATTGATCTCCAGATTGTGCCGCATTCCTTCAATAATTTCCTCAAGCCGTTTTATATCGGCTGGCAACGCCCGCTCTGCAGCATAAAAGGCAGTCCATGATTCCATGCTTTTACGCACTTCAATGACATCAAGAGCGCGTTCCTGTTCTTCCTGAATCAGTTTTGCCAATGGGTTGCCGGATTCTTTTTCCACAAGCGACATTACCACTGTGCCGCCACCCTGGTATGACATGACAAGCCCTGTGGACGCAAGGTTGTTAAGCGCTTCACGGACAGAGGGGCGGGATACGCCAAACATTTCCGCCAGCTCTCGTTCGGGAGGTAATTTTTCTCCAGGCGAAAAATCTCCTGCCAGAATGGAAGAGCGTATCTGTTCTGCAATCTGAACTGAAACTTTTTTAGGTTTGATCGGCTGAAATTTCATCTATATCCCTTTGCGGAATTTTAAAGAGGGTAAAAGATTTGTTATTACTACTACATTTAACATTTCCTTGCAACTGAATCGGTATGGTTTGTGATATCGCATCCTTGGATTTTTTCGCGGTTATATGTTACCTGTAAGGTATGAATAATTATTTTAACAATTATGACAAGCTTGTAGAGCGGGTTGATGAACTGTGCATCGGGATTGAAAGGAGGCTCTCTGAAAGCCTTGAGTGTCGTGCCGGTTGCAGCTCATGTTGTATTCCGATTACCATTTTTCCTGTTGAAGCGTATGCGTTGAAGCGATCGTTTCTTAACCTTTCAGAATATGAACGGGAAATCATCTTGCGACAGGTTGAGGGTGGGGGGGCGCTGAACTGTCCTTTGTTGAAAGATGAACGTTGTCTGATGTATCAGGCGCGACCCATTATCTGTCGTACTCACGGTCTACCGATTCTGTATCGAGAGGATGGTGATCAAAAAATTGATTGTTGCCCTAAAAACCGGTTTTCAGGAGTGACGTTGACCGGTTCTGATCTACTTGATCTTGACCGTTTGAACTCACTCCTGGTTGCTATTAACTCGGTTTATCGTACGGAGATATCTGATGCAACATTACCGGCGCGTATGAGCATTACAGAAGCGATACTTCTGCATGAAAAATGATTTTACACTCTATTGCTTCAATGACTTGACAAATAGGACAAAAATGGTATTTTAATGGTCAGATTCACAAATTTCAGAAAGAAAGGAAATTAAATAATGAACATTGATCTTCAGGACGCCATCAAACGCTCGATTCAGACAGAAAAAAATGCCATGAATTTTTATCAGATTGGCGCTGAAAAAATGAATAATGCTGATGCAAAGAGAACTTTTCAACTTCTGGCTCGTGAAGAGCGGGAGCACGCTGGTCAATTTTACAAAATTTATAAGGGGAGTGATATTCCTTCACTTGAACTGTTTCTTGATACACCACCGGATAATGAATCAACTTGGATGTCATCCATATCACGTCTTATAAACGATGATTTTAACGAGAAAAAAGCTCTTGAGCTGGCAATGGAACGTGAAAATAAACTTGAGGAAGCTCTTCTTGATACCGCTTCAAAAATTACCGATCCTGCAGTTAAGGCTGTTTTTGAACTGAATGCTTCAGAAACACATCATCACTATGAAATGATTGAATCTGAATATGCCCGTTTGATGCGGATGGTGCATGAGTCGGACATGGATACATATGTTCGTGAATAATTCTGATTTCACTCTCCGAAAGAGCTGATTATTCTGAACAGAATTAGTTGTCAGAAAACCCGTATTTTATTTTAAAATGCGGGTTTTCTGTTTTTATTGTGCAGTTTTATGTTATAGGAAACAATCAGTATACTGATGATATTGCAACCATTGTGATTGTGAGGCTTTGAATATGATGTTTCGTTTCTTCTTGCCGCTTCTTGTAACCGCTCTGATTTTTCTTTCTGCCTGTACTTCCAAAAAAGCCGAGAAGCCGAAGGGGCGTCCGCCTGCTCTGGTTGTGACAGCTTTAACCGGTAAGCAGGATGTTCCCGAGCAAATATCAGCCATTGGAACCATGGAGGCATCTGAAAGTGTTACTGTCCGTTCCCAGATAAGCGGCGAAATTATAAAAGTCGCTTTCAGGGAGGGAGCCGAGGTGAAGAAGGGGGCGCTTCTGTTTCAGCTGGATCCTCGTCCCTATCAGGCGGTGCTTAAAAAAGCGGAAGCATCGAGAAATCGTAACAGGGTCATTATGGAAAACGCCAACAAGGATTATGAACGATATGCAAAACTGGTAAAGGACGGAATTGTCACTCAGGAACAGGCAGAAGGGTATCGAACCAAGGCTGAATCTGCAGCTGCGGATGAGGCGGCGGATCAAGCTGCCGTTGAATCTGCCCGTATTCAGCTTTCATATTGCACCATTGTGTCACCGATTAGCGGCACGCTTGGAGCGTTGGCAGTTGACCGGGGAAATGTGGTGAAGGCTAATGACTCGGCGATGGTTACCATAAATGCTGTCGCGCCCATAAACGCGGTTTTTTCAATTCCTGAAAAGCTGCTACCCGAATTTAAACAGCGTATGGCGTCCGGTAGCCTGCCGGTTAGCGCCGAGGTTGCCGGCGACAAGATTATCTCTGAACAGGGAAAAGTCAGTTTTATTGATAATACGGTCGACTCTGCCACCGGTATGGTCAAGCTGAAGGGGACATTTCCAAACCCCAAAAAATTACTATGGCCGGGACAGTTTGCAAATCTGACCGTTACCCTTTCAGATAAAAAAGATGCTACAGTTGTCCCTACACAAGCTATTCAGACCGGGCAGAAAGGGGCGTTTGTTTTTGTAGTTCAGGGAGATACAGCCGAGATGCGCTCTGTTGTAGCTGGTAATGCATATAAAGGTGTTACGGTCGTAGAATCTGGTCTCAAACCTGGTGAGCAGGTGGTGATTGATGGTCAGATGCGGGTGGTTCCAGGAGGGAAGCTGGAAATAAAACAGCCGGTTAAAGCTAAAGAAAATGGTTCTGGGAAACAAAAACAGTGAATCTATCTGATCTTTTCATAAAACGTCCTATTATGACCAGCCTTGTTATGCTGGCAGTCATGATATTTGGTCTGTTTGCGTATCGTCTGCTCCCGGTCAACGATCTGCCAAGCATTGATTATCCTACGATTCAGGTGACATCCAATCTCCCAGGCGCAAGCCCTGAAACAATGGCGTCTGCCGTTGCAACACCTTTGGAACGTCAATTCTCCACTATCGCCGGTCTGGATTCCATGAATTCTACCAACGGTCAAGGTATTTCAGTCATTACTCTCAAATTTTCCCTTGAGAAAAGCATAGATTCAGCCGCACAGGATGTGCAGGCGGCAATTTCCAAGGCAGGGCGCCAATTGCCGGCTGATATGCCGACACCTCCTTCGTACCAGAAAGTCAATCCTGCGGCTCAACCGGTGCTGTATCTGGCGTTAAGCTCACCTACTTTGCCGTTGTCAGAAGTTAACGAGTTTGCAGACACCATCATTGCGCCGCGAATATCAATGATCAACGGTGTGGCACAAGTTCAGGTATACGGTTCTCAAAAATATGCAGTGCGAGTTCAGCTTGACCCGAAACGCCTTGCCAGCCGGAAAATCGGTCTTGATGAAGTTACGGCAGCTCTTTCCAGATGGAATGTAAATATGCCGACAGGTGGGTTACAAGGGGATAAGCGTGCCTTTACCATTCAGGCAACCGGTCAGCTTTATGATGCCAACGCATTCAAGCCTCTTGTTGTCGCATATCGTGCCGGTGCTCCGGTTCGTCTATCTGATCTGGCAACGGTCTCGGACGGTGTTGAAAATGATAAGGTTGCAGCATGGTACAACAGCAAAGGCGTTTCAACCCGTGCCATTGTTCTCGCTATCCAGCGCCAGCCCGGGGTAAATACCATTGAGGTTGTGGACAGTATCAAAGCCCAGATTCCTTCTTTTAAAAACCAGCTTCCAGGGTCGGTTGATCTTAATACTCTCTTTGACCGTACTGACACGATTCGTGAGTCAGTGGCGGATGTTAAATTTACCCTTCTCCTTACCATCGCTCTGGTGGTTATGGTGATCTTCCTTTTTCTTCGCAATATTTCAGCCACAACTATTCCGAGCCTTGCACTGCCGCTTTCGATTATCGGCACTTTTGCGGTTATGTATCTGCTCGGTTTTTCAGTGAATAATATTACACTCATGGCGTTGACGCTGTCGGTCGGTTTTGTTGTGGATGACGCTATTGTCATGCTGGAAAATATTGTCAGGCATCTGGAACATGGTGAATCCCCTCGTGAAGCTGCATACCTCGGTTCAAAGGAAATAGGCTTTACCATTATCTCAATGACAATTTCATTGATTGCGGTTTTTATTCCGATTTTATTTATGGCAGGGATGCTAGGTAGAATGCTACATGAGTTTGCGGTTACCATCACCTTTGCCATTCTGATTTCCGGAGTGGTTTCACTGACTCTGACCCCAATGTTGTGCAGTCGTTTTCTTAAACCTCCACAATCCGAAAAACATGGCAAACTTTATAATGCCATGGAGCGGTTTTTTGACGGTATGTTGCGCCTGTATGAGCGTAGCTTGAAATCGGTTCTTGGTTACCGGCGCGCAACAATTGTCATTACAGTCATAATGGCTGTTGTAACGGTATGGCTCTTTACAAAGATGCCTATGGGGCTTCTCCCATCTGATGACATAGGGGCTGTTTTTGCCATCACAGAGGGTGCCCAGGGTGTCTCTTTTGAAGAGATGAAGGCAAACCAGATGAAACTTGTGGATGTTGTGTTGAAGGAACCGAATGTTGAGGCGTTCATGTCATCTGTCGGAGCCTCTGGCACACGGGTCGGTTCCAATTCAGGTTTTATGTTCATGAAACTTAAACCGCGTCATCAGCGTAAAATGAACGCCGACCAGATTATACAGAGGTTGCGACCACAAGTCATGGGGGTGCCGGGTATCATGATGTTCATGCAGAACCCGCCTCCTATCCGCCTTGAAGCAACTCTTGCCAAGGCACAATACCAGTATGTACTCCAAAGTCCTGATACCGATGAACTGTATCGACAGGCAGCCGCTTTTGAAATGAAAGTGCGTGGGCTACCGATGCTCCAGGATGTAACAAGCGATCTGCAGATAAAAAATCCGCAGGTATCTCTTGATATTGATCGGGATCGTGCTGCAACTCTTGGGGTCAGCGCCCAGCAGATTGAGGATGCGCTTTACTCCGCATACGGTTCGCGTCAGGTTTCTACCATATATTCACCGACCAATCAGTATAAGGTTGTCATGGAGCTGGAACCGAGGTATCAGAGCGACCCTGCATCACTTGCTCTTTTGTATGTGCGATCCAACAGCGGTCAACTTGTGCCGTTGTCATCGCTCGGTACTTTAAAAAATACAGTTGGACCTCTTTCTGTAAATCATCTGGGACAGATTACGGCTGTCACAATATCGTTTAACCTCAAGCCGAACGTACCGCTGGGTGATGCTCTCTCCGCGATTCAAAAAGAAGCCAAAACTCTTCCCGCAGTCATAACCACTGGATTTCAGGGAACTGCCCAGGTTTATCAGGCGTCAACAAAGGGATTGGCACTCCTCCTGATTATGGCAATTGTGGTCATCTATATTGTACTCGGTGTGTTGTATGAAAGTTATATACACCCCCTGACAATTCTTTCAGGATTACCATCTGCAGGTTTTGGCGCACTGATAACACTTCTTCTTTTTGGCAAGGATCTGAATCTTTACTCTTTTGTCGGTATCATCATGCTGGTCGGAATTGTCAAAAAGAATGCCATAATGATGATTGACTTTGCCCTCGAAGCGCAGCGGGGTGAAGGATTAACTCCTATGGATGCCATTTATAAAGGGTGCCTGACCAGGTTTCGCCCGATTATGATGACTACCATGGCTGCGCTGATGGGTACGCTTCCTATTGCAATCGGGGTTGGCGCAGGAGCGGATTCCCGTCGTGGACTGGGGCTCGCAGTTGTTGGTGGCTTATTGGTTTCCCAGCTTCTTACGCTATACATAACACCTGTTGTCTATTACTATATGGACAAGATGCAATCGTGGGTAATGAGAAAAAAGGTGAAAAAGTGAATTATTTTGTCAAAATAGCCGATAAGTCACAAATATACCTTTAACTCTTAATATGGAGTGCGTATCATGGCTTCTAAAGCGGTCAAAACAGTAAAAATTCCTGATGATATAGAATATCGGGTGATTGGAAACCTTTTCGGTATTCTGATCGCTTCTGCCGGTATTCTTGGTGGAACAATGATGAATCAGCGCAGTTTTGAATATTGGGCTGACGACATTGTGCCGATTGTTGTTCTGCTTTTTCTGCTATTCCGTCTTTTTCGTAATTTACTTTCCACCATGATTTTCTATCAAGACTCCGCAGCTGCAAACAGTCAAACAGAAGTTGCAAGAGTTTATAACGAGGCTATATCTACAGGCTCAGTCCCTCGTATTGGAGCAAAGAACTTTACTCCCGAACAGGTTGTTGAAGAAGTTGCAAAGCGGATCGAAGTACAAAAAGAAGCGGCTCAAAAGAAGAACAAAATGGTGAATTCATAAGTTATGTCAGAAACCAAAAAACTATCTCTTGAAAATTGCGCAGCCATGCTTTTTCGCTGTGGACTTATAAATAAACAGCAGATGCATGATATTACTGTTCGTGGTAAATTGCAGCAGGCGAGACTTTCAGCGCCTCATCAAGCCGGTTCACCACGACGTGGCATGGTTGCCGCAGAAATAATAACCCCGGTGGAGGTTATTTCATCACTTAATCTGGAACGGGTAGACCTCCCCGGTTCATACCTGACAGAAGATATGATTACCGAAGCGTTGGCGCATGCCGTCGGTATGACATATCTTAAAATTGATCCGCTCAAGCTTGATCTTAATGTTGTAACAGCTGAAATCCCACGTGCTTTTGCTCTGAAAAACCTCATAGTTGCCGTTGCCCAGACAGGAAATGCAATAACTGTTGCAGTGGCGGATCCATTCAATGATTCCATTATTAATGAACTTGCGGTTGCGCATAAACTGGAAATCAGGTCGGTTTTAAGCTCTAAAAACGATATTCTCAAAATTCTCCGTGAGTTTTACGGATTCCGCGCATCTGTTATGGCTGCTGAAGCTGAATCGAATTCAGCGGTTGATCTTGGTAATCTGGAGCAGTTTTTCAAACTTAAGGGGCATCAGGAAAGCGATGGCAATGAAAAGCATGTTATTTCTGCGGTAGACTTTTTGCTGCATTATGCTTTTGAACAGCATGCCAGTGATATTCACATAGAACCGAAGCGTGAAAACAGTTTGATACGGTTTCGTCTTGACGGAATCATGCACAATATCCACTCCATCCCAAAGCAGATGCATGCTCCGATTGTTTCACGCATAAAACTCCTTTCCCGAATGGATCTGGCGGAAAAACGACGCCCTCAGGATGGTCGAGTTAAAACCAGTTTCAACCATAAGGATATGGAACTGCGTGTTTCAACGGTTCCGGTTGCTTTTGGTGAAAAAGTCGTAATTCGTATTTTTGATCCTGATATTTTACTTCAGGATCTTGACCGCATGGGATTTTATCCCCGTGAAATGTCTCTTTATAATGCCTTTATCCGCCGTCCCAACGGTATTATTCTGGTAACTGGACCTACCGGTAGCGGTAAAACTACAACTCTATATTCAACCTTACGCACATTATCTTCACCGGAAGTAAATATTGTGACTGTGGAAGACCCAATTGAAATGGTAATGGAGGAGTTCAACCAGATAGGGGTTCAACAGGCAATAGGCGTAACATTTGATACTATTTTACGAAATATTCTTCGCCAGGATCCGGACATTATAATGATTGGTGAAATCCGTGACCGGGAAACGGCTGAAAATGCGGTGCAGGCGGCTCTGACCGGTCATCTGGTTCTTTCAACACTTCACACTAACGATGCAGCTTCTGCAATAATTCGTCTGCTTGATCTAGGTATTCCACCGTTTCTTATTTCAGCAACAGTCATTGGTATTATTGCCCAACGTCTTGTGCGCAAAATATGCCCGCATTGCAAGACCCAACGATTCTTAACTGATGATGAAGTGGAGTATCTGCAGTTTGAAGCAAAGAATCCTGCTGTATCGGAAGGAGCAGGGTGCAAGGAGTGCAGAGGAACCGGTTACAAGGGACGCACCGGCATATTTGAGCTGTTGGATATGAACGAGCGGATAAAAGGGATGATAAAATCAAATGTGGAACTTGCTGATCTGCTGGCAGCGTCTCAAAAGGATGGTCTAATAACCTTGCGTCAGGTTGCAATACACAAAATGCTTGAAGGAATAACTACATACGAAGAAGTAGTTTCCATGACAGGATAATGATACTGCAGCTGCGATTGAATGAAAGAATAGGAAACAGAGCCCGGTTGATAAGCAGCCGGGCTATTTTTTTGAGCTTACTTCAGTTTTAGTTTTGTTTTACCCGGTTTTTCCTTGTTTTTTTGAAGCAGCAGATAGTAGGCGGTATAAATATAGTTGTCCTGATAATCATGCACGCCATCACTGTTCAGATCTCTCTTCGGGGATTTTGCTCCGGTATCTTTAAGAAACATTGCAAAGTCGGTTTCCTTGTCGGTAATCTCGTTTGCCGGTGGAACAACTACAAGCGGGTACTCCACAATTTCGTTTCCGGAAATCATGGTGATGGTTGTTGATAGAACATTTTTGTTTGGCAGAGCTTCAACTATCCATCTACCAGGTTTATCCTTGCTGTTAACAAGATTGGTCATCTTTGAGCCGGTAAGGGCAAAATTGGGGGCTGTCTTTTCATCCTGTTTTAGCATGAATGTAACTTTAACTCTCTCTACGCCATTGGTAATTGCAATAGCTGGTTCCTGAAAAACATGCTCGGCAACAGGTTTTGAAAAAAGTGCACTGAAAATTAATGGAGATTTCTCCCCCTTATAATTGCGGAAACGATCCAGTACACTGGAATAGGTGGTCTGGGTTGTTTCCATCTTTTTATCCTGTTCAGGAATAGGTTGCACTGTTGCTGTTTCATCAGGTTTAATCGGTGCTGGCTCGGTTCTTTCCGTATCAGTTGCAGCAGGTTGCGTAAGCGTTTCAGGTTCAGATGTAACCGGTTTTGATGATGATTTTTCTTTGGATTCTTCAGGCATGGTCACCGTTCCAAGAACAGACGGAATAGAGCTGTTAACCGCTGCTGAAGCTGGTGTTGCCGTCGCTACTGCTATTTCTGGTTTGTTATCACTAAACGGTATCCCTGGAATCGTAATCAAATTGTTCCCGTTGTCGACTGCTTTGATGTCAGCGGTTATTGCAGCTCCTTTTGAGTCAATCATGCTGTAGGATGTTATGGTCGGTGTATCCGAGGTGTTTGAACTGTTGGAAAAGCTCACTGTTGCCACAACCCCGCTTCCGCTGAATGCTGTTGTGGATATGATTGCTACCTTGATCGGGTTATTGGTTATATTGGCAGCAAACATTGCACCCCCCACAAGCGCCCCTTTTGTAACGGTGGGGGTGCCGAGCTTGCTGGCGGTATATGCGATGTCAAACTGGATTCCGGCAACTCCGTCCATACCGATCCCCTGAACGGAGTAAATGCCACTTCCTGAATTTGAAATTGAAAGCGAGGCGGCGAACAGTGCAGAGACGTTAAATAAAATAAAAAGTATGGTGTTAAATATGATGCGTATCAAAAAACGTTGCATACATCTACTCCTGATGGAATTGTATTTATTTTAAAAGCATAGCGTAGTTTCTGTTTGGGAGTCAATTGAGATGATGTTCAAATTTGCCATTGATAACTCAAAGTGGAAAAAACCGCCTTTACTGTTGATAATTATGAATTTTGACACCACTCACAAAATTTACTCGTACAGCGCTGCTCGAATTTACGCCCCATGATTTTATGATACACAGTCTCAATCTGCTCCCGCACAATCGCCTCATCCTCAAGGCTTATTTCAACCTTGTGGTTCTTAAACTCTCCGGTTTTTGCATCCGGTTCCACAAAGCAGAACTCTGTCGAAGCAACATGGTATCGGCTCTCCGGGCTTTCTTCCACCATGATTTTATAGAACACCGCCTGCCGCCAGTAATCCCCGCCATACAACTCTTCATGCTTCGGTTCCTTGCCATTGTTTTCCGCCTGCTGGACTTTTTCCGGATTGGGTGGCTGGAACTTTTTCTTGTCGTAGGCACCGGTTTTGTAATCAACCAGATTGATGCTGCTTTCGTGCAGTATCTCCAGCTTGTCTACCCGACCATTGAGACGTATGTTATTATCCAGAACAACTTTGAACGTTTTCTCCAGCAGAACATCCTTATGGCATGAACCGATATGCTGTTCGTACAGCTTTTCCATTGTTTGCTTCCCCTTGGCGACTCTGCGTTCAAACTCCACCTCGGTGAAGGAATCCTGCCGTTGGTTCATCTCCCGGACAAATAGATCCAGAAAGGCTGACTTGGGTGGGAAACTCTGATCCGGAGATTTCTGCATGGCGGTGAACAGGAACTCAAGAGCCTCATGAACGCTGGTTCCGAAGGCCATGGCTGCATTTCTTGGTTTTGGCACCCGCAGAATATTGGTGTAGAAGAAGGCGTGGGGGCAGGTGAGATAACTGTTCAGGTGGGAAGCGCTCAAGTTGTACTCTTTCAGCAGTTCTCCCACGAAGTCTGATTGATATATGCTTGCTTTGTCATCGGCTGTTTCCTGCATGATGGCAAACAGTGCTTGTTCCAACTCTTCAGGCTCCAGTTGATACGAGCGGGTAGCAACTGTTTCAGCCTGTTCCAGTTCAGCAACAAAGCAGCTTTTCGCCAGCGGCTTATCGTTATTGTCCTTGTCCGCATAACTGATGACCAGTTTCTGCTCGGCTCTGGTCATGGCAACAAAGAAAAGTCTCCGTGATTCTTCCAGCGGATTCTCATCCGCACCGGCTCCGGCCATCATGTTCGGTGCTGTTGCAAAAGAGGCTGGCGTTCTTTTCTTCTCCCACTCGCCTTCATTGCATCCCAGCATATAGACGGTTTCAAACTCCAGCCCTTTGGATGAATGGCAGGTTATCAGGTTGACACCGTTCTGGTTGCAAGCAACCAGTTCAGCCGGAAGAGCAATTTTCTGTTCATCCATGATGCCTAATATTTCTATGAACCGGGCAACCCCCAGTTTGGGATTTCGGGCGCATTCATCTTTTACAAAGTCAAAGAAGGTGTTTAGTAGTTCCAGGTTCCAGATGGAGGAGTCCGCCTGTTCTGAATGTTTCAACAGACCAAATTTGTTGATGACATCATGAATGAATTCTTGAAGAGTTTTACCGGGGATGCTGGCAATGGTTGTTTCAATAATCTGCGATGCATTCTGAAAGCACGATGAGATGGGAGTCTGTTCCATAACCTCACGAACCGGCTTCTTGGGAACGCTCCAGTCAACACTCCTGTTGGTTGCAAATAATTGCGCCACCTGAAGCGGGGTAAGTTGGAATACGGGATAATGGAGGATGGTGAACAACATACCTTCTTCAGTATGGGGCTTGGTCGCCTCCCGATGAAGGTAGGTAATGATTGTTACCAGCTGTTTGATGAGCGGGGTTTGGAGTACGTTCTCACGTTTTCTTGCGTTGTAAGGAATCCCTTTAACGGTCAGGTAGCGGGTAATCTGTTCTACCTGGCGGTTGTTACGATACAGCACCGCCATCCGGCTGATCTCTTTGCCATCGCCATACTGCTTCTCAATCTCCAACGCAATCCCCAATGACTCTTGCAAAAGATTGTGATACATCCGCACTTCAGGTCGTTCTGTATCCGGCTTGTTGGCGCGCAGCTCTTTCTTTATCTCAAGGTCGGGACAGGTTTCCTTGTTGGAAAGCCGCTGGGTGTTCCTTTCAATCAACAGATGTGCCGCCGTAAGAATCTGTTGGGATGAACGATAGTTCTCGGTCAGCGTAACCATCTGCGGATGGTACTTTGTATGGAACGACAGGATGTTTGATATATTGGCACCCTGGAAACGATAGATGGATTGGTCATCGTCACCGACCACAAACAGATTCGGGTCATCCCAGTAGCTCATCAGCAAATCAACCACTTCATTCTGGGAACCGCTAGTATCCTGGTACTCATCCACCAGCACATACTGGTACCGCTCCTGATATTCAGACAACAGACCCGGATTGCTCTTGAAGGCATTTATGACCCAGATAATCATGTCATCAAAGTCGTACCTCTGACCCTCAAAGAGTATCGCCTGATACAGGGGATAGCTGTTCAAAGCGGCTTTCAGTCGTTCATACTTGGCGGTTTCAGCATCAAGCAGTGCCTGTTTGATATCTCCCGGCTGATAGGTTACCCCGTCTTTTGTTGTTTTACGTTTGTAGCGCATGACCGGTGAATTTGGCAGCTCTTCGATATGGGTGTCGATTGCAGCTGTAACAGTTTCAATCTTCCAGTCTTCCTTTTTGATGTCGGCATACAAGCCGAGTAACCCCTTTGAATCGCTATATAGTTGTCCTTTCTCCTTGGCGAGCGGATTATCATGGGGAAGCGAGTCGAGCATCAGCTTGACGAAAGCCCGCTGCTCAAGCTCGGACACCGGCTGCATATCACTGAATCCGAATGAAGAGGGGTTGTCCTGTATGACCAGATTACAGAAGGCATGGAAAGTGAAAATATTGATGCGATATGCATCGGAACCAATTAAGGAGAGCAGACGGTTGCGCATGGCAATGGTGCCGGCATCAGTATATGTCAGGCAGAGAATGTTCTCGGGAAGGTTTCCCTGCTGAATTATCCTGGCAATTCGGGCTGCAATGATTTGAGTCTTGCCGGTGCCGGGACCTGCCACCACCAGAACCGTCCCTTCGGTGTTGTCGATGGCTTCACGCTGGGCGCTATTCGCGGTGCGGTAGGCGGAGTCAAAATCTATTGTCTTTATGCTAACCTCTTTGATAATCATGATAAAACCTTCTTGAAATGCGGATTATTTATGGTAGAAATTCTGACATCATAAAATGGCAGGTTGAATTTAAATGAATTATGCTGTATGTTCAAATCATTAAATTTAAGCAGTTGCTCTGTTTTAGTATCAATCTGGTTATACGCAATGTAAAAGTTCAATGAATCATACTTGTTATTCCCATATTATACGTTTACTTCCCACTTTAAGTCTGAAATTTCAAAAACTTAAACAGTTACGCGCTCTTAGCTCAGCTGGATAGAGCAACGGCCTTCTAAGCCGTAGGTCGCAGGTTCGAATCCTGCAGGGCGCACCAAAAACCATTGAATCTGAATACTCCTTCCTGGGTATTCAGATTTTTTGTTTCACTCTATAAATGTACCGCTTTATCCACTGAACCGCAACTTGCAAAAAAAATATTATAAAGTCAAGTAGCTGATTAAATTGAGGTATATCAATAATTAACTGATGTTTCCAAAAAAAGTTGTTGCATTATATTTAAAATTTTAGTAAATAAATGGTTCTTCAATTGTCGCGGGGTGGAGCAGTCTGGTAGCTCGTCGGGCTCATAACCCGAAGGTCACAGGTTCAAATCCTGTCCCCGCAACCAAACAACAATCGCCTCTTTGGTTTAACTGACTAAAGGGGCGTTCTTTAGTAATGGCGATTTAGCTCAGCTGGCTAGAGCAAGCGACTCATATTCGCTAGGTCCGGGGTTCGAGTCCCTGAATCGCCACCAACACATAGTCCGGGATAGTCCGGCGGAGTACAAAAGCCCTTGAGAAATCAAGGGCTTTTTTTATATTCTACGCTTAAGTGACTAAATATCCCCACAAGGAAACAGATATGCTTGTTGCGAAGCGATCAATATATGATTAGCTAAAGCTCCCATCCAGAAATTATTTTCATCGAGTCATGGTTAGTGAGGTCAAGGTGGAGTGGTGTTACGGAAATCTGTTTACGATTAATTGCATGAAAATCAGTGCCCGGCTCATCATTAAAATTTGGTTCATCGCTGCCGATCCAGTAATATTTGCGTCCACGAGGGTCAATTTTATCGACTATCTTTCCGACAAATGAGCGGGTTCCTTGACGAGTAACCGTAATGTTACCCATTTCTGAAGCTGGACAGTCAGGGATATTGATATTTAGGAACGTATCAGAAGGCAAACCGTTGGCAAGTACCTTTTCAGCAATTTTCATGGCGACTCTGGCGGCATCATCAAAATGTCCATGACGTTCAAAAGTGGATAGAGAAACCGCAATGGCTGGAATCCCCATAAGGTTTGCTTCCATTGCGGCGGCAACCGTCCCGGAATAGGTAATATCGTCGCCCAGGTTTGCACCATGGTTGATGCCAGATACTACCAGATCCGGTCTGTGTGGCAAGAGTGTGTGAATGCCCATGTTGACGCAGTCGGTCGGAGTCCCGTCCACGGCATACCACCCTTGGCGTAATTCAAAAACCCGAAGCGGTGAATGTAATGTGAGAGAATGTCCTACTGCACTCCGTTCACGATCAGGCGCAACTACTGTGACCGTTCCGAGCTCCTGCAGCGCATTTGCAATGGCTATGATGCCGGGAGCATGGATTCCGTCATCATTGGTTACCAAAATTCGAGGGAGGTTTTGGGCGTTAAAGCTCATTCAATTATTTGCCTTTGTTTCTGATCGCTTCTACAACATGGTATGCATCGTTGATTGCCGTATAAATAAGGTTTGGATGTTTTTCTTCGGAGATGGAACCTGCGCTTATTTTCATAAATGAGGGAGATATGGCGCCACCGATTACATACACCCCTTTACGTGTTGTTTCAAATTCGGAAGTAAGGAGAGCCAGACGTTCTCCCTCTTTAGCTATTTTACAAACTCCGGCGGCACAGGCGATCATTTGTATTCCAAGTTTATCAAAAATAGGCATTGGTCCTTGTGAACCGATGCAAGCTATTATGTTCTCCATGGGGAAACTCATGCCGTGGTACATGTCAATACCGTCCGTCTGTTTGAATTCATTTATCCGGATTACCAAACGCTCGACACCATGCTCGTCAACCTCGCCAATACGCGGCATTGCGCCAGGTAATAACCTTATGTTGCCCCCAAGCAGGATTTCTTCTCCCAGGCGCTGTGCTGTTTCAGTGTTTACATCAAACTTTTCTGACTGATGTGCCCAATATACCGGCTGGGAATCGTTGACTTCGCGCTTTGCTTTCAAAATGGCAATTACTACGTCGGCAGCCGTATTCCCTCCACCGATCACCATGGTTTTTTTCCCCACATATTTTGAAGGATCCTCAACATTTTTTGCAATCATCTTTGCATCGCCATATACGGACAACTCACGAGGAATGTTGCTGCCAAAGGAGAGAACGACGTTTTTCCCTCGAAATGTTCCTCTGTTTGTTACAATTTGAAGTGTATCGCGCTCATTTTTTATATCTTCCAAAGTTGTTTCAGTCTGGATATTCAGATTTTCATGCTGAACAAAGTGTTGGACATATTGAAGATAACTTTCCACCGTAACTGGTTTGTCTGGTGGACGTAATTCCTCAACCATGAAAGGCTCCGGAGCATCTTTAGGTTTAGATGGATAAACAAGCTTTCCTTCAGGATATGTATTGGCAATACCTTGAAGTACTGTTTTGCCCGCTTCAAGCACAAGGTATGAAAGCTTATGTTTGTGACATAAGTATGCTGTTGCAAGACCTGCGGGTCCACCACCAATTATAATCAAATCGTACAGACTGTTCATTCAGATTCCTCTATTCTATTATTTTAAATTACATATCGTTATTATATAACACGCTGCTGCGCTTAAAATAAAGTATTTCGTTTACACTTTTTTAGCCATACTGAAATTTATTCGCACCTTTGGCATGATGCTTGACGCTTACACTGTTTTACGGTAGTTTTCCGGCATGCTTATAGTAAAATATTGGGTATATCTGTGCGCGTAATCGCAGGGAGTGCGAGGGGAACACGTCTCCAGGCACCGAATGGGCTACAGACGCGCCCTACATCTGACAGGGTTAAGGAATCGCTATTCAGTATTATCAGCAGCCGTTTTGAAATTGCCGGTTTGTCGGTTCTTGATATCTGTGCTGGTAGTGGTGCCCTCGGAATTGAGGCGTTAAGTCGTGGCGCAAGATTTTGTTGTTTTATAGAACAGAGTCGTTTTGCAATAACTACCCTTGAGAAAAATCTTGTAACAACTGGTTTTCGTACTAAATCAGACCTCCTTCCTGTTGAAGCTTCTGAAGGAGTTGGGCGAGCTGTAAAAAAACATGGTGTTTTTGACCTTGTTTTTTTTGACCCTCCATATACGTCAGAACTTTATGACATTGTGCCCGGAGCAATTGAAAGCTGGAATGCTCTTTTGCCGGAGGGTATTGTTGTTGTCGAATCTTCATCGCGTCAGCATGATGTTGTAAAAACATCATTACTTCTTCAGGTTGACCGCCGTGTTTATGGCGATACGGCTCTGGAGTTTTATATGAGGAAAGAGAACTTATGAAAAAAATTGCGATCTATCCCGGTTCATTCGATCCGATAACATACGGTCATATTGATATAATCAAGCGTAGTCTGACGATTTTTGATGAAATTATTGTTGCGGTTGCACGCAATTCACAAAAAAATGCTCTTTTCACCAGCGAAGAACGGGTGTCGTTGATTCGGGCTGTTATAAAGGATGAGCCAAGAGTTTCAGTTGATACATTTAGCGGGCTTTTGATAAATTACGTCACCTCTCGTAATGCTCACGTTATTATTCGTGGTCTGCGGGCAATTTCAGATTTTGAGTATGAGTTTCAAATTGCACAGATGAATAGCAGCATCAGTTACAATGTGGAAACCATGTTTATGATGACTTCTGTTCAGTACGGCTATCTTTCCTCCTCGATTGTAAAGGAAGTCTGTTCACTGGATGGGAATATCGATGGTTTTGTACCGCCTGAAATAAAGTCAGCATTACGCGCTAAATATAATTTGCCATAATTGATATTAGCCTCCTGCAAAGCCTCACAATCTAATAAAGAGGTGCAACCATGATAACCCGTGACATGTTTATCGCCGATATTCTACAGAAGTATCCTCAAACCTTGTCCGTTTTTAAACAGTTCAAACTGGATTGCTATGAATGTCAGATATCAGACCTTGAAACACTTGAACATGGTGCATCAGTCCATCTGCTCTCGATTGAACAATTGCTTCAGGCGCTTAATGCGGTAGCAGGTGAATAGATAAATATGAGTGACCAGGATACATACAGCTCATATTATTTTGAGGGGATGCGGGTAGGTGTTGGGATACCGATGTCCAATGCCCAGATTTTCAGACACTGGGCATATATAGAAGAGTTGGATGAAGATCTTGTTACCCTGCAACTTTCCCGTGATCAACTCCCGGTCAATGTCAGGTTGACTGTTGGTCAAATCCTTGAACTACGAGGTGGCAGGGATGATAATGGATATTCCTGTCGCGCAATAATTGTTAGTGAAGGGTATGAGCAAGAACTTCTTTTGCGTTTGATCGGAGAGGTTGTATCCGATGAACTGCGCGAGTTCTACCGCATCGATGCTTTTTTGCCTGTCAAATATTACATAACCACCGAACAGAATCTGGGACTACTGGAAAAAGAGTGGCGTGCCCGTCGTCAGGAGCGTATTGAACATGACGCTATAAAAAAACAGAAACATTGGGATAGCAGGAGAATCGCTGGAGCAGGTTCACTTCCGCATGAAAAACATATACCTCATGATACGTTAGAGAATGATGATTCATGGGATACTATTTTTCCGCTCGCTGCCAATATAAGCGGAGGTGGCATTCGTATTGGAACCCATCAGGGGTTTGAGGAAAATGAATTTATTCTGCTTGAAATTCTTGTGCCTATGCCGCGCCGGATTATTGATGTTGTTGCCAGGGTCATCTTTGCTAATCCGGTAAAAACAGCCGGAGAGCCGAACGGCTTTTACAATACTGCGCTGCAGTTTGTTTTTATTGAAGAAGGAGACCGTGACGCAATTGTCAGCCATATTTCGGAAGTTCAGCTCAAACGAATCCGTCAACTTCGAGAAACATATCTTTTCCGCGATGAAAAAATCGAAATCCCCCCCCCGGTTGTAAAAACTTTAGATTTTAAAACTATTGTAATGAGAATTGCTATTGTGGTGATTCTGCTGGTTCTGACATTGACTGCAGTCAATTTCTTTAGAAATTACTCAAAAAACCGACCCAAAAACGAAATAGAAGAAATTTTTGAGGGCGGTATAAAGCGTTATATTGAGATGCAGAAAAAATAACTTCTGATGGCTTCGCAAAAAGTCCATCTGCTTCGTTACGCTCATCTTTCGTCGTTGCAGCGTAGATTGTAACTACGCTTCACTCCTCAAGATTCGCAAGCCTAGCATCTGGAGCTTTTGTGCTTTGCCATTGAAATCAGGAAAATTTGCGAGTGCATCACTTCTTCTTGACATACAAAATCAGACTCCTTATATTGAAAATCAATTTCAATAGGAGTGTTTATGATTCTGGAAAAAAAGAAAATTTTCAGTGATTTCGCCAAGCAAAAACAGCTTCGCTCCACCCGCCAACGGGATATTATCCTCGATATTTTTCTTTCCACACATCAGCATGTAAGCGTTGAAGAACTTTATCTCAAAATCAAGGCGTGTAATCCGGGGATTGGATACGCTACTGTATATAGAACTCTCAAGCTGTTTGTTGAGGCGGGGCTTGCCAATGAAATTCTTCTACATGATGGTCAGACGCGCTACGAACATGTTCTCCATGGCGAGCACCATGACCACCTGGTCTGTACTGGGTGCAACACAATAATAGAATTTGAAAATGCCGTTATGGAAGCTTTGCAGGATGAAATTGCAGCCCGTCACGGTTTTGTCATAAAAAACCACAAAATGGAAATTTACGGTTTATGTGCAACCTGTAGTGGCAGGTAATTTTTTTTACAGTGTATTGAAAATGAAATTCAAAAGCAAATAACTGTAATTTTGCTATGGAATAAAAGGAATATATGATGAACGATTCAGGCGATAATCAGAAGTACAATCATAATTTTTTGCGTCCAAAAAAAATAGTGCTGGTTGGTAATCCTAATGTGGGCAAAAGCGTACTTTTCAACGCTTTGACCGGAATATATGTAACTGTTTCAAATTATCCAGGCACATCTGTTGAGGTAGCGCGTGGTTCCGCTTCTTTTGATGGAGAGGAATGGGAAGTTATTGATACACCAGGCATGTATTCGATTCACACTATTACTGAAGAGGAGCGGGTGGCGCGCGAAATTCTCTTGCACGAAACTCCTGATGTTGTTCTGCATGTGCTTGATGCCAGAAATCTGGAGCGTATGCTCCCCATGACCATGCAGTTGATTGAAGCAAATTTACCGGTTGTTTTGATTGTTAATATTCTCGATGAAGCTGAACGTATGGGGCTTTCTATAAATCTTGATCTCCTTCGGAAAAAACTTGGAATTCCGGTTATCGGAGCTGCCACAGCCAGAAAACGAGGATTGAATGAAATTAAAAGCGCAATAAAAAAATATTCTGCAGTAAAAAATCCGCTTTCATTCCCATATTCTGCTGCTCTTGAGCATGACATAACGGAAGTTGTACAGATGATGCAGGGTGATTATATCCTCTCCCGTCGTGCATTGGCGTTGCTTTTACTTCAGGGGGATGATGAAATTCAGGAAATTATACGGCATCGTGAGGGAGATGGAGCAGCGCCGTTGGAAGAAATTGTCAGGGAAATAGCCTTTGAACGGCGTGAATCATTTCATCTGGATCTTTCAATGGAACGGATGGAGATTGTACGTCGGATTCTTTCAGATGTGTTTATAGAACCTGCAAGGCGGGTTATAACAATGTCCGAGCGTTTCTCCAGACTTGCAGTTCAACCGTTGACCGGCATTCCCATGCTTCTGATTGTGCTGTATATCGGACTATACCAATTTGTGGGTGTGTTTGGCGCTGGCACTGTAGTCGATTTCTTTGAAAAAAAATTGTTTGAAGGGATTTTTAATCCGTGGATAATCGGTGTAGTGCACGGTTTAGTGCCATGGAGTATGATTCAGGAACTTTTTGTGGGGGAGTATGGCATTATAACCCTTGGATTTCGTTATGCAGTCGGCATAATTCTACCGATTGTTGCAACTTTTTTCATTTTCTTTTCATTTCTTGAAGATACCGGCTATTTCCCTCGCTTGGCGCTACTGGTTGACCGTGTTTTTAAATATTTTGGATTAACAGGTCGAGCGGTTATTCCGATGGTTCTTGGTTTTGGCTGCGATACCATGGCAACCATGGTTACTCGTACTCTGGAAACTACCCGTGAGCGTATCATTGCAACAATTCTTCTTTCCCTTACCATTCCATGTTCGGCACAGCTTGGTGTCATTATGTCACTGTTGTCCAAATATCCTGGCGCTCTGGCTATATGGGGGGGGGCTCTGCTACTGCTGTTTTTTGCCGTAGGATTGCTTTCGGCAAGAATATTGCCGGGCGAAGCGCCCATGTTTTACATGGAAATCCCCCCCATGCGACTGCCGCAGTTCAGCAATGTTCTGACCAAAACCTACACCAGAATGCAATGGTATTTTCTTGAAATCCTTCCTCTGTTTGTCATAGCTTCTGTATTGTTATGGCTAGGCAAAATAACCGGTTTTTTTGAGAAGCTTGTCCAAGCCATGACCCCTGTTATGGCAAGCATCGGCTTGCCACGGGAGGCAGCGGTTTCATTTATTTTCGGTTTCTTTCGCCGGGATTATGGCGCTGCCGGTCTTTATGAGCTTGAAACAAAGGGATTGCTAGATGCACGCCAGCTTACTGTTGCTGCTGTTACACTCACACTCTTTATTCCTTGTATTGCCCAGTTTCTTATCATGAAAAAAGAACGTGGGTGGAAGGTCGCCGGAAGCATCGGGATATTTGTAAGTCTGCTCGCTTTTGGCAGCGGTTTTCTTTTGAACAAACTTTTACTGGTAAGCGGGATACTGTCATGATCTGCGGCTTTTGTGGATATGAGTTTAACGAAAATGATGCAAAGCAGGGGTGCGGAGGTTGCCCGGGAGGATGCCATAGTATCCATTGCCCACGCTGCAATTATAAAAATCCGGTCGAAGCTGGTCTTGTTAAATCGATAAAATCACTTTTCGGGAAAAGTAATCACACGACAGGGGTAAAATCATGAAATTGTCTGAAAAAGCAGAGGAAATACTTGAGGCTCTATGGGTGCGGGAGGAAGAAAACAAGGGTGCATATCTCGACCCGACCAGTATGGAATTCAGTCGTGATGATCCGGCATATAATGAATTAACATCTCTTGGTCTTGTGGAAATACGGGATGGCAGAGTCTATTTTTTGCCGGCTGGACATGATGAAGGAAAATTGACCATACGTCGTCATCGCCTTGCAGAGCGTTTGATGATGGATGTACTGAATATTCGAGGTGATGATGCGGAATATAAAGCATGCCAGTTTGAACATCTGTTGAACGAAGGTGCTGATGTAAAAGTTTGCACCATGCTTAATCATCCGAAAACTTGTCCGCACGGAAAACCTATACCACCTGGAGAATGCTGTCATGAAGCGCGCACAAAAGGAGACCGTGGAGTTTTGCCGTTAACAGAGTGCAGATCAGGAGAGGAAGGGCAAATTGCATATATCCAGAGTGATGATGGTAAAAAAATGCAGAAACTTATGGCAATGGGTGTGCTGCCTGGAAATAAAATTATGCTGGTGCAGTCGTATCCATCCTATATTTTTCGCATAGGCTATTCTGAATTTGCCATTGATGCCAATCTGGCAAAGGAAATTTTTGTGCGTAAGCATGGTTAGAGCAGTTACCTAATCTGCATTAGAGCGGATTTTTTTTGGATATGCAGCCGAACTCTTAAATTCTCCCCTCTGTTATTCCTTGGCTGTTTATTTCTTCTATTGACAAAAGAGGTCAGCTATTGTTCTACTACGCACTTCTGAATTTAACATAACGTAACAACCAGTTGGCAATTTATCCAGGAGGAAAATGATGAACCCATTAGCACAGGAACTGAATGATCAGCTTAACCAGCACAACCCGTATGTTTTGGAAATGCTTTCCGACCTTGGAAAAAACCTCTTTTTTCCGAAAGGAATCCTGACCCAGTCTGCCGAAGCGAAGGATAAGGCTCACAAATTCAATGCTACCATTGGTATTGCTACTGAAAACGGCGGTCCGATGTTTTTGCAGTGTATTCAGGACAAGCTTTCAGCATTCGATCCCAAGGATATTTATCCTTACGCACCGCCTGCCGGCAAGCCGGAACTGCGCGCCCTTTGGCGCGAAAAAATGTTGCGTGAAAACCCGAGCCAGAACGGCAAGCATTTCAGTAACCCGATTGTTACCAATGCGCTGACACACGGTCTATCAATCGTCGCAGATATGTTCATAGACAAGGGAGATCATCTCATTCTGCCGGATATGCTGTGGGGTAACTACAATCTGACTTTTGGTACCTGCTGTGGCGCCATTGTTAAAAAACACCCGACTTTTACCGCTACAGGCGGCTATGATATTGAAGCGTTCAAGACAACTCTGAAAAACAGTGCAGAAGAAAAAGGTAAAGCAGTGGTTCTGCTTAACTTCCCAAATAACCCGAGTGGGTATACTCCAACCGTTGCCGAAGGCGATGCTCTTGTGGCAGCTATCAAGGAAGTTGCCGAGGCAGGTTGTAATGTTGTTGCTATCTCCGATGATGCCTATTTTGGTCTTTTCTATGAAGATAGTCTGAAAGAGTCGCTTTTCGGCAAGCTTGCCAATATCCACCCTCGTGTTCTTGCCATCAAGCTGGATGGCGCAACCAAGGAAGAATTTGTCTGGGGTTTCCGTACCGGTTTTATCACCTTTGCTGATGGCAATGAATATGAAAATGCACCGGTTATGGCGGCACTTGAGAAGAAGGCGATGGGAATCATCCGCGCCAAAATTTCCAATTGTCCGCATCCTTCACAGACCTTTGTCATTGAAGCGCTTCGTTCACCTAAATTTCTTGCACAGAAAGAAGAAAAATTCCAGGTCATGAAAGGGCGATCACTAAAAACAAAACAGGTTCTTGATAGTGGTAAATATGAAAAAGCGTGGGATTACTACCCGTTCAACTCCGGTTATTTCATGTGTCTCAAACTGAAAACGGTAGAAGCTGAAAAACTTCGTGTTCATCTTTTAGAAAAGTATGGAGTTGGCACTATTTCCACCACCAAAACTGATCTGCGTATTGCTTTTTCCTGCATTGCTGAAGAGAACATTCAAGAGCTTTTCGATATCATATATCAGGGCGTTCTGGACTTAGCCTAAATCATGCTTTAACTATTTGATGCACAAAAAGGGATTCACATATCAATGTGAGTCCCTTTTTTTCTACATTAATGGGTGGTGTGAAATTACTATTTTTTCCAGGCGATATAATCTGCCAAAATTCCGGCATGATCAAAACAGAGCTCTGCAGGCAGGTTATCAATGGATAACAGCGCAAGTTCAGTGGCATCATCGGCAGCGCATGGAGTTCCGCTCCCATCTGCTATGTAAACGGTAGAAATTGTATGCATACGGCTGTCCCGGGAAGGATCGGAATAACAGCCGAGAAGTTTAAGATTAGAAATATCAAGCGAGGTTTCTTCCTTTGCTTCGCGAACAGCCGCAGTTTCAAGACTCTCCCCATAATCGACAAATCCTCCCGGCAGAGCCCAACCGAATGGAGGATTTTTACGCTTTATAAGAACAATGCTGTTTTCAATTTCTATTATGATGTCAACTGTTGGGTAGGGATTGAGATAAACTTCTATGGAAGTGTGACATTCCGGGCAGGTAATGATTTTTTTCGCCATTTGTACAGCTCCGGGCATAAAAAATGGGGGATATAAAATCCCCCATTTGATGCGTAGATATGTTCTGTTTATTTCTTCTTGCCACCGCCGCCGGAAGCTTTTTTGGAAGCTTTGAGCGGGTTGACTTTAGTGTCTTCAAGCTTGATTTCAACTTTTACATGGGAAGCAAAATTACACAAACCATTTGCCCATTTTTTTGACGGAGCAGGGTAGGTATTGCATACCTGACCGATAGATCCTGTCACAACGCGCTCACATCCTTCGCAATTTTCAACAATTACCTGGCATGAGCCTTCTGGAAAAATACAACCCTGTTTACCCCAAAAAGTACACTCGGTACCTGAAAGTACGGTCTGACACTGCATGCTTCTTCCTCCTGAAAATGTGTTCTGAATCGAAGGTTAACTTTAGCAAGTATGTGAGATAGAAGTCAATAGGAAAAATCCTGCTTTTATTCGGCTCTTTATCTTGACGAGCAAGGATTGCTGTACTATTGTAATGCGACTAAAGATGTCCTGTTTTGATTATAGAGTGGAGGTATGATATGACTCGCATTACCTTTGGAACATCCGGCTGGCGTGCAATACTGTGCGAAGATTTTACATTTGATAATGTAAAAACGGTCATTCAGGCTATTGCGGACAATCTTATTACTGCCGGTGAACAGCATAAGGGGATTATCATCGGCAGTGACACCCGTTTTATGGGTGGGCGTTTTGTGGAAGAGGCCGCCAGAGTTTTTGCCGGGAATGGAATACATTCTTATATCTGTGATCGTGATACTCCGACGCCGGTTATTTCAAATGAAATCCTTCGTCGTGGATCTGCAGGCGCCGTTAACTTTACGGCAAGCCATAATCCCCCGGAGTATAACGGAGTAAAGTTTTCGCCATCCTGGGGAGGTCCGGCTCTTCCAGAAACGACTAAAGATATTGAGAAGCGAGCCAATGCCATGATCGGCGCTTCCGCATATAAAGAAATCCCACTGGATACTGCTCTGAAAAATGGTCTGGCTGAACGTATTGATCCCCGTCCACCCTATCTTGCCGATCTTGAAGGCAAGGTTGATTTTGATGCTATAAAAACTATCGGTAAGCTGGCTCTCAATCCGATGTACGGGACATCCCGTGGTTATCTTGATGCGCCTTTAAAGCAGCGCTCTGTCTCATATACTATTATCAATGATGGTCTTGATCCGTACTTTGGTGGTCAGCCACCGGAGCCTTCAGCAGCCCACATCCCGGATTTTATCAAACTGATTAAAAATGATCATTCCATTCGTCTTGGTATAGCGACTGATGGTGATGCAGACCGATTTGGAATTATAGATGCAGACGGAAGCTATATTGAGCCTAATTATATCATTGCCCTGTTGCTTGATTATTTGATTCGTGTCCGCAAAATTGAAGGTGGAGTCGCTCGGAGTGTTGCCACATCCCATCTGATTGATGCAGTGGCAAAAAAACATGGAGTGCCTGTTTATGAGACACCTGTCGGTTTCAAATATATCGGTGAACTGATCAGCCAGAATAAGCTTGTTATTGGCGGCGAAGAGAGTGCTGGTCTCACAATTCGTGGGCATGTGCCTGAAAAAGACGGCATTCTCGCCTGCTTCCTGGTGGCGGAGATGGTTGCTCGTGAGGGTAAAACGGTACGGGAATTGCTGGAAGGTCTATATAACCAAGTGGGGCGTTTTGAAACCAGACGTGAAAATCTTAAACTTTCGCCGGAGCTTGAAGCGGCATATAGTTCTAAAGTTGGAGCAATTCCAGCTGAATTGGCTGGAACCAGAATAAAGGAAGTGATTACCATTGACGGGACGAAACTCCTCCTTGATGACGGCAGTTGGTTGTTGTTCAGAAAATCAGGAACCGAGCCGGTGGTGCGGTTATACGGTGAGGCGTCAAATGAAGCTCGTTTGACAGAGCTTATGAAAGCAGGAAAGCAATTTATAGTAGGTTAAAATACAAACGATAATAGAAACAAGGAGATAATATTTATGTGGGATTATACACCGATCGTGAAAGATCACTTTTTAAACCCGAGAAATGTAGGTGATATTGCAGATGCAGATGCCATTGGCGAAGTCGGCAGTCTTGCTTGTGGTGATGCTTTAAAGTTGTATATCAAACTGGATGAAAACAAAGATAAAATTGTTGATGCAAAGTTTCAGACCTTTGGCTGCGCCAGTGCCATCGCCTCCTCTTCAGCCTTGACTGAAATGGTAAAGGGGAAAACACTGGATGAAGCGCTTGCCATTAGTAATCAGGAAATAGCTGATTTTCTTGGTGGTCTTCCGGAAGAAAAAATGCACTGTTCAGTTATGGGGCAAGAGGCGTTGGAAGTTGCTATATTTAAATATCGTGGTATGGAAGTGCCGGAACATGATGCCGAGCACGACCATGGTCACGCTTATCCTGAATACGAGGGGACTCTGGTTTGTAAATGTTTTGGCATAACCGACACCTTCCTTAAAAAAGTTATCGAAACCAATAAATTGACGACAGCCGAACAGGTCACACATTTTACCAAAGCAGGTGGAGCGTGTGGCAGTTGTATTCCAAAAATCAAAGCATTGATTGCGGAAGTTCTTGGTCAGGCAACGGCAGCGGGGAGTGGAAAACCGAAGCTCTCAAATCTGAAGAAGATGCAGTTGGTGCAGGAAGTTCTGGAGCGTGATGTTCGTCCCATGCTTCGAGCTGATGGCGGTGACCTTGAACTGATTGATATGGATGGTGACAATGTGCAGATAGCTTTCCGCAAAGCATGTTCAGGTTGCGCTTCTTCTGGCAATACAGCTCGTTTTGTTGAGACGAAATTGCGTGAACTGGTTTATGACGGGTTGCGTGTTCAGGAGGTTTCACAATGATAGAAACATATCTTGATAACAATGCTACAACCAAAGTTGATGAAGCGGTGTTTGAGGAAATGCGCCCATATTTTTGCGAATTGTATGGCAATCCAAGCTCCATGCATTTCTTTGGCGGGCAGGTGCAGGCGAAAGTAAACGAGGCGAGGAAAAGGGTCGCTGCTCTCCTTGGCGCATCAGCTGACGAAATAATTTTTACCGCTTGCGGCACGGAAAGTGATAATTCCGCAATCCGTTCTGCTCTGGAGGTACAGCCGGATCGTCGTCATATTATCACAAGTCGTGTTGAGCACCCTGCTGTTCTGACACAATGTCGCAATCTGACCCTCAAGGGGTACCGGGTGACCGAGATTGGTGTTGATGGCGCCGGTCGTCTTGATATGGAAGAGTATAAAAATGCTCTTGATGAAGATACCGCAATAGTTTCATTTATGTGGGCAAACAACGAAACCGGCGTGATTTTCCCGGTGGAGGAAGCTGCTGATATGGCAAAGTCGAAAGGCGCTCTATTCCATACAGATGCTGTTCAGGCCGTCGGTAAAATACCTATTAATATGGCAACCTCAAAGATCGACATGCTGTCGCTATCTGGTCATAAACTTCATGCTCCAAAGGGAATTGGTTGTCTGTATCTCCGCAAGGGTACCCCGTTTCGCCCGTTTATGGTCGGTGGTCATCAAGAAAAAAGCCGTCGTGCCGGAACAGAAAACGCCGCTGCAATTATTGCTCTTGGCAAAGCATGTCAACTTGCCGGTGATGCTATGGAGACCGAAAATACTGTTGTCAAGGGGATGCGTGATCGCTTGCAGAGTGCCTTGATGTCAGCTATTCCGCATTCACGCATAAATGGTGATGGCGCTGAAAGACTTCCCAACACGACTTCCATAGCTTTTGAATTTGTGGAAGGTGAAGCTATACTTATGCTCCTCTCCGAACTTGGAATATGTGCTTCTTCAGGTAGCGCCTGCACATCAGGTTCCCTTGAACCATCCCACGTTCTGCGTGCCATGGGGGTTCCGTTTACCTGTGCCCACGGTTCCATCAGATTTTCGCTATCCCGTTTCACAACAAACGACGAAATTGATACTGTTATACGTGAAATGCCTAAAATTATTGAACGGTTGCGCATGATGTCTCCCTTTGGTCGTGAACATCTGAAAGGTTAAGCGGATTTGTGCAGATGAACATCAGAAACGTTGCCATATTTGCAAAGGTGCATGATCCTCGCTGTTTGGGAGTTGCGCATGATCTTGTTCAGTGGTTGAAAAAACGTGGTTGCACCCCTCTTCTTGATTCCGGTCTGGTGGAGCATCTTTCTGACAATCCTGTTTTTTCGCAGGATGAAATAAAAAATAGTGCTGACATGATCGTTGTACTGGGTGGAGATGGGACGCTCCTTTCTGTTGCTCGGCTTTTTGTAGACAAGGATGTTCCGATTCTTGGAGTTAACCTGGGAAGCCTCGGTTTCCTGACAGAAATAACAGTAGAAGAATTATACAGCCGTTTGGAACAGTGTCTTGCTGGCGACTGTTCCACATCTGAACGAATGATGCTGGAAATCACCCTCCATCGTCAAGGGAAGCAGATTGAGCAAGGTTTTGCGCTAAACGATGTTGTTATAAACAAGGGAGCGCTTGCCAGAATTGTTGACCTTGAAACGCGAGTAAACAGTCACTTTCTGACTATTTACAAAGCAGATGGTCTTATTGTTTCAACTCCTACCGGTTCAACAGGATATTCTCTTTCCGCCGGCGGTCCGATTATACATCACAACATGAGTTGTATTGCCATAACACCTATATGTCCCCACACACTTACAAACCGACCTATTGTCATCAGTGATGAATCGGAGATATGTATTACTGTTACATCATCCTTTGATGAAAAAGTTTATTTGACGCTTGATGGACAAGTCGGTTTCAAACTTCTTGAGGGGGATTCAGTAATTGTTCGCAGAGCTCCAGAGATTACATCACTTATTCAGTCCAGCACTCGTAACTATTTTGAGGTTCTCCGCACAAAATTAAAGTGGGGAGAACGCTGATAAAAGATGCTGACTGAACTATCAATCTCCAACATCGCCATAATCGACTCACTTCATGTCTCTTTTTCTTCCGGATTGACGGCTCTTACCGGTGAAACCGGCGCCGGAAAATCAATCATAATTGATGCCGTCAGTCTGATTATGGGGGAACGGGCGTCGTTGGAGGTGATACGTTCCGGCTGCGACGAAGCATCGGTAGAAGCTCTTTTTGATATTTCTGTCTTACATGATGTTCGTAATTTTCTCCTTGAATCAGGATTCGAGGCAGAGGACGAGTTGATAATCAAACGGGTGATTTCCCGCAATGGTAAAAGCCGTGTTTTCATAAACGGGAGTATGGCAACCCTGGCTGTTTTGAATGCTGTCGCAAAACGGTTGATCAATATCTACGGGCAGCATGAGTCACAGACACTACTACGACCGGAAAACCAGCTCTACCTGCTGGATCTGTTTGCCGGTTCGACAGAGCTGCGAGAAGTTTTTTCCACTCTGTATGCTGATCACCAGAATATCATCGATGCGATTGAACAGATTGATAGTCATGAACGTGAAAATGCACGCAAGCTAGATCTGCTCCTTTTTCAATCCAAAGAAATCGAAGAAGGTAATCTAACTGCCGGCGAAGAAGAAAATCTGGAAGAACAACATATAATACTTTCCAGTGCTGAAAAGCGTTCTACAATTGCAAATGAACTGTTTGATCAACTTTATAGCGGTGAAAATGCAATACTCGGCACACTTCGCCGCATCAAAAATTCAATTTACGAACTTTCTAACATTGACCCGGCTCTTAAACCACTGAAAGAATCGCTTGAAGAGGCATTTCTTCAACTTGAAGACGTAGCCATCACAGTTCGTGATTATTCTTCACGCATTGATTCTGATCCCCGAAATCTACAGAAAATTGAAGACAGGCTTGACCAGTTGCATCGTCTGAAACGCAAATATGGCGCAACTGTAGAAGATGTTCTGCTATTTAAAAAATCAATAGATATTGATTTGGAGAATATACAGGGGAGTGGGGAACATCGTCAGTCGCTTGAAAATGAGAAGAGACTCCTTGAACAACAACTGCAGGTAAAGGGGAGGGAGCTGTCGCAAGTCAGAGCCGCAGCCGCCCTGAAACTTCAGAATGCCCTTGCCGCTGAAGCCCAACAGCTTGCCATGAAGGATGCGGTCATTGTGGTTAATCTGGAGTCATATCAAGAACCAAAAGCAAACGGTTTTGAGCGTATGGAACTTCTTTTTTCACCCAACCCTGGTGAACCGCCACGTCCCATGGCTCGCATCGCATCCGGAGGAGAACTTTCCCGCCTTATGCTCGCATTCAAACAGGTGCTCCCTGAATGTGATGTATCGACACTGATCTTTGATGAAGTTGATACCGGGATAAGCGGCGCCACATCTGAACTGGTAGGGAGAAAACTTAAAAATGTCGCCAGCCGACAGCAGGTCCTCTGTATCACTCACCTTCCGCAGGTTGCATCCTTTGCAGACCATCATCTGCTGGTGAAAAAAACAGTCCTCAATCAGCGTACAACTACATCACTGGAACTGCTTGATACTAATGCGAGAATTAAGGAAATTGCCAGACTGCTTGCCGGAGAAAAAATAACTGATTCGGCTCTTGCCAATGCAAATGAAATGTTGCAGTGGTGCAAATCGAAGTGATTTGCTATCAAACCTTGAAAAACAAGCAGGAATCGTGTAAAAGAAGCACTCACTTACGGAGAGATGTCCGAGTGGTCGATGGTGCCTGACTCGAAATCAGGTGTACGGAAACGTACCTAGGGTTCGAATCCCTATCTCTCCGCCAGTAAAAACAGTGGGTTACAGTTATATGCTGTAGCCTTTTTTATTGCCTGATTTTATTCGTGCCATATTCGCCACTTCAAAGGTAATATTACGTTGCGTGTTCCTTCTGATATTCACCGCAATCTTGCCATGCTTTCAGCAGAGCAGGGTGTATCAATCAATCAGCTTGTACTGTCCAGGCTCACAGTGCATGCATAAGTAAGCATCTCACTGCTTTGCCGGGGGATTCTCTTGTTTATATCACCAGGTAGTCTGCCGAGCCATTGAGAAAGTCTTAGAGAGAATGTAACTATAATTCCGGCAAGTACAATAATTATTCCGATAAATATCAACTGTTTGCCAAAATCTTGCATACCTTTTCAATCTATCCTTTTTTACCCAGATACCGCTCTTTTTCGCTGTAGATACAGCCGCAGTATTGCTGCCTGTAAAGTCCTAATTCCTTTGATTTTTTAATGCCATCCTGCCAACCTTTTCTGAAGTCGTGATAGATGAATTTTACCCCATACTTTTCACCCATCTCTTCCCCTATTTTCCTGATTTCATCATGTTTCTGGTATCTGCTGTATAAAAGAGAGGCTGTAAAGGCTTCGAGAGATAGTTCGGCACATTTTTTTGCGGCAGCTTCAAGCCTTGATCTGTAGCAGTATTGGCATCGATTTGCTGGGTCTGAAGCTACATTTGATAGAAATGTTTCGAGATTGTAGCTGTCATCGACAATAATCTCAATATTCTCTTTTTCAGCCATTTCGACTGCGGCATCTCTCCGTTTTACAAACTCCTGATACGGATGGATGTTGTGATTGTAGAAATATCCTGTAATCTGATGACCTTCAAATTTAAGTATTTCAACAGGATAGAGAGCGCAAGGACCGCAGCATATATGCAGAAGAATCTTCATATCAGATGTTTTCCAGCAGATGTCCCATTTTATCTCGTTTGGTTTCAAGGTAGGAACGATTGCATTCTGTTGGGTCAGCTTCTATTGAGACACGCTCAACTATATCGATGCCGTAACCTTGCAATCCAATGAGCTTTTTGGGATTGTTTGTGAGTAGTCGGATTCGTTTTATTCCAAGTGCGAGGAGAATCTGTGCCCCTATGCCATAATCTCTCAAATCAGCTTTAAAGCCGAGTTCCAGGTTTGCTTCTACTGTGTCGCGCCCCTGATCCTGTAGCTCATATGCTTTTAATTTGTTGAAAAGTCCGATGCCGCGTCCTTCCTGGCGCATATAAAGAATTACACCGGAGCCGGTTTCAGAAATCTGCATCATGGCGTGATGCAGTTGTTCACCACAGTCGCAACGCTGGCTTCCGAGTACATCGCCCGTCAAACACTCGGAGTGAACCCTGACAAGAACCGGTTCATTTGTGTTTATTTCACCTTTTACCAGTGCAATGTGCTCAAGTTTGTCTATATCATTTTCAAACCCTATGGCGCGCCATTCCCCACCAAAACGTGATGGGAGTCTAGCTTCCGCGACTGTACGGACGAGTCGCTCATGTTTTAGACGATATGCGACCAGATCAGCAATTGTGCATATTTTAATACCGTGCTCTTTTGCAAACTCTTTCAGTTCAGGCATACGTGACATTGTTCCGTCATCATTCATTATTTCACAAATTACACCAGCCGGTTTGAGCCCTGCCAGGCGAGCCAGATCGACGGAACCTTCAGTCTGACCGGTACGCACCAGAACCCCTCCACGGCGTGCGCGAAGTGGGAATATATGACCAGGATTTACAAGATCTTTAGAGCTGGCGTTGTCTGCCACTGCAGTAAGAATGGTGTGAGCCCTGTCTGCCGCTGAAATGCCTGTTGTTACGCCATGTCTCGCTTCTATTGAAACTGTAAATGCTGTTTCAAAGGGGGATGTGTTATCACGAACCATGGGGCGTAAGCCGAGTTCATCGCATTTTTCACTGGTCAATGTCAGGCAGATCAAGCCGCGCCCATACTTTGCCATGAAATTTATATTTTCAGGGGTTGCAGCCTCTGCTGCAAGAGTCAGATCACCTTCGTTTTCACGCTCTTCATCATCTACAAGGATAACCATTTTCCCATCTTTTATATCTTTTATCGCTTCTTCTATGGTTGATACAGACATCTCTATTTTCCTCTCTTTATGTGGTGGAAATTTTTATAATTAAAAGGGTAGGGGCGAATGGTTGGTTGCCCAATCAGGACTCATTTTGTCAGGCTAAATAAATCCGTTTTCCGCCAAAGTTTTCATGGTCAACCCACCGGTCGGTTTCCATGGCGCTGTCAAGCTCTCCACATATTTTCCGATAATGTCAGTTTCTATATTGACAATTTGTCCGGTGCAAAATGTTGTGATGGTTGTTGCAGACCCGGTGTGGGGAATGATGTTGACCGAAAAGCTGTTTCTGGTAACGTAATTAACAGTCAGGCTTACACCGTCAATGGCAACAGAACCTTTTTTTATAAGGTATCGTACTTTTTCTTCCGGAATGGAGAAGGAGAGTATTTTGTTCCCACCGTGAAGTTCTTCCACTGATATAAGGCGGGCTGTGCAGTCAATATGCCCGCTAACAATATGTCCTCCAAGACGGTTTCCTAATTGAAGAGCGCGTTCCAGATTGACTTTGTTACCTTTTTTAAGTGAGCCAAGATTGGTGCAGGAAAGTGTTTCAGGGGATGCGTCAAAGGAAAGTTGGTCCACAGAATCAATATTTGTGACTGTAAGGCAGATACCATTAACTGCGATGGAATCACCGATGCATATTTCTTGGCAATTAATGGATGTTGATAGCGTCAGGCGTCCGGATGATCCGGTCTGTGATAATGAAACAACAATTCCGACATCTTCAATCAGACCCGTGAACATTTTTTCTCCGGATATGCAGTTATCACAATATCATCCCCCATTTTGCAGACATCAAGATTGGTAAATTGAATTGAATTACTCATGGATGTTATTCCGGTAATGGCAAAGGAAGAAAATCCATCGCTGCCGATAACTTTCGGGGCGTAAAAAAATACGCATTCATCTATAAGTCCATTTTTAAGAGCGTCTCCCGCAAGACGGCTTCCCCCCTCAAGAAGTATAGACTGTATTCCCATAGCACCGAGTTTCACCAAAAGGTCGTGCAGGTCAACTCTTCCATCTTTTTCGTTGCACAGCAGAATCTTTGCTCCATTGTGTGTATAGCGCAAATGTACCCTGGGATTTTCCTCGGTTGTGGCGATAATTGTTTTTTTCGCAAGTCTGCCGCTTAATAGTGAGACAGTCTCAGGTGTTCTGAGTTTGCTGTCCACGATGATACGAATCGGATTACGCCCTTTAACGTGGCGGACTGTCAACAGTGGGTTGTCAGCAATGATGGTGTCAACGCCTACCATGACAGCATCATATTGAGCACGCATCCTGTGGACAAATTTACGAGACTCTTCGCCGCTAATCCAGCGCGATTCACCGGTTACACTGGCTATTTTGCCATCAAGAGTCATGGCGCATTTGTATATCAGGTAGGGGAGCCCGGTTGTTATCTGCTTGATAAAAGGGCGGTTAAGTTTTTGGCATTCGCTCGACAGAATACCGGACATTGTCTCAATCCCTGCTTTGGAAAGGATTGCCAGCCCCTTTCCTGCTACAATAGGGTTTGGATCGGTCATTCCTGCTACTACCCGTTTAACTCCGGCAGCAATTAGAGCGTTGGTACATGGAGGGGTTTTGCCGGTATGGCAGCACGGCTCCAGGGTTACATATACATCCGCACCTCTGGCGTTTATGCCGGCATGTTCCAGGGCATGAATTTCAGCGTGATGTCCCCCGGCTTTCTTGTGCCATCCTTCGCCAACTATGGTGCCATTTTTGACAATGACGCACCCAACTGCCGGGTTTGGCGATGTATGACCAATCCCTTTTCTAGCTAGAGCCAGAGCCCGTTTCATATATTTATTATCGCAAGTATTCATAATTATGGTCGTAGTTATCGTTTTAAAAGTTCCTGCAGCTCCTGCATGAACTCACTGATATCGCGGAATGAGCGGTATACGGAAGCAAAGCGAACGTAGGCAACTTCGTCCATTCCGTGCAGTTCTTTCATAATCCATTCACCGATGACTGTGGTGGAAATTTCCTTTTCTCCTGCTTCCTGGAGCCTTGCTTCAAGACGGTCAACCAGTAGCTCGATAGACTCAAGAGAAATGGGGCGTTTTTCGCACGCTTTTTTTATGCCGCCAATGATTTTCATTCGGTCAAACGGTTCGCGCCGCCCATCTTTTTTACAAACCAGCGGGAGTATTTCTTCCACCCGTTCGTGGGTTGTGAATCGACGCGCGCACTGCTCACATTCACGGCGCCGCCGTATTGCCGCTCCACCCTTGTCAGGTCGTGAATCGACAACCTTGCTGTCAGGGTTTGCGCAGAAAGGGCATTTCATAATCCAGCTCCTGCATTTCAACTATCAAATTTTTCACACAGAAAGCTTTCGGTGTGGTAAAAAACGGTGTTGCAACTGAACAAATCGGTAAAAACTGTCGATGATTGCAGGTGTGTCAGCAGCAACAGCCGTACATGGATGGCTCAATGTCCGCCGTGTGACAGTATTCCGGCGTTTCTTTAAACAGCACTATTTCAATGCCGGATTCGGCTAGCATTTCACGAGCCAGTTCATCGGCATACCCTTCGGCGTAGATTACTTTCGTTATGCCGGCATTGATTATCATTTTTGTGCAGATAACACACGGCATGGTTGTACAATATAGAATAGCGCCATCAATCGTAGTCCCGTGTTTGGCAGCCTGAATGATTGCATTCTGCTCAGCGTGCAGTCCCCTGCAAAGTTCGTGGCGTTCACCTGACGGTACGTTCAATTTTGCTCGTAGACAACCGACCGATTCGCAATGAGAAATACCGGTTGGGACACCATTATAACCGGTTGCCAGAATATTGCGATCCTTGACCAGAATAGCTCCAACCTGACGACGCAGGCAGGACGATCTTGTCGCCACCAGGCGGGTAATATCCATAAAATACTGATCCCATGAGGGGCGAATCATGACTGTGGTATCCTTTCCTGCGAGTTTAATAAAATCAACAAACTACTCTACTTAAGCTGTTTGGTCAATATACCATTCATTAACAGTTCTCTGCTATGCTTGTGTGGCACATACTTAATGTAATTTGGCGGCATTGCTATGATGTATTATATAATAAAACGTTTGGCGCTATTGATTCCGCTTATGCTCGGCATTACGATCATTACCTTTTCGGTGATTCATCTTGCACCGGGCGAACCTGTTGAAATGCAGGTTGCCATGAATCCCAAAGTCAGTAAAGATGCCCGTGAACGTTTACGGAAATTTTACGGGCTTGATAAGCCGCTTCATGAACAGTATATAAGCTGGGTCGGTAAACTGGCGACCTTTGATCTGGGACGTTCTTTCTCGCCAGACAATCGCCCTGTTATGGATAAAATAAAGGAACGTCTTCCGGTCACACTTTCTTTAAATATAATTGCTATTATACTTGAATTCGGGTTGGCAATACCGATCGGGATTCTGGCTGCGACAAAACGGGACACCCTTATTGATAAAGGGATAACTGTTTTTGTCTTCATCGGTTTTGCAGTGCCGACTTTCTGGTTGGCACTTCTATTAATGTATTTTTTTGGTGTAAAACTAAACTGGCTCCCAATCTCTGGTCTTCATTCTCTCGGTAGCGATGGCTTTGGAACGTTTGGCTACCTCTGGGATATGGCAAAACATTTAATTATGCCGATCATGGTTGCCTCCTTTGGTAGTCTAGCCGGGCTTTCCCGCTATATGCGCTCCTCCATGCTGAATGTCATTGGTCAGGATTATATAACAACTGCGCGTGCCAAAGGACTTTCAGAACGGACGGTTATTTACAAACATGCCCTTCGCAATGCATTGTTGCCGCTTATAACACTGCTCGGTTTCTCTCTTCCCGGGCTTATCGGCGGTAGTGTTATTTTTGAAACAATTTTTGCCATTCCCGGTATGGGACAGCTTTTCTATCAGGGGACCATGTCGCGTGATTATCCGGTGGTAATGGGAATTCTTGTCATCGGCGCTTTTCTTACCTTGATAGGCAATCTGGTGGCTGATATATGCTATGCTCTTGCCGATCCGCGTATCAGGCAGGGGAGGGAATGTTGAAT